>ENA-UONQ01000419-UONQ01000419.1-human-gut-metagenome-genome-assembly--contig:-CS26-NODE-419-length-56108-cov-10.693540_pt1 | contig 56108 bp, 36 predicted proteins | sample MGYA00242460_ERZ724007 | MGnify/ENA metagenome assembly ERZ724007
AATCATAATCTAAAATTCCCATCGTCGACAAGTATCGGAATCGTTCTTTCATTAATACTTTATGATCTTGTAAACTACAAATAGTTCTAATATCACACTCCTGTTCCCTTTCCACATTAATATAATCATAATATTTTTTTAACTCTCTATAACAGTCAATTCCCCAAACATAATCACCTATTCTTTCAGGCGGATTTAAAAATTCTTCCAAATCCTTTTTTATTTTTTTCTCTTGTAATAAATGATTATTTCCTACTTCATGATACTTCATATCGGATAAAATATTAAAAAAGCACACCCCTCCCATTCTACCAATATGATCTCCACCATTTATTTCCTCTGCAGGTACATCTGTAGCCAATTCAAAATTTGCATATGATATTACTTCTGTGTCAAATTTTCCTTTTCTATTATTATCTGCACAATACAACTCTCTTTTATTATCGTCATATCCCCAAATCAATACCGGATGAAACCACCACGTTTCATCACGACGATATATAGATCTATTCAATATCATATAAACATACTGTTTTTTTGAAATTCGCTCTTTTACAAATTCCAAAAAAGTTCCCCATCTATCTTTAACCATTCTATATGGCAATTTATTAAAATCAATCCAAGGATTTGCTGTATATTCATAAAAATTGAAGTCACCATAAAAATGATAATAAAAATCTAGCGTACCAAGTCTGTCTTTTTGTTTCCATAAATCATACAGTGTATAAATCTGTATATAATTACTATATATCCACGGATATGTTTCCGGATATTCGTATAATACAGACAATAAAGCCGCTTGGTGACAATATGCATAAATTATTGGCTCACCTATTTTTAATTTCTTAATCATTTCTTTCAGCTTCTCTTTCTTACCTTTTCGTTAATTTTATTACATTTATCTCCCAGACCTCATCTTTTTTCCTGCGGCAATAAATTAATATTGCCGCAGATAATCCTTTATATATTTTTACAACCGAACCTTCACCGCAAACAATGCATTGCAATCTACTTCCACGGTTACGGTGCTGCCGTCTGTTTCTACGGCATTGTCTTTTGTTTCCTCGAACAGGTCAACTGCCTGTGCTGCTTTGACTTCTGTACCGAAGCTTAACTTCACTGCAGAACGCTCACCGGAGGTCTCGCAGCCGCGAACCAGAACGCAGCCGTCTGTGGTAGGCTGTACTGCTGTGATCACTGCGCTGTCGGAAGCAACGGATACCAGGCTGTCCTCCAGAGGCAGCTCGCCGTGGTGGCAGTTGGTTGGCTGGTAGAAGATCTTATGGTTGCAGCCGGTTGCGATATCTTCCGCTTCCTTCGCATCTCCGCTCGCTGCGCCAACCCAGAGGGTAATGGTGTGGATGCCGCGTTCCGGATAAGGATCGGGGCTTACGGAGCTGTTGATCAGTGTCAGGTTCAGGCTCTCCTTCTGTCCGCGATAGCCGTATTTGCTGTCGGAAACGAGGATTGCGGAGCTGCCGTCCATACGCAGCGCCATGCCATAGCGCAGTCCGGGAACATCGTTGTTGATACCTCTGCGGACAGTGCTGCCTGCGGGCACGTCATAACGGAAGGCATCGGTCTGATAGGACAGAGGCGTCTGCCAGGTCAGAACCGGAATGATGTCTTTGCCGATTTCTTTCCAGTCTACCTTCAGCTCTACGCGAACCAGCGGCTGGTCTTTTTCCAGAACATAGGTCACTTCTGCGGTAGAATTTTCTACGGTAAAGTGTGCGGTTACACTGCTTCTGAGTTCTCCGATCACAGCTCTGCTCAGTTCTACGCAACGATCCACCGGCACGTTTTTGATCGCTCTGCCGATGTTCCATGCGCTGGAGGTCTTGCATTCTGTTTCCTGATACACAAGTCCGGCTTCTTTTCCTTCGCCGATCAGCTCCTGTCCGGTCGTCTTGTCCACCAGGGATTTGATGCGTCCGGTCTCTGCGCTGATGGTAACGATGGTCTGCTCATTTTCCAGAACAACATCGTCATAGCAGCGGGTTACCTGCTCATTTGTCTGTAAGTAAACCGGATAGGAATCCAATCCCTTTTCATACAGCACAACAGTGGTATAGCCGAGGGCAGGAACCTCCTGATCTACTAAAACGCGGATATATTTGTGATCCCAGTACTGCTGCAGCTCGTGGTCAACCAGCTGGAACGGGATGTCGTTTCCGTCTGCATCGCGCATTGCCAGTCGGCGCAGATCTCCGGTCCAGTCCCAAACGGTCAGCTCTGCAACCTCACGGCGTGCATGGGACAGGCTGTTGAACAGATGGAAAATACGGGTTCTGCCGCTGCCTCTTTCGGTGCTGGGCACTCCCACAAAGTTTTCAATGCCGTAGCCTACGCCTGCGCCTTCAGACTGGCTGTTGTATGCATCGATATCGACCGGAATCGAGGATGTATCGATCTTTTCTGCGATCACGCGCATTGCGTTTGTGATCTGGGTGTTGGCAGTTGCCATAGAGGTCTGGAACAGTCCCATTGCATGCTCTCTGGAATCCTGTACGCAGGAGCCGGTCAGGATGTCGTGGAAATGGGTAAATAATACATCCTCCCATGCCTTGGTCAGCTTTTCCTTCGCATACGGGAAGCCAACCTTCTGTCCAGCCAGTGCGCTCATCGCTTCTGCATCGTAGAACGCAGCCTCCAAACGGCGATTGCCTCTCTTGATGCGGCTCTGGGTGGTGTAGCAGCCGTTTGCAAAGTAGTTTAATTCTTCGTTTACAACAGGCAGTTTTTCCCGGATTTTTTCTGCTTCATGGAAATAGTCGCGGAAGGTGCCGAAACGGATCTTCGGATAAATTTTCCAGGTCTGCATTTCCAGTGCGCGCTCTACGTCACGTCTGGTAGGTCCGCCGCCATGGTCACCCACACCGTACACGACCAGACCGGTCTTTAAGCCGCTGCTCTTTTTCACGATTTCCATAAAGCCTGCGCCAATCTGTGGTGTAATCGCACCGTTATACCAGTTGGGCTCGCGGTAGGTAAGGACTTCTTTTCCGGATGGAGCCTGATAACGGTACAGCACGTCACGGCGGGCATTGCCTCTGCAATGGTAGAAATATTTTACGCCGCCGAACTGATCGATTTCCGGCACGTTTGCGCTGTGTCCGAAGGTATCGGGGGAGAAATCCAGATCAAAATCCTTTACGCCCCAAACCTTGGACAGATATTCTCTCGTGTACTGGATATGACGCAGCAGAGACTCGCCGGAAGGCATGTTCTTGTCTGTCTCTACCCATGCAGAGGCGGTTACTTCCCAGCGTCCCTCTGCAATGCGGGCTTTGATGCGCTCCATCAGCTCCGGATCATATTCTTCCACAATCTTATATACAGAAGCCTGGGACTGTGAGAAGCAGAACTCCGGATACTGATCCATGATATTTAAAATCGAACGGAAGGTTGCAAGAACGATGGAAACGGTTTCGTTGAAGCTCCACATCCAGTTCATGTCAATATGCGCATGGGCTGCCAGGATCAGCTCATAGGATTTTGCTTCCTCTGCGATCGGCTCCAGGATTTCCTCTGCCTCTTCACAGGCCTGATCGGTCAGTACGCCCTCGGTCTGCTGTTTTTCCAGCAGATAATCCAGCGCTTCCTCCAAAGCAGCGTCGTATTTGCCGTTTTCTGCCTCGGATAAATGAAGGGCAAATTCCAGCTCTGCAAGGATTCTTGCGTTCGCGCGACCGGGGCGGGTGATGTGCGCCTGCTCCTCCTTCGGCATGCCGAAGGTGTCCTCAAAGTGCATTTTTTCCCGGTTGCCGCCGACGGAGGTCTTGAGCCGGGTAAATTTTTCTGCGAGTGTCATAACTTGTATCCTCCTCTTTTTTATGACAACAGATAGCATTCTGTTGTTCTATGGATATCCGGACGGCGGATGCGAAATTTCCGCCGCCCGGCAGTTCCTGATTTTATTCGTCCAGGAAACGGTCTACGATCTGCTGCCTGTATTCTTTGGACAGCGATGCGAAAAATGCCGAATATCCTGTGACACGCACAACCAGATCCGGATAAGCTTTCGGGTCTTCGTGTGCTTTTAACAGTTTTTCTTTGGATACGCAGTTCATATTGATCAGCGTACCGCCTGCCTGCTCATGCGCATGGATCAGTGCAACGAGGGCGTCCACACCGCCGGAATGCTGAATCAGTCCGGTGTCGATATCCAGATGCAGCGGAGCAGAGTTGCCGTAGCCCGCCTGTGTCAGTGCTACCGCATTTGCCTTTAAAACCGGCGAAAAGGTATCCACACCTCTCGCAAAGCCGGGATCCGGTTCAGAAGAATGGGAAATCGCATCTCCTGCAAAGCGGCCGTTGGGCGTTGCCTCCAGCGTCTTTCCATAGGCATACACATCTCCGTGGGAGAACAGTCCGGGAACGATCATCAGATGATGCTTCCTGGTCGGAGAGCCCTTGCACAGTGCTACATAATAGTCCCGGATGCGTACTGCCCAGTCCTGGGCGCGGGAGCCGGGAGAACCGAAACGGCGGATGTTTTTGAGCATCAGACGTTCTCTCTCTGCGCCCTCATAGTTGGTATCCAACAGTTCGAAGAGTCGATCCCAGGTTAGCTTCTTCTCTTCTACAACACGCTGTTCGATCGCCGCAAACGAGTCCGCTACGGTGGCCAGCGCAATGCCGTCGATATTCAGATCCAGAATGTCCACGCCGCCGTTGGAGCAGTTTAACCCCCGTTCGATCGGACCGTGCATAAACAGATTCAGCACGATTTCCGGGCGGTTTCTCTGCATGACTTCATAATGCTTGTCATAGCCAGCCTTGACACATTCCACCATCGCCTGCAAATGATAAGTGAAGCGCTCCCAGAGCAGATCCAGGTCGCGTGTTTCCTGCGCCTGCAGATCCTTTAACCCATAGTGCAGGGCAACCGCCATGTTCACGCGGGTTACATCCTGCAGCGGATATTCCCGTCCGGGGATCGCCACCCAGTTGCAGCCGCATTTGACACGCATCCGCCCCAGCTCTACCGGAAAGCCATTTTTGGAAAAACCCTCGCTGATGCCTTTTTCCAGCGAGTAGCATACACCGTAGCCATCCTCTATCGTATATTCTACCGACCTTTTTAACAGAATTTCCGGCTCCGGTCCCTGTCCTGCAATGGGCGCATGGACGCGAATACCGAGGTTGGTCGGAATCTTTAACAGGTGCATTGCATCCAGAATCAGGAACGACAGGCGGCTCGTCACTTCCCGGTCTCCTGCCGGCGTCAGTCCGCCGATCTGGGTGTAATGCGTATCGTTGAAGAACAGGCTGGCAATCATCCAGACTGCCTCCTCTTCCGTCAGGATACCGCTTTCGATATCCCGTTCAAAATATTCTTCCAGAAGCGTATCCAGCGCCCCCAGCGCACCGCCTGCATAAAACGTGCGATCCACCGCCTGGAAATGTGCTAAAAACTGCACTGCTTCCCGGAAGGTGCGGGGCTCGTGCTCGCACAGCTCACCGTTTACCTTTGCAATCGCCAGATAATTGTCTCTCAAAAACGGATCACTTTCTTTTGCAGCCAGCTCCTGCGCATAAACCTGATGCGCCTTTACCCACTCCAGGATCCCCAGCACAAGTTGCTCCTCTCCCTCATAAAAATCAGGATCCGGCGGATTGTTTTTCTTTCTGTAATAACGAATCTTTTCCAGAAGTCCCTTCCAGCCCTCTCTTAAACCGATCTCCATGTCCGGGCACAGATGGTTCATACCGCCGAAGCCCGCCTGTGTGATGCGGTATTTTTTGATGGTCTCATCCAGCTCGTGGGGTTTGTCCTCATCCGCAATTCCAAACGGTGCGAACCGGTCGAATGTGCCCACCCAGCAGCATGCCAGCGCGCTGTTGGGATTGATATATTTCGGCATTTCATTTAAGAAACGTCTGAAATTTCGCCCGATACATGCACAACCGTGTACCAGACCGTCCTCGCAGGTTTCCGGTTCAAAAGTAAATTCCGGAAAATCAATAAATCCGTGGTCATCGATATCGATGGACCCATGCCGTGCAAGCTTTGCATCGTTGATCTTTAGCTTATCCCGATGCATCCCCTCAATCAGCTGCAGGTATAACGGCGATACCTTCGTCTTCTCCGTATTCATACACTTCCCTTTCTAATCGAATCACTGGAATCCATACTTCTTTTTCAGCATTTCCACCTCGTCCTTTAGCGGAACGGTCCCCTCAAACACGTTCTGTGCCTCCAGCGCCCTGTACTTGGAATTTCCCAGCTTGTGGTACGGCAGAAGCTCTGCTTCGATCTGCTGCCACCGGTGTAAAAACTCTGCGATCTTTTCCACCTGATCATCGTTCATACCCGGAATGTAGGGATAACGGACGAAGATGTTTTCGCCCCGGTCGGCAAGCCTTGTAAAGTTTTCCAGAATCCGTCCGTTCTCCACTCCGGTGCAGGCTTTGTGGACATCTGCATCCATTGCCTTGATGTCGTATAAAAACAGATCCGTATAGGGCAGCACCTGTTCAAAGGATTCCCACGGGACATTTCCGGCAGTATCCACCGCGGTGTGTACGCCTGCCGCCTGACAGCCCTTTAACAGCTCCGTCAGGGCATCCGGCTGCAGCATACATTCTCCCCCGGAAAATGTCACGCCGCCCTTTGACTGGTCGAAATATCCCTTATTTTCCAGAATCTCTTTTAAGATGCTGTCCGTATCCCGCCATTCTCCGACGCTGACCAGGGCATCCGCATAGCATTCCTCACAGCATTTGAAGCAGTGGATACATTTGCTTCTGTCGATCCAGTGTCCCGTCTCGTCAAAGACTTGCGCCCCCACCGGACAGACCTCCCGGCATGCCATACAGCCAATACAGCGGTCCGGATAGAGTAAAATTTCCTTTGCGGCATGGATGGATTCCGGATTGTGGCACCAACGGCAGTGCAGGCTGCAGCCCTTGAAAAAAACTACAGTCCGCACGCCGGGCCCGTCATGGACGCTGAAATGCTGAATATTAAAAATATTCGCTTTTATGCCCATTTTCCTGTTACACACACTTCCTTCGATACGCTCTGATAAGATACAAGCAGAGTCTTTGTCTCCTCATCCCAGGAGCTTTCCACTGCGACAGCTTCGCCGTCTTCGTCAATCGCCTCGATATCTGTGGGCTGCTTGGGCAGGCGTACTCTGGTGAATGCCTTGATCTTATCTGCAGTTTTGAGTCTCAGCGTTACACCGTTTTCTGTTGTCTCGCCTTCTTCTACGCGGGCAGAGGTTCCGACAATACGGAAATCTTCGCCTTCGATTTTGGAAAAATCAAACAACAGGGCTACATCATCCGGTGCAACATCTTTTTCATGGATAATTGCATAATCGTTTGTCATCAGATCCGCATAAACGCCTGTAAATACCTTCTTCTCGTCGCTTACGCTCTCTGCCATAACGGAAGAAATCACATAAGGTCCGCGATGGAGAGTCAGGTCGTTTCTGTAGGTCCAGGTGATGCCGGTATCTGCCAGCGTCTTCTGAACCAGGCTGCGGTACTGATCTGCCAGCTCTTTACTTAAGCAGATTCTTGCAGGAAGCTCCTTCCAGACAACGATCTTGCCGGCGCCAACTTCATGTACGCCTTCCTTGGGATCTCTCCCCAGTCCAGCCAGCTCGAACAGATGCTCTGCAGGATTTGCATAGCCTCTCTGTCCCCACCATGCGTCGATCTTATGGAACGGGTCACTGCCATCGCCGACATAGATCAGCGTACCGCCCTCTCTGATCCAGGAAACAACGGCTGCGTTTACGTCCGGTGCATCGGGTTTCATATATTCATAGCTCAGTACGAGACACTTGTAATCCTCCAGATATCCGGCAAAACGACGCACGTTGTCCAGCTGAACCGGATGGATCGGCAGACCGTATTTTACAAGGGGCATTGCCACGCCGAAGAAGTTCGGGAATGCTGCGCTCTGAATAAAGTCGTACATCAGGGAATCCTTTTCCCCGATCTCCTTCATCAGCCTGGCAGCTGCTTCTTCATCCACAGGATTACCGGAGTTTTTGTGCATTGCAGCTCTGAAACGGTCGCCCAGCTCTTCGCCGTCCACGATACCGTCCGGGAAGGTTCTCTGGAACAGTCCGCTGTCGGACATAAATACACCTACCCCGTCTGTACCTCCCTCAAAGAGGATATCGCTCTGCTCCATGTCACCGAAAAGCTGGAACATGCCGGACAGCAGCGTGGAATAGCTCTGAGGAATCGGCTTGGACTGGTCGGTCTCGAAGCTTGTTTCAATCTTTTCTGCAATTCTGGGCTGGAATCTTGGGTAGCGTCCGTCAAATACGCGGTGAGGCCACGGGCAGATCTCATAATGCCAGATATGCGGATGCAACAGGGATGCCACTGCGGTTCTTCTGTAGTTGTATTCGTAATTCTCCCAGGTATAGGAGGGAAGGTCTTCGATGGGGTCATTTAAAAACCACATTCGGCGGCCGGTGCCCTTTACCAGCTCCTGCATCACACCATACTCCAGATATGCCGTTTCAAAGGTACGCTCTTTGTATACACCCTCGTAAACGTTCGCTTCACGGCTCGTACCGGTCCAGATCTGCGCGATGTAGCCATCTACCGTCGGAATACTGATCAGCTCAGCCTCCGGGCTCATAATCTTCCACTGAGTGTAGTTTAACAGACTGTGCGTTGGAACATAGAAGCGCAGATCCTTCTGATAGGTTACCTTTGCGTATTCCTTCAGCGCCGCACTCACGCGGTCGATGGTTCTCTTATATAAATAAGCCTTCAATCTTGCACACTTATACTGTGCATCCAGACTTTCATGCTGAGGCTTCCAGGGTTCTTTGTAATAAATTTCATATTCTCTCTTGAACGCTTCTGAGTAACCGCTCTTATCCCAGAACTCCGGCTCTTCCACATGGATTGCTTCCACGCCGGCATCTACGGCAACCTTCAGACGATCTGTCAGATATTCCGAAAAGGAAACCGTCGGAACCATATAGGGTACCGTCGGGTTATGGATCACGTCTTTGCCGTTTCTGTCCACCTGACCTTCATCCCAGTGCTTTCTGCCATCCCACTTGCCGTCCAGATATTCCTGATATTCGCCCCATGCGATACCGGTCATCAGATGGATGACATAGCCCTTTTCTCTGTACTGACGGATTCTCTCCGGCATTGTCGGATCGATTCCGTACACCATGATAAAGTCACAGCCAAGGTCTACCGAAGGCCGGATCTCCCCGCTTGCCTGATAGCCTGTCAATTCCTCTTTTTTCGATCTGATATAAGCCATTTATATACCCTCCCATTTATCCGGTCCCCACCCGGAATGTGATTCTGTATGAATAAAAAGAATGTGCCTTGGCACATTCTCGCGCCGAGGCGCGGTTGCTTCAGCAACCATCTACCCTTGCGCCGAGTGCGCATCCTCGCGGAGCGTTTTTATCGTATGGAAACGAAGTTTCCTATACGATGAAAAAAAAGGGCGGGAAGCTTCCCTTAATCCAATGAAATCCTTCCTTGCATTAAGTTCCGTTTCCCGCCCTGATCCTTATTTCTCAGAGAACGTTACCTGTTATACTCTGTATTTTATATTGTAATCTGTCTCCATTGATAAGTTGAATTCTGTCTTAGTAAGCGAAGTCATCTCTGGTCTTAGACTGTTCGGTCATGTAGTCCAGGAATTTCTCCATCTCACCGCCATTGTTTGTCTTTAAGTATTCCTGATAGTCAAGAATGATCTGTCTTGCTTCTTCTTCGGTATCAGCGAAGAATGCACGCTCAATGTATTCTTTTTCTTTTACATCATCGAATGCCCATTCGGAGAAGTCGGAGTAGTTCTCATATCCAGGAGCCATAGCATCGATAGCATAACCCTTAAGGATTTCTACAGGATGAACTTTCTTATAAGCGGTGATGTACTCGTTCTCAGCATCAGCTTCGAAAGGAGCGGACTCGCCAAACCACTTGGCGTTCTTCTTTGCAACATAGCTTCTGCCTGCCATGTAGCCGATACCTCTCTGACGCAGTTCTTTGGTAACAGAATCAGAATCGGTTGCATAACGCTCGGCCAGTTCAGCAGTCATACGAGGCTGTCCATCTGCATTCAGCTCGTAGGTATCGCCTTCGAAGCCGTAGCAGATCAGCTTTGTGCCTTCTTTGCTGTTTACATAGTCCAGCCATGTCATAGCAGCATCGATGTTGGTGCAGGTGGTAGGGAAGATGATGGCAGGAGATCCGCTTCTACCTTCGGATTCAACCTGAACCTGTGCAGAACCGTCAGAGTAGTTCAGAGGTCCAACCCATGTGTAGCGCATTTCAGGATTGCTGTCATACAGACCGCTCTGCTTGGTTGCATCGATGGTTACACTATACTGTGCGCAGGTAAACAGTGCAGTACCGTTGCCGACTTTTTCTTTTGCAGCATCATCCGTTGTTGTGAAGCACTCTTTGTCCAGCAGTCCGTCATGAACCATCTTCCATACAACCAGATTCTTGTTTACATAGTTTTCGCTTAACTTATCATAAGTTACGTTTCCGTCAGCATCCAGTGTGTATTTGGTCAGCTTCTTTTCATTGTAGCTCTGTAAGTAGTTATCATAGGACCAGCCGTTATGGAAGGTGGTAGCAACGATACAATCGTTGCCGTTTACATCTTTAAAGCCATAGTCTTTTGCTTTCTGCATGAAGTCCAGCAGCTCTTCCGTGGTCTTGATGGAAGTAGGATCGATACCCAGAGCTTCCGGAACGTCGCCACGAACGAATACACCGTAGTTCCACATTGCGATATCTTCTACATCACCTGCAACCTCGGTAGGCAGAACGTATCTTGCACCATTGAAGGAAGGATCGTCGATATCATTTTCCAGATATTTCTGGCTGATAACACCTACATCCCATGCATCAGAGATATTAGGATAGTTGGGAAGCATGTCTTTGATATCAATCAGACGGCCTTCTGCGCCAGCCTTTTTGATGATCCCAGTCGAACCGGAGCTGCCCCCCCAGTAAGGCGCATTGATCATATCGGGCATATCGCCGGAAGCGAACATCATGTTCAGCTTCTCATCTTCACTCATCATGATTCCTTCAAATTCTACGGTAACGCCGATCTTGTCACGAATTGCAGCTGCAACCTCGTTGTTATACTGATCGTCAGCAGTGTTGAAGCCGCCGTTCCAGCATACCAGCATCTTCAGCTGAACATCGTCAAACTTCTTATACTTGTTTCCGTCCTCGTCTACGTAATAGTCACCGTCTTCTTCGGTGTCAGCCGCAGCTGTGTCATCCTTTGCTGTATCCTCCGATGCAGCGGGTGTTGTGGACGCAGAACCAGTGTCTGCGCTGCTTCCGCAGCCTGCCAATGCTGTAGCCGCCATTGCTGCGGTCAGCACCAGTGCTAATGCCTTTCTCTTCATACTTATGTCCTCCTTTTTTATTGACAAACGGCTGCAGAAACCCCCGTCCTGCATTGCCGTATGTTTCAAGTTGTAACAATAGAATGTACGCTCTGTAAGCATTCCATTGTCATGAATAACAGCTGTCGCCGTTTTTGTCTCAGGCATCAGCCCTTGACGGATCCTACCATAACGCCCTTTACATAATATTTCTGTAAGAACGGATAGATCACAACGATGGGCATCGTCAGGATCATTACGAATGCCATCTGCAGAGACTGGGAGGTAAAGCTTGTTACATTACCAAGCTGTGTTTCCTGTCCTGCCTTGATCTGGCTGGAAGCAGTTGCTTCGCTTAAAATCTTCTGTAATACGGTAGCTGCCGGATACAGAGCTGCTTTACTCTGATAGTAAGCACCTGTGAACCAGTCATTCCACTTGCCGACACCGATGAACAATGTCAGAGTTGCCAGGATCGGCTTGGAAAGAGGAAGATAAATCCTGCTCAGGATGGTCCAGTCATTTGCACCGTCCAGCTGTGCGGATTCTCTTAATTCTCCCGGAATCGTTGCAAAGTTACTTCTCAGCAAAACAAAGTTGTAAAAGCTATATAATCCAGGAATGACATACAGCCAGAAGCTGCTGGTCAGTTTCAGGTCACGCAGCACCATGTAGTAAGGAACCATGCCGCCGCCAAAGATCGTTGTAAAGTACCAGAAGAAGTTCATGAGGCTTCTTCCCGGCAGCGTCTTGATGCTCAGTGCATAGGCAGCAAGTGCGGTGACGATCAATCCTAAAACGATCGATAAGATGGTTGCCGAAACAGAGATCAGCAGGGAGGTTCCGATGGTCGGATCCTCAAATGCCATCTGGTAGTTCTCCAGTGTGAAGGCTCTCGGCCAGATCCACACGCCGCCTCGCATGAAGTCACGTCCTGTATTAAAGGAAGCGATCAGCACATACCAGAAGGGATAGAAGGTTACAATTCCCAGCAGGGCCAGGAATGTGTAGTTAAAAGCTTTAAATATTTTACGGCCTCTTGACTCTTTGATTTTCATGTGTTTCCCCTCCTCCTTTTACCACAAGCCTACTTCGGTGTATTTCTGGGTCAGGTAGTTCGTACCTGCCACCATGATCAAGGAGAACACGGATTTAAACAAGCCGATGGCCGTCGCGTATTCAAACTTGCCATATCGGATACCGGTTTGAATAATGTATGTATCAAGTACCTGAGAGATCTGGTTATTTGCCGGCTGCTGCAGCAGAAGGATCTGATCATAGCCTGCATTTAACATGCCGCCTACTGCCATAATGAACATAATGCCGATGGTGACGGAGATTTCCGGGATCGTGATATGCAAGGTACATTTCCAGCGGCCTGCGCCGTCAATGGATGCTGCTTCATACAATTCCTGATCCACACCGGTGATGGCTGCCAGATATACAATAGAGCCCCAGCCTACGTTCTTCCAGAGGTCTGAGAAAACAACCAGCGGAAGGAATGCATTTTTCTCACCCATTACGAAGATCGCTTCTTTTCCCATCATCTGACGGATGTCATTGAAGATACCGCCGTAGGGTGTGAAGATCGTCGTTATCAGCTGTACTACTACGACCCAGGATACGAAGTTGGGCAGGTAGCTCAGGGTCTGAACGGTCTTTTTGAATCGTTCTGCTTTTACTTCATTTAACAGAAGCGCCAGGATGATCGGTGCCGGGAAGCAGACGACCAGCTTCAGGCTGGTGATCACCAGAGTGTTCTTAATGGTCATCCAGAACTCCGGTGATGTAACGAACTTCCTGAAATGCTTGAGTCCAGCCCATTCGCTTCCGAAGATTCCGAGGTCAAACCGATAGTTCTTAAAAGCAAGAACAATGCCTGCCATCGGCGTATAGCAGAATACAAGCAGCCAGACGATGCAGGGAAGGAGGAACAGATAGAGCATCCAGTGCCGTTTTATTTGTATCCTTAGTTGTTTCTTGTTTTTCTGTTTCTGCTCTGCGCTGATGGCAGGCTTTGCAATTGCTTTTGCCATGTTTTCCTCTCCTTTTTATAGCGTAAGGTGGATCACTCCCCGATCGCAGCTCTGTCCTTTCCCCATCACACAGAGCGCGCTCCCTTGCAAGACCAGCCATTCAATACAAACATGACAAATAGTAATCAGTCGTCTCATCCGCATCTCAGGCTTGCTTATTTTGTCTTGCCCCTTGTGAACACTATGTTACCACATTTTGTTCACTTTGCAAGCCTTTTTTAATAAATTATGTCTATTTTGTGAATTATGAATAACTTCGCTACGTGAATTATGTCGATATCGGCATAGCAAATATAGCAAAACATAATTTGACTTTCTAATCAAATCATGGTATAGTTTTTATAGGTAGTGCGGTAAAGAGTATTGTTTTTGTTAGAATTATCATTTTCTATGGTATTTTACAGACTATTAAGAAAATATTCCAGGATATTTTTTATTATTATCAGATTTTTTTGTATGCCACAGCATAGCATACATAGCAAAGCAAAATAGAAGTTATATAGAAGGATTACTTCGGAAATGAGGATTTTATATGGAAAAGACAAATCAACCCCTTTATCAGCAGCTCATGGAGGATGTTCGTTCCCAGATCGAAAACAGCCTGCTGCTTCCGGGCGACAAGCTGCCGACAGAGCGGGAATTCATGCAAAAATACAATGTCAGCCGGATTACGGTTTCCAAGGCCCTGAACGAATTAAAGGCAGAGGGTCTGATTACCCGCTTTCCAAATAAAGGCTCCTTTGTCGCCAGAAGTGCTTCTCCCCTTGCTGCTGCGGCTCAGGTCCCGCTGGAAGCTCCCAGTGTCCTGCTGCCGGCTTCTGCCTCCGCGCAGCTTCCTGCTGTCCCGGAAGGCAGTACCTCCGATACTGCTTTTACCGAGATTGCCTGCATCCTGCCGTCCTTCTCCGATCAGTTTTCGTTATCCATGGTAAATGGCATACTTTCTGCATTTCCCATAGATTCCTATATCTGTCACCTTTTCCAGAGCTTCAATCCTTCTCTGGAAAACCGGCTGCTGCAAAAATGTATCGACACCGGCATCAGCGGAATCGTTCTGTTTCCTCAGGATCAGCCATTTTTCAGCGAGCAACTGCTTTATCTGCTGCTGCAGAAATATCCCCTGGTCCTCATCGACCGGAATCTTCCGCGTCTGGATACCAGCTATGTCATTGGGGACAATAAAACCGGCGGTGCACTCTGTCTGCGTCATCTCCACGCCCTCGGACATCAGCGCATCTGCTTCGTCTCTTCTGCCCGGCGGAATACCTTCACGGTTCGCTCCCGTATCGACGGCATTTTGCAGGAAGCGAAGGCACGCAATATTCCGGAATCCTCCATTACGATCTTGGATTTCTTCAACAAGCATCAGCCCTACGTTCACTATCAGAAGCAAATGATGAAGCTGATCCGGGAGGAGCGCATCACTGCCTTTATTGCAGCAGAATCCACTACCTGCGCCTATCTTTACAACCTGTTTGCTACAATGAACCTCCGGGTTCCTGAGGATATCTCCCTGATGTCCTTTGATAAACCGCTGGTAGAATCCCAGCGTCCCGATTTCTTTACCCACATCAGTCAGTCCGAATATCTGATGGGAAAAGAAGCCGGCACGATTCTGAAACATCAGATCGAAACCCGTGATCCGCAGGTGACACACCGTGTGATGTCGCCTCTTCTGGAGGTTCGCAAATCCACAAGGGCGATTGTGCTGTAGCTTTTTCATCTTTGTTGACACATCAACAAATATATGTTATGCTTTCCAGGCCGACTTGGGAAATCGATCGGCCACGCAGCCCAATGGGCCTGCGGAATGGAGGTAACGAATCACATGAATCAGATACAGATTATTACAGACGCGGGATCGGATATCGTCGATTGCTCCCGCACAGACCTGACCGTCCTTCCGATGACCATCCGTTTTGGCGATGAAGAATATTTGGACGGCGTCAACTTAACCCACAGACAGTTTTATGAAAAGATGATCGAAACACAGGTGCTGCCGACCACCAGCCAGCCTTCCCCCTATGCCTTCGAGGCTGCAATCAGAAAAATCCATGAACAGGGCGACATTGCACTGATCATCACGATCTCCTCCAAGCTCTCCGGAACCTGGCAGAGTGCCAACATCGCCGCAGCCGAAACCGGCGGAGAGGTTTATATCGTAGACAGCTTAAACGTTGCCGTCGGGGAAAAGGCCATCGTGGAATATGCATTGCGCATGAAGGATGCCGGCACAGATATCCACACTATCGTAGAGACCCTGAACCATGAAAAAGAAAATCTGCGAGTGATCGCTCTTTTGGATACCCTGGAATATCTGCAAAAAGGCGGCAGAATTTCCAAAACCGTTGCCATCGCCGGAAGCCTGCTTTCCATCAAGCCGGTGGTCTCCGTTGTGGATGGTGAGGTTGCACTGCTGGGTAAGGCACGGGGCTCCCGCCAGGGCAACAACTTCCTGATCCAGCAGATTCAGAAGGACGGCATTGATTTTTCCCGGCCGTTTTTCCTGGGCTACACCGGGTTAAGCGACGCGCTGCTGCAGAAATATATTTCCGACAGTGCAGAGATCTGGAAAGAGCATGTCGATCATCTGCCCATCGGAACCATTGGAGGCGCCATCGGAACCCATGTCGGTCCCGGAGCCATCGCAGTGGCGTTTTTTACAGAAAAATAATCTTTGAACTTAAGGGGGATCCTCCTCTAAAAAAGCAAAAGCACCTCAACCTTTCTTAGATCGGTTGAGGTGCTTTCTTTCTGACAACAGGATCGGTTCAATCCTCCTCGATATGCTCCAGTCCCTGATTGATGATCGTGCGGACATGTCCGTCCGCCAGGGAATAAAAGATGGATTTGCCTTCTCTTCTGCTTTTAACCAGTTTATTCTGTTTTAAAATGCGCAGCTGATGGGAAATCGCCGACTGCGTCATCTGCAGGGCTGCTGCAAGGTCGCAGACACAGACCTCCGCTTCAAACAAAACAAACAGAATCCGGATACGGGTAGAATCTCCAAATACCTTATAAAGCTCCGCCAGATCATAAAGCTCTTCTTCTTTTGGAAGCTTTTCCTGTACGATCCTGAGCAGTTCTTCATGAACCTCCGTTTCTTCACAGTGATCCATTTCCAGTTCTTCTTTTTCCTGCATGGTTCTCTCCATTTTCTTTACAGCTTTTTCACATTCAGGGCGCGGATCGCATTGAGCACGGCGATAATCATAACGCCCACATCTGCAAAGATCGCCGCCCACATATTCGCAATGCCGAGTGCGCCGAGGATCAGGCAGACCACTTTGACACCGATTGCAAAATAAATATTTTCATAAACGATTCTCAGGCACTTTCTGGAAATTCTGATGGCCTTGGAAATCTTTAACGGATCATCATCCATCAGAACAATATCCGCCGCCTCGATCGCTGCATCCGAGCCCAGTGCTCCCATTGCGATGCCGATATCCGCCCGGGAAAGCACCGGTGCATCGTTGATGCCGTCTCCCACAAAGGCAAGCTTTTCCTTTTCCCCTTTTTCATCCAGAAGCTTTTCTACCTGCGCTACCTTGTCGCCGGGCAGAAGCTCGCTGTGTACCTCATCAATACCGAGCTCTTCCGCAACCTGACGTGCTGCCTCCCGGCGGTCTCCGGTCAACATGATCGTCTTTTTCACGCCGCATTTTTTCAATGCCGCGATGGCTTCCTTTGCATGAGGCTTGATCTGATCCGAAATCAGGATATGTCCGGCATATTTGCCATTCACCGCCATGTGAACAACGGTTCCGACGCTGTGACATTCCATACAATCCACACCGAGCTTTTCCATCAGCTTGCTGTTGCCTGCAGCAACTCTCACGCCATCCACCTTTGCAGTCACACCGTTGCCGCTGATCTCTTCGACATCCGTTACACGGCTCGGATCCAGGGGCTTGCCGTATGCCTTCTTAAGGCTCTTGCTGATCGGATGGGAGGAATGGCATTCCGCCAGCGCTGCGTATTCCAACAGCTTCTCTGTATCCATGGAAGAATGATGCACACCGCTTACTTCGAACACGCCCTGCGTCATGGTTCCTGTCTTATCAAATACAACATATTTGGTTTCGGAAAGTGTTTCCAGATAGTTGGAGCCTTTTACCAGAACACCTGCGTTGCTCGCACCGCCGATTCCGGCAAAGAAGCTCAGAGGAATACTGATGACCAGCGCGCACGGACAGCTGATTACCAGGAAGGTCAGCGCCCTCATAACCCAGTCGCCCCATTCCGGTGTCATTCCAAGAAACAGCAGCCGCACAAGGGGAGGTAAAATTGCCAACGCCAGAGCTCCGTAGCAGACCGCAGGCGTATAGTATTTTGCAAATTTGGAAATAAAATTCTCGGATCTGGATTTTTTGGAGCTTGCATTTTCTACCATATCCAGGATCTTCGATACCGTCGATTCGCCAAACTCCTTTGTCGTCCGGATTTTCAGCACGCCGGACATGTTGATACAGCCGCTGATGACTTCGTCCCCAACGCCGGCTTCCCTCGGAAGGCTCTCACCGGTCAGGGCGCTGGTGTTTAAGCTTGTGCGTCCCTCTTCGATCACGCCGTCAATCGGCACCTTTTCTCCGGGCTGTACAACGATCACGCTGCCGATTTCAACCTCATCCGGATCAACCTGCTCCAGTGTTCCGTCTTCTTTTTCGATATTCGCATAATCCGGACGGATATCCATCAGCTCACTGATGTTTCTGCGGCTCTTACCCACCGCATAGCTCTGGAACAGCTCACCGATCTGGTAAAAGAGCATAACCGCAACGCCCTCTTTATAATCCCCCAGAAGGATCGCGCCAATGGTCGCAACCGCCATCAGAAAGTTCTCATCAAAAACCTGTCTGTTTAAAATACCTTTCCAGGCCTTTAACAAAATATCATGGCCGATCACCAGATACGGAATCATAAACAGCACAAATTTCAGCCAGCCATCTATCGGAAGCAGGCTCAGTACAACCATCAGCACTGCTGCCACGATAATTCTGGTAAATACTTTTTTCTGTTTCTTATTCATGCCTTCACCCCTTTCAGTAAAAACATCAAATCTGCAGACTGTCCATGATGGGTACAGCCTGCAGATTTGTCTTCTTTTACAGGAAGATCTCGCAGTCATCCTCTACCTTTTTGCAGTTCTTGTATACCTCCTGCATAACGGTCTTTACATCTGCGCCCTCTTCAAATTCCACGGACATTTTCAGGGTCATGAAGTTTACCGTTGCGTCCTTAACGCCTGCCGTCTTCTTTGCAGCGTCTTCCATCTTGTTTGCACAGTTTGCGCAGTCAACGTCGATTTTGTAGGTTTTTTTCATGATAAAATCCTCTCTCTTCCTGTCTTGCAGCATCTATGGGTGCTTCTGTTCCCCATTGCTTTTTCTTTCATATGAACAATTATTCATATGTTTGATTTCATTATAGCACTCTTTTCGATTCTGTCAACAAAAATGTTAGGATCCTATGTTTAATTTCTCCAGGGTTCTTTCCCTTCCTTCTCTACTTCGATCTGGCACAGCTTCATTGCCGCCAGCGCAGTATCATGAGAAGCAGGCGTCACGCAGGCACACGCTGCCGCATCAACGATCACATCTGCCTCAGGAAATGCAGCCTTACACAAAATCGCGTTGGAGAGCACACAGATTCCGGTGCAGAGTCCGACCAGCTCGATCTGCAGGTTCGAATCCGCAACGATTTTCTCATCCGAGCGCAGTTTCTCAATCAACTCCATGGAGCCAAAGGTGGGCTTCTGAATTTTTCTCGCTGCATCCACCTGTTTTTCTTTCAGCGCCTGCTCTACTGCCGGGCACAGGCAGTGTCCATTCGTTCCCTCGATGCAATGTGCAACCGGAAGATGCAGTCCTTCTTTTGTCTGCAGATACTGTTCCGGATGCGTGTCCTGTGTCACATAGATCTGTTCTGCCGGGGTTTCTTTAATTTTGCAGACGACGTTTTCCACAATCGCCTGAGCCTCCTTTGTTCCAAGGCTCCCTGTAACAAAATCGTTCTGCATGTCTACTACAATCAAAAGCTTCATAAAATCCTCCATTTTTTCATATAATAAATTTCTTCTTCTATTTTTTGAACCGCTTCGCCAAAAGTTCTTTATTCAACACAATATCATTTTCCCAATTATCCAGAAGAAGCCTTCAAGTCATTACACTCAAAGGCTTCTTATTCCCAATAACATTTTCCTATGCTGGCATAGGCTCCTTGTCGGCAATAATTTTTTTCACTGCTTCTAGATCTTTATCTGTAGCTGCCGCTATCTGTTCTGCAGTAAAACCGTTTTTATACATTTTGACAATAAGTCCAGCCTCTCCAATTGCAATTCCTTTTTCTTCAATTCCCTGACTCAAGTTACACATAACGCTCACATCCTTTCTGAAATTTTCCTCAATAGGGATATCATATTCATTTCCTATGATATTTAATTTTTCATCCACTGTAAGATCCTGTGACAACAATGCTCCCAATAGTCTGTGCAACTCATATGTTTCATCATGCTCAGGCAGTTTCTTTGCTAATCCAATCATAATAATATTCAGCAGATCAAGATTTCCTTTCCATTCATAGGAACCTATTAAATCTTCTTTTGTGAGATGTACATAGCTCATGGTGTTTTCCTTCATATTCATGCATATCCAAATGGAATACACCCGTTTAATATCATCATAGCTAGAATTTTCAAAATCGCGTTCTTTTTGCGAAGAAATCAGTCTGCTCACATAAAAGATTGCTCTGTTTAAAATTTCATATCCATTCGGTTCATCTTTTTGTGCCTCCACATTTATAATAATCTGTGATAAACCATCTTTCATACGTACATAAAAGACAATATCAAATCTTATCAGTCCTTCATTAACTTCTCCATTTTCCGTGTTAAACCCAACCAGCCGTTCTCCATTTTTCTCACTGACTGCATTTGTAAGACCAGGTTCCACCGGCACAGTACCAATATGAGGTGTTCCCTCAATACTGTCCACCACTTTCTTAGGGTCCATACCCTTAAATTCATCAACAGTCTTCACCAGTATATGTGCCAATATACTCTTTTGTCCTAACAAGCGCTTCGCACTCGTATCATATTCTGCTTTAGAATCTGTTGCTTTTATTGCATTTTTTAATTCTGCATTCACCGGTATCCCTCCCTTGGATGGATGTTTCATAAATTTCTTCAGTCATCCCCCAAAAGGCATCAGACCATATCTATATTATAACTTACTCATTTCCTTTATACAATTCATTTCCATATTAAAAAACACCCTTCTGCATGTTTCCATACAAAAGGGTGTCTCTTTCATTTCCTTTATCCGATGTGTTTTCCACATGAGGACTGATCAAATGCCTGAAAAAACACATCCTGCCAAAACTGTCTGGGTATAATTACTCAGCAACAGTCTCGGTAGCTGTCTCAGTTGCAGCTTCTTCTGTAGCTGCTTCTGTGGTAGCTTCTTCAGTTGTAGCTTCTTCTGTGGTAGCTTCTTCTGTGGTAGCTTCCTCAGTTGTAGCTTCTACAGTGGCCTCTTCTACAGTAGACTCAACTGCTACTGTGCTCTCTTCTGCAACGGTTGTGGTCTCAACAGTTGTCTCTGTAGCTGCTGCGCTGCCGCAAGCTACCATGGATGCTGTCATAACTACTGCTGCTAAAACTGCTACTAAATTCTTTTTCATAATAATGTCTCCTCCTAAATCAAAACCAGGCATTTAAAAAATGCCGTTTCCTTAATACGAATGTGAGGATACCACCTTTCCTTTTGTTTGTAAATAGTTTTTTTCTAATTTTAAAACATTTTATGAATTTTATAAGGTTTTGTTCACAATTTGTACATATTTCGACTTTTTCTTCCTTTTTACGCCGATTTTGCATTTGTAAATCCGAAAAAATCCTGTATCATATAGGATGCTAGGGTCAAAAAGTCAAAAAAGCCGACGCAAGCTTGCTTACAGAAGGCGTTTTGACTTCTTGACCCGTCAAGATAGGAGCATAAAAGTGGGATGCTAATCCCACGATATGCGACTATCAGGCTGGATAGGATCATTAACAACCGCACAAAGAAATGCAGCATTTCCTTCCCGGGAAATCCTGCAAAATGGAGAAGCAATTCATGAAATCATCCAATTACCTGTTAGAATGCTGCGTCGATTCCGCATATTCTGCCCGTATGGCCAAAAAAGGAGGTGCAGACCGCCTCGAGCTTTGCTCTAATCTTGTCATCGGCGGTACGACGCCCACCCTCGCCCTTTATGAACAGATCAGAAAACAGACCGGCATCCGCATCCATGTTCTGATCCGCCCCCGCTTCGGCGATTTCCTGTACTCGGAGGATGAGACAGCCCTCATCTGTAAAGAAATCGATGCGTTTCGGGCAGCCGGAGCCGACGGCGTTGTAATCGGAAGTCTTTCTCCGGACGGTTCCCTGTGTACCGAACAGATGAAACGTTTCCGCGAACATGCCCGGGATATGTCCGTCACACTGCACCGTGCATTTGATATGTGCCGCGATCCCTTTGTAGCCCTTGAGGAAGCGATTTCCTTGGATATTCAGACCATTCTGACCTCTGGTCAGGCTCCCGACTGTCTGCACGGCGTCGATCTGCTCAATAAACTCCATCAGGCAGCTGATGGCAGAATCCATCTCCTTGCAGGTGCAGGCGTCTCTGCCAAAACGGTTCCTGCTCTCCTTGAAAAAACGTCCCTGACCCAATTCCATATGTCCGGCAAGACCATTAAAAACAGTGAGATGGTCTACCGCAACCCGGAGGTTTTTATGGGAATTCCCGGTATGAGCGAATATGAGATCTGGCAGACTGATCCAGAGGCTGTCGCAGCTGTGCGCACGATGCTCGACCGCGCGGCAGATGAAGAAGCGTAAATGCGCAAGAATGCGAGCTGCTGTGTAAGGGAGATGCCGACATGCGGCACAGCGCAATGCCGATCACTGATTTGAAAAAAGACGTTCCCGAACAGATTTGTTTCGGGAACGTCTTTTTTTCGACTATTATCTCTCACATTTCCAGAAGTAAGCACTATATCCCGGCAGCTCACTTCCGCCGCCAAAATCATGCTCCTGTCCGGTGATCAGATCCACCGCACGACCACAGCCTGCATCGAAGTGGGCTGTATAGGGCTGCTCCTCTGCATTGATCGCAACCAAAACCCGTTCTCCATCTACGGCGCGTTCAAAAATGCACTGGCGGTTCGTCAGCACAACACTGCGGAATGCGCCATAATTGAGGGCATTGGAGTGTTTTTTAGCTTCTGCAAGCTTTGCGATCCACTCTGTCAGCCCGTTTGTCTGAGGCCCATCGAAGCATGCACGCAGTGCAGGATCTCCCTGGCTTTTCTCTCCCTTTGCGCCCCATTCACTTCCATAATAAACGCAGGGGATTCCGGGCATACCAAACATCAGCGCATAAATAAGCGGCAGATGCTTTTCATTGGTAAGGATGCTTGCCACTCGCGTCACATCATGGTTGTCCACAAAGCTAAGCAGATGCTTTCCTTTATAAAGGGTCCAGTTTTCCGGGCCGAACTGGCGCAGCAGAGAGTGGACAATTTCAAACATATTCATACTGTTGAAGCTGGAATACAGTCCCTTATAGCATTCATAGTTGGTGGCAGAATGCAGCATGGAATCATTCATCAACCGGTTGTAATCCCCATGCAGCATTTCTCCGACGAGAAAGAAATCCGGCTTTAAGCTGTCGCAGAAGCTTCTCAAACGGCGGACGAAATTTTCGTCCAGACAATAAGCGACATCCAGCCGCAGACCGTCAATGTCAAACTCGTCAACCCATCCTCTTACGCTTTCCAGAAGATACTGAACAACCTCCTCGTTCTGTAAATTCAGCTTGACAAGATCGTAATTGCCTTCCCAGCCCTCGTACCACAGACCGTCATTGTAATTGGAGTTGCCGCCAAGATTGATATGAAACCAGTTTAAATAGGGGGAATTTTCCCTGTTTTTCAAAACATCCTGAAATGCCCAGAAGCCGCGTCCCGCATGATTGAACACGCCATCCAGCACAACCCGGATGCCTTCGCTGTGAAGCTTATCGCAAACCTGTTTAAAGTCCTCATTCGAACCGAGGCGGCAATCGATTTTACGATAGTCCCTTGTATTGTACCCATGGGTATCCGATTCAAAGACCGGTGAAAAATAAATCGCATTTGCCCCCAGCTTTTTGATATGATCTGTCCAGTCCAGCACCTTCAAAATCCGATGTGTCTCCACCCCGTCATTTTCAAACGGTGCTCCGACAAAACCAAGGGGATAAATCTGATAAAATACACTTTCATATGCCCACATAGTAAATTCCTCTTTCCTGCCAGTATATTTGCTGACCTGTCTATTTTACCATTTTCCTCCGGACTGCTCAATATCAGAATCCTGCACTTTTCCAATAGAATCAATCAATCCCTGATGTTTTTAAAAAATGATTCGTTAATATGACATCGATCCCCATATCAAAGAAGGCTTTTGCTTCTTCTGCATCATCCGACCAAAATAAATTACAGATCATCCCCTTTGCATGAGCCTTGTCGATCATGCTCCGGGTCAGAAATAATTTGCAGAATTGTACCCGGCTGCACTGATACCGAATGGCATTTTCCACAATGCTGTAATTCATATGTCCCTCCAGACAGCATCTTTTGATATCCGGCGCCATTTTTAATGCCGTTTCCAAAACATCCTTCTCCCCGGTAATATAAACCATGTCTCTGCATTGGTATTTATCCAGCAGCTGCAGGATTTTTTGAAAGGTATTCTCATCATAAGCCGGAATTTCTCTGTCTTCCAGATCCTTCAGCACCATCGGCTCCGGCTCCCTAAGAGGCATCGGCAGCGGCTTATTTTCTGTATATATTTCCATCAGCTCCTGTCCTCTTCCCTCCATGATCCGATTTTTAAGAACCGAAGCGCCAATGGATTTGATATGAATATTCATAACTACCTTACCGGCAAACTGCCGCAGCACCTCTTCAAATAAAGGAATACGTACTCCTTCATATTCCGAATGAAATTTCTTTCCTGCATCCAGGCTTTTCATCTGTTCCCATGTCATATCACAGATTGTGCCTTTGCCGTCTGTCGTCCTGTCTACCGACGGATCATGACACACTGCCAGCTGTCCATCCGCCGTCGGCCATAAATCAAATTCTATCTCATCCGCTCCTAATGCCACCGCAGCCGCAAATGCCGGCAGTGTATTTTCCGGCGCAACGGCATTAAATCCTCTGTGTGAGCAAAATTTTCTTTTTGACATTTTATCCATTTCCTTTCTTTTTTCAGGAAGCATTTTTTAATTTAGGATCCAATCTATCTCTCAGCCAGTCTCCGATCAGGGAAATATCTAAGATCAGTACCACTATGATAATACTGGGCAGTACCGCCAGCCACCAATGCGTCAGCATATAATCTCTGCCCAGACTGACCATCACGCCAAGAGATGTGCCGGGAGGCTCTATTCCAAGTCCCAAAAAAGACAAGGTGCTTTCGAGCAAAATAAATCCCCCCAGCTCCATGGTAGTCTGCACGATCAGGGGCGATGCAATATTTACCAGAATATGCTCAAACACAATTTTTACTCCGCTTGCCCCCATAGAACGGCTCGCTTCGATAAACTTCGCATTTTTCAGCTGAAAAATCTGGCTTCTTACCAGACGGCAATAGGAAGACCATCCTGTGATTGCCATAACGAGAATTGTCGTAACCGGCTTTGCCCCCAGAATACAAGCAAAAATAATACCGATAAATGTGGTTGGTATAGATAAACGTACATCTGTAAAGAAAGACAATACCGCGTCTATCCATTTTCCGCCCAGTCCGGAAAGAATCCCCAATGCAGTTCCAGTTACCGTCGCAATGATCATGCCGGTAAAGGAAATCATGATGGTGGATCTTGTGGCATAAAGCAATCTGATCGCAACATCTCTGCCCAGATTATCCGTTCCAAATAAATAGGGGGATGTGGGATCCTTAAATTTTGGCATTTTTAATCTTTGTGTAAGATCACTTGCCCCCAGATCGATCGGTGCAATCACCGGTGCAAGCAGCGCCGTTATAACGATTACTGCCAGTGTCACCATTAAAAGAATTATCATCGGTGGAATGATCCATCTTTTTCTACCGAGCTTTCTGTTCCGCATACTTATCCTCATTTCTGTATTTTATCTGAAATCCTTTAATGATCGCGTATTCGCGGATCCAGCAAACCATAAGAAAGGTCTACCAAAAGATTCACAAATGTTACGGAAGCCGATATCACCAGAACGCCAAATACTACCACAGGAAAATCTCGCTGCTGTGCACTGGAAACAATTAAGGTTCCGATCCCGGGCCACGCGAATACCGTTTCCACAACAACAGATCCTCCGATCATAGCACTTAACTGTGCTCCCAAAATCGTAATGACCGGGATCAGCGCATTCCTGAGGCCATGCTTTAAGACCACCTTCCATTCCCGCATGCCCTTTGCTCTGGCACAATCCAAATACTCCTGTCCGATCACATCCAGAAGCGAGCTGCGGGTAAGTCTTGCAACATTGGCAATGGGACCTACTGACAACGCGATTACCGGCATGAGAAAGTGCTGTGGAGTTCCGATACCGCCGCTTGGCAAAATTCTGAGTTTCAGAGAAAAAATAAAGATCAACAGGATTCCCAATATAAAATTAGGCAGAGTACTGCCTACCACCGCACTGCTCATGGTGATCCGGTCTAACAGGGTATTGTGCTTCACCGCTGCCAGAACTCCCAAGGGGATTCCGATCACAATGGTAAGTCCCAATACAATGCTTCCCAATGAAATTGTCGGAATCATACGCTCTGCGAAGAGATCGGAAACAGAACGTGCATAGTAATAGCTCATTCCGGTATCCCCCGTAAAGAGCCCGACAAATGATTTTATGTACTGCTGCCACAGCGGCATATCCAGTCCCAGATTTGTCCGCAGGATTTCTTTTGCAGAATCACTGGCTCCGGCCAATGTCAGCCATTCAATCGGATCTCCCGTTACTCTGGTAAGGAAAAAAACCAGAGTGTAAACTGCCCATATCGTCAGTACCGCCTTTCCTACACGCAATATAATATAACGTTTCATTGCTTTCCTCCATCCGTGTATAAATGACAGGCAACCTGATGTCCATCTGCCGTTTCTGCCATCTGCGGTCTGATCTCTTTACAAATAGCAAGTGCCTTTTTACAACGCGCGCAGAACGGACATCCAGAGGGCAAATCCATGGGACTGGGGATCTCTCCCTCCAGTACTTTGCATTGATCCTGTTCTCTGGGATCCGGTATCGGTACTGCCTGCATAAGGGCCTGGGTGTAGGGATGAAGCGGATGCTCAAACAGATCTTCTTTCTCCGCCAGTTCTACTGCCTGCCCGAGATACATTACAAGCACTCTGTCACTGATATGGCTTATAACGCTCATGTCATGTGAAACAAAAACATAGGTCAGCTTCTTTTTCTCCTGCAGATCCTTCAAAAGGTTTAATATCTGTGCCTGAATAGAAACATCCAACGCAGAAACTGGTTCGTCACACAATAAAAGCTGCGGATCCGTCACCAAAGCTCTGGCAATGGCAATCCTCTGTCTCTGTCCTCCTGAAAATTCATGGGGATATTTTTTCAGAGAGTCTCTGGATAATCCCACCTGCTCCAACAAAGGGAGGATTCTCGATTTCTTTTCCTCTGCACTCATCCGCTCATGGATCCGTAACGGCTCTTCCAGAATTCGCTGAATGCTCATGCGGGGATCCAGAGATGCATAGGGATCCTGAAATACCATCTGCATATTTTTTCTAACCAAAGGAGGCATATGTCTGTGTATTTTTTTGTCCCCGAACTGCACATAACCGCCAGTCGCTTCCTCCAACCCCATCAGCATGCGGATCAGGGTTGTTTTTCCACACCCTGATTCCCCGATGATCCCCAGTGTTTCGCCCTGATACAGGGTAAAGGAAACATGATTCACGGCATGTACCATTCCAATTTCTTTTGGAAGCAGTGCTCCTCTTTTTACCGGATATTCTTTACATAGATCAACGACTTCTAATATTTTCTCTTTCACAAGGCACCCCCTCCAGGCCCGCATTTTTCTTTTTCCTGCTGCTGCGGAGTATAGAAGCATTTGTATAAATGTCCGTTTTCCCCCTGCATACCCGGCTCTTTCTCATGGCATACCTCCTGTGCATAGCTGCAGCGGCTGCAAAACCGACAGTACTGTACCGGTACTTTCATCTTTGGAACCTGACCAGGGATTGTATACAGCTTTTCTTTTCTCTCTTTTATGCTGGGAATTGCTGCCAGAAGCCCTCTGGTGTAAGGGTGGCATGGATTTTCGAACAGTTCTGTACATTTTCCTTCTTCTACTACTGCACCGCCATACATTACCAGCATACGGTCACAGACAGCGGCCACTACTCCCATATTATGGGTTATCAGTATGACTGCTATTCCCAGCTGATCCCGCAGCTCCTTCAGCAGGGAAAGGATCTGGGCCTGGATCGTCACATCCAACGCCGTTGTCGGTTCGTCTGCGATCAGTACCTTCGGGTTACATGCCAATGCAATGGCGATCATAACTCTTTGCTGCATACCTCCGGACAATTCGTGAGGATATTGTTGGATCCTCACCTCCGGTGAAGGGATTTTTACCTGCTTTAACAAAAAAACAGCCTTTTCATAGGCTTCTTTTTTAGAGATTTTTTCATGTATGCGTATGATCTCTACGATCTGATCTCCTATCGTGTACACCGGATCCAATGCGGAGAGGGGATTCTGAAAGATCATGGAAATTTCTTTTCCTCTTATCCGGCAAAGCTCTTTTTCCTTCATCTGAAACAGATCCTTCCCCAGATAAATGGCCTGTCCGCCCTCACTTTTGGAGGAAACAGGATCCAGCAATCCCATCAAGCTGCGCACAACCGTGCTTTTTCCACATCCGGATTCTCCTACGATTCCGACAATTTCACCAGGATAAATATCAAGATCCACTCCATCCACTGCCGGAATTACGTTTTGTCCCGAGTAGTAATAGCTTTTTAACCCTTTTATTTTCAGAATAGCTTCCAAATAACTATACTTCCTTTCAAAATCTGCTTCCCGGCAGATATCTGCCGGGAAGCAGCCCTGTCATTATTCTGTAACTTTCAGATCCCCTGCACGGAACGGCATGATCTGGTTTTCACAATATGTCATATCCCATTCCAGACCATCTCTGATACCATACAAATCTTCTGCCTGATACAAATAAGTGCCTGGGCAGTAGGTATCGAATACTTCCATCAGGGTTCTTGCTGCCTGCCGCTGTTCTTCCAGATCCTTGCTGTCGATCAGTGTATTTCCTGCTGCCACAAATTCCTCTGTAGGTGTCCAGCTTCCTGTTTCCGGGTTTGCCGGTCCGGAGCCTGTTCCAAACAGGAGCCATAATGCACCAAGGGGATTATCAAACCGGGAAGCAGCGGACCATGCCCGGATGTCTGCACTGAAGGAGAATTTGTCTGTAAATACGACTTCTGCTTTTACGCCGATATCCGCAAGCATGCTGACAATGGCCTCACCTGCCTGATTGCCGTTTGTATAATAACCGTCCGCCATTTCGATGGAAATAACCTCTTCCCCGTCATATCCGGATTCTTTTACTAATTCACGAGCTTTTTCCGGATCATACTGTACACCGGGATAGTCCTCAATATATAAATCTCCATAGCTTTCAAACTGATGCCCATTCGGAACCTTTGCATATCCGGACCAAAGGGTATCTACCAGTGTCTGGCGGTCTATTGCCATCGTCAATGCCTGTCTGAATTTCTGATTTGACATAATGCTGTCTTCATTTCTGGTATTAAATGTGTATATATGGATATTTTTAATGGAGGTTCCCACCACGCTCACACCGGAGGTTCCATTGATCGTATCTACCGCATCAGAAGGCACATCATTGATAATATCTACTTCCCCTGTGATCAAAGCGGTCATACGGGCAGATGCTTCCGGATAAGAAATAAATTCTATACTCTTTGCAGCAGGCTTATCTCCCCAGAAGCCGTCGTAACGCTCCAACACATATTTTTCAGGAGAGTACTGTGTCAGCTTATACGGGCCGGTACCGATGGGAGCAGTCTGAAAGGCTTCATCTCCGATTTCTTCAATATAATCCTTCGGTACAATGCTTGCTCCCCAGATAGAGCCCAGTCTCTGTTCAAACGCAGCATCCGGTTTTTTCAGCTTGAACTGTACCGTAAGATCATCTATCTTTTCGACGGAATCCAGTGTTTCATATAATACTGCAATGGTTCCATCTCCATAGCCGCTTAAAATTCGATCAAATGTAAATTTCACATCCTCTGCATCACATACCTCGCCGTTCTGGAAGGTAACATTTTCCCGGATTTTTACATTTAATGTTGTATCATCCTGCCATTCCCAGCTATCTGCCAGCTGTCCGGTGATATTTCCTTCTTTATCCGTGAAAAGCAGGGTATCAAAAATATTATAAAAAAGCTTAATGCTGGCAATACCGATGGATCTGTCCGGATCTAACTGTGTCGGCAAAGCAGCAAGACCAATTTTCAGAACATCCAATTCTGTTTCTTTTGCTGCAGCTTCTGCTGTATCCTCCTGTGAAGACGCAGTCTGCTCAGCAGTCGTCTGAGTCGCCTCTTTCTTATTTGCGGTATTTGCAGCAGAGCCGCAGCCACCAAGCGTAAGCATCATTGCCATTACTCCGGCAATCAACCGAGTCCTTTTTTTCATACATTCTCCTTCTTGTTGTGTTTTCTATTCCCTTTCCTGCAGTTCTAAGTTTTGTGTGCACATCATCAAAAGAACTGTTAACATCTTATGTCTCTTTTCTATTTGTCACCATCAGGAATGCGTAAATCGTTTGTAAAAGTTCTGCATATAAAAAATGCAGGATTTCCTTTCCGGAAAATCCTGCAAATCAGAAAAGCATTTTATGAAATTATCCAATTTGGAAAACTGCCGCTCTGTACTTCTATTACTGTGCGTTACCCGGTTCCAATGCCAACCCAATCAATCGATCCGCCTGATCTGCCATGAATAGCGGAATGTTCAGCACATCATCATCCAGCTTCGGATTTGACCTCCACTGGGAAGATGTCGTTCTCCCGCTGAATGAGGAAATCAACTTCGTAAGGCGGGTTGTTCTGACTCCAATAACGGGGCATGACTTCAAAAAATTTCTTATATTCTTCATTTCATCAAAGTTAAAGTAAGCTGTATTTTCATAACAGCGTCTGCCGAACTCTTTCAGAATCCAAGTCTTACCCACCTGACGTACGCCCTTCAAGATTAAAGGCTTGCGGTAGGGAGAATTCTTCCAAGCCAGCAATTTTTTAAGACAAATCGTTCCATAGAATCGTTCCTCACATAACTGCAGTATGGATTCCCCCGATAAACAGATAGGGAATCGAGCACATCGCTCCGAATCCAAGACCGAACGCTTTCTTCCTTTCTATTCATCAAACATCATATATTCCATATAAAATTCCTGAAATTTCGCACTCGTTCCAAGATTGATGGTCTTTGCCCGCTCTGCCAGCGCTGTTGCTTCTTTTTCCATCCTGCGGTCATGCAGAATCCTTACCGCACCCGCCAGTGCCGCGTTTCCGCAAATTTTAATACGGGACAGGTCAATTTTGGGAAAAAGTCCGATTCTTTCCGCGCTTTTGGCCGACATATAGGAGCCAAAGCCACCTGCCACATACAGGCCTTCCAGCCCGGCAGCATCTATTTTTTCCTCCGCCAAAAGTGTCTCCATTCCTGCCCGGATCGCTCCCTTGGCAAGCTGAACCTCACGAATATCCTCTGCAGTCAGACCGACGTTTCCAGCAAAACATACATCCTCTTCCAGATAACCGGTATCCTCCAGCAATCCGCTTTCCAGCAATCCTGCCACACCGTCGATCACGCCGCTGCCGCAGATGCCCTCTGCTGTAGAAGCCTCCCTGTCGCCAATCACATGTACCTTCCAGCTGCCGTTTTCCCAGTTTACATGGTCAATGGCACCTGCCACACCTCGCATGCCGCAGGAAATCCCAGCGCCCTCAAAAGCCGGTCCCGCCGCTGTCGCGCAGCAAATCAGGCGTTCCTTATGAAACAGGACAATCTCTCCGTTCGTCCCCACATCCACCATCAGCCGGGATCTGCCGCTGCGCGCGGCTGAGACACCATCCAATTCTCCGCAGCTGACATTCGTGTCAATTGCTGCCGCAGCTTCTTTGCGGCTGCCGTCCGCTCCGGGTATGCGGTTCGTTTCTGTAAGACCCGATCCAAGAATCGCTGTCGTAATATCCGCACCGACAAACGCAGACATGCAGCGCGGAAGATATACGTCTGCTTTCCGGCAGCTCAAATCCAGTGCTTCTCCTATCGTCCACCAGCCAAACAGCTCGTCCGCTTCAAACGGCGCCCTTGACAGGCATCTGGGATCCTTCTGCGTCAGGAAATACAGCATCGACGTATTTCCGGTAATGATAACTGTCTCAATGGCCTCTGCACTTTCTCCTGCGTGTTCTGTCAGCTCCGTAAGCAGGCGCGACACTGCCTCCCGGACGATTGCCGCAAGTTTACCTGCTTTTCCCTCCAGAGAAGCTTCCATCCGGCTGATGACATCCGCTCCGAACACGGACTGGGGATTCCATGCGCCCATCGTTCCGACAGCCCTGCCTTCCCGATAGAGGACGGCTGCAATTGTCGTTGTACCGATATCCACTGCCGCACCGAGGTGACGGTAGAGCCGCGTGCCGGGCGCAGCTTCTGCAGACGGCGCAGCACTGGCGCGCTCTGACGGCTGTGCGGGCGACATGCCGGCGGCGTGGGCAACTGTCGGCGCAGACGGCGTGCTTACACAAATGGTCTCCTCCCCGTCTGCTTCCTGCCGCAACGCATCGATTTTCCCGTCCGGCACTGCTTTCAGAAAGCAGGCAAGCCGGATTCCCTGCGCAAGGCGCTCTGCTCCAAGAAGTTTTTGTTCCGTCTCAGACGGCGCTGCAAAGCCTCCCTCCGCATACACCATACACTTCCCGCAGGCATGTCGTCCGCCACAGGGCATTTCCACTCCGTGTGATTTTTTCAGCAAACTGCTGACTGTTGTTCCCAGCTCTGTGAAAAGAGCTTCTCCATTGATCCAAAAACGGATTTTTTCGCTGTTATCTGTCATTTTTATTCTGTCCTGTCAAACAGGCTCCGAACCGTCTGTTTTCTGCCAGCCAACAATCCGGTCTCCTATTTGTCCTTTGCTTCATATGATGTCGGGGTCAAAAGCCCCCGACCTTGATGCCTGCGGATTGTTCCGTGCTGCGCACTCCCACAATCCTGCCCGATAGTCGCATATCGTGGGATTATCATCCCACTTTTATGCTCCTATCAGGGCGGGTCACAAGGTCTTTCACCCACCTATGAGCAAGCTCATGTGGGCTTAGACCTTTTGACCCTGGCATCATAATATTCCGATACAGCCACAAAGAACGCGTCGATATTTTCCCCTTCGGACATCGGAGGAATATCACATCCGGAGGTCTTCCTTATTGACTGTATTTCCAAAATGATATCCCATCGCACCGATGGATGCAAGCGGATTTGTCATCTCAGTCGCAGTGTTGCCGCAGAATAAAATCAGAGCGTGCAAAAAATGATTTCTCATCCTTCACACGCCCTGATTATTTCCGATAATCCTTTATTTTTCCGCGAAACACGCAGACATTTTTCATTCGCCCTTTAACAGGCTGCTGTCCTCGAAGTAATTGATCTTCATCGCTGCCTTGACATCCTTTAAGGTTTCCGCAGCCTTTGCTTCTGCAACCTCACTGCCCTTTTTCAGAATGTCGTAAACATCCGTCAGATGCTCTTCCCAGTATTTTCTTCTCTCACGGATCGGCGCAAGCTCAGACTGCATAACGTTGTTTAAGAACTTCTTCACTTTGACGTCGCCCAGACCGCCCCGCTGATAATGTGCTTTCAATTCGTCCAGATTCTGGTAATCCGGTAAAAACTCTGCAAAATGCTCCGGTCTGCAGAACGCATCCAGATAGATAAATACAGGGTTTCCGTCTACATTGCCGGGATCCTCCACACGCAAATGATTCGGATCTGTGAACATGCTCATAACCTTTTTCTTCACATCTGCTTCTGTGTCAGACAGATAGATACAGTTGCCAAGGGATTTGCTCATCTTCGCCTTGCCGTCGATGCCGGGCAGTCTTAAGCATGCCTTATTGGAGGGCAGGATGATCTCGGGCTCTGTCAGGGTGTCCCCATAAACACTGTTGAACTTATGTACGATTTCCTTACACTGTTCCAGCATCGGCAGCTGGTCTTCGCCAACCGGAACCGCGGTTGCACGGAATGCAGTGATGTCCGCAGCCTGGCTGATGGGATAGCAGAAAAATCCAACCGGAATGCTTGCTTCGAAATTACGCATCTGGATCTCTGCTTTAACGGTAGGGTTTCTCTGTACTCTGGAAACCGTTACCAGATTCATATAGTAAAAGGTCAGCTCTGTCAGCTCCGGAACCATCGACTGAATGAAAATCGTTGCCTTTTCCGGATCAAGGCCGCATGCCAGATAATCCAGCGCTACCTGTAAAATGTTCTGACGTACCTTTTCCGGATGCTCTGCATTGTCTGTCAACGCCTGTGCATCCGCAATCATAATATAAATCTCGTCAAACTGACCGGAATTCTGCAGTCTTACACGCTCCTTCAAAGAGCCTACATAATGGCCCACATGAAGACGTCCTGTGGGGCGATCCCCCGTTAAAATAATCTTTTTGCTCATATGCCTGTCCCTCTCGCTTCTCTTGGGATACTACAGTGCTGTCTGCAGCCTGCCGCATCCTGATAAACCTGCAGTCTGTTGGTTTCAACAGCTGCAGCTCTTTCCAATTATATCCCGTAAAAAGCACAGAGTCAACAGTTGCGTATATTCGCATCTGTTGACTCTAAACAGGTTACAGTTCTGTGATTCAACCTGCGCCGATCAGTCCTCGTGTTTCGCACTGCGCCGCTGGATCCACTTTACAAGCTCCACGATGGGAACTACCAGCACACTCAAAAGTAGTGCAACGAGATACTCTGCAGGCTCCACACTCGTAAAGCCGAATGCCCCGGCAAGCAGCGGGATCTCACACACTGCAGTGGTTGCAAGCAGCGAAACCACTGCCGCTCCAAGCAGAAGCCAGTTTTTCGAGCCAAGCTTGAAAATACTTCCTCTCTGGGAACGCATATTCATGCTGTGGAAAATTTCCGCCATTGACATTGTGACAAACGCCATCGTAGTGCCATGGGCGCTGTTTGTGATGGTCCATTCTCCGGTTTCCATGAAATGTCCGATAAAATAGGAAACCATGACAAGTGCTGTTACCAAAAGTCCCTGATAAGCAATATCAAAGCCCATTCCATCTGCAAAAATCCCGGCCTTCGCATCTCTGGGTTTGCGCTTCATAATGTTCGGCTCTGCCTTTTCCGTACCAAGTGCCAGCGCCGGGAAGCAGTCCGTTACAAGATTGATCCACAGAAGATGCACCGGCTGCAGAATCGTAAAGCCCAGAAGTGTCGCAAAGAAAATACTCAGCACTTCACTCATATTGGAGCCTAACAGAAACTGGATTGCCTTCCGGATGTTGTCATAGATTCTGCGACCCTCTTCCACCGCGCCGACAATCGTTGCAAAATTATCGTCCGCCAGCACCATATCTGCCACATTTTTGGTAACGTCCGTTCCTGTGATACCCATTCCGATGCCGATGTCCGCAGCCTTGATGGAGGGCGCGTCGTTAACGCCGTCACCGGTCATTGCCGTCACATAGCCGGCATTTCTCCAGGCGTTTACGATACGTGTCTTGTGCTCTGGCTGTACGCGGGCATAAACGCTGATGTTCCGGAACTTTTCTGCAAATTCTGCATCGTCCATTTTTTCCAGCTCTGCTCCGGTCACTGCCAGGCTGCCATCCTGTAAAATACCAAGCTCTTTTGCGATCGCTGCTGCCGTATCCACATGGTCGCCCGTGATCATAACCGGTCGGATACCCGCTTCCCGACATTCGTCAATTGCTGCCTTTACCTCCGGACGCACCGGATCGATCATACCGCACAGTCCCAAAAAGCAAAGTTCCTGCTCCAGCAGATCCGCATCCTCGCTTTCCGGTTTTTTCGTCCAGACTCTCTGTCCGCATGCCAGCACACGCAGTGCCCGATCTGCCATGGACTTATTTGCCTGCAAAACCTTTTTCCGATATTCTTCTGTCATGGGCAGAAGCTGTCCATCCTCCAGATAAAACCCACAACGGGTGAGAACCACATCCGGCGCCCCTTTTGTAAACTGAATATAATCGTCCTTGCGTTTATGGATCGTGGACATCATTTTCCGTCCGGAATCAAAGGGAGCCTCCATCACACGGGGCATACTCTGTTTTAAAAGATTCTTATCCTGCCCGATCCGGTTCGCCCAGACAACCAGGGCAGCCTCCGTCGGTTCTCCTGTCACACTGCCGTCTGCATCCAGCTCTGCGTCACTGCACAGTGCCATTGCTGCCGAAAGCTCCTGCTCCTTTACTCCGAAGGAATCTACAACTGTCATCTGATTCTGCGTCAGCGTTCCGGTCTTATCCGAGCAGATCACCTGAGCACAGCCAAGAGTTTCCACTGCTGTCAGCCGGCGGATGATCGCGTTTCGTTTTGACATGTTCGTTACACCGATGGAAAGTACCACTGTCACAACTGCCGCAAGTCCTTCCGGGATCGCCGCCACTGCAAGGGAAACCGCGATCATAAAGGAGTTCAGCGCAACCTCAAAATTCAGGCTGCCTGCCCGGATCATCTGAATTGCAAAAACCAGTACGCAGATTCCGATCACCAGCTTTGTCAACACCTTCGAAAGCTGTGTCAGTTTTCTCTGCAGCGGTGTCTGTCCTTCCTGAGCCTGAGACAGAGCATCCGCAATTTTTCCCATTTCCGTATCCATACCGGTGGCCGTTACGACTGCCACAGCACGTCCATATACGATCGTGCTTCCCATATAGACCATATTTTTACGGTCGCCCAGGGGCACATCCCGTTCCCCGTCTGCCAAAAAGATCTGATCGATCAGCTTCGTGACCGGCACGGATTCTCCTGTCAGTGCAGCTTCCTCCGCTTTCAGGCTTGCGCTTTCCAGAATCCTTGCATCCGCCGGAACCGCATCCCCTGCTTCCAGACAGATGATATCCCCCACCACAAGGTCTTTGCTCAAAATCGAGGACATTTTCCCGTCCCGCACAACCTTTGAGGTGGCCGCCGCCATGTCCTGCAGCGCTTCGATCGCCTTTTCCGCCTTGCTTTCCTGATACACACCCAGCACGGCATTGATCAGGACCACTGCCAGGATAATGATGACATCCGCAAAGCTGTCATTTTCCAGGACTGCAAGCACACCGCTGATGGCCGCTGCCGCCAGCAGGATCACGATCATCGGATCTGCCACCTGTTCCGCAAACCGGCGCAGCAGGGATTTTCCCTTCGCCGCTTTTAACTCATTTGCCCCGTTCTGCAAAAGCCGCTCTGCCGCTTCTTTTTCCGTCAGGCCGCTTTTTTGGCTGTTCAGCTCCTGCAGTACCTGTTGTGAGTCTTCACAATAATACTTCATTCTTTTTCCTCCCGATGGTGTTTTTCGTACAATAGATCTCTCACTTCGTGATCGCTCTATTGTCTTGAATCACAAAAGACCCAAATACTGCTTTTCAAAAAGAAAACAGTATCTGAGTCTCGCAATTTAAAACAAGCCAGATCGGCATAGGATCGGGGTTGTTGACTTGTTACGCTGATGCAAAGGCGATCCGCCGGCTCTGTTCCATCCCGGCAGCTGCACTTGCTGCGCTCGCTACTCCCTCACAGGGAATTTTGTTTAGCAGTAAGGTTATCATATGCAAAGGCTTCTGTCAATATACATGCCGGTAAAGTTTTGGTGAAATTTTTGTCCTCTTTCGCTGCGGTTTGACCAGAAATCCTTGTTTTACAGCCGTTCCACCAATGCGCCGCCTGCGCGCAGCACCCCATTCTCATAACCTCTTGCAAACAGCACGCTGCCCTCTGTCTCCACATCGGTCTCTTTTCCGGATGCGTTCAACACAACCCGGAGCCTGCTGCCCTCTGCCCCGGTTTTGACATATTCCACCACCCGGTCAGAGCTGTTATTATTTTCAAATGTGATTTCCATGCTGCGGGCCGCAGGCTCTTTTCGAAGGGCTATCAGCTGCTTTACCTGCTCCGTAATCTCTGCATAGTTTCCCTGTTCGATCTGATCCCAGGGCATACAGCGTCTGCAATCCGGGTCAGCGCCGCCCTCTATCGCGATTTCCGTCCCATAATAGATACAGGGACTTCCAGGCATTGTAAAGAGCATTGCAAGCTGCTGGAAAAAGAGATCCTGATTTCCACCTGTCTGATGGATCAGCCGATCTGTATCATGGGAATCCAGAAGGTTAAACAAAACCTCTGTCGTCTGACGCATATAACGCACCAGATTTTCATGGATCGCCTCTTCCAAATCCGATTTCGTCTTTTCCTGCTGATACCAAAACTCCCGGATGGCTGCAGCAAAGGGATAGTTCATAACGGCATCGAATTCGTCCCCGCCAAGCCACGGCATTGCGTCATGCCAGATTTCCCCCAGCAGATAAAAATCCGGTTTTAACTGCTTTGTCATCTGCCGCAGCTCACGGCAAAACAGATGGGAAATTTCGTTTGCAACATCTAACCGAAGTCCATCAATGTCAAATGTCTCAATCCAATAACGAACGGTATCCAAAAAATAGTCCCGCACCTTTTTTTCACTCGTATTGAGCTTTGGCATCCGCTCCGCAAAGGCAAAGGAATAATAGCGTCCATCCCGGGTGCTGCCCTCCTGCTCCCGGCAGGGCCAGCGATTGATCATAAACCAGTCATAATAGGGGGACTTAGGCCCCTTTTCCATCACATCCCGCCACGGTAAAAAGTTACTGCCGCAATGGTTGAATACACCATCCAACATCACGCGGATGCCTCTGTCATGGGCCTCCTTAACGAGCAGCTTCATAGTCTCCTCATCTCCGAAGCCCGGATCGATTTTCCGGTAATCTGTCGTATCATATTTATGACTTGAGGGAGATTCAAACACCGGCGTCAGGTACAATCCGGTAATACCAAGCTCCTGTAAATAAGGAAGCTTTTGACGGATCCCATCCAGATCGCCGCCGTAAAAATCGAGATTATTTACAGTATGATATCCCCAGGGCTTTACCCAGTCCGGATCATTTTCTTTGTTGCCGTTGCAAAAGCGCTCCGGAAAAATCTGATACCAGACCGTCTCCCGCACCCACTTTGGCGTCACGTTGATATCCACCGAATTCATCCACGGAAACGTAAAGCACTGTCCCAGCTGTCCGTTTTTCACATCCTCTGGCGAATGAAAGCCATCCTCAAAATAAAAGACCCGTTCTGATCCTGCCTGCAGCTCGAAGAAATACCGGCACCGTTTATAGGGAGGCTGCACGGGAATTTCCCACCAGAGGTGCTGGGGCAGACGCATTTTTGTCACGATCTCCTCCCGACTGCCTTCCCAAGCCTCGTTTCCGCCCAGAATACCGGTAGAAAACGGGTCTCCATAATGAATCCAAACCTGTTCCACTTCTTCTCCGGTCTGCAGCCCTACCATCAAAATTTCCTCATCCAATGCATAGCAAAACTGCTGTGACGCTCTATGATAAACCGCTTCTAAATGAATCATGTTCAGACCTCCTTTTTCCAGGCTGCATCCTTTTAAACTGCAGCCGATCTCATTTCAATGCATTTCCAGTCCATACTTTTCCTGCAGCTGCAGCAAGGTGATGTCGTGTTGAATATGCTCCGACAAAATTTTCACCATCAGCCCATTGTTGCTGACCGTACCGCTCCAGTTGGCAAATGCACCGCAGTCCGCTGTCAGTGTCATCTGCCTGTCTGTCACAAGCATCAGACGGGAGGGCTGATGTGCTGTCAGCATTCCTCCGTGGGTATAAAACTCCACATCCTCCCGGTTCAGTCCAAGATCATAAAAGGAAAAAGCAACGATCCGCACGCCTTTTTTCTTTAGCCGATGGAAGGTCTCTGCAAAACGGGAAAGATCAAAATCCGCATTCAGATAAACCTCCTCCCGGGCATCCTCCAGAAGCTTCCCTGCCCTTGCCATCGCCGTTTCAAAGCCCCGGAATACGAAATGCACCTCCGGCTGCTTCGCCGTCTCGTATTCTTCCAGCTGTTGCCTGGCGAGAGAAAGGTTTGCTGTCATTTCCGCCTGCATCCGCCCCAAAAGCACCTCCGGCTCCTGGGCGGTATACAGTGCTGTCTGATCCGGAACCAGCTCCACCATCCCCTTATCCAGCATGTGCTCCAGCGCATTGTAAATAGAAGGGCGCGCAATTGCGATTTTTTTTGCCAGCTGATAGGCAGACATGGGCTCAGAACCGATCAATGCCATATAAATCTGTGCTTCCAGCCTTGAAAAATTCAGATGTTCCAGGGTTTCCTGCAGCTTCATCGTTCGCTTTCCTTTCGTTGTATATTTTATGCAACTATATATAGCATAAACTTTTGCCCTATGCAAGTATTTTTTTGATTTCCTGGAAAAGGAAGAACATCCGGTGCTGATTTTTCAATGAACGGACAAAAAAGGAGCGGTCGGCAGTTCCGATCGCTCCCTCTTTCGTATTTTATTAGTTACAGTTCACTCGTACCTTTTTGTAAGCAGATTTCATGCTCGCATGAAAATCTGCTTACAAAAAGGTACGAAGGGAGCGCCACTTTATGAGCAAAAATGAGCTGCGAAGCAGCGGAGAGCGTCGAAGACGCGGTTCATGACAATAGAATGTTCGCGGAGCGAGCATTCTATTGTATTGCGAATGGCGCGTGTGAACTGTAATTTTTATTGCATGCGCTGTATTTTTACAGGTATCTCATCTTTCTCACCGTCTGCACAAACTCTATATTGGTTTTCGTCTTTGCAAACAGATCCAGCACCTTATCCACAGCTTCTTCGGATTTCATACCATTCAACGCGCGGCGCACCACGTTGATTGCTTCCATCTCCTCTGCACTCAGCAGCAGATCTTCTCTTCTTGTGCTGGTTTTGGGGATGTCGATGGCAGGGAAAATTCTGCGTTCAGACAGCTTTCGATCCAGCACAAGCTCCATATTACCGGTTCCTTTAAATTCCTCGTAAATGACATCGTCCATCCTGGATCCGGTGTCCACCAGTGCAGTGGCCAGAATCGTCAGGCTTCCGCCCTCGCGCATATTGCGGGCTGCACCAAAAAAGCGCTTCGGCATATGCAATGCCGCAGGGTCAATACCACCGGACAGGGTACGTCCGCTGGGCGGAACCACCAGGTTGTAGGCACGGGTCAGGCGGGTAATACTGTCTAACAGGATCATAACGTCTTGTTTATGCTCGACCAGACGCTTTGCACGCTCAATAACCATTTCGGAAACTCGTTTATGATGTTCCGGTAATTCGTCAAACGTGGAATAGATCACTTCTACATTCGGCCCTGCCACCGTCTCCTTCATGTCCGTTACCTCCTCCGGACGTTCATCGATCAGGAGAATGATCAGATGCAGGTTCGGATAATTTTTCTTTACCGACATGGCCACTTCTTTTAATAGGGTTGTCTTACCAGCCTTCGGCGGGGACACAATCATACCTCTCTGTCCTTTACCGATGGGGCTTAACAAATCCATGACCCGCATCGCCACCGGGCAGCCGAAGCGTTCCATTTTCAGTCTGCTGTTCGGAAAGATCGGCGTCATATCTTCAAAGTTGCTTCGTCTGGATGCTTCCTCTGTGGTATAACCATTGATCGTCTTGACATAAAGCAGGGCGGAGAATTTTTCATTCTGTGTCCGCACTCTGGTATTTCCCTCTAAAATATCGCCTGTCCGCAAATTGAACCGACGAATCTGGCTGGGTGCCACGTAAATATCATTTTCTCCCGGCATATAATTATCTGAGCGGATAAAGCCATAGCCCTCAGCCATGACCTCCAGGATACCCTTTACCGTGATGCCGCTGTCCAGCTCTGTCGGGAACTTGTCGTCCTCTGGACTCTGGATCGGTGCCGTTCCGCGATTATACGGACTGTTGTAGCGCTCATTATAACGGGGTGCAGGCGCGCTCACACGGTTCTGTGCCTCTTCTGCCACAGGCGCAGCAGTACGGGGCGCTGCAGCTGCAGTATTTTCCCGCACACCATTGTTGTCGCGGCTTCCTGTCCGTCCATTATGATAAGAACCATTGCTGATGAAGCGCTTTCCTGTTCTCTGCTGCCGCCTTTCCTCCCGATCCCCTGCTCTGCTCTCCGGTTCCGTCCCACTGTCATGAGTATCCTGCTTTTCCACTGCGCCCTTCTCCGGGGTATCCTTGCGCTCTGCCGCATCCCTCTTTGGAGCATCCTTGCGCTCTGCTGCGCCCTTCTCCGGGGCATCCTTGCGCTCTGCCGCGTCCCTCTTCGGAGCATCCTTGCGCTCTGCCGCGTCCTTCTCCGGGGCATCCTTGCGCTCTGCCGGGCGGTTCTCCGGGACGCTGCGTTCTGTTTTGATTTCTGCATTCTCCTGGGCATCCAACCTCAGCATCGCATCAATGACTTCCGCCTTTTTCATTGTAGAAAGTCCTTTTATCCCCCTTGCCTTTGCAATCTCCTTCAGATCATGCACTGCCAGAGATTCATATTTTTCTCTCATCATTTTTCCTCTCATTTCTGCGCACGCTTTTTGCGCATGTCGAGTTTGTGTCAAGTGCGCGCAGACACAAATCTCGCGATTGAAAAATTTTATTTTTCAATCTTTACTCCTTTTACTGCCATCGTGATTCGTCCCTGATTTTCATACGGAATTCTACATGAAACGATCTTTTTGAAATGCGCCAGAACATCCCGATCCGGGAAACAGCGGTCTTTTGTCAGAAATCAAAAGTGCCTGTCATTTTAGTGAATTTTATTACACATCGGAGACACAAGTCAAACGTCTCCTTCTGTTTCGCTCATTGTACCACACTCAAAACAGAATAGGAAGATTTTTTCCTTGATTCACTCAAATAAATCAGATATGATGATATACAGAGAGCTACGAATGGCGCGTATGCCCCGACATCATCATTCCTTATTAAATAAAAAAGAAAGCAGGCAAATCAAATGACAAATCAGGAAAAAGCGCTGGAACTGCATGAGAAGCTGCAGGGAAAGCTTGAAACCGTTTCCAAAACACCCGTCCGCACCCGTGAAGACCTTGCACTTGTCTATACTCCCGGCGTTGCGGAGCCTTGTAAGGTCATTGCAAAAGACCCGGCTGCCGCTTACACCTATACGATGAAAGCAAACACTGTAGCTGTTGTTTCCGACGGTTCCGCCGTACTGGGACTCGGCAATATCGGTCCGAAGGCCGCTATGCCCGTTATGGAAGGCAAGGCTGTCTTATTTAAAGAATTCGGCGGTGTCAATGCAGTTCCCATCTGCCTGGATACTCAGGACACGGAAGAGATCATCAAAGCTGTTACCTGGCTTGCTCCCGCTTTTGGCGGCATCAATCTGGAAGATATCAGTGCACCCCGCTGCTTCGAAATCGAAGAGCGCTTAAAAGAGACTCTGGATATCCCTGTTTTCCACGATGACCAGCACGGAACTGCTATTGTTGTACTCGCCGGCATCATCAATGCCCTAAAGGTAGTCGGTAAGAAAAAGGAAGACTGCCGCGTTGTTGTAAACGGCGCAGGAAGCGCAGGAGTTGCCATCACCCGCCTGCTGATGACCTACGGCTTTTCCAATATCATTATGTGCGATAAATCCGGCATTCTCTGCGATGGCGCAGAGGGCTTAAACTGGATGCAGGAAAAGATGGTAAAACGCACCAATCTGGCTCACGAAACCGGTTCCCTTGCAGATGCTTTAAAGGGTGCTGATATTTTCGTCGGCGTTTCCGCTCCAGGTATTGTGACGGAAGAGATGGTGGCTTCCATGAATTCCGATGCTATTCTGTTTGCAATGGCTAACCCCGTTCCTGAGATCATGCCTGATCTCGCAAAAAAAGCAGGGGCACGCGTTGTCGGCACCGGACGCAGCGATTTCCCGAACCAGGTAAACAACGTTGTCGCATTCCCCGGCATTTTCCGCGGTGCTCTGGAAGGACATGCAAAACAGATCACCGATAAAATGAAGCTGGCTGCCGCTAATGCCATCGCAGCCCTCGTTTCTGACGAAGAATTAAACGAAAACAATATCATGCCGGAAGCATTCGATCCCAGAGTTGCGGACGTTGTTGCAGATGCAGTCAAGAAAAACATCCGCTGATCTCTGGCACCAGAAGCCCTACTATTCGCTGGACGCCTGGTGTAAAAATACATACGGACGGAAGCTTTACAAGGCTGCACTGGATATCGGCTGTACCTGTCCCAACCGGGATGGCACCCTCGATACAAGGGGCTGCATTTTCTGCTCTGCAGGCGGAAGCGGCGATTTTGCTGCTTCCCGGCAGCTTTCTGTAACAGATCAGTTAAATCAGGCCAAGGCACTTCTGTCCTCCAAATGGACACCGGAACCCGGCAAGCCGTCTCTGATCGCCTATTTTCAGGCATATACCAACACTTATGGCGACCCGGACAGACTGCTTTCCTGTTATGAAGAAGCACTTTCCTCTCCGGAGGTCGCAGGAATTTCCATTGCGACGCGCCCGGATTGCCTTTCCGATATCATTCTGGAGGGACTGAACCGCCTCCGGTTACGGTATCCTGACCGGTTTATCTGGATCGAGCTTGGTCTGCAGTCCATTCATGACCACACTGCAGCAAGGATCCGCCGGGGGTATCCGACCTCCGTATTTTATGATGCTGCAGCAAAGCTCCATGCCCGAAGGCTTCCCTTTATTGTCCATCTGATCCTCGGACTCCCGGGGGAAAACCGGCTCGATCTACTGGAAAGCATCCGTGCCGTCAATCAGGTGCATCCCTTTGGTGTCAAGCTGCAGCTTCTCCATATTTTAAAGGGAACAGATCTTGCCCTGCTTTATGAAGCCGGAAAGCTTCCTGTACTGACACAGGAAGAATATCTCGATCTGCTGACAAGCTGTATCGCTGCACTTTCTCCGGATATCTGCCTCCACCGGGTCACCGGAGACGGTCCCCGCAAGCTCCTGATCGCGCCCCAGTGGAGCCTTTCGAAACGAAACGTCTTAAACGGGCTGCATGCCCTTATGAAACAACGAAATCTCAGACAAGGGGATAATTATGAACCAGGAACCTCTTACACTCTATAAACTGATCGTTCTTTATCTGCTCAATAAGGTATCCTTTCCACTTACAATGGCGCAGGTCAGCGATCTCATTCTGGAAAAAGAATACACCAATTACCTGACACTGCAGCAGGTTATCAATGAGCTGGCGCAGGCCGGGCTGATCACTGCCAAAACACTGGTCAACCGCACCCATCTGCAGATCACAGAGGAGGGCCGCAATACCCTTTCCTATTTTGAGAACCGCATCAGTGACGCGATCAAGGCAGACATCGGCGAATATCTGAAAAAAAATGAACTGGAAATGCGCAACGAATCTTCGATCCAGAGCAACTACTATAAGGCTGTCAACGGGGAATTCGAAACAGAGCTGACTGCAGTGGACAAGGACGTCAACCTGGTGACCATCCGTCTTACGGTTCCTACAGAAGAGCTCGCAATTTCCATTTGCGAAAACTGGCAAAAAAATAACAGGGAGATTTATCAGTATCTGACAACCGCCCTGTTTTAAAGTATGTTATTGCAGCATCTCCCGGATCACACTGCCATCTGTTTTTCCGAGGTCTAACTCCAAAAGTGCTGCCAATGTCGCGCCCTCATCCCAGAGCGCGATATTTTTTTCCACCCGGACGCCAGCTCTTACACAGCAGCCCGACATTGCAAAAAAGGTCTGATAGTCTGCTTCCCCCGGCAGATACCCGTGGGTTCCCTTCATGCCATGTGCGCAGTCTTTTTCTGCTGCCGTCAGCTGTTCCCATTCGTCCAGAAAAAACCATCCTTCCTTTGCTTCCAGCATCAGAAAGCAGTTTTCGTCTGCGCCCATATTTGCTGCCTCTTCCCGGGTCAGAATCCTTTCGATTCCCAAATCCTCCCGTCCTTTCAGCGTCTCCAGCACTTTTCTTGTACGCTTTTGCACTTCTGCATTGTTTTCTACAGACGGATGCAGGTAGATATAGCAGCTTCCGTCACAGTTTTTAGCATAGGCCTTCCAGCTTTTGATCCTGCCATTGCGGACCGTCAGCAAGCCGGCTTTCCACAGTGCATGATTGACAAAGGCAACCTTGTCCACATCCTTCTGATAATGATCCCCCAGAAGCACGACCGTCGTGCTTTCCATCTCTCCGGTTTCCTCCAGTGCCCTTACAATCTCGCCCAGACGCTTATCGTGGCGCTTAAGAGCTTCTTTTGCCTCCTTACTCTCCACGCCATAGAGATGTCTGTTCGTATCCACATCCGTCAGATGCAGCAAAAACAGCTGCGGATTGTATTTGTAGATCGTATCCAGCGCGCATGCCTGAATGAAATTGTCCAGTTGGGGCTGTGCGATTCCGTTTCGTAAATGTCCGAAGCGTTTGTTCAGATCCAGCTGATAAAACAACGGACCGTTCGTCGCATTCATCAGGATCTGATTTTGCCATTTGCGTGTCACCATGATCTCCGGCACATAGTAGTCCATCCTGCTGCCTGCCGCAACAGGCCACAAAAGCCCGGCCGTCGTCATTCCCTTTTTCTTCGCTTCGTCATAAAGCGTCGTGCTGCGGATCCATTTGCGATGATAAAGCCAGTCCGGATCCTTCCGGTTGGGCTGGATTTTTGTGTTGTTCACAATCCCGTGATTTTTCGGCATCCGCCCTGTCACAATGGATGTATGGGCCGGATAGGTCAGGGACGGACACACACTGTTTACATGGCTGCACAGCGCTGCCTGTTCAAAAAAACGCCGAAAATTCGGCAGGGTCTGTAAATATTCCAGGTCCTTTGCTCCGACCGCATCAAAGGACACGATCATGACCCGCTTTGGTATCTGTTTCATTGCTCTGCTCCATCCTGCGGCTTTTGCTCTGTCTTAGCCGCTTCCCTGCGTATCCGCTGCATGTGCTCTTTGATTTTTACTTCATATCCCATCCCACCGGGCTGATAAAACTCTCTTCCGGACAGCTCATAAGGTAAATACTGCTGTCTGACATAGTGGTTTGGATAATCGTGTGCATATTTATAATCTTTTCCGTGTCCCAATTTTGCTGCTCCTTTATAATGGGCATCCTGCAAATGCACCGGAATCGCCAGATTGCCGGTTTCTTCCACCGTCTTCATTGCGGACGAAATGGCGTTGACCGCTGCGTTGCTTTTCGGCGCGCATGCAATGTAGGCCGCCGCCTGTGCCAGAATGATCTGCGCCTCCGGCATGCCTACCCGCTCTGACGCCAGGGATGCAGAAACCGCCACCTGCAGCGCTGTCGGATCTGCATTGCCAACATCCTCCGACGCACAGATCATCATCCTGCGGGCGATAAATGTCACGCTTTCCCCGGCATACAGCATCCGCGCCAGATAATAAACCGCCGCATCCGGATCGGAGCCCCGCATACTCTTGATAAAAGCAGAAATCGTATCGTAGTGATTATCGCCTGTTTTGTCGTATTTTACTGCACGTTTTTGAATACATTCCTGGGCAACCTCCAAGGTCAGATGGATTTTTCCATCCTCTGAGCGCTGTGTCGTCATTACGCCAAGCTCTACTGCATTCAATGCCGCACGTGCATCTCCGCCTGCAATATCCGCCAGAAACTCCAGCGCATCCGGCTCTATCTGTGCCTGATATGCCCCCATTCCTCTCTGATCGTAGACTGCCCGTCGGATCAACTCTCCGATATCCTCCTTTGAAAGCGGCTTGAGCTCAAAAATAACCGAACGGGACAGCAGCGCTCCGTTTACCTCAAAATACGGATTTTCCGTCGTCGCACCGATCAGGATCAGGGTTCCATCCTCCACAAAGGGAAGCAGATAGTCCTGCTGACTCTTGTTAAACCGATGGATCTCATCAATAAACAGTATCGTTTTTTTGCCAAACATTCCACGGTTGTCCTTTGCCTTAGCCACAACCTCTTCCATATCCTTTTTGCCTGCCACAGTCGCATTGATCTGCATAAACTCCGCACTGGTCGTATTCGCGATCACCCTCGCAAGGGTCGTTTTGCCCGTTCCGGGCGGTCCGTAAAAAATGATGGAGGAAAGCTTGTCCGCCTGAATCGCACGGTACAAAAGCTTGTCCTTTCCGATAATGTGCTGCTGCCCGACTACCTCATCCAGCGTCCGGGGCCGCAGCCTTGCCGCCAGCGGCGCTTCCTTTTCCTGATTGGTCTGTCTCATATAATCGAAAAGATCCATGTCCCCTTACTGTACCTCCACTTTCATGTTCGGCCACACCTTCTCAATCCGCTCGTCAGGGTAATTGATGTCAAAGAATGTGTCGACCACGCTCTTCTTTTCCGCCCGCACGGTTCCTGTGGTGTTTTCCGTGCCCGCGGCATTCCCTGCGTCCGCGACGTTTTTCTCATTCGCAGCGTGTTCTACGCCTGCGGCATTCCCTGCGTCCGCACTGCTCTCCTGCACCGCCGCGCTATCCTGCCGTTCCACATAGCGTACCATGGCGCCTGCTGAAATCACCGCATCGCAGCTCATCAGCACGACAACTGCCCAGGTCGCAATTTTTGCTCCAAGGGGCGGCAGCTTTTCGATCCATCCACTGATCGTCGGATAACAAATTTTTACCCAGACAACGGATAACAGCCCCCAGAAAATGCAATACAGCAGGTTGGTTCTCCCGCCGATATTAAATGGCATGTCACTGTAATCCCAGAATGTGGTCCCGAGAAAAATCTCTGTAAATACGCTGCACAGATATTCATATACGCCGCCCAGCACACTGCCCGCCAGGAAAATATAACGATCCTCTTTTCCGGCAAGCCGCTGCAATACAACTGTCAGAATGACCGCACCGAAGCCCCAGACAATACTGAAGGTGCCGTAAATTACGCTGGACCGGCTCATCCATACGCCTCCCGTCACCCTGCAGAACAGCGTTTCGATCAGATCTCCGAGAAATGCACAGATCATAAATACCCAGATCAGCTTATCCACACAGACGCCTCTTGCAAAGACATATCGTTCTGCCCGATCTGCCTCCTCCAGAGCTTCCATCTCCGGATATGCACGGTTTAACCGCTTCCAGACTGCATGATAGATCTTGCCTCCAAGCTTTTGCTTGACTTCCTTTTGTTCCTGCAGAAGTCTTCCCTGGGTTTCCTTCAGCTCTGTCAGGCTCCTGCTTTTCCTGACTGCAATCAGAATCGACACCAGGTCGGCAGCCATCAGCCCAAAGCCGACTATGTCTATGATCCGCAGCACAATTGTCGGAATCATCGAAAACAGGATAAAGACCGGAGGATGCAAAAGCAGCACCGCCGTCATCACAACTGCTGCCTTGATCAGCGAAAGGAGCACACTCTTTTTCTTTCCGCCAAACAGTGTCACATCCTCGTAATTCCACAAATGCTTTTTCCAGATTTTGGCTGCGATCCCTCCGGAAAAATATTCCACAACGGACACGACCATCCAAGTGGTCAGAAACTGCAGCAGCCATTTTGTCCCCTGCTCCGGCAGCAAAAGGATCAGAATATCCATCATTATGCCGTATTCCGGACAAAGGGGCAGACTGAAAAATCCGCGGTTGCAAAATCTTCTTTCTTTTACTGCAAAAAAGGCAACCTCCAGTGCCCATCCGATAAAGCTGTACAGCAGCAGATACGCTGCCAGTTCTGTGTAGGTATATTGCATTCTTTCCACTCATTTCTGCGCACGCTTTTTGCGCATGTCGAGTTTGTGTCAAGTGCGCGCAGACACAAATCTCGTGATTGAAACATTTTTTTCAATCTGTGTAACTGTTTCCTTTCGTTCTAAACCTGACCATGGATTACGAAGTAGGATTGTTGGAGTGCGCAGCACGGAACAATCCGCAGGCATCAAGGTCGGTGCAAAAGCTTCCACATTTGATTATAACAACTATTTTCCCTGCTGTACATGTTGGATTTTATCCAACTGTTGGATTTTATCCAACTGCGGATTTCATCCAACTGCGGATTTCATCCAACTGTGGATTTCAAGATACCAGCATTATTTCTTCGACTGTCACAAAGACATAGCCTTGGCTTTGCAGCTCATCCACAATAAAAAGTGCCGCCTCAATACTGGAAGCATATTCATCATGCAGCAGGATAATCGCATTTTCCCGCGCTTTGGACAAGATTCGCTTTTCAACATTGGTGCTGCTTTGACTGCACCAGTCCAGGGGATCGATCGTCCACAGCACCGGGAACATATTCAGCTCCTGTTCGAAGCCTTTGTCCCAGCTTCCATAGGGCGGACGGACAAAAATGGGTTCCGCTCCTGTTATCTCCTTCAATACCTCATTCGTGGAAATCAGCTCCTGTCGAAAGGCTTCCCGGTTATTGCTTGTCAGCTGAATATGACTATAGGTGTGGTTGCCGATCAGATGTCCCTCCTTCTGCATGCGCAAAATCAGCTCCGGATATTTTTCTGCATTCTCCCCTGTAACAAAAAAACTGGCTTTTGCACCCCGCTCTGCCAGGCCGTCCAAAAGTATTTTTGTATAGACCGGATGCGGGCCGTCATCAAAGGTAAGGGCGATCTTTTTTGGCTCTGCTGCATCGGATACGCCGCCAGAAGTCTGTATTGCCGCCTTTTCCTTCCCGTTTTTTTCCTCCCCTGTCAGCTGCCCTCCCGCAACAGTTCCAAAAAGCAGCAATCCAACCAGAAAAAGTCCCAGTTGAATTGCTGCCTTTTCATTTCGTTTCTCTTTTTTATGTTCCATGGAAAACCGCCTTTTCCGGTTCCTTCTTTTTAATCTATGCAGCAGAAGCCCTCTATCATTCAGAAAGGACGGCGCAGCAGCACCAAAACCTTATCTGTCTGCAGAAGAGCTGCCGGATTTTGACGATTCTCGTCCCCGGACTCAGCTCTGAAATTCCAGCTGCCGAAAGCTGTGCCTGAAATAGAGCACCTCTGCCACAGATGTAATCGCCCAGGAGAAAAAGTAGAGAGAGTACAGCGCCGGAATCGTATGAATCCATACAAAAATGGTATACACCCAGATCACCCGGAACACGCAGGATCCTAAAATAACGATGACCATCGGCACAATGCTCTTTCCGATTCCTCGGGAGGCTGCGATGCTGCAGTCCATAAACGCACTGATCATATAAGAAAATCCCATGATCTTCACACGCTGCATTCCGGCATCGATTACAGCAGGCTCCGTCGCAAACAGCGACAGAAACTGTCGTCCGAAAATCAGCAGGAGTCCGCCAAAGATCGCACCTGCCGCAAAGGAATAGGTCAGCCCGACGAGATAGCTCTTTTTCATCCGTTCCCGGTTGCCAGCTCCCCAGTTCTGTCCGATAAAGCTGGAACAGCCGGTATAAAACGCCGCCATAATATTAAAAATCAGCGTGTCCGCATTTGCTGCAGCTGCATTTCCGGACACCATCACCGCATCAAAGGAATTGACGCCGGACTGCACAAAAAGGTTTGCGATAGCAAAGATGGCATTCTGGATCCCGGTGGGTATGCCAAGCACCAGAATCGCTTTTCCGCAGGCCGGATCCAGTCTGAGCTTCGAAGGGTGCAGCCCACAGTCGTCCGTCCGTCGCAGCAGATGAATCACGATCAGAAGTGCAGATAAATACTGTCCGATCACACTGGCGATGGCCACGCCCTCTGCTGCCATATGGCACACGATAACAAAAAACAGATTTAAAATAACGTTTACAATTCCTGCAATGGACAGATATACCAGCGGACGCTTCGTATCCCCGGTGGCGCTCAGAATACCGTTGCCGCAGTTATACAGTGCCATACCCGGCATGCCCAGTGCATAAATTTTCAGATACAAAACAGCACTGTCCATCAGCTCTTCTTTGGTATGCAGAATTCCAAGCAGTCCCTCTGCAAAGAAAAAACAGGCTGCACCCACAAGCAGACCGACGATCAGACAGATCACAAAGGCGGAATGCACGGTTTTGATCACGGATTCCCTGCGCCTTGCACCCAGCTCATGCGCCATCCGCACATTAACACCGCAGCCCATTCCGATCAGGAAGCCGGTAAACAGCGTGACCAGAAGCGTTGTCGAACCAACTGCCCCCAGCGCCCGGTAATCCGAAAATCGCCCTACCACCGCTACGTCACTCATATTAAACAGCACTTCCAGCACCTGGGAAAATACCAGCGGGCAGCTCAGGAAAAACAGGTTCTTCCAGATCGAACCTGTTGTCATTTCTATTGCTTTTGTTTTCTTTTCTCTCTCCATTCCCCTGTAAAAGCCTTTCTATCCACAGAATCTGCATCAATATGCGCTTTTTCAGGCCGTTTTTCGACCCGTATCTACCACAATACTCGCAGGAGTTGATTTTGTAAAGAGAAAAAGCACCCGGCAGGAGAAACCTCCTCCCGCCGAGTGCTTCTACAGTCTGCAGCTTTAAACACTATGCTGCTTTTTCTTTGCGACCAGCTCGCCGTTTTCCACTGCGATCAGGATCGTGTCACCCATTTGTACCTGATCTGCCAGGATCAGCTTTGCAGACAGCGTTTCCACATATTTCTGGATATAACGCTTCAACGGACGCGCGCCATAAATCGGATCATATGCGTTGTCTACAATGAACTGCTCCGCATCCGGGCTGAGTTCGATCGAAAGCTGCTTATCTTCCAGACGATGATTCAAGTCTGCGACAATCAGATTGATAATACCGCTGATGTTATCCTTCGTCAGAGGCTTGAACAGGATGATCTCATCCAGACGGTTCAGAAACTCCGGACGGAAGTGACCGCGCAGATCCTTCGTTACCAGCTCTTCTGCTTCCGGCTTAATCGTGCCGTCCGCATCGATGCCATCCAGCAGATAGTTCGCGCCGATATTCGAGGTCATGATCAGAATCGTGTTCTTAAAGTCCACGGTCCTGCCCTGGGAATCCGTAATCCGGCCGTCATCCAGCACCTGCAGCAAAACATTGAAGACATCCGGATGTGCCTTTTCAATTTCATCGAACAGGACAACTGAGTAGGGCTTTCTGCGGACTGCTTCTGTCAGCTGACCGCCTTCTTCATAGCCAACGTATCCGGGAGGCGCTCCGATCAGACGGGACACAGAGTATTTCTCCATGTACTCACTCATATCGATCCGGACCATGTTGTTCTCGTCATCAAACAGGGACGCCGCAAGCGCTTTTGCAAGCTCCGTCTTACCGACACCGGTAGGTCCAAGGAACAGGAACGAACCGATGGGCTTGGTCGGATCCTTGATACCCGCTTTGGAACGGATAATGGCATCCGTCACCTTCGTTACCGCTTCATCCTGACCGATGACTCTCTTATGCAATTCGTCATCCAGATGCAGCGTCTTATTCCGCTCACTTTCTGTCAGCTTTGCAACCGGAATACCTGTCCACCGGGAAATAATCCGGGCGATTTCTTCATCGGTTACCGCTTCGTGAACCAGGGAAAGGTCTTCCTTCTTTACTTTTTCTTCTTCCTGCTCCAGCTGTTTTTTCAACTCCGGCAGTTTGCCATAGGAAAGCTCTGCAGCTTTCTCCAGGTCGCCTTCGCGCTGTGCAATCTGAATTTCATTGTTGACCGCTTCGATCTCTTCTCTTAACTTGGAAAGGTTCTCTACGCTCTTCTTCTCGTTATCCCACTGCGCTTTGCGGTTGTTGTACTCGGACTTTAACTCCGCAAGCTCCTTCTGAAGTGCTTCCAGACGCTCCTTGCTCAGGGTGTCGTCTTCTTTTTTCAGCGCAGCCTCCTCAATTTCCATCTGCATGACCTTACGGCGCAGCTCGTCCAGCTCCGCAGGCATGGAGTCCATCTCGGTCTTGATCAGTGCGCACGCTTCATCCACCAGGTCGATCGCTTTATCCGGCAAAAACCGGTCAGAAATATAACGGTTGGACAAAACGGCGGCACTTACCAATGCATTATCCAGAATCTTTACGCCGTGATACACCTCATAACGATCCTTTAAGCCACGCAGAATGGAAATGGTATCCTCAACGGTAGGCTCATCCACCTGCACCGGCTGGAAACGACGTTCCAGAGCAGCATCCTTTTCAATATATTTGCGGTATTCATCCAGTGTCGTTGCACCGATACAATGCAGCTCGCCTCTCGCCAACATAGGCTTCAACATGTTGCCGGCATCCAGTGCACCGTCTGTTTTGCCCGCACCGACGATGGTATGCAGCTCATCAATAAACAGAATGATCTGTCCTTCGCTCTTCTTCACATCCTCCAGAACTGCCTTCAGACGCTCTTCAAATTCGCCCCGATACTTGGCACCTGCTACCAGTGCACCCATATCCAGTGCGAAGATCTTTTTATCCTTCAGCCCCTGGGGTACGTCGCCCCGCACGATTCTCTGTGCCAGTCCTTCGACAACGGCGGTCTTGCCGACGCCGGGTTCACCGATCAGAACCGGGTTGTTCTTCGTTTTTCTGGAAAGAATCCGAACCACGTTACGGATTTCATTATCCCTGCCGATGACCGGATCGAGCTTCTGGGCTCTCGCCTTTTCTACCAGATCCTGTCCGTACTTCTCCAATGTATCATAAGTAGCCTCCGGATTGTCCGAAACGACTCTCTGATTGCCGCGCACCGTGGACAATGCCTGTAAAAAACGCTCCCGCGTGATGCCGTACTCGGTAAAGATCTGCTTGATCTCCTTATTCGGATACTGCAGCATGGACAAAAACAGATGCTCTACAGAAACATATTCATCTCCCATCTGTTTTGCTTCATCCTCGGCATGGATCAGCACCTGATTTAAGTCCTTGCCGATATAAACCTGACCGCCCTGCACCTTTACACGCTTTGCCAGCGCCTGTTTGCTGCGGTCCACAAAATGCTCCTTCTGGATTTCCATCTTCTCGATCAGCTTTAAGATCAGGCTGTCTTCGATGGTCAGAAGGCTGTATAAAAGATGTTCTTCTTCGATCTCCTGATTGCCGTATTCATAGGCAAGCTTTTCACAGTTCTGCACTGCTTCTACGGATTTCTGGGTAAATTTGGAAATGTTCATACACAGCTCCCTCCTTACTCAATCTATCATGGTTTCGCCATTCGGCTCCTCTATTGGAACCTTCCGGCCGCTGTTGTTTGTTCTAGTGAAGCTATAACACTTCATCTGAATCCTACTATAACACCAGCTATTAGCCACGTCAAGAGGTGAGTGCTAATTATTTTGTGAAGATTGTGTGAATGTGTGAACTCTACAAGTCATGCTCCTGTCAGCCACTGAATTTCGTTATCTGAGATTTTCAGGATATGACAATGCTTAAGGCCATATAATACTTGTTCCTTCGCCTCATCCAAAGACTTCCAAAGTGGTGGGCGTAAATTCGGATCGAAAGAAACAATCGCACCGGATTACGATAAAATGAAAAATCCCTGTCTCCAAAAAAGATATTGCTTTTTCATAGGATTCCTATTTTTTCACGCACCATCTGTACTGCAAAGGGGATTCCCGTTTTAGGAATCCCCCTATCATTATCCATGCGTTTTCCAACTCCATGTAAGTTTTATCATGTGTTTTCTAAACCAGATCGTATTTCACCACATCGATTTTAGCTGCGCCTTCCGCAAAGAATGAAATTCCTTTTGCCTCCTGCTCTGTAAATATGACAGCCGACATAACCTGCTCGCCATCATTAATAAATACTTCTGCGCTAAATCTATCCAAAATCACACGAAGCTTTAATTCATTGGCATCTCCATTTACCAGACATCTTCTCTGATGAACCAATGCTCGTTCGCTTCCCGAAAATTTTCTGTCAATTTTCAGGACAGACTCATCCGGGCGGAAGCACAATTCTGTATGAAACCTCTCATTCTGTGCAAAACGTAATGCGAATTTCTTATAGACATTTTCCTTATCTTCCGGACGTATCACAAGCTCCATATCTATCGTTCGTCCTTCGATTTTATCCAATGAGATCGTATCATTATTTATTACTACATTATTGTACTCAACTCTGTCTTTTCGCATCGCATCGAGTTCTTTGATCGGCGTTTGATAAAGTCTTCCGTTTTTCACAGATAATTCTCTCGGCAGACTCATTTGTGCAAACCATTTTGAGTCATTGCAACGATGAGCAATCGTGTCCCAGTTCTGCATCCAGCCAATCATAATTCTCCGGCCATCCGGGGTTCCCAACGTCTGCATTGCATAAAAATCAATTCCATAATCCACAGACTGCGCAAACTGCTCTTTTAAGGTATATTTATCCTGGTCCATTTCTCCTATGATACATAAAGTACCATTTCCGTTATGATATTCCAAGCCTTCCGGCAGCATATCCTGTGGACTGGTCAAAAGAACGTGTTTCCCATCCAGTTCAAAGAAATCCGGACATTCCCACATCTTTCCAAAACGTTTCTTATTTTTTGCAAGGATGCTGACAAATTTCCAGTCAAATCCGTTTTCGCTTCTATAAAGAAGAATCTGTCCACTTCCATCTGCCGGTCTGCTTCCGATAACACAATAGA
>ENA-UONQ01000432-UONQ01000432.1-human-gut-metagenome-genome-assembly--contig:-CS26-NODE-432-length-55091-cov-6.910549_pt1 | contig 55091 bp, 59 predicted proteins | sample MGYA00242460_ERZ724007 | MGnify/ENA metagenome assembly ERZ724007
TAGCGATCCAGATCGGCCTGCGCCTGCTGCGGGAGGTTTGCGTACAGTGCTTCCCGTGATTGCGGCATGCGTAACAACTCCTTACCTGCAGCTTTTAGTAATAGCCGTCTCTGGAAAGATGTTACATCCATCATGCGCGGATGTCAAGTTAAAAAGTCGAAAAATTTCCGTAAAAACTGAAATGAGGAGGGAAGAAAACCTTCCCTCCTCGTCAGGACACATGCAGAGCCGATTATTTGCCTGCGGCCACAGACTTGACCTCTTTGACCTCGCGGCCATTGTAGGTACCGCACTCAGGGCACATTCTGTGAGGCAGATGCAGCGCGCCACACTTGGGGCAAGCCACGAGACCGGGAGTCGCCAGCTTCCACACGGAGCTGCGTCTCTTATTGCGTCTTTGCTTGGATACTTTTCCCTTAGGTACTGCCATGTTGACACCTCCTTGGTCTTAACTGCCTGAGCAGTAATTTATGATGGAAGATTTCCTGTTTACTCCTCCGGCTGTTCGAGGAGCTTCGCCAGCGCGGCAAGCCGGGGATCGACCTGCTTTTTGCAGCGGCAGGCCTCGTGGTTGAGGTTCACGCCGCAGCCCGGACAAAGACCCTTACAGTCCTCTGAGCACAGGGTTTTTGTGTCCATGTCAAGGATGAACGCATCTCTGGCCAGCTCGGCCAGATCCACTTCGTCGTTTTCCAGCAGGACGATTTCGTCGTCATCGTCGAACTGCCGCTCCTGTGCAAGAACACACTCGTAGCGGACGGTCTTCGGTTCGTCGAATTCCTCCATACACCGGTCACATACACAGTGCAGCACCGTATGTGCCTGAAGCTCCAGCAGCAGGACGCCCGCCTTGTTCCGCACCTGGCCGTCCACAACAACCGGGGAGACAATGGGGCGCATACCGCCGAATTCCAGCCCGGACAGATCCATCTCAAAGTGGAAATCCTGACGCAGATCGGGGGTATGCAAAACTCTGTTGACATTCAAACGCATAGTACACCTCGCAATGACACGAGTAGTATTATAGAGGATTCTGCGCGCCTTGTCAAACATTTTCTGAGAATTATTTTGACATTTTTGGAAAAAGGAATAGAATAGAGGAGAGAACGAATAACTGTCGGAGGAGCCTATGCGCGAACTGACCATCGGAAAAAACGACGCCGGGCAGCGGCTGGACCGTTTTGTGTCCAAATCGCTGCCGCTTCTGCCGCCCGCGCTGCTGCAGAAGTATATCCGCATCAAGCGCATCAAGGTGAACGGCGCCCGCGCCCAGCGCGACCAGCGCCTGCAGACGGGCGACGTGCTGCAGCTGTATATCAACGACGAATTCTTCGACCAGCCGAAGGAGGACAACCTCTTCCTCTCGCTGTGGAAGCCGAGCCTCGACATCGTCTATGAGGACGAGAACCTGATGCTCCTCAACAAGCGGCCGGGGCTGGTCGTCCACGCGGACGAGACGGAGAAGGTCAACACACTGATCAACCATATCCAGGCGTATCTCTACCAGAAGCGCGAGTGGAACCCGCGCTGGGAGAATGCCTTCACCCCGGCGCTCTGCAACCGCATCGACCGCAACACCGGCGGCATCGTCATCGCGGCGAAGAACGCGGAGACGCTGCGCATCATCAACGAGAAGATCCGTGACCGAGAGATCGACAAGCGCTATCTCTGCATTACCCTCGGCGCGCCGAAGCCGCCGGAGGGCGAGATCTCATGCTTCCTGCTCAAGGACGAGAAGAAAAAGCAGGTCGCGGTCTATCACCGCCCCGTTCCGGGCGGCAAGACCGCGGTGACGCGCTACCGCACGCTCGAACGGCGGGGCGAGCTGTCGCTGCTGGAGATCGAGCTGCTGACCGGGCGCACCCACCAGATCCGCGCGACGATGGCCGACCTCGGCTGCCCGTTGCTTGGGGACGGGAAGTACGGCAGCGGCGCGAAAAACCGCCAGTACGGCGAGACGCGCCAGGCGCTCTATTCCTATCAGCTGACCTTTGATTTCCCCACGGACGCAGGGATTCTGAACTATCTGAAGGGGCGCAGCTTCCGCGTAGAGCAGGTGCCTTTCCGGGAGAAGTATTTTGGAGGGAAGAAATGAGTCACACAATTCTGCTGACCGGCGGCGCGGGCTTTATCGGCTCGCACATCGCCGTGGAGCTGCTGCAGGACGGCTATGACGTCGTCATCGCGGACGACCTCTCGAACAGCCGCGCGGACGTGATCGACCGCATCGAGAAGATTACCGGCCGCCGCCCGGTGTTTTACCGGATCGACGCGGCGGACGGCGCGGCACTCGCGAAGGTGTTTGATGAGCAGCCGATTGACGCGGCGGTGCATCTCGCGGGATTCAAGGCGGTGGGGGAGTCGGTACAGAAGCCGATCGAGTACTACCGCAACAACCTCGACACGACCCTGACCCTGCTCGAAACGATGCGCAGCTACGACGTGCGCCGTCTCGTATTCAGCTCGTCGGCGACGGTCTACGGCGCGGACAACCCCGTTCCCTATACCGAGGACATGCCCGCCGGGCGCTGTACGAATCCCTACGGCTGGACGAAGTGGATGATCGAGCAGATCCTCGCCGACGTAGCCAGGGCGGACGCGGCGCTCTCGGTCGTCTGCCTGCGGTATTTTAACCCCGTCGGCGCGCATGAGAGCGGTCTGATCGGCGAGCGGCCGAACGGCGTGCCGAACAACCTCATGCCCTATATCACGCAGACGGCGGCGGGCATCCGGAAGGAGCTCTCCATCTTCGGAGACGATTATGAGACGCCCGACGGCACCGGCGTGCGCGACTATATTCACATCACCGACCTCGCCCGCGGCCACATCGCAGCCATCGGCTATACGGAGGAGCACGTGGGATGGGAGGCTATCAACCTCGGTACCGGCCACGGCACGAGCGTGCTCAAGCTGGTACAGACGTTTGAGCGCGTGAACGGTGTCCCTGTACCGCACCGGATCGCCCCGCGCCGCGCGGGGGATCTCGCATCGTGCTACGCGGGGACGGAGAAGGCGCGGCGTCTGCTCGGCTGGCAGGCGGAGAAGGGGCTGGAGGATATCTGCCGCGACGCGTGGCGCTGGCAGAGGGCCTGCGGCGAAGGGGTGTAAAACTCTATAAACGGATTCCGGGCGGACAGGGTTGTCCGCCCGGTTTTGCGTTTTTTCAAGGGGTGCCTCCGGCGGGTACCTTTCTTTCTTAGGCGAAAGAAAGGTACCAAAGAACGCCGCCAGAAAACGGATGGTTTCTGGCGCGCTTTTGGGTACTTTTCCCGCGTGGAAAAAGTACCTCGCCGGAGGCGCTGACAAGCCGATTTTCCCACCAATTCTCCCGCACAAAACACAAATTTCCCGCTGCTGTAATTTTTTGACAGAATCCGGAAATTTCTCATTGACATTTCGACACTTTTTTTATATATTGTATCTGCTTTGTGTTTACCGGCGAGCACGGTCAGGAACAGGACGGTGCGGCGGGGCACACGGCAGATTTTTTATTTGAACGGGGGAGGATAAATGTCCAAAGAGTTAATTCGCCTGCGGGATCTCTGCATGGCGTTTGACGACGAGCTGGTTCTCGATCACATCAACCTTTATATCAACGATTCCGAATTCCTCACACTTCTCGGCCCCAGCGGGTGCGGCAAGACCACCACGCTGCGGATCATCGGCGGTTTCACAACGCCTACGTCGGGTGACGTCACGTTTGACGGTGTGAGGATTAATGATGTTCCGCCTCATAAGCGGCAGATCAACACGGTGTTCCAGAAATATGCGCTGTTCCCGCATCTGGACGTGTTTGAAAACATCGCCTTCGGCCTGCGCCTTGCGAAGGTGCCGGCCGATGAAATTGAAACGCGCGTGACGGAGATGCTGGGCATGGTCAGCCTGAAGGGCTTTGAGCACCGGCGCATCGACCAGCTCTCCGGCGGCCAGCAGCAGCGCGTGGCCATCGCCAGAGCTCTGGTGAACCGGCCGAAGGTGCTGCTGCTCGACGAGCCGCTCGGCGCGCTGGATCTGCGCCTGCGCAAGGATATGCAGAACGAGCTGAAGCGTATCCAGCAGCAGATGGGCATTACGTTTATATATGTGACGCACGATCAGGAGGAGGCACTCACCATGTCCGACACCGTCGTGGTGATGGACAAGGGCCGTATCCAGCAGATCGGCACCCCGGAGGATATCTATAACGAGCCGAAAAACGCCTTCGTGGCCGACTTCATCGGCGAGAGCAACATCCTCAACGGCACGATGGTCCGCGACGGCGTGGTGCGCATGTACCGGCGCGAGTTCCAGTGCGTCGACGGCGGCTTTGCGCCGAATGAGCCGGTCGACGTCGTCATCCGCCCCGAGGACATCGACATTGTCCCCGTGGAGCAGGGGCAGCTCGTCGGAACGGTCACGAACGTGACGTTCAAGGGCATGCAGTATGATATCATCGTGGATCTGGGCGGCTTCAAGTGGCTCATCCAGACGACCGACCACTCGCCCGTCGGCGCGCAGGTCGGCGTGAAGATCGACCCGGATGGCTTCCACATCATGAAAAAGAGCGAATACTCCGGCATGTTCGGTGACTACAGCTCCTATTCCGAGGAATACGAAGAGCTGGCGGACGCCACTTTGGCGGACGAGGAGGAGAGCGGGGATGAAGAATAAGCTCTCCCGGTTCGCCGTGCCGTATGAGGTGTGGATGGCCATCTTCGTGGTGGCGCCCATCGTCATCATCGTGGTATACGCCTTCTCCTCCGCCGACGGCGGCTTCTCGCTCGAGAATTTCGTGAACATGGGCGAGTATACGGATGTGTTTCTCCGCTCGTTCAAGCTCGCGCTGATCGCGACGGCCGTGTGCCTGCTGATCGGCTATCCGGTGTCGTACTGGATGAGCCGCGAGGGTAAGTCCTTCCAGCGCATGGCGATGGTGCTCATCATGCTCCCGATGTGGATGAACTTCCTGCTGCGCACCTATTCGTGGATGACGATTCTGGAGAACAACGGCCTGCTCAATCAGCTGTTCCAGAAGATCGGACTGATCGCGCTGTATAACCGCGTGACCGGGGCGGACGTGGAGTTCTTCCAGATGATCAACACGCAGGGCGCAGTCGTACTCGGCATGGTGTATAACTATCTGCCGTTCATGATCCTGCCGATCTACTCGGTCATCATCAAGCTCGACCGCTCGCTTATCGAGGCGGCGCGTGACCTCGGCGCGAACTCCGTGATGGTGTTCCGCAAGGTGATCCTGCCGCTGTCGCTGCCGGGGGTGCTGTCGGGGATTACGATGGTGTTCGTGCCGTCGGTGTCGACGTTTGCCATCAGCCGGATGCTCGGCGGCGGCACGGAGCTGCTGCTCGGCGACCTGATTGAGCGGCAGTTCCTCGGCGGTGCGTACAACCCGCAGCTCGGCGCGGCCATCTCGCTGGTGATGATGGTGATCGTGCTGGTGTGCATGATTGTGATGAATCGCTTCGGTGAGGGCGAGGAACAGGCGGTGATGCTGTGAAAACCCGCAACAACGGCTTTGGCAGCCGCCTGCTCATGGCGCTGACGTTCCTGTTTCTCTATGCGCCGATCATCATTCTGATCGTCTTTTCCTTCAACGCGGGCAACAGCTCGAGCGTCTGGAAGGGCTTCTCCCTGCACTGGTACGGGGAGTTGTTTCATAACCGTCTGATCATGCACAGCGTGTATATCACGCTCATGGTCTCGCTCCTCGCGACGGTGATCGCGACCCTTGCGGGTACGTTTGCCTCCATCGGGCTCTACTCCATGCGCCGCAAAAAGCGCGGCGTGCTCATGGCTGTGAACAACATCCCCATGATGAACGCCGATATTGTCACGGGCGTGGGTCTGTGCCTGTTGTTTGTGGTGCTCTTCAACGGCTGGGGTGCGTTTGCCGGGTGGGTGAACTCGTGGCAGACGCTCGTCGTCCTGCCGGAGCGGCTGACGATGGGCTTCGGCACGCTGCTGCTGGCGCACATCTGCTTCAACATTCCGTACATCATCCTCGCCGTCGGGCCGAAGCTGCGCCAGATGGACCGCAACCTCATCGACGCGGCGCAGGATCTCGGCTGCACGTGGATGCAGGCGTTCTGGCGCGTCGTGATTCCCGAGATCAAGCCCGGCATCGTCTCCGGCGCGCTCACAGCCTTCACGATGTCGATCGACGACTTCATCATCAGCTACTTTACCGCCGGCACCAGTTCCTCGACGCTGGCGATGACGATCTACGGCATGACGAAAAAGCGCGTCAGCCCGGAGATCAACGCCATCTCGACGCTGCTGTTCGCGACGGTGCTCGTGCTGCTCGCGCTCATCAACGTGCGCGAGAGCCGCGCAGATAAGCACGTACAGGCCGCGCAGGCCGCCCACGCGCCGCATACGCACCACAACAACAAAAACCGCAAGCTCCTGCGCCGCATTGCGGCGGGTGCTGTGGCATGCGTGTTGCTGGTGACGCTGATCGTCACGGGGCGCTCCGTCAAATCCGACCGCGTGGTGAACGTCTGCTCGTGGGGCGAGTATATCGACGAGAGTCTCATCACCCGGTTCGAGGAGGAGACAGGTATCCGCGTGAACTATCAGACCGCGGAGAGCAACGAAGCGCTGTATTCCCTCATCAAGATGGGCGGCGCGGACTTCGACGTCATTGTTCCCTCTGACTACATGATCGCCCGCCTGATCGAGGAGGACATGCTGGCCGAGCTCGACTATGACAACATCCCGAACTTCGACCTCATAGACGATACCTACAAGCACCTGAGTTATGACCCGGAGAACAAGTATACCGTTCCGTATACCTGGGGTGCGCTCGGCATCATCTACAATACCGCGATGGTCAGCGAGCCCATCACGAGCTGGTCGGCGATGTTCGACCCGCAATACGCCGGGCAGGTGCTGATGATCAACAACTCCCGCGACGCCATCGGCGCGGCGCTCCTCTCGCTGGGCTATAGCCTGAACACGACGGACGAGTCGCAGCTCGAGGAGGCGTTCAATCTCATCAAGCAGGCCAAGGACAACGGCGTCTATCAGGCCTTCGTTATGGACGAGGTATTCGGCAAGATGGAGGGCGGCAACGCGGCCATTGCCATGTATTACGCGGGCGACTATCTGACCATGCTCGAGAACAACGAGGATCTGGCCTTCGTCATTCCGGAGGAGGGCTCGAACTGGTTCGTCGACGCGATGTGCGTTCTGAAGTCCAGCCAGCACAAGGACGAAGCGGAGGAGTGGATCAACTTCATCGCCTCCACGGACGCGAACCTCGCCAACATGGACTACATCTGGTACGCTTCGCCCAACGCCGAGGCGCTGGAGGAGTACCCGGCCTATTATCAGGAGGTCAACGACGAGGAGCTGGATCCGGAGCTCTATGAGATCATGGCGCCGTCCGAGCAGACGCTTGCGCGCTGTGAGCTGTATAAAAATCTCCCCAAGGCGACGCTGCGGCTGTATGACTCGCTGTGGACGCGTCTGGGTATCTAAAAGGAGGATTTTACGATGCTTCAGGTAGGAATGACCTATACGGTCGAACAGACCGTCACGACCGACATGACCGCCAAGGCCATCGGCTCCGGCGGGCTGGAGGTGTTCGGCACGCCCTTCATGATGGCCATGATGGAGAGCGCCGCTATGCTCTGCGTGCAGCCGGAGCTGCCCGAGGGCAAGGGCACCGTCGGCGTCGAGATCACCTCGAGTCACGTCGCGCCCACCCCGGTCGGCATGAAGGTGCGCGCCACGGCGGAGGTGACGCATATCTCTGAAAACGGCAAGCTGATCGACTTCAAGGTGACGGCCTTCGACGAGGAAGGCCTGATCGGCGAGGGCACGCACCGCCGCGCGATCATCAGCAATGAGCGGTTTTTGCAGAAGTGCAACGATAAGCGCGACAGAGTGAAATAAGCTCCCATGCAGGGGCGGACGAGAAGTCGTCCGCCCCTTTGTTTTTTACGGGGAGATGGGAGGTTGAATCGGCTTGTCCACGCCTCCGGCGGGGTGCTTTCTTTCGCCGAAGAAAGAAAGTAACCCGCCGGAGGCGCACAGAGCTGGCTCACCCGCCGGCACCCACCGCCTGAGTATACAGAATATTTCGCATAAACCGGTTGTGTTTCCGGCGGAAATGTGGTAATATTTCATGTGAATGAACAGCGGCGCAGTATCCTAGTCAGATCCGACGTCTTGTAAGGAGGGCCTAAAAATCCTTCAAAGGGCATAACTGTGAAGTCTCTGGTGCCTGCTTCTTACGCCCAGTTTGGGGTGGGTGCTGGAGGGAGGTGCGGAATGACCCCGCGCCTGCGGATTCAGGGCGCCCTCCAATGGCATGGAGGACCCGACCCTGCTTTCGTGGAGACCTGTTGTTGTGCGCAGGCGGACTCCCGTTGTGGTATCGACCTGCGTACGAGACAGATTGTGAACCTGCAATGCGGTGCTACCCGGCTTTACCGCCGTAACGCTGTGTGCAGAGTAGCCTGCCTTGCGTGGATTGGGTGGATAGGGGAGCTCATGCATCCGCTTCTCAGGCCAGAGAAACGGGTGTTATTCCCTTGAAACCCTGTCTGCAAAAGAGGCTAAGAGACGCTCGGACTGCTGTGGAAATCACCTAGGCTGTCCCGCTTCGCGGGGACGCCGGAGGGGCTGCAGTGCGGACTAAGTGGCAGTCGGGTACCGTGGCACGGCAACATCACGGCACAGCGCTGAAAGGGAAACCGCCTGATCGGCGACGAGAGGTGCGCTGTGGGGAAATCCAACCCGTACCTAAGCCGTAAGATTTACTTCCGGCGCCGCCCTGTTCATTCTCATTTTCTGATAAGTGGAGGAATCTGCTCTTGAGCGATCGGGACAAACAGAAAAAGAAGCATAACCACTGGCCGCTGCGTGTGTTTTTCATGGCCGTGGTGCTGTCCGCTCTGCTGAGCTTCTTCTCGAGCACCGCGCTGGAGGGGACGGGGTATGCCGTGGCACTGGCGGTGCTGGCCGCGTTTATCGCGCTCGGTATCGTGTTCGACATGGTCGGCGTGGCCGTGACGGCGGCCGATCCGCGCCCGTTTCACTCGATGGCCGCCCACAAGGAAAAGGGTGGCAAGGAGGCCATCCGCCTGTTGAAAAACGCCAACCAGGTCAGCTCCTTCTGTAACGACGTGGTCGGCGACATCTGCGGCATCGTCAGCGGCTCGACCGCGGCGGTCATTGTCACGCAGCTGCAGCGCGATCTCAGCACGCACTCGGTGCTGCTGTCCATCGGCATCACGGCGCTGATCTCCGGCATCACGATTGGGGGAAAGGCGCTCGGCAAGACCGTGGCCATCAACGACTGCACGAACGTCGTCTACCGCGTGGCCCGCGTGATGCATACTTTACATCTTTTCCGCTGAATGGAGTGCGATTGATTTGATTCTGGAACAGATCCAGACCCCGGCCGATGTGAAGCGGCTCAATAACGACGAGGTGCGCCGGCTCTGTCAGGAGCTGCGGGGCTTCCTCATCAGCCGCGTATCACAGACGGGCGGGCATCTGGCTTCCAATCTGGGCGTGGTGGAGCTGACCGTGGCCATCCACCGCGTGTTTGACACGTCGCGGGACCGGCTGGTCTTCGACGTGGGCCACCAGTGCTATGTACATAAGGCCCTCACCGGGCGGCAGGCGCTCTTCGAGACGCTGCGCCAGTTCGGCGGGCTTTCGGGCTTTCCGAAGCCTTATGAGAGCGAGCACGACGCGTTTATCGCCGGGCACGCGTCCAATTCCGTGTCCGTCGCGCTCGGTATGGCGCGGGCGCGCACGCTGCGCCATGAGGACTACAGCGTCCTGGCGCTCATCGGCGACGGCGCGATGAGCGGTGGGCTGAGCTTTGAGGGACTCAACAACGCGGGCGCGTCGCAGGAGCCACTCATTGTCATTCTCAACGACAACGGCATGTCCATCAACCCCAACGTGGGCGGGCTCTCGCGGCACCTGGCGGGTCTGCGGACGAAGTCGGGGTACTATCAGTTCAAGAAGTGGTACCGCGACGCGCTGGAGCACACGCAGGCCGGGCAGAAGGTCTATGAGCTGAGCCACGACGTGAAAACGGCGTTGAAAAGGTCCATCTTCCCGAACAGCACGTTCTTTGAGGACATGGGCTTTACCTATATGGGCCCCGTCGACGGGCATGACGTCCAGAAGCTGACGGACATGCTGACGTGGGCGCGGGAGCTGCGCTGTCCGGTGCTGCTGCATGTGCAGACGGCCAAGGGGCGCGGCTGCCGCTTCGCGGAGCAGGATCCCGGCCGGTTCCACGGCGTCGAGCCGTTCGATCCGCTGACGGGCAGGAGCAAACGGCCGTCTCGGCCGTCGTTTTCCTCCGTGTTCGGTTCGGAGCTGACGGCGCTGGCACAGGAGGATCCGTCCGTCTGCGCCATCACGGCGGCGATGGAGTCCGGCACCGGGCTGACGCCGTTTGCCAAGGCGCACCCGGAGCGTTTTTTCGACGTCGGCATCGCCGAGGGGCACGCCGTCGCGATGGCGGCCGGTATGGCCAAGCAGGGGATGCGCCCGGTGTTCGCGGTGTATTCGAGCTTCCTGCAGCGCGGGTACGACATGCTGATCCACGATGTTTCGCTCGACGGGCTGCATGTGGTGTTCGGCATCGACCGGGCGGGCCTTGTCGGCGCGGACGGCGAGACGCACCACGGCTGCTTCGACGCGCTGTACCTGCCGCAGGTGCCGGGGATGACGGTTTACTGTCCGGCAAACTTCGCCGAGCTGCGGCGGATGCTGCGCCGCGCGCTCTATGAGACGGACGGCCCGGTCGCTGTACGCTATCCGCGCGGCGGTGAGGGCGCGTATTACACCGGCTGTGGCAGCGACGCGCTCGCGGACTGTCTGCGCGAGGGGACGGACTGTACGGTTCTGAGCTACGGTGTGCTGGTGAACCACGCGCTTGAAGCCGCGCGGCGGCTGGAAGCGGAGGGAATCTCCGTGCGCGTGGTGAAGCTGAACCGGATTGCGCCGCTTGACGGCGGCGAGATTGCGGAGGTGCTCCGCGGGACGCGGCGGCTGGTGGTGCTGGAGGATTGTCTGGCGCGCGGCTGCGTGGGCGAACGCGTCGCGGCGCTGCTGGCCGAGACCGGGGAGGAGCCGGAGCGGCTGGTGCTGAAAAACGCGGGCGAATCGCTTCCACCACAGGGGACGGTGCCGCAGCTGGAGCACGCGCTGGGGCTGGATGCCGACGGCGTCGCCGAATCGGTCAAGGAGGTGCTGCATGAGCAATAAAACGAGACTCGACGTGCTCCTTGTGGAGCGCGGCTTCGCGCCGACGCGCCAGAAGGCGCAGGCGATCATCATGGCCGGGAGCGTCTTTGTCGCCGGCCAGCGGGTGGACAAGCCCGGCACCGCCGTCGCGAACGAAGCGGAGCTCGAGGTTCGCGGCCACACGCTGCGCTACGTCAGCCGCGGCGGGCTGAAGCTGGAGAAGGCGATGCAGACCTTTCCCATCACGCTCGAGGGAAAGACCTGCGCCGACATCGGCGCGTCGACGGGCGGCTTTACCGACTGTATGCTGCAAAACGGCGCGCGGCGCGTCTATGCCGTCGACGTCGGCTATGGCCAGCTCGACTGGAAGCTCCGCAGCGACGAGCGCGTCGTCTGTCTGGAGCGGACGAACGCGCGCTATCTGAGCACGGAGCAGATCCCGGAGCCGCTGGACTTCGCGTCGATCGACGTGTCGTTCATCTCGCTGAAGCTCATCTTCCCGGCGCTCTATCCGCTGCTGCGCGAGGGGGGCGAGATCGCCTGCCTGATTAAGCCGCAGTTCGAGGCCGGGCGCGAGAAGGTCGGCAAAAAGGGCGTCGTCCGGGATCCGGCGGTGCATTTGGAGGTGCTGCAGCAGTTCCTGCGGCATGCAAAGGAAAACAACTTTACAGTTCTTGGAATCACATACTCTCCCATCCGCGGACCGGAGGGGAACATCGAATATCTGGGCTTTTTGAGAAAGAGCGATGAGCCGGATGCCATACCGGAGCTGTCCGATGTGGTGGCGGCCTCACACGACGAGTTAAAGGATTGAGAGTTATGGCTTCTAAAAAAGTGATTCTGTGCCCGAATCCCTTCCGCGACGAGCGGCTGGCCGCCGCGAAGCGGTCAAAGGAGATTCTCGAGAACGTCGGCCTGCAGACAGTGGTGTGCCTGCCGTTTAACCGGGAGGGCTACGGCGAGGAGCTGGGCGTGCCGATCCGGCCGCTGCAGCAGGAGATCAAGTCCGCCGATCTGCTGATCGCCTTCGGCGGCGACGGGACGATCCTGCATCTGGCCCGCACCGTGGCGCTGCACCGGGTGCCGGTGCTGGGGATCAATCTCGGCAGTCTCGGCTTCATGTCGGAGCTGGAGCTCAACGAGCTCGACCGGCTGCGCGACCTGAAGGACTGGAACTTCACCGTCGAGTCGCGTATGATGCTCGACGTGAGCGTGGTGCGCGGCGGGCGCACCGTGTATAATACGATCGCCCTGAACGATGCGGTGATCTCAAAGGGATCTATCGCAAGGGTTGTAAGGCTGAATATCTTTACAGAGGAGGGCTTCCTGACCCGCGTAGGCGGCGACGGGGTTGTGCTCGCCACGCCCACCGGCTCCACGGGGTATTCCATGGCTGCGGGCGGCCCGATCGTCGAGCCGACGGCGCGGAACCTGCTCATCACGCCGATCTGCCCGCACTCGACGCGCTCGAGCTGCTATGTCCTCTCGCCCGAGCACCGCATCACGGTCGAGGCGATGGATGCCAACCGCAAGTTTGTCTACCTTTCCTCCGACGGGGGAAAGGCGTTTTCCCTCAAAAACGGGGATCAGATCCGCGTCTCGCAGTCCAAGCACACCACGCAGCTGGTGCGCCTGTCGAAGAAGAGCTTCTGCGAGATTCTCGATAAAAAAATGGGAACGGAGGCCGCATGCCATGAAGAATGAACGACAGACACAGCTCCTGCAGATCATCAGCGAGGAGAGCATCGAGACGCAGGAGCAGCTGCTTGAGCGGCTGCAGGCGCGCGGCATCAAGTCCACACAGGCGACAATCTCGCGCGATATCAAGCAGCTGCACCTCGTCAAGGAGCCCACGGGTCACGGCCGCTACCGCTACGCCGTGTCGGCGCACAAGACGAAGCTCAACTTTGAGGGCAAGCTCCGCACCATCTTCCGCGAGAGCGTGCTGAGCGTCGACTGCGCGCAGAACCTCGTCGTGCTCAAGACGATCGAGGGCATGGCCAATGGTGCGGCCTTCACGCTCGATAATATGCAGGATACCGACATCGTCGGCACCCTCGCGGGCGACGACACCATTCTGCTCGTGTTCCACGACAACGCGAACGCTCTGGATTTCTGCGAGCAGGTGAAGGAGATGCTGCGCTGAAGCGGCACAGGAGGACGAAAATATGCTGGATCTGCTGCATATTGAGAATATCGCCATCATTGAGCGCGCCGACATCGCCTTTCAGCCGGGCTTCAACGCGCTGACGGGCGAGACGGGTGCCGGTAAGTCGATCGTGATCGACGCCATGAGCGCCGTGCTCGGCCAGCGAGCCTCGCGCGACCTGATCCGCACCGGCGCGGACAAGGCGTTCGTCAGTGCGACGTTTTCCGGGGTGGAGCCCGCCCTGTTCGGGGAGTTCGGGCTGGAGCCGGACGAGGAGCTGCTGCTGCTGCGCGAGATTCACGCCGACGGCAAAAACACCTGCCGCGTGAACGGACGGCCTTTCACCGTGACGCAGCTGCGCGCGCTCGGCAGCCGCCTGCTCAACATCCACGGCCAGCACGATGGCCAACAGCTGCTCGACGAGGAGCAGCACCAGCTGTATCTCGACAGCTTTGGAAAGACGGAAGAGCTTTTGAATACATATACTGAAAAGTATCAGGCCTTTACAGAAATCCACCGCCAGATCCGCGCCCTCCAGATGGACGAGAGCGAGAAGGCGCGGCGCGTGGACACGCTGCGCTTCCAGATCGAGGAGCTGCAGCGAGCGAAGCTGCGCCCCGGCGAGGAGGAGGAGCTCTCCGCGCGGCGGAGTTTTCTGCGAAACGGGGAAAAGTTCATCTCCGCCGTGTCCGAGGCCGATTACTGCTTAAACGGCGGCGACGAGGGCTCCGGTGCGCTGGGCTTTCTGCGCCAGGCGCAGGATGCCATCGGCGCGGTGCGCCACCTCGACGACGGCTTCGCCAAGATCTATGAGCGGCTGGAGGACATCTACAGCGAGGTCTACGACGTCGCGGCGACGGTGGAGGATCAGCGCGAGAGCTTCGATTTTTCGCCGCATGAGCTTGACGACGTGGAGAGCCGGCTGGATCGGCTCTACCGCCTGAAAAAGAAGTACGGCCCCACGGTCGAGGACATGCTGGCCTACCTCGAGAAGTGCAAAAGTGAGCTTGAGCAGATCGAGTACGCAGGCGATGCGCTCGCGCGGCTCGAAAAGCAGGAGAAGAAGGCCGGGCGCGCCATGCTCGACGCAGCCAGGGCTCTCTCCGCGCGGCGCCATGAGGCGGCGCAGGTGCTCTCCGCGCAGATCCTCTCCGAGCTGCAGCAGCTCGACATGGGCAAGATCCGCTTCGCGGTCGACTTCACGGAGAAGGCGCCGGACGCGACCGGCACGGATCATATCCGCTTCCTCATGTCCGCGAACGTGGGCGAGGAGCTGCGCCCGATCAACCGCATCGCCTCGGGCGGCGAGCTCGCGCGCATCATGCTCGCGATGAAGAATGTGCTCTCCGAGCAGGATCACGTCGGCACGCTCGTTTTCGACGAGGTCGATACCGGCGTCTCGGGCCGCGCGGCGCAGAGGGTTGCCGAGAAGATGGCACGCATCAGTCGAAAAAAGCAGGTGCTCTGCGTGACGCACCTGCCGCAGCTGGCTGCCATGGCCGACACACAGTTCTCCGTGGAGAAGGGCGAGGAGGGAGGCCGCACGTTTACGCACGTCTGCCTGCTCGACCGCGCGCAGCGGAGGCAGGAGCTGGCCCGGCTCACGGGCGGCGCACGCCTGACGGAGGCAATGCTCTCCGGCGCGGAGGAGTTGCTCGCCGGGGCGGAGGAATTCAAAAAAAGCCTGTAAGGATAAAAAACGGAAAAAACGGTTGACAAACGCCGCTTTTATGGCTATAATAGCCCCAACAAATCCAAATTGCCATCGTGATGAAGGGAAGAAGTAACGCACCCAGGCACCTGCAAAGAGAACCTCTGGCCGGTGAAAAGAGGAGGGGGCAGGGCGCGCGAATACATCCCGGAGCAGCCTCCTGAAGCCGCCGCTGCGGCGCGTAGGGATGTGTCGGGTTCGCCCGTTACAGCGATAGGGTGTGACTGCACCCGATGAGGTCGTTTCCCGCGAGGGGGCGGCGAATATGAGGTGGTACCGCGATCTTTGTCGCCCTCTGTCGTTTGGCAGGGGGCGTTTATTTTTCCCCTCTGCCGGTCAAAATGTTAGCAATATATAGAAAGGAATGGAAACACTATGGGAATCTATGAGGAACTGGTAGCGCGCGGCCTGATTGCGCAGGTTACCAACGAAGAGGAAATCCGTGACATGGTCAACAACGGCAAGGCCACGTTCTACATCGGCTTTGACTGCACGGCGGACTCTCTGCATGTCGGCCACTTCATGGCTCTTTGCCTGATGAAGCGTCTGCAGATGGCGGGCAACAAGCCCATCGCCCTGATCGGCGACGGCACGACCCTGATCGGCGACCCCTCCGGCCGCACCGATATGCGCCAGATGCTGACCGAGGAGACCATCAAGCACAACGCCGAGTGCTTCAAGCGCCAGATGGAGAAGTTCATCGACTTCTCGGACGGCAAGGCGCTGATGCTCTATAACTCCGAGTGGCTCAAGCCGCTGAACTATATCGAGCTGCTGCGCGAGGTGGGCGGCTGCTTCTCCGTGAACAACATGCTGCGCGCAGAGTGCTACAAGCAGCGCATGGAGAAGGGGCTGAGCTTCCTGGAGTTCAACTACATGATCATGCAGAGCTACGACTGGTACTACATGTTCCAGCATTACGGCTGCAACATGCAGTTCGGCGGCAACGACCAGTGGTCGAACATGCTCGGCGGCACGGAGCTGATCCGCAAGAAGCTGGGCAAGGATGCCCACGCCATGACCATCACGCTGCTGCTCAACTCCGAGGGCAAGAAGATGGGCAAGACCGCCAAGGGTGCCGTCTGGCTGGATCCGAACAAGACCAGCCCCTTCGAGTTCTTCCAGTACTGGCGCAACGTCGACGACGCGGACGTGCTCAAGTGCATCCGCATGCTGACGTTCCTGCCGCTTGAGCAGATCGACGAGATGGCCGACTGGAAGGGCGAGAAGCTCAACGAGGCCAAGGAGCTCCTCGCCTTCGAGCTGACGAAGCTCGTTCACAGCGAGGCCGAGGCCGAGAAGGCCCGCGAGGCATCCCGCGCGCTGTTCTCCGGTGCGGGCGATGTCGAGCACATGCCCACGACGGAGCTGACGAATGACGATCTCGGCGGCGGCCAGATCGACGTGCTGAGCCTGCTTGTCAAGTGCGGACTTGCCGCCTCCAAGGGCGAGGCGCGCCGTCTGGTGCAGCAGGGCGGCGTCACCGTGAACGACCAGAAGATCAATTCGATCGATGCGGCCTTCGGCTGCGAGCAGTTCACCGGCGACGGCGTTGTGATTCGCAAGGGTAAGAAGGTCTTCCACCGCGCGGTGCTTGTGTGATTTGTCTGAATGACTGAAAAGAGAGGAGGAGCGTACGCTCCTCCTCTTTTTTTGCGGGGCAGCACCGTCCGATGTAAAACTTCCTACCCCCGCCAAAACAAAAAAGGTTGATTCATCCCGCGTTTTCCGCTATAATATCCGTCGGCGGCCTTTTGTGCCGTATCTTTTTGGAAACAGGTCGATTTGCATGAAAACAAGTGATTTTAATTTTGAACTGCCGCCCGAGCTGATTGCGCAGACGCCGCTGGACCGGCGCGACGCGTCGCGCCTGCTGGTGCTCGACCGGAGCACCGGCGCGTGGGAGCACCGGCACTTCTTTGATCTGCCGTCATATCTCCGGCCCGGCGACTGTCTGATTCTGAACGACTCCCGCGTGCTGCCCGCGCGCCTGCTGGGCCACCGCCTGCCGGGCGGCGGCGCGTGCGAGGTGCTGCTGCTGATTGACCGCGGCAACAAGACGTGGGAGTGTCTCGTCCGCCCCGGCAAGCGCATGCGCGTGGGCGCGAAGCTCTCCTTCGGCGACGGCGAGCTGACGGCGGAGGTCGTGGAGGAGCTGCCGGGCGGCAACCGGCTGGTGCGCTTTGACTATGAGGGGATTTTCCTCGAGGTGCTCGACCGGCTCGGCAAGATGCCCCTGCCGCCCTACATCAAGGCCGAACTGCAGGACAAGGAACGCTACCAGACCGTCTATTCCCGCGTGACCGGCTCGGCCGCCGCGCCGACGGCGGGGCTGCACTTCACGAAGGAACTGCTGCGGCAGATTCAGGACATGGGCGTGAAGATCGGCTATGTGACGCTGCACGTCGGGCTCGGGACATTCCGCCCCGTGAAGGAGGACGAGATCACCGACCACGAGATGCACAGCGAATACTGCGTCATCCCGCAGGAGACGGCGGATCTCATCAACGAGACGAAGCGCGGCGGCGGGCGCGTGATCTGCGTGGGAACGACTTCCTGCCGCACGGTGGAGAGCTGGGCCGCGGAGGACGGAACGATGACCGCATCGGCGGGCTGGACGAACATCTTCATCTATCCCGGCTACCGCTTCAAGGTGCTCGACGGGCTGATTACGAACTTCCACCTGCCGGAGTCGACGCTCATCATGCTCGTCTCGGCGCTCGCGGGGCGCGAGCATATTCTCGCGGCTTATGAGGAGGCCGTGCGTGAGAAGTACCGCTTCTTCAGTTTCGGCGACGCGATGCTGATCCTCGACAGGAACAAATAAGAGACCCGGAGAGCTGGAAAGCCTTGTAAGACAGAGCTTTCCGGCTCTTTTTTTGCGTTTTTTCCGCGTACGGAATTTTGCGCTTGACAGCGTGAGAAAAGCCGTATAATATAAATCGTTCGTTGCAGAACAAACGATTTAAAACACGCGATTTAAGCAGAAGGAGGGACCGTATGCCGCCGAAGCCGAGATTTACGAGGGAGGAGATCGTCGACACCGCGCTGGACATCGTCTCGCGTAAGGGCATCGAAGCACTGACGGCCCGTGAGCTGGGCGAGGCGCTTGGCAGCTCTATCAGCTGCTCTTCATGCGCGAAAACCGCAGCGCCGTCAGCTTTGACGATGTGTTCGGTGAGCTGGGTGATACGGTGGAGCGCTGCATCGAGGCGGTCTGCCGCGACTATGGCCTCAGTCCGGCGCAGGCGCGCGTGCTGTTCGAGCATGTCTGGATCTACACGTTCGGAGTCGGTGCGCTGTGCGCTACGCGGGTGTGCCGGTTTTCGGAGGAGCAGCTGGGGCGGATGCTCTCCACGGAGTTTCAGGCGATGATGCTGCTGGTGAAATCCGGCGGCCAGTCGTAATAGGGGAGGGCGGAGGATGGACGCTGCCCGGTGGATCCTGTGTCCCGCCTGCGGCGGAAAGACCCGGACGCAGATCCGGAGCGACACGGTTTTGGAAAATTTCCTGCTGTTTTGTCCGAAGTGCAAGGGGACATTCCTCATCTCGGTGCGCGGCGGAGAGACGAAATATTTGCATCAGCCAGACGCTAAGACGCAGAGTTGAGCCGGATTCGGCTCACTCTGCGTCCTTTTTGCGCGCTGAGGGAGAGGAGGAGAGAACATATGGAGAAGCTGCCTGTCCGGCTGCTGCTTGCGGCGTCGGTGCTGCTGGTGCTGGCCGGGGCGCTCTGGGGGCTGCTGGCGCAGTGGCCCTGCGCGGCCCTGTCGTGGGTCGGCGCTATCGGCTGCGGTGCCGCCGCGGCACTGCACTTTTCAGGCGATGAAAAATAAGCATCTCGCTTGACACGATGCCGATCCTTATATATAATATACGATATATATCGTACATTATATATAAGGACATATAGGAGAAACGCTATGGCACCAAAGAATAAGTTTACGCGCGCGGAGATGACCGCCGCCGCGCTCGGGATCGTGCGCGCGGACGGGGCGGAGCACCTGACCGCCAAGACACTGGCCGCCGCGCTCGGTATATCGACGCAGCCGGTGTTCACCTGCTTCGGCTCGATGGAGGGGGTGCATCAGGCGGTGCGCGATGCGGCGCGGCAGGTCTACGACGACTACATCACCGCGGGACTGCGGGAGGAGATCCCTTTTTTCGGTCTCGGAATGCAGTATATCCACTTTGCGCGGGAGGAGCCGATGCTCTACCGCCTGCTCTTTCTGGCGCAGACACCGTCCGGCGGCGCTTTTGCCGCGCTGGAGCACTCACAGGCGCTTGCGCGTCCGTCGCTCGAGCGGATCTACCACCTCACGGCGGCGGAGGCCGACCGGTATTTCCGCGACCTCTGGCTGGTGGTGCACAGTCTCGCGACGCTGATCGTCACCGGCGGCTGTCCGTATACCGACCGGGAGATCGGGCAGATCCTGACGGGTTTCAGTCTCAGCATCTGTAAGTCGATCAAGGAGGTTCCCGGCTTCGCGGCGGGGACGTTCGACCGGGATGCCGCGTTCCGCGCGCTGCTTGGAGAGAAAGAATAAGTTGGATGAATCGGAGGGAGAGTTTATGGAAAAACAGAGCATCACCGCGCTGATGAGCTGCTTCGGGCGGACGCTCGCGGCGCTCTGCGCGCCGGGGAGCCTGCTGGCGTTTGACTATCCGGACGAGGGCTTTTTCACCGCATCGGAGCGGCGCGTGCAGTGTACCGTCCGGATGGCCGCCGCCGGCGGAGAGCCGATGCGCTCGAGCTTTTCGCGTGCGGCGCTGGAGGAGCTTCTGGCGGCGCACGGCTTCCGCATTCGCGAGCTGCTCACGCCCGCGGACATTCAGAAAAACACCATCGACGCGGCGGGCGCGGAGCTGACGGCCTTTGAGCACGTCAACTACTGTCTCGCCGCGCGGGAGGACTGAGAGGATAACGGTATGGACACACTGAAAATCCTGCAGAAGCTCTATCGGCTGGGGCGAATCCTCAGCAAAATTGCGTACGTCTGCGCCATCGTCGCCGCGTGTCTGTGCGCGGCGGGGATCGCGAGCTTTGCCCTCGGTGCCGGGACACTGCGGCTCGGCGGCGTGACGATCAGGGGGCTGGTCCGCGCGGATACAAGTCTCAGCGCGGGGGCGCTCTATGCCGCCATGACCGCGGGGCTGATCGTGATGGCGGGCGAGGCGGTGCTCTCGCGGTTCGCGGCGGGTTATTTCGCGCAGGCTCTCGCGGACGGGACGCCCTTCCGCGCGGAGAGCGCGCGGTCGCTGCTGCGGCTCGGCATCCTCACGATCTGTATCCCGCTCGGCACGCAGATTCTCGCGGAGATTGCCTGCGCGGTGCTGGAAAAGACGTCGTCCGGCGCAGTGGAGCTGCCGCTCGGGGCGGACGGCTCTGTTGTGCTGGGCGTGATGTTCATCGTCCTGTCACTTGTATGCCGCTGCGCCGCGGAGCAGATGGAGGTGCAGAAGTGACGGAGCCGGAGCTGCTGACCCTGACGCCGGAAAACCTGCCGCATGAGCACCTGTGCTGCATCATCCGCACGAAGAAGCCACATCCCGGCGTGGCGACAAAGCGCGCGTGGCTCGCGGAGCGCCTGCGCGAGGGGCATGTCTTCCGCAAGCTCAATGTCAAGGGCTGTGCGTTTATCGAATACGCCCCGCTCGAGACGGCGTGGGTGCCGGTTCTCGGAAAAGGCTATCTCTATATCTACTGCCTCTGGGTACAGGGCGCGCCGCGCGGACACGGCTGGGGCCGCCGCCTGCTGGAGGGCTGCATCGCGGACGCGCAGGCGCAGGGGAGAAGCGGCGTCTGCATGCGGGGCGCAAAGAAGCAGAAGGCGTGGCTCACCGACCAGAGCTTTGCGCGGAGATTCGGCTTCGAGACGGTCGACACCGCCGGAAAATATGAGCTGCTGGCGCTGCGTCTCGATGATGTTCCACCGCCGCGGTTTGCACCCGGCACAAAGGTGCAGACCGTCGAGCGCCGCGGCCTGACCGTCTTCTACGGCGACCAGTGCCCCTACATCCCGCAGCGCGTCGAAAAACTGCGCGCGTACTGCGCGCAGGAAGGAATCGAGGCGCACTTTCTGCATGTGGAGACACTGGCGCAGGCGAAGAGCCTGCCGTGCGTCTATAACGGCTGGGCGGTTTTCTGGGACGGCCGCTTTGTCACCGTGAACCAGATCGACCCCGCCGCGCTGGAAAAGCTGCGCCGCCGGTAAAGATTCCGTCCCGAAGCGCCGCGATTGCCTGCCGATCGCGGCGCTTTTTCCGCGCGGCATACAAATCGCGGTTGCCATCAGGCGCGGGATGTGGTAAGCTGAAAATAGAAAGTTTGTTTGTGTGAACGGAGGAGGCTCCGCCTATGCATATTGCAAATTATACGCCAAAACAGTTGGTTCCTGAACGGGTTGTTCGCCTTGTAGCCTTCTTGGCGGTGTGGGCTTCGGTAGCGATTGTTTTTCTCAAACGTCAGGATATGCTGGCGCGGATGATAATCACCGTTGGAGCTGTATGGTACAGCTTACAACTGGTATTCAACTATGGCTGTGTGACCCGGGAATACATCGCAGATACCGGGGGGATCACGGCTATCTGGTTCAAAAAACTGAGAAAGAGCTATTCATGGAGTGAGTTTGAAATTGTGCAATCATACACGGTTCGTACATATAGCGGGCCTGAAAAGTGGATACTCTGCAGCCGGATCCCCGTGAAGGAAATATTTGAAGGGGAGACCACTTCAAACTGGGTGCAGGGGCGGCCGTTTCAGGTGCTCTACATGTTCAAGATGCCAGATGAAAAAGAACGGGAGTTCTTTTCTTATCTGCCGCAGAAATTCACCCAGCCCGACACCGGCACAAAAGGAGAATGAGCATGTACTTTCCATACGGCGAGACGGAGCTTGCGTACTTGCGGCACCGGGATAGGCGACTGGGCGCGGTCATTGACCGCGTAGGGTATGTTGACCGCGCGGTCGACGCGGATCTCTTTTCCTCCGTCGTCCACCACATCATCGGCCAGCAGATCTCCACGAAGGCGCAGGCCACCGTCTGGCGGCGGATGCAGGACGCGCTGGGCGAGGTGAACGCGCAGACGGTTCTCGCGGCGGGCGTGCCGCGGCTGCAGGGGCTGGGCATGACCTTCCGCAAGGCGGCGTACATCACGGACTTCGCCGGGCGCGTACAGAGCGGCGCGTTCGACCTCGATGCCGTGCAGCGCATGGACGACGCAGGTGCCATCCGGGCGCTGAGCGAGCTCAAGGGGATCGGCGTGTGGACGGCGGAGATGATCCTGCTGTTCTGCATGCAGCGGCCGGACGTGCTCAGCTACGACGACCTTGCCATCCGGCGCGGCCTGCGCATGGTGTACCGCCACCGCAGCATTGACCGCGCGCTCTTTGAGAAATACCGCCGCCGCTACAGTCCCTATGGCAGCGTGGCGAGCCTTTACCTGTGGGCAGTGTCCGGCGGCGCAATCCCGGAGCTGAGCGACCCGGCTCCGAAGAAATGAGGTGCGGCATGTTTATCCGGCATTACGATTCCCCACTCGGCAGGATCCTCCTCGCGGCGGATGAGCGGGGGCTGACGGGGCTCTGGTTCGAGGGGCAGAAGTACTTCGCACGCACGCTCCCAACAGAGTGCGAGGAGAGGGAGACGCCTGCGCTCGCGGACGCGGCACACTGGCTCGACGTCTATTTTTCCGGGCACGAGCCGGATTTCACGCCGCCGCTTCACCCGGCGGGGACGCCGTTTCAGCGCACGGTCTGGGCGCTGCTGGGACAGATTCCCTATGGGGAGACGACGACCTACGGCGCACTTGCCCAGACGCTCGCCGCGCGCGTCGGGCTTGCGTCCATGTCCGCGCAGGCGGTCGGCGGTGCGGTGGGGCATAACCCGGTGTCGATCATCGTCCCGTGTCACCGCGTCGTCGGCGCGGACGGCAGCCTGACGGGCTACGCCGGGGGCATTGAGAGGAAAATCGTGCTTCTGTGCCTTGAAGGGGCAGACACGGCGCGCTTTCGCATCCCGAAGAAGGAAACCGCGCTTTAAAAACGCATCGCAGCGGGGGCCGCACGGCCCCCACTTTTTCTCGGGAAAAGTGGAGATATTTTACAAACCTTTTCGCGCGCCCGGTGCGTACCGCGAGATTTTTCTGCGCCGCGCGGATTAACCGCGTTCCCTCCTGCAAGTACAGACGAAAAGGAGAACGAAAAATGGATCTGCAAAACGAAAAGTGCGTCATGGTGATCGACGAGCAGCTGCCGCTCGGGATCATCGCCAACACGGTGGCGGTCATGGGCATCACGCTCGGCAAGGCGATGCCGGAGGTGGTCGGCGAGGACGTCCGCGACGAGAGCGGGCACACGCACCTCGGCATCATCGAGTTCCCGGTGCCGATTCTGCGCGGATCGCCGGAGAGCATCAAGGCGCTGCGTGAGAAGCTCTACGAACCGGATTTTCAGGCGCTGACGGTGGTGGACTTCTCGGATCTGGCGCAGAGCTGCAAGACCTATGACGAGTTCATCGGGCGGATGGCCCAGGTGCCGGAGAGCACGCTGCAGTATTTCGGCGTTGCCGTCTGCGGCGCGAAGAAGAAGGTCAACAAGCTCACAGGCAGTCTCCCGCTCCTGCGGTGAGCCGAAAAAGTATTTGAAAATTACCCTTGAAAAGTAACCGCTCGGTAACTATAATGAAGTTACCGAGCGGTTACTATCATAAAGGGGGTATGACGGTGGAGAGCACGAAGGAGCGGATTCTGGAGACGGCGCTCACGCTGTTTGCGCGCAATGGATATCTGGGGACGTCCATGAGCGACATCGCGGGAGTGCTCGGCATCACGAAGGCCGCACTCTATAAGCACTATGCCGGCAAGCAGGAGATTCTGGACCGGATCGTCGAGCGGATGCGTGAGATGGACTATGCCCGCGCCGCGGCATACGAGATGCCGGAGACGGAGCCAGACGGCTTTGCGGAGGCGTACATGCACACGCCGGTCGGGAAGATCTACGCCTACAGCATGGCACAGTTTGACCACTGGACGCGGGAGCCGTTTTCCGCGAATTTCCGGAGAATGCTGACGCTGGAGCAGTACCGCGACCCGAAGCTCGCACAGCTGCACCGCGACTATCTCGCGGGCGGGCCGCTGGAGTACATGGCAGCGATCTTCCGCAGGCTGACGGATACGGACGAGGAGGCCATGCAGCTGGCGCTGGACTTTTACGGGCCGATGTACCTGCTCTACAGCGTCTACGACGCCGCAGAGCAGAAGGAGACGGTCGCGCCCATGCTTGCCGCCCACATCAGGCGGTTTATCGCGCGCATCGAGACCGGGTACAGATGGAACGGAGAGACGGATTTTGAAGGGGGGGAGCGGTTATTATGAAGCTGTATTTCGGAAATGCGGTCACGACGGCCACGACGCTGATGACGCTTGCACTGTTGGGATTCATCGGGTATTCCGCCCATCACCGCGCCGCCATAGCCTGCTGGGGGCGCAGAAGCGCCGCGGCGCTGGCGCTCGGCCTAGCCATCTGCTGCTTTGCGGCGGCGCGGGACGGACTCGATAAAACCATCCAGCATGCCATCGACGGCAGCTGTGCGCCGGGGCTTTTCCCGCTGGTGAGCGTTCCGACCATCATCGGCTGCATCGGCGCGCTGCTGATCGTCACGGCCGCGATTGCGACGCCGATTGCAAAGACGCAGCAGACCCGCGAGATCTGGTTCTACGCGATGTCCGGCGGGGCCGTGCTGAAGATTCTGACGGTGGAAATTGCGCGAATTGTCCATTAGAACGATTAAAATAAGGAGAACTTTTTGAAAAGACTGACTTTATTACCGGAGCATGTGGCCTGACCGGGAGGTCCGGCGAATTTTAACGCACGCCATTCCTCCCGGAGAAGCGAAAAACACAGCATCCGGAGGGAAAACACAATGAACCGTGAAAACAAGCGAAAGGCCCTGAAAAAGGGCTATTATAAGAACCACGCCTGCAGCGACGCCTTTACCTGTAAGGTCTGCGGCAGGCTCTGCACCCCGGATAACGCGGGGAGCAGCCACCGCAACCACTGCCCGAATTGCCTTGCAAGTCTGCATGTCGACATCGAGCCCGGCGACCGGGAGGCGGACTGCGGCGGGATCATGGAGCCGGTCGCCGTCTGGGTGCGCCGGGGCGGCGAGTGGGCCATCATCCACCGGTGCCGCCGCTGCGGCACCCTCAGCTCCAACCGCACGGCAGCGGACGACAATCCCATGAAGCTCATGTCGATTGCGCTGAAGCCCCTGTGCGAGCCGCCGTTCCCGCTCGAGCGCATCGAGGAGATGACGCGTCTCATGGGCGGAGACGGGGAGCTGGGGCGATAAGAAATACTGACAGCGGGCACAAAGAAGAGGGGGCGCAGCCATGCTGCGCCCCTCTTCGATAATGTACAATAAGGGACCTCCCGGCACCGAGGTATCCGCATTACAAAGCGGATACCCGCCAAGGAGTCGCCGTCGAATACCTCACAGAGCCGAAAACAGCATAACGAAAAGGAGCAGGCCACTGCCTGCTCCCTGCATCAAACCGTATCAGAATAGAAAAATCGAGTGGTCATAAGTGAAATCCCTTATGACCACTCGATTTGGTCCGAGTGGCGAGACTTGAACTCGCGGCCTCATGGTCCCGAACCATGCGCGCTACCAGCTGCGCTACACCCGGATGCTTCTGAAAACAGATACCGTTTTCTGTCAGCTTTTCTATTATATGTGCTTTTCCCCATTCTGTCAAGAGCTAAATTGCTGTTCTGCGTTTTTTCTTCGGCGCATAGGATACTGTATGAAAAAGGGGGGACAGTCCATGCAGGGCAGTCAGACGAGAAACATATACGCGGGGCGGCGCGTGCAGGCGCCTGCGGGCAGTTACCGCCGTCCGTCCGCGGCGCAAACCGCCCGTGGCAAGCGCGAAAAGCAGCGCAGCCGTCTCGAGCGCCGCCGGATGCTGCAGGTCACGGTCAGCGCCGCGATTTTGGTGATCGTGGTCGTGGTGAAGCTCGCGATGCCGGATGTGCTGAACCGCTGCCGGACGCAGCTGCTGGCGCTGATGGGGGAGGACACGGACTTCGTCGCGGCGTTCTCGGCTGTCGGGCGTGCCGTCTCGGGCGACGGGAGCGTCGGCTCCGCGCTCAACGACGCCTATACCGCCGTCTTTGGCCCGAGCCACGCCGATAATCCCGCTGAGGAACCCGCCAACGACCCGGCGCAGACCGGCGCGGAGGAGGAGACGCCGCCTGCGGAGGACGGCGCCCCGGTCTACTCGGCGGCGAACACCCCGGCGCAGGTGTGCCTGCTGCAGCAGCAGCTCGGCTTCGCCTACGCCGCGCCCGTGGCCGGGGAGGTGACGTCCGCCTTCGGCCTGCGCACGCACCCGCTCGACGGCGAGGAGCGCTTTCATTACGGGCTGGACATCGGAGCGGAGGAGGGGAGCGTCGTCACGAGCTTCGCCGCCGGGACAATCACGGCCGTCGGCAGCAGCGCCGACCTCGGTGAATACGTCATGGTCGCGCACGCGAACGGCTATACTTCGCTCTATGCCCACTGCAGCCGCGTGACGGCCTCGTCCGGGCAGCAGGTGGCGCTGGGCGACCCGATCGCCGAGGTGGGGCAGACCGGTCAGACGACCGGCTCGCACCTGCATTTCGAGCTGCATCAGGACACCGTCTATCTCAACCCCATCTACTATGTCCAGCTCTGAGCGGCTGCGCCTGCAGGTTTCCCCGTGGCTTGCGCTGCTGCTGGGGGCTTTTGTGCTGCTGTCGTCCCCGGCGCTGCTGGCGGCGCTGCTGACGGCGGCACTTGTGCATGAGCTGGCGCACTGGGCGGTGCTGCGCCGTCTGGGCGGCGAGGTGCGCAGTCTGCAGCTGGGGCTCTTCGGCGCTCGAATGGAAATCGCGCACCCGGAACGCCTGTCCTACGGCGGTGAAATGCTGGTCACGGCGGCGGGGCCGCTTGTAAACCTTCTGCTCGCGCCGGGGCTCGCGTGGCTGGGCAGGGAAGCGGAGGTGTTCTGGCTCTTTGCCGGGGCGCAGCTGGTGCTCGGGTGCTTCAACCTTCTGCCGGTCCGACCGCTCGACGGCGGGCGGCTTTTGTGGCTGGCGGCCGCGTGGCGGCATGGGCCGTTCGAGGCCGACCGGCTCTGCGCGGCGGTGGGGCTTGCGGCGGCGCTGGCGCTGACGGCGGGGAGCACTGCGCTCTGCCTGCGCACGGGGAGCGCGCCGTTTCTGATGATCGGCGCGCTGGGGACGCTTTTTGCCGCGCTGGGTGGGAAAAAGGGGTTGTCAAACCTGCGCAAAGCATGTAAAATATAACGTTATGAGAACAAATCCAACGTCAGGAGATTTACTGTGGATAAGAGATTGGAACGCATCCTGCCCCGCGTGCAGAAGCCCGCGCGCTATGTGGGCGGCGAGTATAACGCGGTGGTGAAGGATCTTTCGCAGGTGGATACCCGCATCGCCTTCTGCTTCCCCGATACCTATGAGATCGGCATGTCGAACCTTGGCATGCGGATTCTCTACGGCGTGATGAACGAGATGCCCGGCGTTTGGTGCGAGCGGGTGTTCGCCCCGTGGGGGGACATGGAGGAGGAGATGCGCGCGGCGCACATGCCGCTGTTCGCGCTGGAATCCGGCGACGCGATCACGCACTTTGATATCGTGGCCTTTTCCGTCGGATATGAGATGGCCTTCCCGGCCATTCTGAACATGCTCGATCTCGCGGGGATCCCGCTGCACAGCGCCGAGCGCACGGAGCTGACGCCGCTCGTCATCGCGGGCGGCACGGCGATGTACAACGCCGAGCCGATCGCTGATTTCATCGACCTCGTCAGTCTCGGCGAGGGGGAGGACATCACCGTCGAGCTCGTGGAGCTGCACCGGCAGGCGCGGCGCGAGGGCTGGACGAAGCGGGAATTTCTCCGCCGCGCAGCGCAGCTCGACGGCATCTATGTCCCGAGCCTGTACGACGTGAGCTACAACCCCGACGGCACCGTCGCGGCCATCACGCCGCTGGACGGCGCACCCGCTGTCGTGACCAAGCGCATCGTCCGCGATATGGACAAGTCGTTCTTCCCGACGAAAACCATCGTCCCCAGCACGGAGATCGTGCAGGATCGCGTGATGCTCGAGCTGTTCCGCGGGTGCATCCGCGGCTGCCGCTTCTGTCAGGCGGGGTACGTCTACCGCCCGGTGCGAAACCGCAGCATGGACCTGTGCGCGAGGTACGGCGTGGAGTCGTGCGACGACTCCGGCTATCAGGAGATGACGCTCTCGAGCCTTTCGACGAGCGACTACCCGCAGCTGACGGGGCTGTGCGACACGCTTGAGGAGTTCTGCGAGGCGCGGCATGTGAACCTGTCGCTGCCGAGCCTGCGCGCCGACAACTTCTCCATGGAGCTGATGCAGCGGCTCGCCCGCGGGCGGAAGACCGGTCTGACGTTTGCACCCGAGGCCGGGACACAGCGCCTGCGCGACGTCATCAACAAGAACGTCACGCAGGAGGATCTGCTCGCCTCCTGCCGCACGGCCTTCGCCGGGGGCTACAGCGCCGTGAAGCTCTACTTCATGCTGGGTCTGCCGACGGAGACGGACGAGGACGTGCTGGGCATCGCGGATCTCGCCGCCCGTGTCATGCACGAGTGGCGCGAGAGCGCGACGAACAAGAACCGCGGCGTGCGCATCACCGTGTCGACGTCGTGGTTCGTGCCGAAACCGCACACCGCCTTTCAGTGGCAGGGGCAGATCACGCGCGCGGAATACGAGCGCCGCGTCAAGCTCCTGCGCGAGGCGATCAAGACGAAGACCGTTACCTACAACTGGCACGACTCGGACACGAGCTTTCTCGAGGCCATCCTCGCCCGCGGCGACCGCCGTCTCGGAAAGGTGCTGGAAACAGCGTGGCGTAAAGGTGCAAAGCTTGACGCATGGGAGGAGTATTTCTCCCTCCAGCGCTGGCTCGACGCTTTCGACGAGTGCGGCCTTGACCCGACGTTTTACGCCAACCGCAACCGTTCGCGCGATGAGATCATGCCGTGGAGCATGATTTCCAGCGGCGTCACAGAGAGCTACCTCTGGCGCGAGTGGGAACGCGCCTGCGAGGGCGTCACGACGCCCGACTGCCGCACACACTGCAATGCCTGCGGTGCGAACCGCCTCGTAGGAGGGAAATGCGATGTCTAAGCTGAGACTGGAATTCATCAAGGAGGGCCCCGCGGCCTATATCTCGCATCTGGATCTGCTGCGCACGATCCAGCGCGCGTTCCCGCGTACGGGCATGAACATCAAGCACTCACAGGGCTATCATCCGCATCCGATCATCTCGATCGTCCTGCCGCTGCCGGTGGGGCAGTCGAGCGGCTGCGAGTTGCTCGATTTCGAGGTGACGCAGGAATCGGACGGCGCAGGCGTGGCCGAAAAGCTCAACGACGGCATGCCGCAGGGGCTGCACGTGCTGGACTGCTACCCGGCGCAGCGCCCCGTGCGCGAGCTGGCATGGCTGCGCGCGGCGGTGGAGTTGGAGTATGACGCGGGCGTGCCGGCCGGCGCTGCAGACGCGCTGCGGGAGCTGTTCGCGCGCAGCGAGCTCATCATCCAGAAGCGCACGAAGCGCAAGGAGCTGGCAGACGTCGACATCGCGCCGATGATCGGTAAGGTGGAGCTGAACGAGGAGCCACACCGCATCTGCGGAACCATGACCGTCCGCGCGCAGAACCCGGGCCTGAACCCGCAGCTGCTCGAAAAAGCGATTGCGAAATACCGCCCCGACCTACAGCCGGACTTTATGCGCGTGCGGCGGCTGGCGTTTCTCGACGAAGCGGGAAATAATTTCCGCTGAATAGCGAAAAATGCTTGCAATCGCGGCGAAATTATGATATTCTATCATGGCGAAAAAGGGCGGTCCTCTGTCGCCGGTGCCCCGAATGGAAGAGTGGCATCGCAAAATGGCGGCACGAACACCTATATTTTAGGAGGAACTATCCATGGATCTGATCAAAGCACTGAACGAACAGCAGCTCAAAGAGGTGCCCCAGGTGGAAGTCGGCGATACCGTCCGCGTCCACGTGAAGGTCAAGGAAGGCGCGCGTGAGCGTATTCAGGTCTTCGAGGGCATCGTCATCGCCAAGAAGCACGGCGGCATCGAGGAGACCATCACGGTTCGCCGCATGTCCTATGGCGTCGGTGTGGAGAAGGTTTTCCCTGTCCACTCCCCGTCTATCGACAAGATCGAGACTGTGCGTCACGGCTATGTTCGCCGCGCGAAGCTGTATTACCTGCGTGACCGCGTCGGTAAGGCTGCCAAGCTGCGCGAGAAGCTGTAAGCGATTTTCCAGATCAGAAAAACGGCATGACCGCTTGGTCATGCCGTTTTTTCGCGTCGAAGGGACGGGAAATATGCCGTTTTACGCGTACTGCTTTTCGCTCTAAGCCTTGTCCAGAAAAATCTCGCGGTAAACGCCGGGGGCCAGGCCGATGAAGCGGCGGAAGTAATTCGTGAAATGGCTCTGGTCGGAAAAGCCCGTCCGCAGCGCCGTCTCCAGCGGCGGGACGCCTTGTCCGAGGAGTTTTTTCGCCTCGCTGATGCGGATATTCTCGAGGTAGCTATACGGCGTGAGCCCCTTTTCACGGCTGAACGCACGTAGGAGTGTGGACTTGCTGAGTCCGGCGCAGCGGCAGATTTCCTCGAGCGAAAGCCGCTCGGCATAGTGTTCCTCGATGAAGCGGCAGGCGCACTCAATCTCGTCGCGGCAGGGCGGGATGCTGCGCGAGAAGGGCTGTCCGTATCGCCGCAGCAGGAGGGAGATGAGCAGAAGGAGATTTTCCTCCTTGTCCAGATCGCCCGCACCGGCCATAATCATCTCGTGCAGCGGGCGAAGGTAGCAGTTGACCTCCTCGTCGAGCAGGACGTTGACCGTGAAGCCGGGGAGCTCGCGCTTGCCCGTGACCTCCTCTGTCAGCGTGAGCATCGTCTCCTGCGGGATGTTCAGCCCCCAGTAGTCCATCGTGCTCTCGTCGATCTTCACGCGGCCGTGGTTGTCGCCGGGCTGGAAGAGGACGACGCTGCCTGTGTCGACGTGAAACTCCCGATTCTTGCAGGTGAGGAGGGCGCCGCCGCGCGCAACGAAGCCGATGACATAGTATTCGTGGAAGTGGTTGGGGAAGGGCTGCGTGATCCGGTCGAGACGGTAGGCCTCGATCTGCAGCGTCCCGTCATAGGCGACGGTCTTGTGTTCCTTCTTCATGCATACCCCTCCTTTTACCGTTATTTTAGCACAGCGCGCGGGCAATGGCTTGTAAAATATCTTCATTTCCGGGAAAATTTTTCCTGTCGCGGGGCGAAATTTTTGCCTATTCCCATTTTCCGTCCGGCGTGATATAATATATTGAATTATGCAATCTGACTGACAGAAAAGGGGGAGTATCCGTGCAGATTGAGAATCTGAGTTGGTTTCCCGGCCACATGACCAAGACGAAGCGGATGATCGTCGCCGAGATCGGGCACATGGACGCCGTGTGTGAGATCGTCGACGCGCGCATCCCGCTCTCGAGCCGCAACCCGGACGTCGACGAGATGACGGTGGGCAAGCCCCGCCTGATCGTGCTCAATCGCGTCGACCAGGCCGACCCGCGCGAGACGAAGCGCTGGGCGGCGTATTTCCGCGAAAACGGCTGCGCCGTGCTCGAGGCCAATGCCAAGGGCGACGCCGGGACGGCGCAGTTCGCCGCGGCTGTGCGCGAGCTGCTGCGCGATAAACTCGCCGCCTACGCCGCGAAGGGGCAGGTCGGCCGCGCCGTGCGCGTGATGGTGCTCGGCATCCCGAACGTGGGCAAGTCCACCTTTATCAATAAGGTCGCTAAGCGCAAGACCGCCCGCGCCGAGGACCGCCCCGGCGTCACCCGCTCGAAGCAGTGGGTGCCCGTGGACGCGACGCTCGAGCTGCTCGACACACCCGGCATCCTCTGGCCGCGATTTGACGACCCGGAGGTTGGCAAGCGTCTTGCCTTTACAGGCGCTGTGAAGGACGATGTGCTGGATATTGAGGAGCTCGCCTGCTACCTGATGGAGTACCTCGGGAAGCACTATGCGCCCGTCCTACAGGAGCGCTATAAGATCGAGCCGACGGGCGAGGAGAGCGGCTATGACCTGTTGGAGATGGCCGGGCGCAAGCGCGGCTTTCTGATGCGCGGCGCGCAGGTGGACACCGAGCGCATGGCACGCGTCCTGCTCGACGAATTCCGCGGCGGCAAGCTCGGACGCTTTACACTCGAGACGGTGGAGGATGTGCAGCATGCCTGACCTGTGGGAGCACGAGTGCGCCGCGTGGGCGCAGGGGTATGAGACGGTCTGCGGCGTCGACGAGGCCGGGGCCGGGCCGCTGATGGGGCCGGTCTATGCGGCGGCGGTCATCCTGCCGCGCGGCTGCGTGATCGACGGGCTAAATGACTCGAAGAAGCTGACACCTAAAAAACGCGATGCGCTCTACGATGTGATTATAGCAGAGGCCGAGGCGTGGGCGGTGGCCTCCGTCAGCGCGGCGGAGATCGATGCAACGGATATTCTCAGCGCACGGATGAAGGCGATGCAACTCGCGATTGATGCGCTCGCTGTCCGCCCGGATTTCGCGCTGATCGACGGCAACCGCGACCACGGCAAAAGTGCCGCCGTGACCGCGCTGCACGCCTGCATCATCGGCGGAGACGGCTGCTCGGCGTCTATCGCGGCGGCGTCCATCCTCGCGAAGGTCAGCCGTGACCGCTATGTGACGGACGTGCTCGACCCGATGTATCCGCAGTACGGCTTCGCCAAACACAAGGGCTACGGCACGAGGGATCACTATGCGATGCTCGACCAGTACGGCCCCTGTCCGGAGCACCGCATGACGTTTCTGAAGAAGTGGAAGGCGGGCAAACAGTGAGCCGCGCCGAGGGAACGTGGGGCGAGGCACAGGTCGCGAATTTCCTGCGCCGCAGGGGCTATCAGCTCCTCGCGCACAGCTACCACTGCCGCTTCGGTGAGGTGGATCTCATCGCACGGCAGGGGAGCGTTCTCTGCTTCGTGGAGGTCAAGACGCGCACGAACCTCTCCGTGGGGCTCCCGCGCGAGTATGTGACCCGCCAGAAGCAGGAAAAGCTCCGGCGCACGGCGGCGTGCTATCTCGCCGCGCGCGGACTGGACTGCCCCGTGCGCTTCGACGTCGCGGAGGTCTACACCGACACGGCGCACAGCGCTGCTGCCACGCGCATAGAATATCTGGAAGATGCGTTTTGAGGTGAGTTATGGACAAAATTCCGTATTTTGACGCGCACTGTGACACGATCTCCCGCTGCGTGGAGACGGGTGAGGACTTTACCGGCGAGGACCGGGAATTCTACGCCGTGCCGTGCAGCCTGCGCCGCAGCGAGGGGCACATCGACCTCGAGCGAACGGAGCGCGCCTTTTCGCGCTACGCGCAGTTTTTCGCGTTCTACCGCGACGGGCGCGGCCTGACGCAGCGGCAGCTGCTCACCGCCTGCGCGCGCCAGCACGAGCGCTTTCTGCGCGAGATGGAGGAGAACAAAGACCGCATCCGTCTCTGCCGCACGGGCGAAGAGATTGACCGCGCCGCCGCGGACGGCGTGGCCGCGGCGCTGCTGAGCATCGAGGGCGCGGAGCTGCTCACCTGCGACCCCGGACGCGTTGCGCAGGCAGCGCAATGGGGCGTGCGGATCATCAATCCCGTCTGGAACCGGACGAATGCGCTCTCCGGGACGAATCTGGAGGATCCCGACCGCGGGCTGAGTGCGCAGGGGCGGGACTTTATCCGCGAGATGGAGGGCTGCGGAATCTATGCCGACGTCTCGCACCTCTCGGATCCCGGCTTCTGGGATCTCGTGCGTATGGCGCACCGGCCGATTCTGGCTTCTCACTCGAACAGCCGCGCCGTCTGCCCGCACCGGCGCAACTTGACGGACGATATGCTCCGTGCCATCCGTAACACGGGCGGCGTCGTGGGGCTGAACTTATACCAGAGTTTCGTCGGTCCGGACGAGACGATGGACGGCCTTGTCCGTCAGATCGAGCACATGCTCGACATCGCGGGGGAGGAGACGCTCTGCATCGGCGGCGACCTCGACGGATGCGAAAAGCTCGCGGGCGGCCTGCGCGGGGTAGAAGATGTGCCGCGCATCTGGGCGGCGCTCGTTGGGCGCGGCTATCCGCGGCCGCTGCTGGAGAACATCTTCTGGAACAACCTGCGCCGCCTGTTCTGAGCACGCGATACCTTATTTATATTTCAGGAAACGGGGGAGTATATGGCACTGTACGCAATCGGCGACCTGCACCTCTCGCTCTCGTCGAACAAGCCCATGGACGTGTTCGGCGAGGCGTGGAAGAACTATGTCCAGCGGCTGGAGGAGAGCTTTTCCCACCTGCACGAGGACGACGTGACCGTCCTGTGCGGCGACCTCTCTTGGGGGATGAGCCTTGAGGAATCGCTGGAGGATTTCCGCTTTATCGACCGCATCCCCGGCAAAAAAATCCTGCTCAAGGGCAACCACGACTACTGGTGGACGACGGTGGCGAAGATGGAGCGATTTTTCGACGCGCACGGGCTGCACTCGATGCAGATTCTGCACAACAACTGCCTGACCTACGGCGACTATGCCCTCTGCGGCACGCGCGGCTGGTTTTATGAGCTGGATCACCACGGCACTCACAACGAAAAGGTGCTCCTGCGCGAGATCGGGCGGCTCGAGACGTCTCTCAGGCAGGCGGGGGACAGGGAGATTCTGTGCTTCCTGCACTATCCGCCGCTCTATCAGGGGTACTACTGCCCGGAGATTCTGCGTCTGCTGCGCGAATACAAGGTGAAGCAGTGCTATTACGGGCATCTGCACGGCCAATCCCATCGCCGCGCCATCGAGGGGCCGTGGAACGGAACGGACTTTTCCCTTGTCTCAGCGGACTATCTGCAGTTTGTTCCAAAAAAAATTGATCTGGACACAAAAAAGTGTGGAAATTAAAAGAGTTTTCTGTTATCATATTTAATTGCATTGAAAATCTTCGATTGACAAGAGCGGATCGTGATTTTTTGCTCGGGATCCCCTCTTGGCAATCGAAGATGAAATGATGTTGAACGGAGGAAAAAAACAAAATGAGTGTCAAATCCTGTGAAAAACTGGAAAACAGCAAGGTCCTGCTGACCGTCGAGGTCAGCCCCGAGGATTTTGAGGCCGCCCTGAACAAGGCATATCTCAAGATGCGCGGCAAGATCAACATGCCCGGCTTCCGCCCCGGTAAGGCTCCCCGCAAGATGATCGAGAGCATGTACGGCGCCGAGGTGTTCTATGAGGAGGCCGTGAATATCGTTCTGCCCGACGCCTACGAGGGCGCCGTGAAGGAGCAGGAGCTGCAGGTCGTCGGCTATCCCGAGGTGGAGCTGGATTCCTGCGGCAAGGAGGGCGTCGTGTTCAAGTGCACCGTCGCCGTCTATCCCGAGGTCAAGCTCGGCCAGTACAAGGGCCTTGAGGCCCCCAAGGCCGAGGTCAAGGTCATGGCCGCGGACGTCAACGCCCGCCTGAAGGAGATGGCCGACCGCAACAGCCGTCTCGTGAGCGTCGATCGCGCCGCCAAGAAGGGCGACACCGCCGACATCGACTTTGAGGGCTTCGACAACGGCGTTGCCTTCGAGGGCGGCAAGGGTGAGAACTTCGACCTCGAGCTCGGCTCCGGCAGCTTTGTCCCCGGCTTCGAGGATCAGGTCATCGGCATGAAGGCCGGTGAGGAGAAGGACATCGACATCACTTTCCCCGAGAACTACACCCCCGAGCTCGCCGGCAAGCCCGTCGTCTTCCACGTGAAGGTCAACGAGGTCAAGGCTAAGGACGTGCCCGCCATCGACGACGAGTTTGCCAAGGACGTCTCCGAGTTCGATACGCTCAAGGAGCTGAAGGCCGACCTGAAGAAGAAGATCACCGAGGAGCGTGAGAAGGCCGCCCAGCGCGCCTTTGAGGACGCCCTGATGCAGAAGGTCGCCGACGGCATCGAGGCCGACATCCCCGACGCGATGATCGACCTGCAGTGCGAGAAGATGGTCGACAGCCTGAAGCAGCAGCTCGCGTCCCAGGGTATCCCCTTCGACCAGTACCTGAAGATGGTCCAGAGCACCGAGGAGGCTGTCAAGGCCGAGGCGAAGGAGCCCGCGCAGCAGCAGGTCCGCATGGATCTGGCCATCGAGGCGCTCATCAAGGCCGAGGGCATTGACGCCACCGAGGAGGAGATCGAGGCCGAGACGAAGAAGATCGCCGAGCAGTACGGCATGGATCTGGAGATGGTGAAGAAGTATCTGCCCGCCGACCAGGTCAAGGAGCAGATTATCCGCGAGAAGGTCATCAAGCTCGTTGCCGACAGCGCCACGGCCACCGCTCCCGTCGTCGAGACGAAGAACGAGGAGAAGAAGGCCGAGGGCGAGAAGACCGAGGAGAAATAAAAACGGCCGAGAGGCTGAAATCACATACGGGCGGGTATACTTTGGTAGCAGCCGCGGCATTTTGCGGCGGCACTGAGATTTCAACAGGAGGTATTTTCCATGAGTTTAGTTCCCTATGTGGTAGAGCAGACCAACCGGGGTGAGCGTTCCTACGACATCTACTCCCGCCTGCTCAACGACCGCATCATCTTCCTGGGCGAAGAGGTCAATGATACCACCGCCAGTCTGGTGGTTGCCCAGCTGCTGTATCTGGAGGCGCAGGATCCCGACAAGGACATTCAGATGTACATCAACAGCCCCGGCGGCTCCGTGACGGCGGGCATGGCGATTTACGACACCATGCAGTATATCAAGTGCGACGTGTCGACCATCTGCATCGGCATGGCGGCCAGCATGGGCGCGTTCCTGCTGTCCTCCGGTACGAAGGGCAAGCGCATCGCTCTGCCCAATGCGGAGGTCATGATCCACCAGCCCTCCGCCGGTACGCAGGGCAAGGTCACCGATATGGAAATCGACGTGGAGCACTTCCTGAAGATCAAGCAGCGTCTGAACAAAATCCTGTCCGAGAACACGGGCAAGCCCGTCGAGCAGGTCAAGGCCGACTCCGAGCGCGACCACTGGATGGTCGCCGAGGAGGCCAGGGAATACGGCCTGGTAGATAAGGTCATTTACAAGAGGTAACGTTGATGGCTGACGAAAAGAAAACCCTTCGGTGCTCGTTCTGCGGCAAGCGGGAGGATCAGGTCCACCGCATGATTCAGGGGCCGGGTGTGCGCATCTGCGACGAGTGCGTCCAGCTGTGCATGTCCATTCTGGACGACGGCTATGACGAGCAGGCTGAGAGCTACGAGACACCGGAGGAGCTGCCCACCCCGCAGGAGATCAAGGCGGTGCTGGATGAGTACGTCATCGGACAGGAGGAGGCAAAAATTGCCCTGTCCGTGGCGGTCTACAACCACTACAAGCGGATCTACTTCGGCGGTGGGGAGGATGTGGAGCTCCAGAAGAGCAACATTCTTATGATCGGGCCGACCGGCTCGGGCAAGACCCTCTTTGCCCAGACGCTCGCCCGCGTCCTGAAGGTGCCGTTCGCCATCGCCGACGCGACGACCCTCACCGAGGCCGGCTATGTCGGCGACGACGTCGAGAATATCCTGCTGCGCCTGCTGCAGGCGGCAGATTTCGACGTGGAGCTGGCCGAGCACGGCATCATCTATGTCGACGAGATCGACAAAATCGCCCGCAAGAGCGAGAACACGTCCATCACCCGCGACGTCTCGGGCGAGGGCGTGCAGCAGGCGCTGTTGAAGATTCTCGAGGGCACGGTGGCCAACGTCCCCCCGCAGGGCGGACGCAAGCACCCCCACCAGGAGTTCATCCAGGTGGATACCCACAACATTCTCTTCATCTGCGGCGGCGCGTTCGACGGTCTGGAGAAGATCATCGAGCAGCGCACCGACCGCAAGGGCATCGGCTTCGACGCCGTGGTGGAGAGCAAGGCCAAGCGCCGCACAGGCGAGCTGTTCAAAGAGGTGCAGCCGCACGACCTGCTCAAGTTCGGCATCATCCCCGAGCTGGTGGGTCGTATGCCGGTGATCACCTCGCTGAGCGGCCTGACGCGCGAGGAGCTGGTGCGCATCCTGACCGAGCCGAAAAACGCGCTCGTCAAGCAGTACCGCAAGCTCTTCGAGTATGATGACGTGGAGCTGGACTTCGAGCAGAGCGCGCTCGAGGCCGTGGCCGACCTCGCCATCGAGCGCAATATCGGCGCGCGCGGCCTGCGCGCGGTGATGGAGGGCATCCTGACCCGCATCATGTACGACATTCCCTCCGACCAGACGATCGAGCAGGTGACGATCACCGCCGACTGCGTGAAAAACGGAGCGGAGCCGGTCATCCGGCGCAATCCCGACCGCGCGGTGCACCGCGCCCGCGTGAAGGGGACGCATACCGAGGGGACAGGCGCCCCGACGGCGCCGGCGTCGTAAACAAGTAACCGTGAAAAAGAGGGGAGACGTCCGTCTCTCCTCTTTTCCAAAAGGAGTAAAAACCCCATGGAAACGACAACTATGAACATTCCCGTTCTGGCGCTGCGGGGGTTGACCGCCTTTCCTAACCTGACGCTCAGTCTGGAGGCCGAGCGCGAGATCTCTATCTTTGCGCTCGACAGCGCCATGCAGAGCGAGCGCAAGGTGTTCCTCGTGACCCAGCGTGAGATCGGTACTGCCGATCCCGAAGAGGAGGATCTGTACGAGGTGGGAACGGTCTGCCGGATCCTGCAGATCGTCAAAATTTCCGATACAAGCGTCCGCCTGATTGTCGAGGGCATTCAGCGCGCGCGCCTGAATCGCCTGTGGCAGACGAAGCCGTTCCTGCAGGCGAACGTTGAGCTGCTCGAGGAGGGGCACGCCCCCGTCCACAGCACCCGCGTCGAAGCGCTCCTGCGCCAGACATATTCGCTCTTCGGCGGGTATCAGGAGCTTGTGAGCGGCATCCCCGCGGATCTGATGGCCGCCGTGCTCGACGAGCGCGACCCCGGCCATCTGGCCGATCTCATTGCGCAGAACATCACCCTGCGCCATCAGGATCGCCAGCGGATTCTCGAGCAGCTGCATCCCGTCCGCCGCCTGATGGAGGTCAACGAGATCCTCGCCCACGAGACGGACGTGCTCTCGCTGGAGGTGGAGATGCAGCAGAAGGTGCGCGAGCGCGTGGGGCGCGTCCAGCGCGACATGGTGCTGCGCGAGCAGATGAAGGTGCTGCAGCATGAGCTCGGCGAGGACGGCGACGAGGAGATTGAGGAGTATACGCACCGCGTCCATGCGCTGCGCGTTGACGACGAGATCCGCAAAAAGCTCCTGCGCGAGGTGGACCGTCTCGCCAAGCAGCCCTACGGCAGCGCCGAGGCGTCCGTCATCCGCAATTATCTCGATGTCTGTCTGGAGGTTCCGTGGGGCAAGCGCACGCGCGACCGCGCAGACGTCGCGCAGGCGCGCAAGATCCTCGACCGCGACCACTTCGGCCTGCAGGAGGTCAAGGAGCGTATTCTGGAGTTCATCGCTGTGCGCCAGATCTGCCCGGAGTCGAAGGGGAAGATTCTCTGCCTCGTCGGCCCGCCCGGCGTCGGCAAGACCTCCATCGCGCTCTCCGTCGCGAAGGCCATGCACCGCAGGCTCTACCGCCTGTCGCTCGGCGGCGTGCGCGACGAGGCGGACATCCGCGGCCACCGAAAGACGTATATCGGCGCGATGCCCGGCCGCATCATCGACGGCATTGTCCACAGCGGCTCCATGAACCCGCTGCTCGTGCTCGACGAGATCGACAAGCTCGCAAGCGATATGCGCGGCGACCCGGCTTCGGCGCTGCTCGAGGTGCTCGACAGCGAGCAGAACAGCGCCTTCCGTGACCATTTTCTGGAAATTCCGGTCGATCTGAGCCAGGTGATGTTCATCACCACCGCCAACACCACCGACACCATCCCGCGCCCGCTGCTCGACCGTATGGAGGTCATCCGCCTGACAAGCTACACCGACGAGGAAAAGCTCCAGATCGCGAAAAACCACCTCCTGCCCAAGCAGCTCAAGGAGCACGGCCTGCGCAAGACGCAGCTGCGCATCTCCGACGAGGCGCTGCGTGCCGTTATCGCGGGCTATACGCGTGAGTCCGGCGTGCGCCAGCTCGAGCGCCTGCTCGGGAAGCTCTGCCGCAAGACGGCAATGGCACTGGTAACAACGGATGTAAAGTCTCTGACCGTCACACCGGGGGGCCTGCATGATCTTCTCGGCCCGGCGCGGTATGAGGACGCGGTACATAGCACGAATGACCAGGTCGGCGTGGTAAACGGCCTTGCATGGACAGAGGTCGGCGGCGAGATCCTCGAGGTGGAGGCCAACGTCATGCCCGGCAGCGGCAAGCTCGAGCTGACCGGCAACCTCGGCACCGTGATGCAGGAGTCGGCCAAGGCGGCGCTCAGCTGCCTGCGCAGCCGCTGCGATAGTCTCGGCATCGAGCCGGACTTCTATAAGACGAAGGACATCCATATTCACTTCCCGGAGGGCGCCGTCCCGAAAGACGGCCCGTCGGCGGGCATCGCCATCACCACGGCTGTGCTCTCCGCGCTCACGGGGCGGAGGGTGCGCGGCACCGTCGCCATGACGGGCGAGGTGACGCTGCGCGGCCGCGTGCTGGCGATCGGCGGCCTGAAGGAAAAGACGATGGCCGCGCTCCGGAACGGCGTACGCACCGTCATCATACCGAAGGCGAACGTCAAGGATCTCGAGGAGATCGACCAAACCGTGCGCGCGGCGCTGCATTTTGTCCCGGTCGAGACGGTCGACGCCGTGTTTGAAGCGGCGCTGCTGCCGCGCGAGGCCGCTGCCGCCGTCGAGCATATGACGGCGCTGCCCATTCCGGAGTATCAGGAGGTGCGCCATGGCGATCAACTTTAACCGTGCGGAGTTCGTTCTCTCCGCCGTCCGGCAGGGCGCGTTCATCCGCGACGGCCGGGCGCAGGTGACCTTTGCCGGACGCTCGAACGTCGGCAAGTCCTCGGTCATCAACCGTCTGCTGAACCGGAAGAACTTCGCCCGCGTCGGCGCGACGCCCGGCAAGACCACGCAGGTCAACTACTTCCTCATCGACGGAAAGATCTACTTCACGGATCTGCCCGGCTACGGCTACGCAAAGGTCAGCAAGGACGAGCGCGACCGCTGGGGGCGGCTCATGGAGAGCTATTTTCAGGAGCCGGGACTCATCACGCTCGGCGTTTTGATCGTCGACGCGCGGCACAAGCCGACGGCGGACGACGTGACGATGCGCAATTGGTTCCGCGAGACGGGCTGTCCGCTCATCGTCGTCGCGAACAAGCTCGATAAGCTCAAGACCCGCGAGATCGAGCCGAATCTCGCCCTCATCCGCGAGACGCTGGAGCTCGGTGAGCGCGACACGCTCGTTCCGTTTTCGGCAGAGAAGGGGACCGGCAAAACTGAGCTGCTCCGCCTGATCGGCGAGGCCTGCCAGTAAAAAACGAATAAAAGCGACTGCCCGCGTTGCGGACAGTCGCTTTTGCTTTTCGGAAGAGGGAAGTGCGGCTGTGCGACAGACCACCATATGATAGTTGTAGAGTTTTCGAAAATCGTTCAGCGAATCGCTCGGTTTTTATTGACGCTCCCGTCATTGTGTTGTATAATTGTGGTAAGAGAGCACATGGGTTTGTGCACAGAGGTATAAAATAGGGAAAGATATTCATTTTAGGAGGTACACAAAAGATGATTAACACCATTGACGGGATTCTCGAGGCGGCCAAGGGCGGCAAGACCGGCGTTATCGCCGTCGCGGCCGCGCATGACGAGCCCGTAATCGAGGCCGTTGTCGAGGCCCGCAAGGAGGGCATCGCGACCCCCATTCTCGTCGGCCACGTCGCCGAGATCGAGGAGATGCTGCGCAAGGCCGGTGAGGATCCCGTCGCCTATGAGATTATCGCCGGTGACACTGATCAGGACTGCGCCGCCAAGGCCGTCGCGCTCTGCGCAGAGGGCAAGGCGAACTTCCTGATGAAGGGCATCCTCGGCACCGCCGATCTGATGCGCGCCGTATTCAACAAGGAGCATGGCCTGCGCACGAGCCACCTCACCACGCACTGCATGTTCTATGAGATTCCCGCGCTGGGTCGCATGCTGATCCTGACCGACGGCGGCGTGAACACGTTCCCCGATCTCGACAAGAAGGCCGAGATTCTCGAGAATGCCGCCATGGTGCTGCAGGCGCTCGGCTATGAGCACATCAATGCCTCCTGCGTCTGCGGCGCGGAGCAGGTCAACCCCAAGGTGCAGTCCACCGTCGACGCCGACGCGCTGAGCAAGATGACCGACCGCTGGGCTAAGTACAACATGGATGTCTGCGGCCCCGTCGCGCTGGATCTGGCCGTGAGCGTCGAGGCTTGCCACCACAAGCACTACAACGCCCCCGGCGCCGGCATGGCCGACATCCTGCTCGTCCCGAACTATGAGGTCGGCAACGGCATCGGCAAGGCCGCGGGTCTGTTCGGCCACGCGAAGAACGCCGGCATCATCCTCGGCGCGAAGGTGCCCATCGTTCTCGTCTCCCGTGCCGACAGCGCGTATTCCAAGCTGGCGTCCATCGCCGCGGGCAGCGTTCTGGCCGAGCGTATGAACCTCGCGTAACGTCGTTTTGCACAAGGATTGCGCGCAATCCAAGTGCGTTTCACCGAATTATTCCGTGAAATCCCCGAATGCTTGACTACGAGTGAGATTTAGTATATCATACTGAATTGAGGATAGGTTTTTGTGCCCATACGGCATGGAAATATTACAGTAAAAGGTAAAAAAGAGGAGAAGTAAAGTTATGGTTAATCAGGAGTATTACAACCTGGGCACTGCGCCCTCCGTTATCCGTCAGCTGTTCGCCTATGGTCTGGAGCAGGCCGCGAAGGTCGGCCCCGAGAAGGTCTATGACTATTCTCTCGGCAACCCCAGCATCCCCGCCCCCAAGAAGGTCAACGAGTCCATCAAGAAGATCGTCGATGAGACCGACTCCATCAAGCTGCACGGCTATTCCATGGCCGCCGGCTTCGACACCGCGCGTGACGCCGTTGCCAAGGATCTGTCCAACCGCTTCGGTCTGGATGTCAAGGGCAGCGAGCTGTTCTTCACCTGCGGCGCCGCTCCCGCGCTCGTCTCCATCATCAAGGCCCTAACCGTCAACAGCGATTCCGAGATCATGGTCGTTGCTCCGTTCTTCCCCGAGTACCGCCCCTTCATCACCGCCAACGGTGCGAAGATGGTCATGGTGCCCGCCGATACCGAGGCCTTCCAGATCCACCTGAACGAGGTTGAAAAGCGCATCACCGCCAACACCCAGGGAATCATCATCAACTCCCCGAACAACCCCTCCGGCGTTGTCTACACCGAGGAGACCCTGAAGGGTCTGGCCACTCTGCTCGAGCGCAAGAGCGCCGAGTATGGCCATCCCATCTACATCATTGCCGACGAGCCCTACCGTGAGCTGGTCTACGGCGGCGTGAAGGTTCCCTTCATCCCCTGCCTGTACAAGAATACGATCGTCTGCTATTCCTACTCCAAGTCCCTCAGCCTTCCCGGTGAGCGTATCGGCTACGTGTACGTCCCCAGCTTCGCTGACGACCGCGACGCGGTGTTCGCCGCCATCGCCGGTGCCGCCCGCATCATGGGCCACGTCTGCCCCCCGACCCTGATCCAGAAGGTCATCGAGCTGTGCGCCGAGGAGCGCCCCGACCTGGTCGCTTACGACGAGAACCGCAACCTGCTGTACAACAGCCTGCGTGAGATGGGCTACGAGTGTGCCAAGCCTGACGGTGCGTTCTACCTGTTCGTCAAGGCTCCCAACGGCGACGCGAACGCGTTCTCCGAGAAGGCCAAGCTCGACCACAACCTGCTGGTCGTCCCCGCTGACGGCTTCGGCTGCCCCGGCTTCTTCCGCCTGAGCTACTGCGTGTCCAACGACATGATCCGCCGCAGCCTGCCCGCCTTCAAGGCCATGATCGAGTCCTACAAGTAAGCTATCCTGCCTGTAAAAACAGGGACGCCCGAGAGGGCGTCCCTGTTTTTTGCCAATTTCGGCAAGATTTCTCTTGTATCACACCAGAAAACCCATTATAATAATGGGGAATTTATTTGAAAGAGGTGCTCCGCTATGAGCAAAGTCATCATTCCGCAGGGTTATCACACGCCGCTGTCCGTCTATGAGATGCAGCGCGCGATTGAATTCATCAAGAGCAATTTTCAGGTGAACCTCGGGCAGGCGCTCAATCTGCGCCGCGTGTCGGCCCCGCTGTTCGTCGACGAAAATTCCGGTCTGAACGATAACCTCAACGGGGTGGAGCGTCCCGTTTCGTTCGATATTCCCGACGTCGGCGCGAACGGTCAGGTGGTTCACTCGCTGGCCAAGTGGAAGCGTCTGGCGCTCAAGCGCTATGAGTTCAACGTCGGCAAGGGACTCTTCACCGACATGAACGCTATCCGCCGCGACGAGGAGGTCGACAATCTCCATTCCATCTATGTCGACCAGTGGGACTGGGAGAAGGTCATCAGCCGCGAGGACCGCAACGAGCAGTATCTGCGCCAGACCGTGCGCGCCATTGTCGGCGCGGTGGTCGAGACGAACGACGCGCTGCAGATTGCCTTCCCGAGCCTGCACACAAAGCTGGAGCGCGAGGTCTATTTCGTCACGACGCAGGAGCTGGAGGACCGCTGGCCCGACTACACGCCGAAAGAGCGCGAGGACGCCATCTGCCGCGAGCACCGCACGGTGTTCCTGATGCAGATCGGCGACAACCTCAAGCGCAGCGGCAAGCCCCACGACGGCCGCGCCCCCGACTACGACGACTGGAGCCTGAACGGCGACATTCTCATGTGGAACGAGGTGCTGCAGCGTTCGTTTGAGATCTCGTCCATGGGCATCCGCGTCGACGAGGACTCCATGCGCTATCAGCTCCACGCGCGCGGCTGCGACGAACGCAGCGAGCTGCCGTTCCACAAGATGCTGCTCGCGGGTGAGCTGCCGCTGACGATCGGCGGCGGTATCGGCCAGAGCCGTCTGTGCATGCTGATGATCGGCACCTGCCACATCGGTGAGGTACAGGCCAGCCTGTGGGATCAGGCGACGCTCGACGCCTGCAGGGATGCTGGCGTGATGATCCTTTAAGAACTTCATTCCAAAGGGGACGGCCCTTTGGAATGAAAAAGATTCGCTCCGAACCGCGCGTTTTACCCTCTTGCAGCGGGCAAAACACACTCTCTCCGCGCAAAGTGTATTTTGCGACGTACACGCCGCCGCAAAAAACGAATTTCATCTTATTCGCGGCCCCCGAGCCGCGAACTCCGTGAGACTGAAAAGAGGATGCTTGCTATGCAAGCATCCTCTTTTTTAGTCTTGGTCGTTTTCGTATTTTTTCCGGAGGTCTTCGATGTGGTCGGCGAGCTCAGGGTAGCGCGCGTGCAGATGACGGCGCAGTTCCTCGCGGTGCTCGGCCATCCGCTGGGCCAGCTCCGGATGCTCGCGGCGCAGCGTCTCGGACAGGTGTGCGCGCTCCCGGTCGAGCTGCGACAGGACGCTCCCCTCCGGACGGGAGAGAAGGACGGCCAGCTCCGCGATGTGCTCCTCAAGGTGGGAAATGAAGGCGTCGCGGTCGATCTCGCCATGCCAGCGGCCGCTGTGGATGAGGTGCTCGAGTTGCTCAGAGCGGTCGGCACTCTCCGTATGCTCCAGCGTCTGCAGCGTCTGGGCGGCGAGCTGTTCCATGCGCTCCTCCGCCTCGTCGCCGTAGGCCCACTCGAACTCCTGTGTCTGGCGGCGCAGCTCCTCCTCCGGCCGCGGCATCGGCCCCGACCAGAGCCCGCAGTCCTGCAGCGCGGAGAGCAGCGTGCGGCGCACGGCGCCGCTTTCGATCAGGCTGTCCGCCCCGTAGCGGCGCAGCTCATCGTTCACCTGTCCGATGTGCTCGGTGAGATAGAAGCGGACGCCGCGGCGGGCGAGCTTCTGGTGCAGGACGACGAGCCGGTCGGCGGCGGAGAGATCCACGCTGACGATGGCGCTCGCGTCGACGATCACGGCGCGCGTCTCCGGTGTGACGGCGTCCTCAATCTCCTGCTGGAAGAGGGCGATGTTCGCGAAAAACAGGCTCCCGCTGAAGCGGTAGAGTACCACGCCGGGGATGGGCTGTGCCTGACTCATGCGCCCCTGCGGATAAAAGCCCGGCTCGCCGGGGATGACGCCGAGAAAGTCACGCTTCGGCTGGGACGCGCGGTGGATGACGTCCGCAAACGACAGCAGCACCCCGATGATGACGCCGTAGATCGTCCCGAGCACCAGCACGCCGAGAAACGCGCCGACGAAGATATAGAACTCCTTCCGGTCGGCGCGGAAGAGCCGGTGTGCGATGTGAAACTCCGTCGCGCCCATGAGCGCGGAGATGACGATCGCCGTGAGCACCGGGATGGGGAGGTACTGGATGAACCCCGTGCCCAGCAGCAGCATGCACGACATGACCGCCGCCGCGATGAGCGAGACGGCCTGTGTCCGCCCGCCGTACTGCTCGTTCATCGACGAGCGCGAGACGCTCCCGTTCACCGGGCAGCAGCCGACAAGGCATGCGGCAAAGTTGCTGAGTGAAAAGGTGAGAATCTCCCGGTTATCGCGCAGCGTATAGTCTCCGCGCAGGGCGAAGCTGTTCTCGGCGAGAAGCGTCTCGGCCATGATGACAACCGCGACCGGGAGCGTCGAGCCGAGTGCCTGCGCAGGGGAGAGCAGGCGCAGATCCGGCAGGCGGAGCGGCGGCAGCCCCGGCTCCACCGCGGCGAGCGTCGCAACCCCGCGCGTGGGCAGGTCGAGCGCCACGGAGCAGACCGCGCCGAGCGCCATAATCGCGATGGCCATCGGAAACTTCGGAAACAGCCGCTTACCGGCGAGCAGAATTCCAAGCGCCGCCAGCCCCAGCGCAAGCGACAGCCAGTGGATCTCCCCGCAGGCGGCGATGAGATGCCGCGTCAGCTCCGGCAGCTCGCCGGTTCCAGCCGTGCCACCGAGGAGCTTCGGGGTTTGCATGAGGATGATGGTGCAGCAGATGCCGCTGATGAATCCGCCCATGACGGGCGTGGAGATGAAGTTGAGCACCTTCCCCGCGCGCAGCGCCGCGAACAGCAGCAGCCAGAGCGCGGTATAAAACGTCAGCACCGGGACGAGGGCGACAGCCTCGCCCGACCCGAGCGCGACGCCGAGCGACGAGAGCACCGCGCCCACCATGGCCGCCGGGGCGGCGTCCACACCGAAGATAAACTGCGGCGAGGTGGAAAAGAGCGCGAACAGCAGCACTGGCAGCACCGAGCCGTACAGCCCGTACACCGCGGGCAGACCCGCAATCTGCGCGTAGCCCATCGAGATCGGGATGGACACAGCGGCGATGACCACGCCGGAGAGCAGATCCTTTGGCAGATTCTCTTTTTTGTACCCCTGCAGGGTCGTGAGAACAGGCAGCTTCATGGCGCTCACCGGTCGTTCACGGTCAGACGCAGGACATCGGGCCGGGCATAGTGCCCGCAGACGTCCAGCTCCATTTTGGCCGCCGCGGCCTGCGTCATGTCAAGCTCGGCGAAGATAATCTCCTCTCGGTCCCAGACGGGCTGGGTGACGTAGTGGCCAAAGGGGTCGACGATGCAGCTGCCGCCGCGGCAGACAATCTGCGGCAGGCGCTGCACCTCCGCCGTCTCCCGCAGGTGCGCGGGGTACATGTCGCGCGTGAAGAAAAGGTCGGCGTTGATGAAGAAGCAGCGCCCCTCGCGCGCAATGTGCCGCACGGCGTCCTGCCACTCGGGGTTGTCGTTCGTGTTGGGGGAGAGGTAGAGCGTGACGCCCTTTTCATAGAGAGCGGCGCGCGCAAGCGGCATGTAGCTCTCCCAGCAGATGAGACTTGCCATCGGCCCCCACGGCGTCCCGGCAGTTGGGAAGAAGCCGCGGTCGGCGTCGCCCCAGACGACGCGCTCCGACCCTGTCGGCCTGAGCTTACGGTGTACGGGCTCGAGCGTCCCGTCCGGGCGGATGATGAGGTTGGAATTATAGAGCGTGCCGGTCACGCCGTCGCGCTCGGAGATGCCGATGCTGAGCCAGATGCCGTGCTCGCGCGCGGCGGCGCAGAGCGCGGCCGTCTCCACGCCGGGCACGACGAGGGAGTTTTCATAGTACCGCAGCCACTCGGCGCGCCCCTCCTCCGTCCGCTCGCCGACGCTGAAGCCGAAGTTCATCCCGTAGGGATAGCCGTGGAGGAACAGCTCCGGAAAGACGATCACCTCCGGCGCGTATTCCCGGACGGCCCGCTCGATGAGCGCGAGCGCTTTTTCAAGGCCCTTCCGCTTGTCGAAGAGCACCGGGGCGGCCTGTATGACGGCCAGACGGCAGGTTGGCTGCAGATCCTTCATAGGGGTTCCTCCTTTAAAATCGGTTTATTTGCGCAGGTTCGGGTAGTTCGTGTTGATGCAGTAGACGTCCCAGTCCGCAAGGCGCCGGATCTCGGGCAGTGAGTTCGCCGTCCACGGGGCGAGGCGGATACCGTGCGCGCGGAAGTCGGCGACGATGTCGTCGCTGAGGTAATTGCCGTCCGGCATGAAGAACTGCACGTCATTGTCGCGGCAATACTGCCCGGCCTGTCCGATGACCGGACCCTTCCAAAGAAAGCCCGCGTCGATCTCCGGCGCGAGACGGCGGCAACGCAGGATGGAGACGTTGTTGAACGAGGAGAAAATGACCCGCTTCTCCATCCCGAACGCGCGGACGAGGGCGATGACCTTCTCCTCGAGCTGGGGGTAGTACTGGCGGTTGTTCTTGAGTTCCATGTTTACGATCAGCTCCGTCGGCGCGACGAGCTCCAGAAACTCGCGCAGCGTGGGGATCTCATTTTTCCCGTACAGCCCGCGAAAGCCCGACGACGCGTCGAGCCGCTTGAGCTCACTGACCGTCAGGTCACGCAGATAGCCGTGATACCCCGTGACGCGGTCGAGCGTCTCGTCGTGAAAGACAACGACCTCGCCGTCGCGCGAGAGCTGCACGTCCATCTCAAAGCCGTCCACGCCCAGTTCAATGGCCTTCTGGAAGGCGAGCAGTGTGTTTTCCGGATAGAGACCGCTCCATCCGCGGTGCGCAAAGTTCAGACTCATGCCCTGATAACCTCCTGCCGCGGCGGTCTGTGCCGCCGCACTGATACTGCACATTATAGCGGTAAAGCCCGTCCGCGTCAACGCCGCCGGGCGGAAAAGTGCGCCTTGCAATCGGCCGCGCGGGAGGGTATACTATATTTCATTGAGTATTTGAGAGGGGAGGGAACCGCCATGTTCGCCGTGATCGACACGGAGACAACTTATGCCGATGAGGTCATGTCCATCGGGATCGTGATGGCCGACGAGGAGACGTTCCGCCCCGTGGACGCCCGGTACTATATCATCGCGCCCGCCTATCAGACCGGTGGCATGTTCTCCCATGTGCTCCAGAGCACCGAGCGCTACACGCTGCCGTTTGCGCAGCGCGTCTGTTCGCGGCGGGACGCGCTCGAGGATCTGCGCGCCTTTATGGCGCGGTATGGCGCGGACACGATCTTTGCCTACAACGCGAATTTTGACCGGAGCCACCTGCCGGAGCTGCGGGCGTATAATTGGGGCGACATTATGTGGGCGGCCGCCTACCGCCAGTTTAACCCGACCATCCCCGCGGACGCGGACTGCTATGCGACGGGACGGCTGAAGTGCGGCTGCGGGGTGGAGGCCACGCTGCGGCGGCTTCTGGGCCGCGCGGACTATTACGAGGTACATAACGCCCTCGCCGACGCGGTGGACGAGCTGCTGATCATGCGCCTGCTGGCGCATCCGCTCTGCCTCTATCAAAAGCCCGCCAAGGCCCCGCGGGCGGCGCGATAAACACATCAGGAACAGGAGATACCTATGACGGATTATTTTACGATCACCCTGCCGGAGGACAGCATCCGTGCCATCAGTTCCATCGGCCTTGCCCATCTGGGCGACGCGGTGTATGAGCTGCTGGTGCGCACATGGCTCTGCGCGCACGGAAAGGCGACGGGCAAGGCTCTGCACCGCTGCGCGGCGCAGCTGGTCTGCGCGCCGAAGCAGGCGGAGCTCGCCGAGCGGATCCTTCCCGAGCTGACGGAGGAGGAGCAGGCGGTCTTCCGCCGCGGACGCAACGCGAACGTCCACTCCATCCCCGCGCACGCGAGCCGCGCGCAGTATCAGCAGGCGACGGCGCTCGAGGCGCTCTTCGGGTGGCTGTATCTGCAGGGGCGGCGCGAGCGCGTGAACGAGCTGTTTTCGCGCATGATGGAGGAGGAATAACGCATGGCACTGGATGCAATTTGCCTGCAGAGCGTCGTGCGGGAGCTGAAGAGCCAGATCGTCGGCGCGCGGATCGAGAAGATCCAGCAGCCCGCGCGCGACCAGATCGTCCTGCTGCTGCGCGGGTCACGGCGGCTGCTTGTATGCGCCGGGGTGGGTCAGCCGAGACTGCACCTGACGCGCCTGCTGCGCGACAACCCCAGCCAGCCGCCCATGTTCTGCATGCTGCTGCGCAAGTATCTCGCCGGCGGGCGCATCGCGGCGCTGCGTCAGGCAGAGCTCGAGCGCGTGGTGGAGCTGGAGATCGAGGCACTCGACGAGCTCGGCGAGCAGAGCCGCTTCCGCCTGATTCTCGAGGCGATGGGGCGGCGGTCGAACCTGATTCTCTGCGCGGCGGACGGACACATCATCGACTGTCTGCGCCGCGTCGATTTTGAGATGTCGCAAGAGCGGCAGGTGCTGCCGGGACTGTTTTACCACCTGCCGCCCGCGCAGGACAAGCGCTCACCGCTGGCGGCGGAGCGGGAGGAGTTTCTGGAGCTGCTTGCGCAGGCCCCGGCGGAGCAGGCGCTCGACCGGTGGCTGCTCGATACCTACACGGCCATCTCGCCGCTCGTCGCGCGCGAGTTGGTCTACCGCGCCTGCGGGGCGACGGATGCGCGCCGCAGTGGGAACGAAAATGCGCTCTGGGAGAGCTTTTCCGCGTGGCAGAGCACCGTCCGCGCGCAGAATTTCCTCCCGGTGCTCCTGCGCCGGGACGGAAAGCCCGCGGACTTCACCTATGGGCCGGTCTTTCAGTACGAGGGCGCCATGGAGCAGGAGACGGCGGAGAGCTTTTCCCAGCTGCTCGACGACTTCTACGCCGGGCGCGAGCAGTCTGACCGCGTCCGCCAGAAGGGGCAGGACCTCCTCAAGACGGCGACGAGCGCCCGCGACCGCGTGCGCCGCAAGCTCGCCGCGCAGGAGAAGGAGTACGCCCAGACACAAAGCCGCGAGCAGCTGCGCCTGTGCGGCGAGCTGATTACGGCCAATTTCTACCGTATGGAGCGCGGCATGACGAAGCTGACGGCGGAGAACTACTACGAGGAGGGCTGCCCGCCGGTCGACATCCGGCTCGACGCGCGCCTGTCGCCGCAGGAGAACGCCGCGCGGTATTTCAAGCAGTACACCAAGGCCAAGACGGCGGAGAAAATTCTCACCGAGCAGCTTGTACGCGGCCGCGCGGAGCTGCAGTACCTCGAGAGCGTCCTGCAGGAGCTGGCGCAGGCCGAGAGCGAGCAGGATTTCAACGACATCCGCGCGGAGCTGACGGACGGCGGCTATATCCGCCAGCGCGGCAGGAAGCAGCCGGGCTTCCAGCGGCAGTCGAAGCCGCGCGTGTTCCGCTCGTCGGCGGGTCTGCGGATCCTCGTCGGGCGCAACAACCGCCAGAACGACAAACTCACCACGCGCGAGGCTGACAAGCGCGACATCTGGTTGCACACGCAGAAGATCCACGGCAGCCACGTCATCCTCTGCACCGGCGGCGCGGAGCCGGACGCGCAGAGTCTGCTCGAAGCGGCGCAGCTTGCGGCGTACTTCTCACAGGGGCGCGAGAGCGCGAATGTCCCCGTCGACTATACGCCGGTGAAGTTCGTGAAAAAGCCCGCGGGCGGCCGCCCCGGCATGGTGATCTATACAACCTATCAGACGCTGTACGTCACGCCCGACGAGCAGCTTGCGCAGCGTCTGGCGTCGAAGTGAGGAGGGAAGATCGATGATCCGGACGGCGCAGCCACGCGACCTCGCGCGGATTCTGGAAATCTATGACTACGCCCGCGGCTTCATGGAGCGCACCGGGAACGCCAGCCAGTGGGGGAAGCACTTTCCCCCGGAGGAGCTCCTGCGTGAGGACATCCGTGCGCAGCGTCTCTTCGTGATTGAGGAGGACGGGGCGGTACACGGCGTGTTCGCCTTCATCATCGGCGACGACCCGACGTATCAGACGATCGAGCAGGGGAGCTGGCTCGCGGGCGGCGCCTACGGCACGATCCACCGCATCGCCGGGGACGGGCAGGTGCACGGGCTGCTGCGCCGGGCGGTCGATTTCGGCTGGGAGCGCATCCCGCACCTGCGCATTGACACGCACGAAAATAACCGCGTCATGCAGTACCTGATCGAAAAGTGCGGTTTTTCCTACTGCGGCGTGATTCGCGTTGATGACGGCTCGCCGCGCCTTGCCTACGAGCGGGTGTAATGTAATCTCACTTCACAGAAAAAGAGGGCTTTGCCGCATGGCAAAGCCCTCTTTTTTTTACTTCTGCGGGAGCGTATCGATGATCGTCTGGATCCCCTTGCTGAAGAAGTTGATGTTCCGCCGGCTGATAACCTCGCCGCCGTCGGAAATTGTCACCCGCGCGAGCGCGATCTGGTCGCTCTCCGTCGGCTCCGTCCCGCCCGCGAGCGTCAGCCACTCCACGCGGATGTTCTCCTCCGTGATCGTCCGGTGATAGGGGACGTCATAGCTCAGCTGCTCAAAAAACGCCGAGTTGGAGTCGGCGCGGACGGATATCGCCCCGTCCGCGTCCTGATAGATCTTAACGGTGTAGCGGACGACGTCCTTCTCGTCTTCTACATAGTTCTGATTGGGCGAAACCGTCTCCGCGTACAGCGGCTCACCCGCGGGCGCGGAATCGCCGGGCTCATCCCGCTCCCCGCAGCCGGACAGGGCCAGAACCAGCGCCAGCGCCGCACAGGCGAGCAGACGCAGATTTATCATTTTCACAGGCATCACCTCCAGCGTCAGTCTACAGGCAATTTATGAACATTTCCACCTCTTGCGCGGACGGAAAAAGTGTGGTATACTAAGGTGAAACCCAAGAGGAGAGGAGGCCCGCCATGGAAAAGCGCGGCATCAAAATCGCGGCGCAGAACCGCAAGGCGCACCACGACTATTTTGTCGAGGACCGCTACGAGGCGGGCATCGAGTTGTTTGGTACGGAAGTCAAGTCCATCCGCGCCGGGGCGCTGAACCTGAAGGACAGCTTCTGCGTTGCCAAGGATGGCGAAATCTACGCCTACAGTCTGCACATCTCCCCGTATGACCACGGCAACATCTTCAACCGCGACCCCGACCGGCCGAAGCGCCTGCTGATGCACAAGCGCGAGATCCGCAAGCTCCACGACCTGCAGAAGCAGGACGGCTATGCGCTCATTCCGCTGTCGGTCTACTTCAAGGACAGCCGCGTGAAGGTGGAGCTGGGTCTGTGTAAGGGCAAAAAGACCTATGACAAGCGCGACGCCATCGCCAAGCGCGACGCCAAGCGCGAGATGGATCGCGCCATGCGCGAAAAGAACCGGTAACGCCCCGGTTTCCCGCCGAAGTACCATCCGAAAAGGAGAAAATACCATGAACAATCCGATTGTTACGATTGAAATGGAGAACGGCAAGAAGATCGTTGCCGAGCTCTATCCCGACATCGCGCCGCAGAGCGTGCGCAACTTCATCAGTCTCGCAAACGCCGGTTTTTATAACGGCCTGATCTTCCACCGCGTGATCCCCGGCTTCATGATCCAGGGCGGCTGCCCGGAGGGGACGGGCATGGGCGGCCCCGGCTACTGCATTAAGGGCGAGTTCTCCGCTAACGGCGTGACGAACGACCTGCGCCACACGCGCGGCGTGCTGAGCATGGCCCGCGCGCAGGCACCCGACAGCGCCGGCAGCCAGTTCTTCCTGATGCACGCGGACGCGCCGCACCTCGACGGGCAGTATGCCGCCTTTGGTATGGTCATCGAGGGCATGGACGTCGTCGACGAGATTGCCGTGCAGCCGCGCAACATGATGACCAACAAGCCCAAGAAGCCGCAGGTGATGAAGTCCGTCACCGTCGACACGAAGGGCGTGGAGTACCCGGAGCCGGAGAAGCTGCCGGATCCGTTCCACAGATAACCAAAGCAAGCAGAGCAGCCGGGCGGGTGACCGCCCGCCCGGTGATTTGATATTTCCGCGCATCATCCTTCCAGATACGGGGCTGTACCGGTTTCGACGGGGGTGTGGAGGCCGGATTAGCGGGCGGTGGCGCCTGGCCACCATAAAACGGGCAACTTAAAAATTAACTGACAACAATCGTATTGCTGTCGCTGCCTAACTAAAGGCAGCCGTCTGAACCGGGAGGGCCGCAGACCGGGGAAGGCGTCGTTTATGCGGCGGACGTGCGGCGGGTAAGAGTTGCCCCGCCCATGCATCATGACTCTACCAACCGGCAAAGTCCGTCAGGTGTCTTTGCCGCGCGGGAATGTTGAATCCTGACTGCGCCCGGAGAATATCTTGTCAAAGCACTTTCGGACAGGGGTTCGACTCCCCTCAGCTCCACCAAAAGAGGAAGCGTCGAACTCTTCTTTTACAAGAATGAGTTTGCGCTTGTGTATAGGTTGGGGGACGCCTGATGGCGTCCCCTTTCCGTTCGTATTGACGTGAAACGCCGTATTTTGCGTTTTAAGGCGTTTTAAGCCCGTTGGGGTACTCGTGTACCCCTCGGGCTTTTTTCGTGCCTTAAAACGGCTCTGAAGCGGTCTGGGGACGTTCGAGCGCCCATGTGCATCTCGCATCCGCTCGATGCAAGGGTGGCCGCCCTGCGGGCGGCGGTTGGATGTGGGTGGA
>ENA-UONQ01000434-UONQ01000434.1-human-gut-metagenome-genome-assembly--contig:-CS26-NODE-434-length-54935-cov-9.714650_pt1 | contig 54935 bp, 58 predicted proteins | sample MGYA00242460_ERZ724007 | MGnify/ENA metagenome assembly ERZ724007
GGGCTCCATAATTTTATTTTTTTACTCTTGTCATCAATACAACAGTCTCTACATGCAACGAGCCGGCTGGTTTGATGTCTTTTACATTGTCGGTAGTCGGAAACAAGTCAAAGGCACTTTTTGCACTATCGGTAGGCGGGAACATATCCATCCCTAGGGCCATAACGCTTATTAAAGGCTTATTTTTCTCAATTATTGATGTAGTAATCTATAAACCAATATTGTATCTGGCAAAACTTTATAAAAGATATAAAGATCATTAGAACTTCAATTCGCTCCATTTTTGTATCAGATGGATGTGCTAATTCATTCCTAGTTATCCTGGTGAAGTTTGCATAAGTCTGAAATGCTACTTTATCAACCGTTGGCAACATTTTCTTGAATTCTAGATCTGATACATTGTTTTTTATCTTATCAAAATACTTTTTGTAGCAATTAAATTTTCCCGAAGCCATTCTTATATTAGCCAGCTCAGATTGCATCTGTAAAAACTCAGTATTGAAATTCCTAGATAAGAATCCAAGTAATGCATCTAATTTCTCATCAATTATTTTTTCACTGGCTAAACCAAGCATAATTACTGCCGCTTCCATGCAATTAGCGTTGTAACACTGTAAAGCTTCTTTAATATAGAATTCTACCCATTCAGAAATGCTTGGGATACTTTTTATCTTGTCAAAATACCCATCTATATCATATGGTAAAACTTCCTGTTCTTCTAAACATTTAAGCCCGTATTCTGTTACATGAAAATAGGGTAAATTGTGGCCATAATTGCCTACTGCACCAGGCGCTATAATTCCTTGGTTAAGCAGTAGATGAAATTGCTCAAATATATTCTTTATATCACTACGGCTAAAATTTGTTGTGCTAAGTGGATGAAGCATGAAACCACTTGCACCCCATGCAGCTCCATGTAGAGGAACTTTTTCTTTAATCAGTCCTCTTTTTACTGCAAGACCTTCCATAAGACGAAATAAATCTGATTGTGCACCTTGATAACCATACATTTTGAATGTTTTACCTTCTGAATCAATATCTGCTTCTTCATATGCCAAAGTTTCTAACATTAGATTTCTGATTTCAATTGAAGATAGATTTCTTGTATCCGTTTCCATCTGATTTAACCTCCACACTAGTTAGAAAATTCAAACTTACTTAAACAGAATTTACCCTAACAACTCACGTATCTTTTCCGTTAGTATCGCTTTTCTCGCCTCGTAAAACTCCTCAAAATTCTCCAGTTCAAGCGAAACACCCTCTGGGATAAGTGATTGTTTTATAAACTCTGCTTTCTGTACATCATTCATATCATTATAATAATCTGCAAGTCTCATATCACTTTTACTAGAATTACTTCTACCTTCTAGGAGATGTAAATTAGCTAGTCTGTTTCGATTACCTCTCCATCTTCTCCAATCTTCCATAGACACAGAAATTGGTTTATTACCATCAAATCTTTCAAATGGGTGGAGGTGATCCTGTTCATATTTGAAGTGGTTATTTCTCCAATCCAAACTAAGGAAATATAAGGCTTCACTGGCAACTCTACTGCCTTTTTCCTCATTTAAAATATCTTCAATTTTACCGTCTGTTACTCTAAGATCGTTCATTTGGTTAAGCATGTCCACCGTTATTTCATAATCATTTTCATTAATTCTACTTTTCATCTGTTGCAACTTTCCAGTTGTACCTGATTGGAAATAAGTAAACAAAACTGCTCTAATCAAATATGCACGGATACCATCAAGGTTATTTTTATATTCAGGATTATAGTAGATAAAGTAGATAATCGGCAATAGCACGTTCCAGCTGCTTGCAAATCTACTAACCTCGATTTTCATTTCCTTTAATGTGACTTCTAGATTTTTTAACGTCTTTTTGAATTCGCTCCAATTATTTTTTAATTCTTCCGCTATGCTTTTACTTATATTTGATTTGACAACATCTCCATAAATCATAAGAGCAGAACGAATTATAAAATCTGTTCCGAATCCTACATAAGAGTCAACAAGTAGTTTTCCAAATTCAGTTTTTGCACTTGGCCAATATGCCTCAAGTATAGACATAGTGATTTCAGATTTTCGTAGAGCTTTACCGCCACTATTAAATCTTACAAACATTTCAAGTGCATCATCTTGTTTCATATCATGGATTTCTGTATAGCGAATTAACTTTTCTACAAAAATCTTGTTATAGAGTTTATTTAAAATGTTTCTAGCATAATCTTTACTATCTGAAGGAACCTTAGAAATAACCTCTTCAATAGCTTTATTTCTGGTACTTTCATCTTGAAATCTTGGGTCTAGTATATTTTTTATCTCAAATTGTGTTGGGCTTAACTTGCCAACTTTTTCACTAAATTTTATATCATATTTTTTACTATTATATTCTTCCTCATCAACCGTTAGTTTGTTTTTGTTTAACTCAATCAATAACTTTGTAACAATACCACCACTATTTTTTCTTCTTGCATATTTCTGCCGAATAAAAGCATTACCGAATAAAGAAAGAAACAATGAAGTCAATCTCTGTTGCCCATCAAGCACAGCTGTGTCAGTTTTATTAACATTTATATTGCTTAATTCATAATTCACAGTATCTGCTTGCTTACGATTATCAAAAGTTACTTCATATAAAAAATTACAAAAGTATGTATCCCAAGTTACATTATCATCATCTAGATGCCAAAACAAAAAGGTTGCTATAGGGTAATCTAGAAGAATAGAATCCCACAATTTTTCAACTTGCTCCATACTCCAAACATACTGTCTTTGAAATGCCGGCATAACATATTTACCTTCTTTAATATTTTGCAAAGCCTCATAAATACTTATGCTGTTATCAATTAATCTGCTCATGCTTATCCTCCTAACTATTCTTAGGTAAATTACATTGATTGCAATTTATGTTTTCTACTCAGTATGCACTCTGATACAAAGTACTTGTTTTACTGGTATCTGATTTTGCTAAATTACAATCTTGACAAGATAACTGGATGTTACACACATCGTTTAATCCACCTTCATTCAATGGCACAATATGGTCAAAGTGTTTTTCATTATCTTCTAGTATCGAGTACAATCCCGTCAAATCTCTTTTACAAAAAACACAACAACCTTTATCTCTAAATAAAACAGCACGTTTCACCCATTCAGGAATATATTTTCTTTTTCTTAAATTATCTTCAAATGCAACAGCCTGTTGTTCATTAAATCTTAATAGGAAATCTCGATTTTGAAACAGAATATATTCCACTTCCGTTGCGATATCATTAAGAACATCCTCGAATAGTCCGTCTTCATATTCATTCAGGTATTCAATATAGTTATTATATGACTCAAGATAATCATCATTATTGGCTTCAAAGCCATTTCTTAGGGAGATATCTATACCTCTATATTTTAGAATTGCTTGATTTATCCAATGGATGGAATTAAAATCTGCAATTTCTCCTGAGTTTGCAATATAATTGGCCTGCTCATAGAACACCCTATCAATAAGCCAAAAGCAATATTCCCTTAGTACAGACACCTTTGGAAAATCTTCTGGCTCAACTTCAAACTGCCGTTCTGTAAATTCAGCATTAGTTCTAGCATAATCAAATTTCCCCATGCTTTCATTAGCAAGATGACAGAAATAGTACACGTTGAAAAATTTCATATTTATGACCATCATTAAACCTCCCCATTGTAAAAACTCGATTTATACTTCATCAGAATATCTTCTACTTCACTCCAAATCCAAACATTCTCTCCATCATCCTCAAATACTTTACCATGACTTTTAGCTCCATCTATTTTCATTTGTGAATAATTATTTTTAAAGGTAGGCACATATAACTCTGGGTGTTCCTTATCACTGCATAGACGTTCCATCATTGAAATTGTGGCTTTACCAGCAATATCAACTGCAGTAAAGTAAGCTTTTATAATTTTATGATTATACTGTTCTGTCTTTAATGCCCACACAGGAATACGCTGAATAGCCTTCCCATAATAATCTTTATTTGTTTCCTTAGTTTTTTTGGATATTGTTTTAGGGTTGTATTCGTGAGAGGCCTTTTCAAAAGTCTTAGCAATATACCATCTCATACACATTTCAATAGCTTCTTTTTCAGAATCCTTAGAGATGTTCATGGCAAGACAAAATTTCTCATATACATCCTCATCTATTAAAAAGTTAACATTTTTACTCATATTTTCACGCCCTTGTTAATAAAATGAAATCTTATCTTGAGTTTAGTACTAAATTAGTATTTAGTCAATACTAAACACTAATTTAGTTTCAATTAAAAAACCCTACAAGCAATTTAGCCTGTAGGGTAATGTAATAAAAACTATAAAACCACATCAATCATAGTACCCGACTTAAATTCCACTGTGAGTTTATCTTCATAGACCGTTATTTTCTCTATAAGTCTCCTTACTAGTTGCTCATCATACTCCTCAAGGAGGGTGGATTGTTCATTTAGGAACTTTTCCATATCTTCTAGTCTTTGCTTGGAGCCTTTTTTGCCAGCTTCTTCTGCTAAAGCCTTATGTCTTTCCTCTCTGAGCCTGTAAATCTCATCGGCTATATCGTTATAATCCTCTTTGGAATTGGCCAGTCTCAAAAGGTCTTTTTGTAATTCCTCTAGCTTTTTATCTATCTCGGAAACGATATTATTGTCCGCTTCACTTATCACTGTTTCTATATTTTCCTTTAAGATAGTTAAAAAGCCATCCTTTTGCCCTATTAGTTTATTAATTGCCTCCACCGTAGCAAGGCCTATCATATCCTCCAGCACGGTTCGGGAATGACAAGTTAACCCTGTATTCTCAAGTCTACTGACGCATCTCCAAACAATCGATTTTTTACCTCGGTTATTCCAATGAACTCTACGGTATATTTCGCCACACTCTCCACAGAAGATAATTTGCGAAAATACATGATTTGAACTAAAGTTTCTTTTCTTTCCACTAGTACTTATATGTCCTCTACTTCTACGAACTAACTCTTCTTGTACCTGCATGAAGATTTCACGCGGGATAATGGCTTCATGGTTATTCTCTACATAATACTGAGGTACGATTCCGTTATTCACAACCCTCTTTTTTGTAAGAAAATCTACCGTATAAGTTTTTTGGAGCAATGCATCACCAATGTATTTTTCATTGCTTAATATTTTCCTTATAGTACTGGTATGCCACCTTTTTTTCCCCGCTCCCGTAAGTATGCCATCAGCTTCAAGTCCTTTTTTGATTTTATCCATACTGGAGCCTTCAAGATACTCTCGGTAAATCCTTTTGACTATTTCAGCTTCCTCCGGCACAATTACTAATCGCTTATTTTCATCTTTGGTATATCCTAAAAACCTAGAACAATTGACCATTACCTCTCCCTGTTGGTATCGGTATTGGTAACCAAGCTTTACATTCTGGCTTAATGACTGGCTCTCTTGTTGCGCTAAGGATGCCATAATGGTAAGCATAATTTCACCTTTGGCATCCAGTGTATTGATATTTTCTTTCTCAAAATATACCGCAACATTTTTATCTTTAAGTTTTCTGATGTATTGTAGACAGTCCAAGGTATTTCTAGCAAATCGGCTTATTGATTTGGTAATAACCATATCAATTTCCCCAGCCATGCACTCATCAATCATTCGATTAAATTCGTCGCGATTTTTTGTATTTGTGCCGCTGATACCATCATCAGCAAAGATCCCTGCAAATTCCCACTCTGAATTCTTCTTGATAAACTCTGTATAGTGTTCAATCTGCACTTCGTAACTACTAGCCTGCTCATCACTATCTGTAGAAACTCTGCAATAAGCAGCGACCCGAAGTTTTGGTGTTTCATCTTCTTTTCGATTGTTGCCTACACGTTTTATTGCAGGTATAATCATTACATTTTTACTAACTGCCATCTTGCTGCACCTCACTTTCTATTAAGCTGTATACATATTCCGCTTGTGTAAAAGGATTTGTATACTTCTGAATTATTTGTCCTATGGAAAACTTCTTATAAATAGTAGGTTTATCTTCTGTCTTGGGTTCAAAGATTCTGCCTAGCTTTTTTGCTCTCTTTACCCTCTCTGCTTCTGCTCTTTCGTAGGTCTCTTTATCAATGATGGCAGGGTAATAATCATCACCAAGATAACGTTCATTTCTTAGCATCCTTCCAGCAGTTCCATGATAAGCATCTATTCCAGCAGATTTTGCTGCGACCGATAAGGAAAGGCCTGATAAGTAACCCTTATATAAATTCCTAACCTTTTCAGCTTTTTCTTCATCGATAACTGCTATTCCATTCTCTATCCTATAGCCATAAGGCGTATGCGCCATTTTTCTCACATCCTTTCCCTTAGTGTGATTCCACATTTCAGAACAAAACCTATCTCTACCCTTGAGAAAACGATAATTTTTTCAACATAATCATTGAAAATTTGCTCGCTAAAGGTATTTATCATTTCAGCCTTATTTGTAAACTTTATTAAGTTACTGACTTCCTGCACCTTTGATAATTCTCCATTTAAAGCATGAATTAAAGCTTCTTTTTGCCCCATATAATTATCTGCTTCCATTTGCAGTTCATTGTTTTCTCTGTTAAAAAGGGCAGGTTCTAGATAACCCTTTGCCATAAGCTTTACAAGCAGTTCTCTCTGTTCTGCATTTTTTTCAATTTGCTTCTCTAATTCCTGAATTCTTGAAAGGTTATCTGAGTTGCTCATTCCACGCAAAGCATCTAATAGTGGTTGTAGAATAAGTTTTCTACCGAAAATCAGCTTGTTAATCATAGTAACAAAGGCCGTCTTTATATCCTCATCTCGAATAAACTGCATTGAACATTCGGTTATCTGCTTTAAGTGTTTACTGCAACACCAGGCTACATATTTTCTTGTGCCGGATGAATGAATTCGTCTTTTAAAGGTGCTCCCACATTCCGAGCAAATAATTTTTCCGGAGAAAGAATACCGGTTTTGGTACTTATCATTACGCTTTTCTATTCCCTTTTCTTTTGCCCTTTGATTTAAGGCAGCCTCTACTGCTTCAAACACTTCATGGCTGATAATTGCCTCATGGTGATTTTCTATTAAATATCTGTTTTTCTCACCATAATTGGTGCGCTTATTAAAACGGGAATCTGTATAGGTTTTTTGCAGTATAACATCCCCGGTATATTTCTCATTTTTTAGAATTCCTCGAATTGTGGTAGCAGTCCAACGACCGCCTCTTTTAGAAGGGATACCCTTTTGATTAAGATCATCTGCTATTTTCTGTGTACCCTTGCCTGATAATACTTCTGCAAAAATATACTTCACAATTTCTGCTTGCTCAGGATTTACCACCATTTGACCGTCAATGTTGTCATAACCATATGGTGGGTATGAAATCTTAAAAGTTCCGTTCTGAAATCTCCTTTGAATTGCCCACTTGTTATTTTCCGAAATGGAGATTGACTCACTTTCTGCAAGCCCGCTTAATATAGAAAGCATCAGTTCACTTTCCATTGATTGGGTATTGATATTCTCTTTCTCAAAGTAGATATAAATCCCAAGGTCCAACAGTTTACGAACCATCTCCAAACAATCCGTAGTGTTTCTTGCAAACCTACTAATGGACTTTGTAATAATTAAGTCAATCTTCTTGTTTTCACAATCTGACAGCATTCTTAGAAGTTCCGTTCGGTTTTCTTTTTTAGTGCCACTAATTCCCTCATCATAATACAAGCCAACATACTCCCATTCTGGGTTTGCCTTTATGTAAGCCTCATAATGGGATTTTTGCGCTTGTAGACTTACTAACTGTTCATCACTACCCGTAGAGACACGACAGTATGCGGCTACTCGTAGTTTAGGTTTGATAATCGATGCAACCTTATTTCCTTCTATTTTCGTTATCTTTTTCATCGCCTCACCTCCTTCTTGGTAGGTCACATATTACCTCTGAAACCCTTATATATCAACGAATTCAGGGCATTATCTCTGCTAAAAAAGGAGAGAAAGATTGGCGATTAAGTGCCTCTATCTTGTTGAATTCTGCTTCCGTTATTAAACCTTTTTGGAGCATCTTTCTAAGTAATTTCTCTGCTTGAATATAATCAAACTCACGCTGTAGCTGCTCCTGTGACATTTTTTTTAATTCGGTGCTTTTGTCTATAACCCCATCTGAGATCTTCATAACTTTTTTATCCTCATGCTGATTCATGTAGAATCACCTCCTACCTAATAGCCGCGGGAACAGGTCGAAGTTGAGGATTTGTAAAAATTAAATTAAATCAGAGCATAAAAAAAGAGCCTGCAAGGGAATAACCCCCACAGGCTATATACATCTAATAGTTAATATTTTTTAGGGAAACTCTGTAAAGCTAAAGCATAATTGCCTATTAACTCGCTCCCCTTGATTAATCATACTTAATAAATGCATCCGTAAATCCTGCCTTTTTAGCTTTTGCAAGCTGTGCCTCAGCATTTGCTTTGACAGTGTATGCACCTATTTGTACACGATAGTATTTCTTTTTCGCTGGTTCTGCTGATTTTTCTTTTTCGCTTAGAAGTTTCTTAACATCTGCTCTAAAGGTATCCATGGTCTTGCCATGCTTAGGAAACCAGTGCATAACATCCGCATGGTTACTGGCTATACCTTGCTTATAGCCTTCACTATGACAGATGATATCCTTCTCACTTAGTCCATAGAGTTTGCAAAGATGTACACAAAGCTCTACTGCTTCCTTATAAACAGCAGAAAAATACGAGGCATCGGTTAGACCGTCCTCGCAAATCTCAAATCCTATATGCGTGTTATTCGCATCTCCTCCAGCATGCCAACCACGATGATTCCAAGGCAATGTTTGGTATGTGGCAATGGAGCCATCTGCTAACTTACCAATAAAAGCATGGACACAAACTTGACGACCTCCGGGTTTATCCTGATTCCAATGATTGTTGTATTGGTTCTTTCCAAGCAAACCGTCATCTGGACCAACATATCTCTTCAACCACGGGTTGTTAGCCCCTGTTGAATGAACCATTATACCCTTCGGTTTTATTGTTTTGCCTGCTTTGTAGCAGGCGTTGTTCGTAAGTATTAGTTTACGTAGATTCATTTATAGTCCTCCTTTTCACTTCTATTGTGAAGCTGCTCTAATATATCCTTGAGTTTCTGTGGTACAGGCAGACCAACATGAACAGCATTTTCAAGTATGGATATGCCTTCATTTGAAAGATAAAAAAAGATGACCGCTGTTCGTATAACAGAGCCATCTCCAATAACGTTTTTATCAATAATGTGACCGATTGCTACCAATGAAAAGATGAGTACTTTCTTGAATATGCCGCGAAAGCCTACCTCGCTGGATAGTTTCTTATCAAGCACAGCACACATCAAACCTGTGATGTAATCAATCACAACAAAAGTAAGTAAAGCATATAAAAATCCGTCCCATCCTCCGAGAAAATATCCGAGCCAACCACCAACAACAGCAAATGTCACTTGAATCCAGTTCCAAATTTCCTTCATTATCTTAACCTCCTATCATTTTGATTACATAAAAAAACGCTAACCGAAATAGGCAAGCGTATACTTGTATAGTTTATTTTTCCTCTACATTTGTTTTGGCAAAGCTTCCCATAGCCGCATATCTTCCTGTCCCAATGACCAGATAGCAATACCCCGTAGGTCCCAACGATAAGCCGCTTCGTTTGACCAGTAGACTAGCGAATCCACATCTTGATAGTACAAAATTGAAAAGCCATCTGCATCACCGAGAAACAGCCGAGATATCCAGACGTTTATATCCTTTAGTATAACCTTCGCTGTATAATCTGCATTGCATGGTATCTGCAAGAGATTACTATGATAAAAGTCATAATCCATGGAAATATCCTCACTTCTGGTGGAGGCTTCCTCTACATCAGCTGTAAGAGTAAATACATGAAACTTACTATCCCAAGCTACACCATTCCTAGCAATTCTGCCATACTGCATAAGTGATCCATCTGGCATGGTGACATCAAAGGCTTCGTAAGGCTCATAAGTCCATGCATCGCCCAAGCGGAGAAGTTCACATTTAATTTGCCCATCGGACTGAATACCACAATAGCCACCCGTACTTGAGATGTTTGCAGTAAAACGAAGCGTGTTGGAATTCCCAGAGTAGACACGCACCTTATTTCCACGTTTCCTCATTTCAATGAGATACATATTCGGATTGGTGCGAATGTCGGCATCTGAAGTCTTAGAGTAACTGGCCGGATAACTACCAAGTAATGTAGCTCCTTGGTAAAGTTCCACTTGTTGGGTGTCAATGTTGATACAGCAAAACACATTCCCACAAAACACTCCTGCTCTTCCGCTACCGCCCATAGGAAAAGCAATTCTAGCACGAATATGCACATCACGAAAGCTGTCGTATTTCCAAGCAAGCTGACCACTTCCCTCAAGCTGAGAATACGGGCGATTGCCATTGTCATCAGGATTTTGCCATACACTCCAACTCCCCGATAACGTCTGCCAGTAGCTTTCTGGCAGGATGATGGGATCTCTAAAATCCTCATACCAAGCTAACGCTGAATCCGGCTTACGGCGCAAAACCTCTGTAGTAAGCTTAAACCCTTTGTCGGGAACAGCCATGTTACCATCTACGTCTTTGAAGCTTCGTGGAGATAAACTGAAGGTTGCCTCTCCAGCAGAGGGATATTCGCTAAAATTAGAACAAACCCGGAAACCATAGAATTGAGTCCCAACTATACCACCTTCAATCGTAATGCTATGTGTTCCTGCTAGGAGATTTACATTAGTTGCAAGTTCTGCCCAGAAAGTTTTTCTCCAGTATGGCCACCACAGACGATTCTCTGAGTAGCTAACCACTGTACCGTCAAGTGCAATTGTGATACCATTCTTATCCCAGAACGGAAAGCAAAGCTGTACAACTACATCATAAGTACCTGATTTGGCAATGGTAAAGTTGTACTCCGATTTACCTTCACTTGAAGAAAGAGTGATCATTCCATTACCAACCACAACACCATCCGTGTAGCTGTCCGGTTCACCATCTCGGTTAACATATATAGTTCCAAACTCCGACTTTTGTGTTTTCCCGTAACAAGTAAGATATTTTCGCCGGTTATATGTTTCACCAATAATAGGAGGTTCTCGTGATACTGCATCCCAGCCTTCCATATAATCGTAGACATGTGGCAGCGCCCATGGTACTTTATCGTGATCATCCCAGTAGGCAATGATTGGGATAAATGGTTGTGGAGGTTGGTCATTTGTAAAGTTATACACCCCAGTCATCCAGTTTTTAGCTGCGTAGTAGGTGTTCGATGTACCGCGATAAGCCTTACCTAAGTTGGCTGGGTAATCGTAAATCTGCCAATTCCAACCGTATCCAGGTAAACCCATATATACTTTTTGTGGTGACATCGTTGTAATAGCATAGTTGTAGATACCCTCAAGCCAGCTCCTTGGTGATACTGCTCCTGGAGCTGAACCTGCCCATGCCATGCCATAACTCATGATTGCTGCCGTATCACAATAATCGTTAAGGTCGGCATAAACACACCAATTTTCTCCACCAACTGATCCTTGCACACCCGTCATTCCAGGTAAGCAGATATTGACTAGTTTTGATGAATCATAGTTTTTAACAGTCGAGTATATATCAGCGAATAGAGCATTTGCGGCAGCACGGTTCTCAAATCCACCACCGCGCTCTAAATCGATATCTACACCTGCACACCAAGGGTATTTGTTCATAATACGCACGATTTCTGAGAGGAATTTTGACTTTGCACCACCTTCGTTATTTCGCAGAGCCGTAAATATGCTCTCTGTCCCATGATTCATAATGGTAAGTAACCATTTGATATGTGGCCACTTTGTACGATATGGAGTAAGGGAAGAAACGCTAGTACCTGTTTCCGTTATCGTGCCTGTGATGTCTACCTCAAAAGTGAAAATACCAACAGTATCTAAGCGGTCACCGTAATCGTTCAAAGCCTGATACATCCGGGCATTGCCCATGAAGGACCATACCATACAGCGTTTACCCTTAATATAATCTTTCATGGACGCAGATCCCCTTTCAACATTTCTTTGTATTCGAAATATACCCTAGCAGATTTTCTGTCTTGTAGTTTCACTTGGTGCTTGCTATCAGTAGCAGCTGTATATTGATAGAAACCATGTTTCGATGTGGGGTAGCCGTTTCGCAAACATTCTCTTGTTGAAGCCTTAAGTGCAAATTCATCACCTGGGTAAGCCTCAGAATCAAATTTTACCTTATGTGAACCCATACCCTGTGAAAGCTGAATACTGCCAGCTTCCATAGCTTGCAGGGGGTAGATATAACAATCTAGCCCGCTTGAAGTTTCTCCGAGGTTAAAAATAATGATTGTGTCTCCACTACGGACTACACCATTGTGGAAACGTACCGGATTAGGCGAATGCGAATGCTTTAGGAACGTTTCCGTGTGTAGCGTGTATCCTGTCAGCTTGTCACCCTCCTGAAGTTGTAGGTCGGTGAAATAAATCGAACCCGTACAGTTGGTAATAAGGGGACGCACAGTAATACTAACTATACGCTTTTCTGATTTTACTTTTATGACTTCCGCAAAACGTATAAAATTGCTTTCCTGCATAGCCATCACCTACCCGTCGTTCGTCCACTTGATTTCGCATACATGACCGACCCAGCCAGTGGCTATAGAACCTGCCTGCAGCATAATGTCAGTGAAATATACTTCTCCCGTGCAGTTTGAAACTACCAACCGAATGATGATAGAGTGAAGCTTCCCATACCCTTTAGGTGTTGCATCACGAGCAATTTGTTGAAATACAGCCAAATCAATCACCATCCTTTCTTAAAACAGGTCAATAAATCTCGTTTCAGTAGTTCCATCTTCAAACTCAAATACTACCTCGATACCCACTTGTCCATCTATACCTTTTTGGAGATTATCTGATCCTATTTGTGCTGATATGGTGTAGTTACGGCGGGATGCAGGATATACTGTTTGAGCCATACTTTTTGTAGAGGTTGCAGAACCTACCGCTTTAAATGAAGCTGTACCTGTCACACCTTTTTCAGTGTCCACCTCAAAACCTGAATTCTGCCAGTAAGCAAAGCCATCGTCTGCTCTACTATTACGCAGATGGTTAAACGGCACCATATCTTTGATTTCCTGCCCAATGAGGTTGCTTTGGTCGAGCTGATCAGCGAGAATGCTAGAAGACGTATCCCCAAGTTCACGAAGTTTTGATGATAATTCAAGTACAGTTTTCCATGGCTCCTGAAGATTGTATTGTCTGCGAACAACCCTTGTTTTGATAGTAAGATTTAAATCTCTATCATCCACCGTTACAATGTCGCCAAGTGACCACCTTTCATGCTCATAACCTGTCAGCACAGATAAATCCATCGCCGATAGCACATAGGAAACACGAGGCTTTGAGTACTCTGCAAGTCGCATATTCGTAAACTCAAGCATTTGATAAGGGTTTGTGAAATTCGAAAGATCGAGTGTTGAAACCCGTACCTCATTGGAATATTCATAGTTTTCCACATACTCCCTGCCACCATTGATAGTGGCAAATGTCATGCCATCTTTACCATAGGCATACAGCCTTGTCACCAGAGAGCGGGTATCAACAACCCTCTTGATACTTGTAAGGTTTTTCTTATAGGCAAATAATGCACCGCTATCACTACCACTAAATGTCAGTAAACTTACAAGACGGTTTCGACTGTCAAATACCAAGTCCCCACCGTGAATCTGTTGCGTCATTCGGAGTATGGCCAATGCATTCTTCTCTTGGCATTGCCATGTCCGCTTGGTAGTGACATCAACTACACCAAGAGACCATCCTGTACCTTCCAACGCATAACTCATCGGAGCAGATGGTAAATCGGCATTAAATTCTCTCGGCTGTTTTTCAGCTGAAAAGGTCAAATCATAAAATGCCGCTTCCGCATATACGGTGGTCAGAATCCCTGTTCCATCTGCTCCTTTTTCATCTGTCAGTGTCCTTATGCGATAAATGTCATGCGCCACCTGAACTTGTTTTTCATTATCTAAATGTACCCGCTTGCTGTCATTCCATGGGAGTTTGAATTCCAAAGTATCTGCGCCGTTAATCTCTCCCGTTACGATGATGTCATATGCATTTTCAAGTACCGCTTCCCATGCACCATTTTCGTCCAACACGACAGGTCTAGCAAAACCCAGTTTCTCATATGGTGCTTTTGGTATGTCGTGAAGTGTGATGTCCAATAGTTTCGGAGTAACCAAGGGATCAATAGTTGAAAGTGTAATCCTATAGCGAATAAAATTACGATTTGGAGAAACCAGTTCACCGTTGGAACCTACCGCCTGCCACGCCGACCAATCCTGCAAATCATCTGATGTAGCCGTCTCTATAGAAGAAATTGAAGTCACACCTGCAGTATATTCCGAGGTTACAGACACCCGACCACTACCTGCAAGAGAACATTCTGCAGCTATAGTCGTAAGCTGCCCACTTTCAGGATATCTGTTGTTAGTATCCTTGAGGAGTGTTACCACACCTGGCTCTGTTATAGCATCAACCGCACCACCGGTATCCCCGCCGTTGGCAAGCATTGACTGCTTGAAATGTCGTTCTAAATCCTCAATTGTAAGCTTTGAATTCACTTCAATGAACCAATCATCAAATCCACCTGCATAATAATACTGATTTGCATGCATTCCAATCACAATATCGGCTGTGCAAGATGGGTTTAATGTTCCCGTGAATGTCCGTTTAGGTGCAATCCAGACTGTGCCGTCTGCTCGGTTACAAAGGATAAACTGTGATGTCTTGGCATTCACTTCAATAATCGCGGCAATAAAATACCACCCACCATTAACCATGTTAAAACTTGGTGTTTCACTCTGGTCGAGAATCAGTGAACCAGAAGAGTTATATAACATCATTCGAGGTCTGCCTTGGTACAGGGACAAGTATAGAATAGGTTGACCCGGACCTTGTCTTGTATTAAACAGCGGAATAAAGGTCTGTCCCACAGAGTAGGTAGTTGGGTTTATCCATCCACCTACTGCGATTTTATCGCCTAAATTGGAGAAAAATGTACCATCATTCTTTGCAATCAAGTAGGTTTTCTCTGATGTCGGATTAACAATATTCTGGCGAAAAAAACGTCCATAGCGACCATTTGGGAGACTAGCCGATGTGCCAGACCATCCCGATATAGCGATGTGCCGACCATGACCACTCGCATCGACAAGTTTAACATCGGAGTCAGGTCCAGACTCATTGAATCGCCAAAGAGCAAGGGTATTCTCACTTACAGGAAACTCACCCGTAAAGTCAGTTTGTGATGTCAATATTGATTTAATTGCCATTTGCATCACCTCCATCGGCTTTTTGCTTGTATTTTAAGCTCCATAAAATCCGCACCTACAGGAGTAATCGTCACAGTATTGTTACCCTTACGAAGTACAGGAAAATTAAGTTCTTGCATAAGCGGTAGGCCGTTACGTAGTGTCTCGCCACTAGTATCAACGACCTTTGCTGTGACCTTTCCTGTATCAATTATTAATGTTTCACCATCATACAAAGGACCAATAACACGAATTTCTTCATTGTTAGTCTGAATGGAAACATATGTGTTTGTTCCTGAAGGAATTATTCCTTTTATCAAGTACACTGGTTCGGAGTCGGCATTGCCTTTTAGCCTTGTAACGGTATTTTCTCCCTCGGCTGTTATGGTATAGGTTTCATCCGTTAAAGCGTAGGCATGGGGATCTGGGCAAACAAATTTCAAATCAAATGCACCGGCTGAAAGAATGAGTCTGTCACAGTCTACTGCTTCTGACAGACGGGCAATGAAATACCGGTCAGGTACATCGTCCAACACAAGTTGTTGCACCCCACGATCAGGATTCAGCCACTCAGCAAGGTTATCCATAACAGATACCAATTTAGAAAATTTATATTGTGGGTAGACATTACAATGAACTGTGATTATTTTCTCTGCAATATCGCTACCAAAGTCAGCAATACCAGGCTTGCCAGGTATCGTTACAAAGGAGTTTCGCAATGAGGGTGATGCTTGCCAGTTTGTAAGCCTAGCATTTATATTCATTGATTGCGATGATATGCCGTTAAATGTGAACCCCATTTTCATCCTCCTTCCTTAAGCGGGATTGAATCGTCCTTGTGCCCTCGAGCCGGTTTCCATCAAGTTGTACAGTTCCTGCGAAATCCTGCGGATATCGTCCTCGGATCGAACTATCATCTGCTGTATGGTGATAAGAGAACCACCAAAACCCCCAGTACCGACAGACCCATTGATAGAACTGCTAAGGTTTATCCCTGGTGTGCTAAAGTCTGTAGGGATAGCATTTTGCATATCCTCACCAACCTGCGCCATCGTCTTTTCAAAGCCTTGCCCAAGTCCCTGTGCCATATTGTCTCCAAGTCCTGCAAAAAGTGCAGAAGGTGAGCGAATACCAAAGAAGTTTTTGATTTTATCCACCACACCCCCGAAGAAACCTGATATCTTCCCCCAGAGCCATGCTCCCGCATCAGAGATTCCTTGCCATAGACCTTTGATGAGATTACCACCAACTTGAGCCATCTGCCCAATTGAACCCGTAAAACCCTTAACTAAAGCTGCGATTATCTGTGGGACAGCTTTGACAACCTCTACGATAATAGTAGGTAGGTTTTTAATCAGTGATACTAAAAGTTGTATACCCGCTTGAATTATCTGTGGGATGCTGCCAATAATTGCATTGACAAGCGAGGTAATAATCTTAGGTATCGCCGCCACCACAGTAGTGATGATTAGTGGTAAATTTTGAATTAAGGCAATCAACAGATTCACCCCGGCATCAATTATTTGGGGGATTGAGCTAAGTATCGCCTTAACTAAACCATCAATTATCTGTGGGATTGCAGCAACTATTGCTGCAATGATTTCCGGCAATGCTTCAACTAGTGACACCAAAAGCTGTATACCTGCATCGATAATCTGCGGAATGGCACCAATAATAAAGTCAACTAAAGCGGTAATGATGGCGGGTAATGCGGCAATTAACTGCGGAATAGCGTCAACTAGACCTTGAGCAAGCCCCATAATAAGCTGAAAGGCTGCCTCCAGTATCATTGGCAAGTTGTCAGTTAATCCTTGTACAATCTGTGTTACAGCAAGAACTGTTGCTGGTATGAGTTTTGGTAAAGCCAACCCGATGCCTTCTACAAGTGCAGTGACCAGTTCCACTGCAGCATTAATTAGGAGTGGAAGATTATCAATCAATGCCCCAACAATCGTCATTACAGCTTCAACAGTGGCTGGTATGAGTTCTGGCAAAAGACTCATGATTGCCTCCAGTACTTGAGAAAACAGTTCCGTAACAGTCCTCAAAAGCATAGGGAGCAAGTCTCCCACAGCTGATAATATCGCACCTGTTGCCGTAGGTAATGCAGTTACGATATTCTCTAAAACTGGGACAATATTAGCAACAACCGATTGAAATGCATCTACAAGATTCTGTGTCAAATTCGTCATATCTGCATCAGCATTGCCAAGTCCTGCTGTAAACGAGCCGAGTGCGGCTTGGAGTAAACCAAGCGAACCTGTGACGGTTTCTGTTGACTCTCGTGCAAAGTTCCCTGCATATTGCTCTGTGTTTTCAAAGAACATTTGCATTGCTACTTCAGCTTTTTCTGCTTGTGTAGCTGTATTCCAAGTGAAATCTAGGCCTTTTGCCAGTGCATAGGCCTCGATATTGGTAGCATTCATCGCAACACCAAGGTTATCCATCATAGTGAAATTACCCTTTGCTGCTCCTGCTACTGAGTCCAGTGCCACTTGCATATCAATACCCATTACAGATGCCATATCCGCTGCTCGTTGCATAGCTTTTTCTGTCAGTTCAAGGCTTTTGCGCTGTTCTATGCCAGAGCCTTGGAACAATGCACCCATTTTGTTTGCCGTAGCAAGATACTCACTTTGGGAAACACCGAGATTTTTGTAAGCCTCTTCACCAGTTTTTTGAATTGATGCGGCATATTGACCGAATACCGCCTCAGAGCCACCGAGGTTCTGTTCTAACTCTCCGAACTGAGCAACTACCTCTTTACCAAGCTTAATCGCAGCAGCTCCTGCGGCAACAGCAACTGTACCCATCGCCACACCGATACCTTTAAGGACACCGCCCAGCTTCTCAAACTTGCTACCAGTCTCATCTGCAATATTACCTGTATCCTCAAGTTCCTCTCCAAGATCATCTGCTTCATCAGCTGTCTCTTCTAGTTCTCGTTCCATATCATTAAGTTGGGCTTTTGCATTATTCAGCTGAATAGCCCAATTTTGTGTACGTCTATCGTTCTCGCCAAAGCTCTCAGAAGCATTTTTTAGAGCGGCTTCCAGTGTAGAGATTTTATCCTTCTGTGCTTCAATGGCTTTGTTCAAAACTTCATTTCGAGCGGTTATAGCCTGAACACTTTTATCATTTCTATCAAATTCCGAGGACACGAGTTTCATCTCACTACCTAGAACCTTAAAGGACTGATTGATATCACGAAGGGCATTCTTAAACTCTTTTTCTCCCTCAATGCCAATCTTTAAGCCAAAATTATCAGACATACGTTATTGCCCTCCTTTCTAATTCAATCCTTCGGGAATAATATCCTCAATGAAGAGTTCTCGCTTCCGGTTAGCAAGCCCCAAGAACTGGCGATGACAATCCCACAAGTCCATGAGAAGCCCTAATGGTGTGAGCCATGTTTCTTCCTCAGTACGGTTCAGGTGCACTGTTCCGTAATAAAGAAGCCGAGTAAACAATTCATCATCGCTTACTCGGCCTCGGTGTTTTTTTGGTTATCTTCACTTTCAATATTTCTCTTTGTTCCTTTGAACATAGCTTCTGTAATGGCACTTTTATAAGTTGCAAGTTCTAGTGGGGATGTGAGCAGTTCCACCTCATCCTCGGTTAGCACATCCTTTGGAGCTTCCTTATTTTTCAGGTTGTAAATGAGAATGGATTGGTTTGCCAAGAGAGTAATAAGCCATATTATCTCATCCAAAGCTATCTCAAAGTTTTCAGATTTCAGCAATTTGTCTCCCAGATTTTCCAAACCACCATAGCGACGGGCGATTTCTTTTGTAGCTTTGGTCGTGAGGATAAGCTCATGTTCCTGTCCACCAATATTTATCGTTGCACTTCTATCGTTATCCATCCTTATTCACCTCCGCCAGAAACAGCAAAAACAGGTTCATAGACTTCCGTATACCAACCACTGATAGTAGCTGGTAAAACTCCTTCATCATCTTCATTGACCTCCGCTTTCCACGGATGATTACCATTTCCATCTAATTTATTTCTGCGCGATACAGTTCCCTCAATGGTTGGTGTAGAAAAAGTGATAGAATCTCCCTTTGTAGCCAGGTTGGTTGAAGGAACACCAAACTTTACCCTGTATAGCCAGAAGTAGCGGTAATGTCCATTTGCCTTTTTCGCTCGAAAACCGATAGCAACAGGGCTTCCTCCATCCTCACTAGCTGAAATAAGTACACCATTATCATCTGTAGTTGCTCCTGTGAGACTCTCAGCAGCTTTACGTCCAATGTCATCCACACCAAGGGAGAGTGTTCCGTTTTTGAATTCTTTTATAATCTCTGCCGCTCCGTCATCAGCGTAAAGGGTAGCTTCCGCAAGTTCAATGGATAGCTCTGCGGAGATTGCCTTTGCCAGCATAACGGGCGTACCGTAGGTTTCGTCTCCGTTTTCGTCCTCTGTAATGGGAGCATAATAGAGACGGTCAAGTCCTATCGTTGCCATAATCAAACCTCCTGTAATTTATATTCTTTTGCCACATCAATGGCATAATGATGGTAGTCCGTGTCATCCTCATGTCCAATATAACGACGATCCGTCACTGTAAAGTCTGCATCCAGGAACGCACGGACAAGCTGATTCTTTCGTACTTGATAGTTCTTTTTGCTAAATAACGAAAGCCGTGCTTCCTGTATCTCATACTGTGGACAATTGTCTGAGTGAACATCAAAGGTATCCGAAAGAGGTGTGATAACAACATACTCATCAGGGGCTTTGTCCTTGAACACACCCGTTTCCACAAGAATACCTAGACCATCCACAATTCTATTTAGCTCCAATAATATACTCATAGTCTGTTAATCTCCTCCTCCAGTTTGGCAGTCATTGCCTCCACACACTGCTTTCTTGATTTAGATTTTGCGGGTTTTAGAAATGGCCTTGCAGGCTGCCCATGTTTACCATATTCAATGATATTAGCAATTTTTGCATTGCTACCACCATCGCTTCTGGGTTCTGAAAACCCAACCTTGACATTATAATTACCTTTACGGTCTTGTTTTGCTGAAGTAACACCAAGGGAGGATACAAGTTCTCCAGTGGATTTGGACGGGTATTTTGTTCCCTTTCCAACAACAGAGCGTAAATTATCTTTGACTTTAGCAAGCACAACTTCGCCACCAACTTCTAGTACCTTTGGGATAATCACATCAGTTTGCTCAGCCAATTTAGATACCTTAAGAAGAAAGTCCTCAGGCATTCTTACATCCACTTTAGCCATTCGATGCCACCACCTTTTTTGCTAAAACCTCAATATACATTCCTCGGCCTTTTACATCTTCTACACCGGTAATTTCATACCGCCCATCACTATCTACAATGACCATTTTTGTTGTCACATGGATACTAGGGATCCTTCGAAAACAAAAAAGAACGGTTGCTTCAGAAAATACCGCCCTGTTTGCCCATTTCTCATTACCATGTCGTTCTTCCTTATACGCACGAACCGAGGCAATAATAGTGTCACTGATTGTACCAAAGCCCTCGCTATCCTTATCATTTTCAACGGAAACTATATCGATAAAGGTATTCATTTTCCCATAACTCATAGGCTACACCTTCCAATCCCGGTCTAGTCTAAGAAGTAGGTTCACTGTGTTCCAAACCTGCTGCCCCGCTTGTACGCTATCAGCGAAGAAACCAGCCGTCGAGCCATCTCTGCTTTCGTAGAAATGACTCGACAGCATGATTACTGCCTGTTCAGTTGTTGGGGGCATGATGTTTTCAGTGTAATAACCCTCAGCAACATGCTGATAACTTTCCGCATAAGAGACGGCGGCTTTGATGTAATGCAGCAGAAGTCCATCGTCTGCGTCATGCGTCAGGATCAGATTTGCTTTTACTTTAGGGAGAAGATTATCAGTTGTCATGCCGTCCGCCTCCCTCCGGTCATTCTTCGTCTGCTGCCATTAACCCAGCCGCTTTTAGTTTAGCGAGCAGAGCATTAAAATCCGTGACAAGAGTGGCTGTATCCTCGGCTATGCTGTCGGATTGATTAGCAGCCATTTTTACCAGCCCAGAGACTGACTCCGTAGCATCGGTAGGATATGTTGGAGCATACAGCTTACCATCTTCACCAATTTTGATTTCGACAGTATCACCCTCATCAGCAGCGGCGGCTTTTACACCACCGAGAGTCTCCTCTGTTGCCACGAGAAGTGGATCGGCGGAGAGCCCCGTTACCGAGGCTCCTTCCTTGATTTCAAGTGTTCCGCCTATAACAGTTTTCTCTCCGCCTTGTTCGGTATAATTCTTTGTGTTATAGCTCATAACGCACCTCCATTAAGCTTTCTGCTGAAGTACTTTTATGGCTTCAGGTAGAATTAATTTTCCATCCACACGCTGAGTAGCAACAAAGCCTACTTGGCCAGTAACAGCATAAAGTTCATTAAGTCTCTTAAATACACGACCCTGACGATCAGCTACCCAGTAATAACTAAAATCACCAAATGCGATACTCTTTGCAGCTGCAGCAATAGTTGGCATATATGCAGAAGTATACAATGGTCGATTGAGGATAGTATCCGGTGTACCTGCCTGTAAGGAAGGTTGCCATAGGTACTGTCCTTGACCATCCTTTAGTTTACGGATTGCTTTTACAGTGGCGTCGTTCATAACGAATACAGCCTTATTACGGTAAGGTGCCTTTAGTGAATAGAACAGATCAAGTACCTCGTCCATAGTAATTGCCGTAGCACCTGCAGTAGTCACACCAATTTGGGCACCACCTGTAGAAGCAAGTATACCTGTCGGTTTTCCAGATCCATCACCAGTAAAGAACGCTTCTTCCTCTTTGTTACCGATACGTCTTGCAAACTCCTTAGAGATGTAGGCTTCAAGATTGAACACAGAATCGTTAAGAAGTTCCTCGGAAACTTTGATCATGGTAGCGAGTTTGTAAGCTCCTATAGAAACCTGTCCGAAACTATCATCGCTATCTGGGATAGTGCCTTCTTCATCCACCCAGGAAGCAGTACCTTTTGTAGCTACAACAGGAATTTTCCTATCGCCAGAAGATGTATTGATAACATTGGCCAGTGAACGGAAAATGTTCTCTTCCTCAAGAGCCTCTACTAAGGTACGTTCAAACTCGTCAGGCACAAGATAACCACCCTCGGAGTCTGTACCGATTTGAAGGGCATTTCTTACGTTTACATCAAGGCCTTCACCTGCACGAGTACGCATAGCATTCCAGAATGCTTTCTTGTACTCTGCAGACGCACGTCCTGTCTTATCATCGGCATGTTTGGATGGTGTGTTTGTAATAGGGCTACTAGTGGCTTTGGAAAGTTCTAAGTCAATAACCGCCTGACGTTCCAAACGTTCTATTTCCTTACCAAGTGCAACAACTTCAGTTTCCATCTTTTCATAGGTTTGTGTGTCCTCTGCGGATAACAATCCATCACCGCCACGTTTTGAATCAAGGAATGCCTTCGCCGCATCCCAAACCTTAGCGCGTTTCTCGCGCAATTCAAGAATTTTACTCATTGTTATTTCCTCCTTTAAATTAGTGAGAAATTAAAGAAAGCCGCTTATCCAGCGACTCTATAGGTGTACCTGTCTTTTGTTTTTGTTTTTTGGGTAGTTTGCTAATAAGTGAGTTAGTAACCGCCATCCTGCTAAAGATAAGGCTATCCGTCAAATCCGGTGTTTCACTTTCCATAAACATGATCTTATCTGCAAAACCAAGTTCTATGGCTTTATTTGCATTCATCCATGACTCTGCATCCATCAGATGAGAAAGCTTTGTTCGGGAAAGACCAGTCTTTAACTCATAGGCATTAATAATACTTTCCTTAACTTCATCTAATAGAGCCTTTGCTCGCAGCATTTCCTCGCTGTCACCGATGGCAATGGTCGAAGGGTTATGAATCATGATCATGGATACCGGCGACATATATACATCTCCACCCGCCATTGCAATAACGGAAGCTGCACTTGCCGCAAGCCCGTCAATTTTTACAGTGACCTTTCCGGTATAGTCCATAAGCATGTTGTAAATCTGAGCTGCTGCAAACACATCCCCGCCAGGAGAGTTAATCCACACTGTAATATCACCTGTGCCAGCTAGCAGTTCATCTTTGAACATCTTAGGTGTGACCTCATCACCCCACCACGTTTCTTCGGATATCACTCCATTTAAATAGAGAGTGCGCCCTTCATCAGAATCTCGCACCCAATTCCAGAACTTCTTCATTTACTGACCTCCTTCGGTTTTGGCAAACGCTCCTGCGTCAGCCAGTTTCGTCATATTTCCGTTAACCAGATATAAATCGCCACCTTCCTCAGCTGGGATACGGTTCATGTCCTCCAATTCACGGATATCATTAGCTGACATCCAGCCATTTTGTCGCCCAATAGCATAGCCATTCATTCGGCTTTGATAATCGCCGCGAAGCAGACCATCTAAGTTGAACTTGATGAATACTGATGTTTTCTCAGAAGGCAAAATAAGCGATTGCTGGAGACTTTGCTCCCATCTCACCACCCACGGATCGAGAGTGTATTTTACAAACTCCAACGACTGCTGCTCGATATTGGAGAAGCTAGATTTCTCAAGATCTCCCACCATATGAGGAGGCACACGGAAAATCCTCGCAATCTCATTGATTTGAAATTTCCGTGTTTCTAAAAACTGAGCCTGTTCTGGAGGTATACCGATGGCTTGAAACTTCATGCCCTCTTCCAATACAGCGATTTTATGTGCCTTAGCTGTGCCTTGGTAAGCACTATTCCAGCTATCCTTCACTCTCTGTATGTCTTTAATTACTCCCGGGTGCTCCAGCACACCGCCGGGATTGGCTCCATTAGCAAAGAATGCCGCACCGTACTCTTCAGTAGCAAGTGACATACCGATTGCATTTTTTGCCATAGCAATGGGGCTATAGCCAATGAGTCCATCAAAGCCTAAGCCTGGTATGTGAAGTACATCATCTTTGCGAAGTGTGACATAGCCTCCTTTTGGATTCAGGCCACTTTCGTCTGTATCCCGGTAGTAGGTATAAACCAGTTCACCATTTGATGCTCGACTTACTTCCATCTTGTTAGGAAGTAGGGGATAAAGCTCAATTGCCTGGCCACGACCATTTCGAACTATCTGTGCATAAGCATTGCCCCAAAGTAAAAGATGACTCATCAGTGTTTCTCGAAACACAAATGAAGTCATCTCTGGATTTGGTTCATCATGAAGAAGGTAATACAAAGGGTGGAAAGGAATCTTTTCTTTACCTCCATCAGAACGATATCTATATACATGTAGTGGCAGTCCAGCAATCGCTTCAGCTAGTATTCTTACGCAGGCATACACCGCTGTTGCTTGCATTGCAGTACGCTCATTTACTGTTTTGCCAGATGATGTACCGCCAAACAGGAAGGAAAATGCGCTACCCACACGGTTTTGCGGTTTGTCCCTTGAACGAAACAGTCCTTTTAATAAATTCATAGGCCTCACCTCCAAATTGAAAGAATTACACCACAAACAATCATTGAAATTTATAGAATTATTAAACCTCTCTCGTCATACACCGAGTCTCCACTATTACCTGGTCCACAGCGGATGGCGCGGTCGAGTGCCATAATAGTTGCCACTGCTCCATCTATTTTTTCTGTACTTTTTTCCTTGTCCGGTTTTATATTTCCAGCCGGATCTGTTTTTATATAGATGTTATCCATCATCCACCGTAGTACTGGATGCCCGCCGTGTGCTATTCTTTCTTCTAATGTCAATTTCATAAGTTCCTTTGTAGGTGGTGACATATCTTTAAAACCTTGACCGAAAGGAACTACAGTAAAGCCTAACCCTTCAAGATTTTGCACCATCTGAACAGCGCCCCAGCGGTCAAAAGCAATCTCTCGAATGTTGTACTTTTCCCCCAGTTCTTCAATGAATTTTTCAATGTATCCATAATGGACTACATTTCCCTCGGTGGTTAAAATATAGCCTTGCTTCTCCCAAAGGTCGTATTGCACGTGGTCTCGTCGCACTCGGAGGTCAATATTATCCTCCGGCATCCAAAAATACGGGAGAACGGTATATTTATCAGTTTCATCTTCCGGTGGGAACACCAGCACGAAGGCTGTAATGTCAGTGGTAGAGGATAAATCAAGTCCTCCATAGCATACTCTACCTTCAAGGCTCTCTGGTTTTACTGGAAACGCACAGGCATCCCACTTTGCCATTGGCATCCAACGGACAGATTGCTTAACCCACTGGTTCAGACGCAGCTGTCGAAAGCTATTTTCCTCAGCAGGGTTCTGTTTTGCGCTTTCACAAGCTGCTCTAACTTTATCGATACTTACTGTAATTCCTAGGCTTGGATTTGCTTTCTTCCATACTTTGGGATCAGTCCAATCATCCTCTTCTTTGGCACCGTAGATTACGGGATAAAAAGTAGGATCGTATTTTCTTCCCTCAATAATATCAACCGCTTTTTGGTGTGTTTCATAGCAGATACTCTGGGTATCCGTCCCTGCAGTGGTGATAAGAAAATATAGCGGTTGGGTTCTCGCATCACCAGACCCTTTTGTCATAACATCAAATAGTTTCCTATTTGGCTGAGTATGAAGTTCATCAAAAACAACACCATGTATATTGAAGCCGTGTTTTGAATAGGCTTCAGCCGACAATACCTGATAAAAGCTGTTGGTCGGCAGGTACACCAGTCGTTTAGTTGAAGCCAGCAACTTCACTCGTTTATTCAGCGCTGGACACATCCGCACCATATCGGCTGCTACTTCAAATACAATTGATGCCTGCTGGCGATCTGCGGCACAACCGTATACCTCTGCTCGTTCTTCACCATCTCCACAAGTGAGGAGAAGTGCGATTGCTGCTGCAAGCTCGCTTTTTCCCATCTTTTTAGGTATTTCTATATAAGCCGTGTTAAACTGCCGGTATCCATTAGGTTTTAAGATACCGAATAAATCACGGACAATTTGTTCCTGCCAGTCGATAAGTTCAAAAGGCTTGCCTGCCCATGAACCTTTCGTATGGGAGAGTGCTTCGATAAAAGCCACAGCGTAATCAGCAGCGTCCTTATCGTAATATGACCCTTCAGCTATAAAGGCGGTCGGCTTATATTTCTTCAGTTTCCGCATAAACACCGCCCCTTTTATGGAAAAGGACATAAGAAAAGAGCCTCAATCCTATAGATGAAGCCCTTTTCTCTATCCTATTTAGATTTAGTTATTTCTTTTTATCCACTTCACCCGTCAGTATGAAATGGGCATATTCTGCTTTATGGTCTATTAAATAGACTACCAATTCATAAAACCCTCGTTCATTTGCCTCATACTGTACTCGGTCCACATCAAACATATTTGTGACTCCACTTTCTCGGATGGAAAGGATTTGTTGCTTAATTATCTCATTCATTGGCTACCTCCTCCGATTCTATTGAATCGGTTGTCGCTTTGCGCAGGATTTCCACATCGAAGCCCGCACTCTTATAGCCTTCTAAAATTGTACTGTAATAATAACAACTTGGCTGTCCAAGCGGTCTACCATCATTCATGATGTAGACCATCGCCTTGACGGTTTTGCTTCCCAACTTCACTTTTATTGTTTCCTTTCGATAAAGGAACGGCCATCCCTCGTAACGGTCAAGTGCCGCTTCATCGGTCGGTGTAATCTCCCAAACTAAAACTGGTACGTTGCCACCCTCAAAAGGCTCGATTGTCGCCACAGCGCCCGCGTGTGCCCCTCTAAATAATAGGCGGTGGTCATTGATTTGGCTTGCTCCTACCACCTTAGCTGTGGGGCATCTGTCGGCCATTTGCTTTAGATTAAGGTTGGAGCCATAGGCAAGATATAATTTATTCTTCATCGTAATCCTCCTTCTTAGCTTTGTGGGTTAGGGGCAGCTCAGGCCGCCCGAAACCGCCATGCAGCTGAACCCGAAAGTGCTGCGGTCAAATGCTCTCTGCAGTTTGCAAATTCATCTCCAATGAAACCAATCCGGTTTAGGTAGGTTCTCATGGCAAATTTCTCGTTTTCCACCTGCGGTTTCTTTGCTGATGCACACTTTTGCGTTAAGGCTTGGTGGTTGATGGCAAGTGCTAGAACAATGTAGCTTCTTATCTTTCCTGCATGAAGTTCGCTATTGAATCCTCTAAGTTCAACTGTATGGTTTCCGGTAAAAAAGCTGTGAAGGTTGAGGAAATGGTAGCGGCTGTTGTGATAATGAGTGCTTCTACTCTCGCTGTAGCCCTCGTACCAAATGTCCTCAATTTGTCTCATCGTTTTAGGCTTTTTACGGTTCATCTTCTCAACCAAAATGCTGTCCATCTTTTTGCAGTAATTCATTCTCTGCGGTGCAATCTGAAGTGCTTTATAAAATAAGTCATTTTTGCTTGCAATGATATTTACAAAGTTTCGAATGCTTCGTGGCGTATGTTCAGCACCGTCTAGATGAATGTGAATTCCGCAAGATGTATTTGTAAAGGCTCCAGCTTTGCGAAGCTTTCTTACTAGCTCCTGCAAAGTTTCAATGTCCTCACGGTAGGTTAGGATTGGACTAACCAACTCAACGCTATAATCTCTACCTGCAGCTACTTTTCTTCTACCTTCTTTTCTTTGGCAGTTGATGCTCCCATCGTACATAAACTTCCACACTCGACCATCTGGAGTTATTACCTTCTTGGTGTCGTAGTATGTCCCGCCTTCACTGTAAATGCCTTGCAAAAACTCTGCAGCTACTTTAGCCGCCCTTTCCCTTGTAATCCCGGTAAATTCAATCTCAATCCCAAATTTTGCACTTAACATCGTATCTCGCTCCTTTTAAAGTGTGTTTGTCCTTTCGGCATGTACATATATCACTCTAAAAGGCTTATATAGCAAGACAATTCTGCAATATAAATCTACATATTTACTGCCATATTGGGCTTAAAATGTGTATTTTTATTCTTCGATTTTCTTGCATAAATCCTCTCCAAAAACCACTCCAAGGGAACTGCCTGAATCCCAACTGACGTGGATAGTTCCCATATCATCAACACTAGTAACCGTACCTTTATCTCCTGGCTGAAGCTTGGTATAAGGGTCATTCATCTTAAGTAGCATGACACGAGTTCCTGGAGTGTAATAACTTCTAAGTTGCTTTATCATTTCTGGATGAATGATATTCATTATTCACTCACCTCCTCATGCTTGGCACTTACGCTTTTGAAGGCAGAGCTACCCGACAGTTTGGAGAGGAGAATTTTTCGTTCTGTTTTGTATTCTGGCCCGATAAAGCCAAGTCTTAGAAGGAAACAACGGAAAGCGTACTTTTCATTCTCCACTGATTTCTCGGTCGAGTTGACGCGGGTCTGCTTCTTTGCCATTTCACAAAGTGCTGTTACAAAGTGGGTATAAGCCTTAACCTCCTCTGCGGAGCACTCACTCTGGAACCAAGGGAAGGTTATAAATTCCTCATTTATGATAATGGTAATAGAGTCAGTATCAAGTGCTTTCTTTATAAGGGTTTCTTTACTTTCTACCAATCCTTTTAGGTTATCAAGTGCAGTTTCACTAAAACCCTCCCTCGGCATATGGATAATTAAATTAACAGTTTCTTCGGTTTCATCTGATTCGCTATATACGGGAGGTTCTTCGTAATCACTATTTGGACTTACCCTACCCCCAAGAGCCGCTTCATTGGGAACTTGAATATTTTCAAGAACAGGATCTGCTGCTGGAAGTGGTGTGTCAAATTCTACTGTAACCGCCTTAAAGTCATGAAGGCCTAATAGATCATTAACCAGTTCAGAATTATCTGGTCCTCTGACTACCCCGTTTTTGTCAATGTTGTAGTCTGCCACTTCATATGCAAATGTAGGTGCTCCAAGATATCTTGCAGGAGCATTCAGTTTTTGGCTGATTGCGTTGACTAGCTCTTTTCTTTTTGCTCCTGTGACATTATAATTTATCTGCATTTTTTATACCGCCTTTCTATTTTCGGTACATACATATATCACTCTAAAGGCTGTTAATATCAAGTCATTTAGAGCATCTTTCTGTAGAAAATACTCTTCCATTAATCGGCGGTATTTTCAGCAGATAACACAATACCAGTCAGCACAAAACAGACGCATGGAAGTGCTACACCATTACCCCACATTTTATACTCAGCTGAATCAGAATGAGGGTTGTTAAGCCATTTTATAATCTGCTTTCTTGTTTTTGGCTTGCTGCTCTTACCCATGATTTTGCGGTGAGTTTCCCAAACCTCTGTCCAGAATAAAATTTCATCCTCTGTAGGGTTTTCCGTACCGAGGTCATCACACCAATCATCAGGAAAACCTTGCAATCTTGCACATTCCGTTGGTGTAAGCCTTCGAACTATATATTCTGGCTCATCGTTTTTCTTGACTGTAACAAGCATATCGTTTGATGCATCCTGACCGTTAAAACCACTTGGATGTGCACCTGCAGAAATCGTACCACTGACATTCTGATAAGGTTGTGCCACAGCCGATGGACCTTGAGCATTTAATGTTGATGCAACACTGTCTTCTGTTATCCCTAAATTTCTAGCAAAATTCTGTCCGCAGTTAAAGGTTTCACGATCAATTGCATACACAACACCATGTCTATCCACTGTATTAAGAGTGAAACTCATATTGTCATTTATACCATCGCCTTGAGGACCGTTTTTATCCTGTCTTCCAATCATCGAACCTTGAAGAGCAACTACTGCAATACCACCTTGATTACATCCCGGATTTCCACCATTAGCATCGATGGTTCGGGAAGTATCCGCTTCATATATACCGCTATGAGGATTGCTTGACTGCATAGAGTTGCTCTTATCAGAACAGATGCCAAATGCAGTAGGCACAAAAACAGTCTGGTCATTGTTGCATCCAAGTGTCGCAGACTTATCATCTTGAATTAACGCACCTTTACCGCCACCTTCACACCCAGAACGAATTTTTAGGGTCTTTGGAGTCTCATTTAATGATACAGCCGCTGGTACGACTCCTGCCCTTAACGTTGGTGAAATTTCCTCCTCATATCCAATACTACGACTATCCGATGAATGTTCTGTGCAGAATCCAGCAGTTGTTACAAAAGGTTGATTATTACCACCCTTCCCATATGTAGCGGATACAGTTGGTGCTACATCAACGGGGCCTTTGTATCGTGTATCTTGACTGTGGTTTTCAAACATTACACAGGGTGGATGATTTGCTTTTGCTCTAAGTGTTGCTGTCTTACCATCAAGCACATCGATGCGTTGTCCACCTTGATCGTTTAAGCATACACTGCCTGTCTTTCCAGTGCAGTTTTTAGCATTTCCGGCAGTTCTTTTCCACGGGCTGCCGCTCGGCGTAAAATTCCTTGGCATGCCTTCGGACTCAAATAGTATTTCTGCGGCACATCTGCCTGCAAAATCTGCGACAAGGTAGATTCTACGACGACGTTGGGGTACTCCGAAATATTGCGCATCGATAGTTCGGTAAGCCACACTCCATCCGTCTCCCATATAGATGTCAGCGTATGGCCATCGTCCTTTTTCAGGTAAAGGCACCGAGGTGTTCGGCTCTTTGACACCGATGACCGCTTCGAGGACTGCCCTAAAGTCCTCTCCTTTATTTGACGAGAATGCGCCGGGGACATTTTCCCAGACTGCATACCTTGGATATTGTCCATTGGTCTTACACCTCATTTCCTTGATAATTCTTATTGCTTCATAAAAAAGGACGGATTGTTCTCCGTCTAGACCAGCTCTTTTACCCGCCACACTCATATCTGTGCAGGGAGAGCCAAATGTTATGATATCTACAGGTGGAAGCTCCGCACCATTTAATTTGTTTATATCCCCATAATGCTTCATCTGAGGGATGCGTTTGGTCGTAACTCTTATAGGAAACGGCTCAATTTCAGATGCCCATAAAGGCTCAATGCCACAGAGCAGACCGCCTAGAGGAAAACCTCCGCTCCCATCAAAAAGGGAACCAAGTGTCAATTTACTCATCTGCATTCACCTCCGGCAGGTCACAATATCTTATTTTCGAACCATCTCTTAAAAGAAACACACCATCAGAATTTCCCACTTGCTCAATATACCTTTTCACGATGACATCGCAGTACTTTTCATCCAGTTCAATGGTGTAACAAATTCTATCTGTCTGCTCACAGGCAATCAGTGTACTTCCTGAACCTCCAAAGGGATCAAGCACGATGCAGTTACTAAGGCTTGAGTTCATAATGGGATATGCCACAAGTGCCACTGGTTTCATGGTTGGATGGTCGCCATTTTTCTTTGGTTTCTCAAACTCCCAGATGGTGGTCTGCTTGCGGTCTGAATACCAGAGATGCTTGCCTTTCTTTTTCCACCCAAAGAGAATAGGTTCATGCTGCCACTGATAAGGGGAGCGACCGAGAACAAGGGACTGCTTTTTCCAAATACAAGTACCGGAAAGATAAAATCCCGCATCAGAGAATGCTCTTCTAAAACTGAGTCCTTCGGTATCCGCATGGAATACATAAATAGAAGCGTCCTTTGCCATCGCTGCTTCGGTGTTCTGAAATGCTGCAAGCAGGAAATCGTAGAACGCTTCGTTAGCCATATTGTCATTTTTGATTTTTCCAGCAGTGCCTTCATAGTTAACATTATATGGAGGGTCCGTAACTACCAAATTAGCAGTTTTCCCATCCATCAAGACATTAAAGGTGTCTTTCTTTGTACTGTCTCCACAGACTAATCGATGCTGTCCAAGTAGCCAAATATCCCCTAAATGCGAAACAGCGGGCTTTTTCAGCTCGCTGTCTACATCGAAATCATCTTCTTTTATATTATCCTTAAGGGAATCCTTAAAAAGATCCTCCAACTCTCCTGGGTCAAAACCTGTCAAAGACACATCAAAGTCTGAAGCATTTAAGTCCGTGATGAGAAGTGCTAATTTGTCTTTATCCCAATCACCACTTATTTTATTTAGTGCAATGTTCAGCGCCTTCTCCTTTTGCTCATCCATTTCAACAACTACGCATTCTATCTCATCCATGCCCATACTCAGCAGGATTTTCAAACGCTGATGACCTCCGATGACTCTGCCTGTGGTCTTATTCCATATTACGGGTTCTACATATCCAAACTCCTCAAGGGAGCGTTTAAGTTTCTCATATTCCGGATCACCCGGTTTTAAATCCTTCCTTGGGTTATATTCAGCGGGGATGAGTTGTTTAGTTTTTATCTTCTCTATCAACATACTTTTCCACCGCCTTTCTAAATTCACTGTACTTATTTACATCCTCCCACGGGAATAGACAACTATTAAAGTGACTATAAACAGCTGTATCAGAGTAAATCACATTCCTTAGACGCAACTTCTCAATGATTGCCGCAGGTCTTAAGTTGAAAACCTCCTGTGCAGCAAGAGTTAATATTTCGTCAGAAACAATACCTGTGCCAAGGGTATTTACAGAAAAGGCTACAGGATTTGCCTTACCAATGGCATAGGATATACTAACTTCACATCTCTTTGCATAACCACACCAGACGATATGTTTTGCAATGTACCGGGCCATATAAGCACCACTTCGGTCAACTTTAGTGGGGTCTTTGCCACTAAGTGCGCCACCTCCATGAGACGCAAGTCCTCCATAGGTATCGACCATAATTTTTCTACCAGTTAAGCCTGTATCGGCAGCGGGACCACCTTCGACAAATCTACCAGAGGGGTTAATGAGAATTTCTGTTTCATCATCAAATGGGAAGTCCTCAAAGCACTGCCATAGGACATTGTTAAGGATATCTGTCTTTAGTTCTTCCTGTGTTTTATTCTTATCATGCTGTACCGATATCACAATAGTCTTTATTCGCACTGGAGTGTCCCCTTCATATTCCATCGTCACCTGTGCTTTACCATCTGGGTGTATACCTTTTATCAGTTTCCCTTTTCGGCAATCATCCAGTCTCTTTACAATCCTGTGAGATAGTACAAGGGGTAGGGGAAGCATTTCTCCCGTTTCCTTTGTAGCATAGCCATACACAGTTCCTTGGTCTCCAGCACCTATCGAACCATACTGTTCATTTATTCCATTTCTTACTTCCAGTGCAGTATCCACGCCAGTTGCAATATCTACACTTTGTTTGTGTACAAATACATAAATCAAGAATTTAAGAGGGTTGTATCCAATCTCTTTAAGGACATTCCTAACAATGTATCGGATGTCTATTTTCTCGCTGCAGGAGATTTCGCCCGCCACGATAATTTTCCCTTTGGTTGCCATTACCTCACAAGCGACACGTGATGCTTTGTCTTTACGTAAACATGCTTCTAAAATGCTATCTGCTATGATGTCGCATAGTTTATCAGGATGTCCGGCACATACACTTTCAGCTGTTAAATATCTTTTACTCATTATATATCTCCTCATCTTTATTTTCCTCTGCGGGCAGATAGCAGTCGCTCCATCACATCGTCCTGTGGGTTTAAACCAGAATACTCTGTAGCACAATTCTCTTTAACGATTTGATAAATCTCCATCCACAATCTGTTTGTCTGACTCATAAAGTTCTGACTCATAGCTACATAAGGACTTTGAATAGCATTGCCGGTAGTTGGATGCTTGGCAAGAAAGCCAAACTCAGTTACCGCCTCCTCACACTGTATCCATCTGGCCGCACTCATGGCATATCGTTCTAGAAGCTGTGGGAGCACCAAATGGGCACAGCCTCGCTCCTCAAGCCATTTCCAAGTAATTTCATAAATCTCGCTGGCTACTAGGGTTTTCCCGTCCTTTTGCACCGCTGAGAGCATGGCCCTTGGCTTTGGCATTTCCTGCCCCTTTAAATCAGCGGTATTTTGGAAGTCAATGATTTCTAGCTTTCTCTTACCTGGATTACCCTGTGCAATTTTATCAGCAAGTGGTTTCTTTTTTTGACCAGAGCCTATACGGGCACCGCCACGATTTGTTCCATCTTTGGCCATTCACTCACCTCTTTTCGTCGATGGGTCTATTACCCTGTTTGAAACCGCGAATTTTCACGCGTTACCCCACGCCCGTTACACAAATGAAAAGCTGTGGAGATTTGACTCCCCCTACCAGGTTCCCCAACGGTCTCCATCTCTTGCTGTGATAGCAGAGTGGCAAGGAGTACAAAGAGCCATCAAATTACTTCTATCGTGAGTCCCTCCTCTTGCAAGAGGAAGAATGTGATGTACCTCGGTTGCTGAGGTCAGCTTTCCTTGCCGTTTACACTCCTCGCAAAGAGGATGAGCCGCAATGTAGCGGTCACGTATTCTCTTCCATGCACGACCATATCGCTTACGAGTTGCTGGATCACGGTCATACTTTTCATACCGTGCAGCTTCCTTTTTAGCATGTTCTTCACAAAAACGTCTGTCAGTCAGCTCTGGACAACCAGGGTAAGAGCATGGTCGCTTAGGTTTCCTTGGCATACTACACCTCCTTTTGCCCATAGAAAAAGCCCTCGCAGGAGAAATGCTCCCGTGAAGGCTTCTGTTTGCTAATATTCCATACTACCATTATATAACTTTCACTACGGACAAACAGTGTCATCGTATGCCAACCTGTGCCAAAGTGTGCCAACTTTTATTTAGGCACCTTTAAATGCTGCAAGGCTGATGAGTGAAGTCTATGCACAGTTCTCATAGAAACATTAAGGTTGACACAGATTTCTTCCCAGTTAAGAAAGTTAATGTAACGGTAGCGAAGAAGCAGCTTCTCATCCACGTTTTCCATCTGGTTAATCGCTTCACGAATATCTGACTTAAGCTTTATTAAACGTTCCACCTCTTGTTGTATCTGCTTCTCCAAATCTACTATTCTAATCACGTATTTTTCAAAAGGTGGATCAGTACTTTTTGTTTTACTGACTTTTTCCTCAAGAACAGGAGATGAAACACTCCTTGAGAGTTCCCTTAGATTTTGTAACTCCTCTAGATCGGAATTAATCAGCTCGTTTAAGCGATAAGCTTGTTTCAAGAATTCCTTTGCCGTCATCGCACCACCTCCTCATGTAGCTTTTTAATTAGCATCTCAGGATCGAGGGATGTCAGGGTAGTGAAATACCCGGAATGAAAGAAACGCTCAATCTCACATTTCGTATATCTAGCAGAATCATTGCGAGGGTATTTCGCTAGTCTTTTCAGAGCAAAACGATAATCCTTGACCGCCTGTAGAATAATGGCATTTGCCAGTTTTTCAAATGCATCCATCATACAACACCCCTCGCTTTCCCCAGATTTGCTTTGACAGCGTTAATAAGATCGGACTGTGTCTTTTCCTTTCGTTTCAAGGCTCTCATCACATCTTCATCAATCGTGCCTTTAGTAACAATGTGATGGATTACCACTGTTTCATTTTGTCCTTGTCTCCAAAGTCTTGCATTTGTTTGCTGATAGAGTTCCAGACTCCAAGTAAGACCAAACCAAATAAGTGTTGAACCACCACTTTGTAAGTTAAGGCCGTGTCCTGCTGATGCGGGATGGATAACCGCCACAGAAATATCACCGTTGTTCCAGTCCTTGATATCCTTGGATGTTTTAATTTCTCTAACATTAAATCTTGCTTTAATACGCTCTAAATCGTGATTATACCAATAGGCAATAAGCACAGGTTTTCCGTTAGCACCTTCGATTAAATCTTCAAGAGCATCCAGCTTGCGGTTATGGATAATATGAGTATTTTTATCATCATCATAGACAGCACCGTTTGCCATTTGAAGGAGTTTGCCCGAAAGGACTGCTGCATTCATGGCATCAATCTCCTCATTGGCAAGCTCAAGAACCATCTCTTCACGAAAGTGATCGTATACTGATTGTTCTTTATCATTTAGATACACCGACACTTCATTTATCACGCATTCTGGCATTTTCAGAAAATCAACCGACTTCATTGAAATGGTAATATCTGAAATTAGCCGATATATGGCATCTTCTGCCCCAGGTAACGGTTTATATGAAAATACAATCTGCTGATTACGTTTATCTGGAGTAAAGAAGGAATTGCGGTAATGAGTTATGTATCTGCCGAGTCTTTTACCCATGTCGAGAATACGAAACTCTGCCCACAAATCCATTAACCCGTTACTGGATGGAGTACCTGTAAGACCTACGATACGTTTCGCCCTAGGTCTGACTTTTAGTAAACTCTTAAATCTTTTTGCTCCAAAGGACTTAAAAGATGACAATTCATCAATGACCACCATGTCATAATCAAAAGGAATGCCACTTTTGTTTACTAACCAGTCAACATTTTCTCTGTTTATAAGATAGACACTTGCTGGTTTCCTAAGAGCTTCTAACCGCTCCTGTTCTGTTCCAATAGCCACTGAATACTCCAGTCCTTTTAAATGCTCCCATTTGTTTATCTCAGCTGGCCAAGTATCCCTTGCTACCCTTAGAGGGGCAATGACCAGAACCTTTCCAATTTCAAAACTATCAAGACATAAATCAAATATAGCAGTTAAAGTGATTACGCTTTTGCCAAGACCCATCTCTAAAAACACCGCTGCTATGGGATGCTCAAGTATGAAATTCGTAGCATATGTTTGATATTTATGAGGATTGTATTTCATAGAGTATCCCTCCAATCTGCTCAACATCATCAATGACATAACAGTTAAAGCCTAACTTTTGTAATTGCTTTATTCTTCTAATCTGTAGTGGTCGAGGTTTCTTTCCGGAAGCCTTTAATTCCACAAAAGCGATCTTCCCTAGCGGTAAAAGCACTAAGCGGTCTGGCATCCCATCTAAACCTGGGCTAACAAACTTTGCTGCAATGCCACCCATCTTTTTTACCTCAGCCACCAGTTTCTTTTCGATATACTTTTCAAGCATAAATACCTCCTATATAAAAAGGCTCGGAACAAGAAAACAACTTTGACCCATTTTTCCTATACGCGCGCGTATGCGTGTATGCACAGGCTACACTTTCTTCTTTTTTACTATTTATAAATAAATAGGATATTTCTTGTTCCACTTGTTCCGAACCGTAGATTTTCCTTTTGATTACTAGCTTCGGGGAAAGAACCAGTATGAGAACAAGGTAAGGTACAACTAGCTTTGTTCCTCGGTTCGGGAATAAGCTCGTTGCTTTCCATAGATAGGGAAATTGATTGTTCCGTTCTTGTTCCCGGTGTACTTGTTCCACCCACTGATCTTTCTCATAATGGCACCGATGGCATAAGAATCAGATGTTCTCATTGAGGATGCATCTTTTCCAAAACATTCACACCAAATCTCCATATTGCAGACAAGGGTTCTTTTTACTGTTCCAACACGGGTGCCGCCGCCAAATTCGCTACCGCCGAGGAAATTTCTACGCTCGTATAAAGACATAGTGTCCCAATCATCCGGCAAAAGAGTATCCAGATAGGTACGAACCAATCCTTCTCGTTCATCTGTTTCCATGGCATCTGCCTGCTCACTAGTTGCCATGGATGCATCATCACCTTCAAGGTAGAGTTTTTCTCCCTTCTCATAAAGCACTAGTGTCTCTGCCCAAATCTGCTGTACTTCCTCTTTAGTCATCTGCCAAGCTTTCTTTTTACCATTACCGCTAATACGGACTGGCCAGAATCTTCGATTGCCGGTTATATCTCGAAGAAACCCGCTTTCTGCATTGGTAGAACCGACAATTACACATTGACGGGGATGGCTTTCCACATTGACTCCATAACTTGCCCGGTACTTATCATCTGCCCTCGAAATAAAAGACTTCACAATTTCCACATCGGTCTTACGCATACCAGCAAGCTCACCCAGTTCCAATAACCAATATCCCTGAAGTTTCTCAGCTCCAGATTTATCTTTCATGTCCGTAATGGTCAAACTATCTGAAAACCAATCTCCAGCAAGTTTTGCAAAGAAGGTTGACTTACCGATACCTTGAGGACCGTTTAAGATAAGGACACTATCAAACTTTGTGCCTGGTCTATAAATGCGGGCTACCGCTGCAACCATCGTTTTGCGGATGACTGCTTTTGTATAGGAATTATCTGTTGCACCGAAATAATCAATTAATAGATTATCTACTCGACTAATTCCATCCCATTTTGGCAGGGAGTCCAGGTACTCCTTAACAGGATGGTAGGCTCGTTCAGCCGCTACCGCTAACACAGCATCCTTGGTCTTGGTAGGTGAATAAACTCCGTATTTGCTGCTTAAATACACTTTAAGAAGTGCATTATCTGAATCATTCCAACCCGCCTTGATCTGTTCCCAAGGCAGGCCACCTTTGGCATCAATACCATCACGGTGGCAATTAAAAGCTATATGCTGTAATTCCTTGTCATGACGAATAATCAAAACGATGTTGTCTAGAGTGTCTTTTATTCGGCCTTGCTTATCCAATTCCAAAGCTGTCTGCCAATCCTCATCACTAAACTCCTCTTCAGCCTGTGCCTGTCTTTCCTTAGAAAACTCAGCTTTTACTCTTTCATCTTTTATAGCAAACTCGCACATTGCCACAAAAGATGGCATCTTACCAGGAGCTGTAGTGGTAGAAGCTTTATCATCTAAAGAACCGAATTTATGAATACGAACGAGATCAAAAGCATTGAGGAGTAATCCACTTGCTGGGTCTGTAGCATGGTGGCTGTATGCGAATTTATCATCATAGATAATCACACCAGCACTACTATCAGCTGGAATATAATCGTATCGCCCTTCCATAGTAGAAGGTGCATAAACTGCACCTAAGAATTTCTCAATTGCTTCACGTACGGGATAGGCACGGCAGAATGTTCCTACAACACCTTCCTTTAAAAGCGGGTCCGCTTGCTCTTTAAGACTGCGATTTATAACTTCAGACTGCCTGCTTGATACTGGCCAAGTTGATGTATCCCGCCAGTTTTGATATTTTGAAAGATAAACATCAGGGTCAAGCAATTCTCCATCCTGCTCTTCATAGACGAATTCACCATTAGAGGAAGTAGATGGCCAATACATAAGGCGATGGGCTTCATAAGTCGTATCATCGAAAAGATCTATGCCGATTTCTTTTGCCACCATACGTCCAACGGCTGCGTATTCTTCTTCGCTGATTTCACGAGCAAGAGGAACTATTAGCCTAAGTCTTGGATTTTCCGGTGTATGCTTATGGGTGGAATAAACACAGCATTTGAAATCAAAAAGCATACTGATTTGTTCCCAGATGTCTGGTCTACCGTAATCCATATCAAGGGTAAGCAAAGAACGGCATAAAACATTGCCCTTCTTTCGCCTTCCTCCTTTTAAATGCCCTCCGACAAAACCACCCACATCTTTGATATCATCTTGTTGGCCTCTTTTTAATTTCCGATATTCTTCTACTGTTTCCGTAGTACGTTGTGTTGTCTTTACTCGGTCACAAAAATTCTCCCACGAGATATCTTTGTTTTTCCAATTCTTGTCCATCCGGCTGTTGCCCACAGCGATTTTCATAAGCTTTCGACCTCCTCATGCTCCGGACTAAAATATCTGACTGTTTGTCTGCGTTTCTTGGCTACTTCAATCTCCCTTGCCATACCGCTTGAGATGGTATTGCCTAGTACCCAAACCTCGGAGCATTTCCCCATAAGCACGATGTCCATAAATATGGCAAGTTCCCGTTCCTTTGGATTTTCATCATCCATAAACTGCGGAAACATAAGGTGAGGAGCAATTGGGATGCAATTATTCTCCAAGGCAAATCTACAAAAGTTGCGAGCCTTTTTAATGTTTCCTTCTACATCACCGGAATAGGGGGAACAAATATATACAAGTGGCTTAAAGGCAGATTTTTTCTCTGCCTTTTTCTTTCTTATTATGTTGGTCAGTGCCTCATGGGGAGTTGGGTCATGGTATCCTTCATGATTGAATTTATCAATTCCCATTACACACCCTCCATTTCTATCTGCGGCAAAATACCATCTGCCTTCAACAGTTCGTAAATAAAGAGTCTGCCTTTTTGAGTCCAATATGTATGGACTTTTGTATGCAGTTCACCGTTACTACCGATGTAGCTATGTGTCTTGGTGCTGGTATAGCCTTTTTCTGCATACTTCTGATATAAAAGCCAGATACCACCTTGTTTAAATTGGATGCCCTTTTTATTAAGATAGCGGTTCATCCAAATAGCTGACTTGCCGTAATCCTTGGCAATTGCTGATGTAGAAATGAGGTCTTTGCAATTTAGAACTACATCATAATAGGAGACTTTCGGTTTCATTTCCGCAATCTGCTGATTCTGAACAGCAATCGTACCTTCAAGTAATTTATTTTGATTCCTTACTTGATTTAGTTGCTGATTGGCAAACTGTAATGCCCTTGCCATGATTGCTTCTGGAGAGTTCCATCGTCTTTCAATTTCAAGAAAGTACCCGCGGCATTGTTTTCCTTTTGGAGTACGCTGTATCATGCATAGCTCTTTTGCCATATCAATTGTTATTTGGTGGTCAACAGCTGGTCTTCCACCTGTACTTTCCGACAGAAATGTCGAAAAGTCCGTACCCTCCACAAATCCATACTCACACATTCTTGGAAACCATTTATCATAGGGTGTTTTCACTTCCAAAACTGCATGCAAATCACGGCCATGCACTGTGGGGCGGTCATTTTCATAATTGATTCTTACTAATTCGTCCATACGAATTACCTCCTGTAATATAGTCAGAGAGGAAACCCCTCTACCTAATAGCCACAGGAGGTAATGAATGTTGAGGATTTTGAAAAAATATATTTAATCTTTTTGATAAAACTGACACTCATAGCCATCAGCACTAAGTAACAGACCATTTGCCCATGTTGGTGTTCTAGCCATTTGATCACAAATAGTAGAAAGTGACATACTCATATCCGCTTCGATTATAATTTCATCGTGCACATGAGCCACAATGGAACAATTCTTTAACGTCTGCATGGCGTGGCACAAAATGTCACGACTGATTGCCTGGACAATATTCTCTACAAATTTTGGTCCATAGCTTTCGATTCTTTCCCATTTCTTTGTCCCGCCGACCCCTTCATAAGTAACAGACTCACCACCAAATACATTCTCTCCCATACGAGGTTTCACATAGGAAAGCCGCCTGCCGGAAGGAAGGACAATAAAGAGCATCCCACTTTGATATATAAATTTAATACCGTGTGTTTCTGTAGGAGTTTTCTGCTTAACGCAGGTTTTTACAGCGCGGTCAACATCCCACCATAGTTTTGTAATATTGGGATTGGATTGTCTCCAAGCCGTTACAAGAGGGTGAAGTTCCTCTTCTTCAATTCCCATCTCCAAAGCACCCATTGATTTCAGTGCTCCAACAGATCCACCGTAACCTAGGGCTAATTCAGCAATTTTTCCCTTCTGACGAAGATGTCCATTAACACCGTTTTTCTCCACAGGTACATTAAACATCTGAGATGCACTTGCACAGTAAATGTCACCGCCATTTTGGAATACATCTATTCTCCATTTTTCTCCCGCAAGCCAGGCGATAACGCGAGCTTCAATCGCTGAAAAATCTGCAACTATAAACTTCATGCCCTCCTGCGGTACAAAAGCAGTACGGATAAGTTCCGACAGTACCTCCGGAATAGAATCATAAAGTAAGGTAAGAGCATCAAAGTTTCCGCTACGAACTAAAGCACGAGCCTGTTCCAAATCGGGCATATGGTTTTGAGGGAGATTTTGTAGTTGAATAAGCCTGCCCGAAAACCTACCAGTTCTGTTTGCTCCATAAAACTGAAACATTCCTCTTGCACGACCATCATTACATACTGCATTCTCCATTGCTGTGTATTTTTTTATCGATGATTTTGCAAGCTGCTGACGAAGTTCCAAAACGGTGCCTAGTGGTTCAGGTGCTGTCTTTAACATCTCAGCAACTGCTTTTTTACCAAGACTATCTGTTTCCAATCCGTTATCAGCAAGCCATTCTTTCATTTGTTGTACGGAGTTTGGATTCTCTAAATTAGTTATATCTTGCATTGAAGTCATTAGCTTTTCCCGCGACTTTTCATCCATCTTGACGGCTTGTTTTACAAAAGCCATGTCTATAGCGATACCACAATCATTGATTTTCTGGTCAAGATGATATTCTGACCATATATTCTCTGGAAGCGGGAATTTAGATAGTCTCTGCTGTATTGACATCTCGGCTTCCACATCACGGAGGTTATATGCTTTAAATCGCTCCCATTTATCCATGTCGTGTTTTGGCAAATTACGAACTCGTCCTCCGTTTGATTTAGTAGGGGAGCAAGGTGTACAGAAATATTTAATGAGGTCTTTGCCTTCCGTCAATTTTTGTTTTTCCAATCCTAAGACTGCACCGACGCCCTCAAGTGAAAGTGGAAGTCCCATATAAGCCGACCATATCATTGAACATTTCCAGGATGTAGGGTCAAGATAATCAGTAAGGTTAAGCCATTTTGATAGGCAAACACGCTCAAACATAGCATTAAAGGCCCATTTGGTAACGGAATTATCCATAAGAGCATTGATTATTTCATTAGGGATTTTCTCTCCGGAGGCAAGATCGACCACCTGAACTGCACCGCCATCAACCGAATAACCAAACAATAGAATTTCAAAATCATCACTCTCGGCATAACGGTAGACTCCACATTTTTGAAGATTGGCACTACTAAATGTTTCAATATCAATTGAAATAGAATTCATGTATTACACCCTTTCCAATACAAACGAGGTGACAGAAGAACAACTTCCACCACCCCGTTTGTATTCATATTTTAGCTGTTATGCTAGGAAATCATCATCTTCAATTGTGGTGAAATCATCAGCCGCTGTGGTTCTGCTGCCTAAAGGCTCTCCATCTCTAATCTTCTGGATGTTACCAAGTCCGCAGGCCACACCCTTGTTCCCGTTAGAATTGAAAGCATAAAAATTAAGTGACACTCTTGCATAGCAACCACTGTATACCTCATTGCGATCCAGAATAGGCTTGACTGCTTTATCTACAATCTGAGGCGGAGTAGTGCTGTTGGCATTTACAAAATAATGTCCTTTATAAGCCTCATCATCTCGTTCCACATCACCATCTCGAAGCGGCAGCTTGATAGCAGCCTTATTTGGTTTTTTACCGCCAAACTTTGCAATGCCCTCTTCAATAGCAGCATCAACTGCTGCATTGATGGCATTAATGGTTTCCTTATCCGATTTAGGAATCAATACCGATACACTATACTTTTCTGCCCCACCATTGATGGATACCGGTTCCCAGCCATGGAAGTAGCTGAGACGTGTATTCACACCAGTAATAACCTTCGTTCTGTTTTTATTATTCATATTCACATTCCTCCGTTATTTCGTTAAATTCGTTTTTTGCGTTTGATACGTTCATAGCCGGACGCTTATCCGATAGCGGGACCAGAGTCGGCTTTCCCGGTGGCTTGTATATGAGATCACCGAGAATCTTCTCAAATTTTGATTTGCCCATCAGCCTTTCCATTTCCGTAAGAGTGATGAGACTCTGACGAAAAATATCTTTATAACCGTTTGCTTTGGCTACTTCAGCCACAGCATCTTCATCCTTGAATTTGCGGACAGATCTGCCCTCAACAACCTTAAAACCATGCCACTCTTTACCGTGATTAACAGCTGCATCGGTGGCATAAGCAATGATTTCATTTGCCCACTTCGTAAGATCGGACAGTTTAGATAGAACTTCCTCAATTTCAGAGTCCGTAAGTAGTGGAGGTAGCTTGAATTCCGATTGTGCCAATTTCAGTTTTTCCTCGGCCCTAGCACGACATTTAACTGCCGCTCGGCAGAAAGTACACCACTCACCCGGAAGATATTCACCTTCACCGTCATAAGCTTTTTTAGCCTTTGGTTTTAGTTCTTTTTCAGCCCAAGCTTTTAAATCCTCTATCCGGATTGTCCATGTGCTGACATTCTCTCTGCGTGGCTGGAAAATGGTCATGGACACTTCCTCGATGTCGTACAAACTATCGTAAATTTCTAAAGCACCCAGTGCATACAGTTTCATCTGTGGATTGTCCACCGCATCCACCAATACTCCCATGCCATACTTGAAATCAATAATGTGAAGTTTCCTATCGGCAATAATGATGCAGTCACCGGTTCCAAAACCCTGTGGAACATAGCAGGAAAAATCAAGACGCTGTTCGATTAGTATTAAAGGGTCTGTGCAGCTCTGCTTTGCCAGCTCAAGCTGTTCCATTACAAATTCCACATAGGCATCACTGTGTTCTTCCATCTCATCGGAGTTATAAACTGAGACAGGACGCTTACTTCTCATGTGAAGAGCTTTTTTAAGTTTATGTTCGCAGAGAACATGGGCGGCGGTGCCTTCAGCGGCTGCACTGGATTCGTTATTTACAAACTCCAGTTCCAATCGTGCAGACGGAAGGCAATTCAGCCACCTATGGGCGCCTGATGCGGAAAGAACTGCATGATCACTCATTCCCAAGTACCTCCGCATCTTTTAACATATCTGCATAATGTTTTGGGTCAACTTCGCTTAATTTAGAGCCACCGTATTTTTGGATAATTTCTCTTACTTGGGCAGTAAGACCGGCTTGACTCTTTTCAGCGAGTTTTGCTCTGACTTCCTCTAGAGTGATTTCCTTTATATTTGGTTCAGGCTCTTTTACAGTTGTAGTCGGTTCTTTTGTTTCGACAGGTTCATTGCCCGCCATTACATCAGCAACCGCTTGTATGCTGTCTGCCAAAGAGCGCATATCGGAAACCACATCAAGGAGTAGCTTGATCTTGCTCATGGCTTATTCCTCCTTCCTTAATCTCACTGATGGCGAGTTCCTGTACGGTGTCACCCGGAACAAGGATGGTCAGCTTCTGCTTATCACCAAGTAAAAAGCGAAGGAAACGCTCCCTAATGGTGACGTTTCGACAGGAAACAATCCCGCCAGTCTGTGGTTTTTTTGAAACACTGATTTTCAAGTTGTGCTTCATGTATTCACCTCTTTCCGAGAGCGTTTATGTGCTGCCCTCTAACTATTAGCCGTGGCAAGAGGGGAAAGTTGAGGATTTGGGATAGATTTTTTTGAAATTCTTTTTAGCTGTATCTAAACGATGGGAAATGGCACTTACACTTACTCCCTCACGTTCTGCATACTCTGTTACCGAAACACCATCCAAGACTATAGCAATCAGTAGCTCCGCTTGTTTTTTCTTGAGAGCCTTGCGAATAATTTCACAGATATGCTCATACTCTTCTTTTTTCTCTCGAGCCGTTTCATCTGAGTAGTCAGGGAAGTAGTCCATATGATCGGTTTCATCAACCTCTTGGTCATCCTTACGGAATGGTTTCTTTGGCATACCTCTGTGTCTGTCAAATTTGTGCCAGTTATTGTATTCCGGCTTGTTGAAACGTTCGTCCATTATCTCCTGTGGAGAACGCCGAGTCACAGTTCCTTTGTCCTCTGCAGAAGACAGTCTGTCCTCATAATCCGCCTCAATCATTAAGGTGAAGTCCTCGTCTGGAACCTCCAGATAGATAGATTTGTTTTCGTGCTGAATTCTAATTTTCATTTTGCATCCTTTCCGCCGGATTGCATTGGCGGCAAAGGATACAAAAATAGGCCTGTACCAGAAGTACACAGACCTTTTTATCCTGAAAATGAGCGCAATAAGGTAAGGTACTTCTATTGCACCGCAACAATCCTTACGGATTGGAGCGAAACAATATGTATCCTTTGCCCTTATTGCAAATCAGGCATTCGATATTTTTTTGTAGACAAGATTGGCTCGTCCTAGCAGGCTACAAAGAACCTTTTCCTTGTCTGATTTTATTTTACGGTTTCCATAAGATAACTGATAGTCAGCATATTAACTATTACTTTTTATGAATTTTTTTCTTATAGTTATTGTTAAGATTACGAAAATGAGGTATTATTAACCTATGATTATTTTTACAGTTACTAATTCTGGAAACTTAAAATAATAGATTACTTTTACCATTACTTTTGGGTGTTAAGGAGGTTGTACTAATGACTCCAAAAATTGAAAATTTTTTTGAAAATAATTTATTTCGATTCAATAGTTGCTCCTGTGATTGCGTTGAAGATATCATCCATACTGCACCTATGCAGCCAGAGAAACGAGTTTTAAAGATACAAGCTGTGCCAACAGACACCATTCACTTTGCTTTCGCAGCTGGTGACGTAGGATTAGTTCGCCTTGGAACCAAAGGAGCATTAATTGAAAAGAATATTCTAGGTAATTTAATCTCTATTAAAAGTGGGGACACTGCTGAATTATTTAGTTTTTTTAAAAGGAATGGTTTCTTCTTTAATGTAAGCAGTACAGAATATGAGGAGATTGACGGGGCATTAATCTTTGAATTAGTTAGCAGAATCAGAGCAACAGTAGAACTCATGAGTGCCCTTACAGCAATCCGCAGAGACTATGACAAGATATTGCATTTAACTTTGTATTTGCTTTTATCTGAGCCTATCGTTTTAGACCTTCCTTCACTGGAAACCCCATATACAACTTGTAAGCATCCTTTTTTAGAGAAAATAAAAAATGCCTCTAATCTACCAGTAGTAGACCGAGGACAAGAAAGTTTTGATAAATATACTTATTCAATTTCTGATACCATTTACTCTCCAACTTATGAGTTGGATATTGGTGACTACAATGATATTATTGGTGGTTATATGAAATCTAAAATTGGATCTGATAATCCATATTTTAAGAACCTAACACTTTTATACTGTAATGGTATTAATGAAGACTTACAGCTACGAGAAATTATCGATTTTCTATTTCACTATCAGTATGATGTTGGTATAATAAAGTCAATTGATTATGAAAACGGTATTCAATATTACTCCGCACCAGACAGAGACAAATTTGATAAACCTCTTAAAGATGCACTGATTAAAGTTGCACAAATTGTACTAGGAGAAGAAATAAATGCGAACCTTGACGGCATTCACCCACAATACGATGCTGTTAAAATGTCTCCTTCTTGGAATATTGATACTTTGATGGCGGCATTGTACTTTTCGATTTTCTATATGACACAATCCGAATTGTATCGTCGCTGTGCTAATCCAAACTGTGGAGTATATTTTCTTGTAAGAACTACTTCAACTCGAAAAATATATTGTTCTGATGAATGCCGTAACAGATTTCAGCAACATAAACACCGACAAAAGAAACGTTCACAGCGAGAACGACATGAATAAAAAAAGACCTCTGTCATACAGTCAGTTACTGCATAACAGAGGTCTTTCATTATTTATTTTCTGTAGCTTTAGGTGGCGGCACTTCACCCTTTGAAAGAACCGCCTCTATGCAATCTGCTAATTGCACTTTGCATTTTATAGGATTTCCTGTATAGTGATACATTAAGTATCTTGTATCTACCACAATTCCTTGAATTCTTTCATAATTAAATTTATTTGATTTCCAATCCCCAACAGCCTCTCCAATTCTTCCAACCGGCTCATTTAAGCCAAAGTAGTTCTTTGCCATGTTATATGGCATGATGAAAGCGTTAAATAATGAGTCATTGGCTACTCCTTGAGTTTGCTGAATATACTCACCATATGTAATCTGCTTATTTATTGATGATGCGTTAGGCAAATCATTGGGGTCACCAGTCCAACCATATTTATAGTACTTCGCATCCAACACATAGTATTTTCCGTTATATATCATGATACTATCTGGAATTAGTGGACGCTTTTCTTTGTACTTACCATAGTCAAGCAACCAGCGAGTTCGAGGAAAATATTTCTCTTTATTCTTCTCTCCAAATACTCTATCTATCAATCGTTCCCATACACCCTCAAAGTTATCTGTACCAAAATAAAATTGCTTTTCAGATGTCTTTTCATCCATATATTCTAGCATATCCTTCATAGCTTTAAATAATCTCTTATCTTTGTCATTGTAGGTATGCATTAATTTATCATTGATTATGATAATTGATGTTTTAATATCGGGATGTGGACCTGGAGGCTGTGGCATATATGGGACATATAACCAACCTAATTTTTCAAAGCTCTCATATACACAGAACTTATTAATTTGGGTAATAAGTTTTGTTTCGTTAGGTGTAACCGAACGTACTGTAAATTGAGTATAAATAAGCGAATTTACACCATCTTTTTGTTGTACAAGCGGAGTCTGATTCCGGAATGTCTTAGGCCAATGTGCTCTTCCTCTTGCACTTGTTACATAGGTTGGATCCGTTTCAACGTAATATTGCCCACCTTTGCCCAAGTAGTAATTAATTACTTCTAAATAGGCATGGATGGGAAAATCTACGCTCTGCGGTGCCTCAAACTTATTCATTGCAAGCACACGGTCTTTTTTTTCTGTAAACTCTGACAACACCTGAAAAAGATGCTTTATATCTGTCCTGATTTCCGCATCTGTTTCCGGCAGTTGATACCCAAGTGGAAAATAGACCATAGCATCATCAGAATCCGCCTTTACTCCTACAAAACAGTCTCCATCCTCATTCGTATTTACATGGCAGCGTTTTCTAATATCTAAATCTTCCTTCATATAGAATCACCGCCTACTAATTTTGTTCAGTATTATTTTGATTGATAAAAGCATCACGTACATTTTGTTTAAATATTGCAAAACGTTCAAATTTCTTAGCTTGCATAAATTTACGGATTATTGCCTCTAGACTTTGATATTCATTAGTTTCAAATACTACTTCACGTGAGAACTTGAAAGCATCATCCCACAGGTACTTAATAACCTTTTCTGGAAATCTTCGATTATGCTTCATTGCTTCTCTAATTTCTTCAAGACGCTTTTTCTCATCAGAAGTAAGGGTCTTTTCCTTTTCTTTTTTACAAAGGTTGTCATACTCACCCTCTGTCTTATCTTCAGCTGCATCATTGTATTCAAGATCTCTTAGATGTACAAAATATGCACCTAACCTTTTGTCCTCTGCAGAAGTCATCCGTGCATTGTTACCTACAATAATATCATTAATAGCAACACAGAAGTTTTTCCATGTAACTGTTGTATCTAATATCTCTGCATTTGCAAATTTCGGATCCACTCTGTCAAAACTATTTTCAATCATGCGCATTTCCCATCTACGTTGGAAAGCAGTATCCAAAGTAAATACATTTTGATCAGATGTATTCATTGTCCCTATAATCGTGAGATTTGAAGGTATTCGCACCTTATGTCTTGCATCTCCATAAACTTCAAGAGCTATGTTTTTATTGGTAATTCCATATTCGCTTGTACCAATAGGGAATCCATCATCATCTTCTTCTTTAATTGCTACTTTTCTATCTAGTAACTGAAACACTTCTCCAAAAATAGCTGGTGCATTCCCACGGTTAATTTCCTCAATTATAAGTATGTATTCTTTTTGGGGATTAACATATGCATCACGTAAGATAGTAGTGAATGGACCTGGTGTAAACTTATAACTAACTTGTCCATCTTCTGATACATCAGGTAGAATCTGACCAACAAAATCAGAGTAAGTGTAATCCGGGTGGAATACCAACCGTTCTACATTACTATCTTTTTTACAGTATTCATGCTCGATGGTCCAGCTCTTACCTGATCCAGGAACACCATATAATAAAATGTTTGAACCACCCTCAATGCGCTCTACTTTATCAAAATCATTAAGTCGTTCTTCTTCAAAGATTTCAAGTTCAAATAAAGATTTTGTAGAACCTAAAAAATCAAGATAATTTTCGGTTGCAAAAATATTTGGGTTTTCTTCAAAAATAAAAACTTTATGTGCTACTTCTTTAATCATATCAGGATTCAGTGAAATTGAATCCCTTTCTACTTGCAATGTTGGTAGTTGCTTTAATGCCTGTATCAATCTATTGTCAAACTTGCTACGATACTGTTCAAATTCATTAGCAATATTCATTTCTTTACGTAATAAAGTAATTAATAAAAGAGTATCTAGGAAGTTTTCAAATTTTTTTGTAGTCGCCACCAAGTACCTGTACTCTGTCATTGAAATCATGTAATTACCAGTAGTTCTCCCTAACTCCAACAAAATCTTATATAACAACATTACTGGATATAGTCTGTAGTCTTGTCTAACACCATTATTCTCTTCGTCTATGGATGAACTAATAAACATTTTTTCTATTTGTCTTTGTATGATATCAGTATATAAATCAGTTCTCTCAAAATCTCCATTACATCTTGCGTTGATTTCCTCATAGGTAGCAGTTATATCAGCATCTGCATAACCACTTGATCTCATAGTAATTAATCCAAAAAATGCAGCTACCCTTAATGCACGATAATTATTAGAAATTTCCACATCTGGTTTAAATTCCTTTAATTCAGAAATTTTAGCACCAATAAAGTCTTGTAGATTACCGGGATTATCTTGTTTTTTATATTCCTTCAAAAAAGAAACAAGATAACATAAGCAATCAAAAGCAGTAGGCTGTTTAACTAAATACCAGCACTCATAATCAGATGCACTATTTAGTTCATTCAACTTCTCCTCCAGTAATGGGTTCATCAGCTTATTCCTCCTTATCTATTATGTTACTAACAAATCGGGCCAAAAAATATGATATTTTTGGTGGAACTGCATTTCCAATTTGTTTACATATCGATGTTTTATTTCCATAAAATACGAAATCATCCGGAAAACTCTGTATACGGGCTGCCTCTCGAGGTGAAAGGGTTCGATTTTCAACCGGATGAATAAACCTTCCACCTGCTGGAGTATCAAATCTAGTAGTTATTGTTGGTGCTTGATCCTCCCAACATAAACGTCCATATGAACCACTATGAACAGAATTTATTTTTTCATCTAAAACAGTAAAATTCTCACCATTGCCAACCTGCTCCATTCTTTTTATAGCAGTTTTAGAGTGCTTGGTTTGAGTATGATTTGTTATTGTCGTCAAGTTACAAGATAAGAATTTTTGGTACTCTGTTTGAGGTTCTGGATTAATAATAATGCCATCGTCTGTAGTATGCGGTAAATTACCGATTGCATCAGCAACAGTTACTGGTTTGAAATAACTAGGATAATCGTTTTCTATCTCATCTTTAGTTTTTTGCCATATAACCTCAAAATCAATTTCTTTTTTTCTTGTTCCAATAATTATCATTCTTTCACGTTTTTGGGGGATCCCAAAATCAACCGCTTTTACTATGCGATGATAAACTGTATAAGGGTGCCCGTCTAACAACTTCTCGTCTGAAAATATTCTCAGTATTTCATTAAAGATTTTTCCTTCTTGCATTGTCATAATACCCTTGACATTTTGCATTATTAAAACTTTCGGTCTTTCTGTATTTACCACATTAAAATAATGTTTAAATAAATAGTTGCGCGGATCATCTATAAAACCGTTACGAATTCTCGCTCCTGCCATTGAAAATCCCTGGCAAGGAGGACCACCAATAATAACATCCGCATCACCTTTACTAAATACTTTAGATTGATCAATATTCTTAATATCATCCACAATCATATTTACATTTGGGTGATTCATGGTGTAAGTTTTAGCTATACTAGGGTCAAACTCCACTGCCTTTATTATATTGAAATTATTTTTAATAAAACCATAAGAAAGTCCTCCACATCCCGCAAATAGGTCAATTACATTCATCTTCAACACCTCCACCTATCCTATATCGGAAAGCAAAATTTTTGATGTAAAGGCTCTCTTCTTCCGTTAATCCATATAGTGCATTAATATAGTCATCGATTTCATGAATTTCTTCAACACACTCTTTATGTTTATATTCATACTCTGTTTGTTTTGTCCCTACATACTTTTTTGTTTCTTCAAGCTTTTGCTCAAGTTGCATAGCTAAGCTATTGGTTGCATTGAAATCAGGATTATCTGGAACGGTAAAACCTATCAATTCTTTCCTAGTTATGTGCCAGCAATCTGATACACAAATCCAGTACCACCAAAACAAAGATGAATTCAACAAACACATGACATAGTTGGCCATTTCTTCATTTTTACAATTGTACTGCTTGTATTCTCCACCATTATGCTTGTTGATAAAAGCTTTTATCCAAAAAGTAGCTCTCATATTTAAGTAAATAGGTCCATCACCGTCTTCTTCTAATATGTCTATCAAACGCATTTGATTTCTTATAACTTTTTGATATACGTTATTATCTGTTTTCGTTCCCAACTTTGGGATATAGCCATCTGTTAAAAATAAATTTCTTACCACTTCTACAGTATTGAATAATTCTGGTCTTTCCTCACTGTACCAGTAGCGATAATTACTTGTAAATATTGTTTTTTCAGTATTTTTATTTCTGCCGATTAAAATACATAATTTTTGATGTACCGATGTAAACAAACAATCGGGTCTATCTGAATAACTTAATATATATTGTTCAGGCACGATAGAATAAAGAACATCCCTGATTTTAGACATTCTAGGAGTTGAAACATAAGAAAGAGGAATTACAAACCCAATAGAGCCATTTGGCTTAAGGTGTCTTCCTGCATTTTCTAATACATTTGCATATATATTACCGTATTTATTTTCTGGGGATAATCCACTCTTTGAGTCTTCAACATAAGGAGGATTTCCCACAATAATATCATAACGTTTCTCTAAATTTGGAGCTGTCTGAACAAAATCATAATTCTCAAAAGAGTTATTCAATACCATCCCTAGTCCCATAACTTTTGATACACCTTGTCGTTGTAATGCGCATAAAAACAATCTAATTTTCGTTATTATTACTGAATCAATATTAAGATCGTTCCCTTTTATTGTGCTAACAATTTTCTTAAGATTACCTTTACTAATATTTGTTTTATGTAAATCTAATAAGTCTAATTTTATCTCCAATGCCGCAAGAAGGAACTCACCAGATCCACAAGTAGGGTCATATACTGTTTTATTGAAACAAAATGAATTATAGGGAATACCATTTAAGTCCAACACATGTAATCCATTAGGTTTCAACTTCCCACAAGCTGATTTTATAGAATTTATTAATATAAATCTCACAACATCAATTGGGGTATAGTAAACTCCCTTTATTTTTCTTGTCGATTCCTTTTCGTTTAAGGACGATAAAGTTTTTTGGATACTCTCATATGAGTATAAAGTATCATCTTTTTCAAACTCTATTTCATCAACACCTGCTATAACTGATATTTCATTAATAAGGTTCCTATAATCTACTTTACTATAATTTTGAGATAAATAATTGCAAGTAATTTTTAATGCCTCTTCTATCATTTCACTTATCATTTTTGCTTACACCGCCTGCTGATTATTCTATTGCACTTTTCCCGCTTTTAACCCATTCATCTAATTCAGAGTACTTAAATTTCCACTGCTTTCCAATTTTATGAGCGGGTATACCATTTTTCTTTTTAATCCAAGTTCGTAAAGTCACAGGTTTTACACCTAAATACTCTGCAGCCTCATCAATATTTATCCAGCTCTCACTGACTTGTTCACTCATTTTATGTTTCACCTCAATGTACCTGTAATTTGGCAACAAAATACAAGCCTATTATACTATACAACAAACAGTCTTTCAATATATTTAGTGATATTTCTTTATACTTATTGATATTCATTAATATCCATTTGCTAGTTTTCCAGAAAAAAAATAACAGATAAACTCTTGTAAGAATTATCTGTTATCGGTTCTTTTTTAATTAAACATATTAATTAACAATCTGATATTAGTTAGATTATCTAATGGTATAGCCTTACAATCGAACTCACCCAAATTAATTGTTCTTCTATTCCTTAGTTCATCGTAGGTACAGAAACCTCTAATTGTAGCTCTAGTAAATGTATCCCGATTAATCAATCTATAATCATTCACTCTTATAGGACACTCAAATTTTATACCAACATAATAATTTTTAGGATTATTTATAAATTGGTCAATAGGTACAACTAAGTTACGATGATTATTAAATACTGCAGCTTTTATATCTATGGTTCTTCCACTTGGGAGACAAAAATCAAAATCATCTACATTTTCTTGTCCCTCAAATATTAAAAACATATCATCAATATTTACGACAATACCGTTTGCTTTTAGATATTCATTAAAACATACTTCAGCAAGTTTTCCCACATAAGTTCGATTAATTCGAATAGTATTTCTTTCATTAATATCTCTAACATTTGCAGGATGCATTCTATCAAATTGATTATTCTGCATTATTATATTCGTCGAAAACTCATATGCTATATTTCTCATTTCTTGTGTTATATTAATAGTCGTCATGCAATCACCCTTTCTACTTATGGAATATATTAACTATATTATATGATAGGGTTTTATGACTTTACAATGTATATTAATATTTTGTATCTGTTAATAGCCTAGTTTGCTATTATGAAATCTATTTATTTTGCCAGTTACCAATTGTCATCTATCCTATCTACACAACCCTCTAAAATCATCTAACTTATCTACTCAACCTTAAGCCAATTATTACTGTGGATATGTTTCCTCAATACATAAAAACAGGAGTTTCCAAGGTCAAAAAGTACCAATATACTTCAGGCACAAAATCTTTCAAACCTGAAAACCCTTTATTTATCAGTATTTTGAATACTCCTATTTCTCAACCCTTGACATCAATACCACGCTCTCAACATGATGCGTCATCGGGAACATATCTACCGGCTGGGCAACTACAGCCTGATAAC
>ENA-UONQ01000438-UONQ01000438.1-human-gut-metagenome-genome-assembly--contig:-CS26-NODE-438-length-54844-cov-15.917337_pt1 | contig 54844 bp, 52 predicted proteins | sample MGYA00242460_ERZ724007 | MGnify/ENA metagenome assembly ERZ724007
GCCGCTTACTGTATCGCCCATATTAACCGTTCTAATTTATCACTTCCGTATGTACGGTGGATTTGCTGATGCCAAATTTCTTTGCTGTCTCCCGCACGGTGGCATTGGTGTGGATCATAAACTGAGCCACTGCCACCGCCCGTTCTTCAATATAGCTTTTCAAACAAAAGCACTCCCCTGAGATATTCTTGATTATCTATATGCAGAGAGCACACAGGATATGAATCCAGGCTGCTTCCTCAGAAGTTATGACATTTTCCCATATGTTTTTTTCTAGTAAAACAGCCTTTTCTCTGATTTTTCCCAGAAAAAAATATACTTTTCCCACCAAAAAACAATGATTTTTAACAGTAATGTTTTTTATGTTTTGTCATTTTTCCATAATAAAGCCTTGTTTTTCATGGCTGTAAGTGATATATTTATTCTTATAAATCAATTTTCATGAGATTTTCATGAGAAATCATGAATTTTATCATAATTATTTTTATGATTTATTCGTTTTATCTATATAAAATGAACAAAAATGGTTTACCACTGCCGTATGCAAACGGCATGGAAATATGAGAAAGGGGTAGATACTATGAAAAAACAATGGAAAATCATTGGGGCTCTGGGACTCTCCCTCTCCCTTTTGATGAGCAGCACCGCTTTGGCTGCCCACCCGAAAGGATATTGGCCCTATCTGTCTGCGTTCAACAACGCAAAGACAGCCAACAATCAGGCACAGATGATCACAACCGGCAATAAACTGCTGCAGTATTATCAGAACCTGCCGCTGGACAGCGACGTCGCTTCCATCCGTTACAACGTCAACTACGCAAATTACCCGATTTATGAAAAACAGGGCAATTACACCAAAGCAAAAGAAGCTTTGCAGCAGGTAGCCACCAACGGGGCTTATCTGGGCTTTCATGACGCGGTAACCATGGCAAACGAACGTATGCGGAAAATTTCTCCCAATGCACAGGTTTACGCACTGACAAACACTTCCGCGCCTTACTATGGTGCGAAACATGAACCCAAAAATGGCACATTATACGGTCGTGTATGGACAGAACAGAATGACAGCGCTGCCCAGAACGAAGCCATCGTTTCTTTCTATATTGAAATGGGACAGAATGCAGCTGATTACGAACGGTTCATTGCGCCTTTTGAAGGCGGCGACCATGTAATCCACATTGCATGGAACTTCCCCGGCGAAGGCAGCACCGTAAGTGCCATCAACAGTGGCTCTTACGACAGCAACATCCAGCAGACACTCCAGTATCTGGCAACCATCGATGCCCCCGTTCTGCTGCGTATCGGCGGTGAAATGAACATCTGGACAACTGCTACCACAGGAGATGCTTTCAAAGCAGCTTATACCCGCATTGCAAAACAGGCAAGAACCATCTGCCCTAACGTGGCACTGGTATTCTCCACCAACTACACCTCTCCTTTTGGCGGCAGCATGGAACCTTACTTCCCCGACGCTTCTCTGGTAGACTGGGTAGGTACTTCCCTGTATAACAACAAATATCAGTTTGCTTCCAGCCCCACCAAAGGCGTGGACAACAACGAAATGTACTTCGGTATCGGTGATTACGCAGATCCTGTGAAAAACCTGAGCCATACAGCAGATTTGGCAAAGAAATACAACAAACCCATCATCATCACCGAAGGGGGCAGCGGTTATCTGTCCGGCTATGCGGATACAGCAACCTTCGCAGCAGACCGCATCCGTGAAGCATACACCACACTGAACATGGTTTACCCTCAGGTAAAAGCCATCATCCACTTTGACCGTAACAGTGTCGGCGGAGGCTATGATTATACTCTGCAGAACAACGCTACCGTACAGGCAGCTTACAACAGTGCACTGAAATCCAATCCCACACTGATGTCCAGCCCCAGCCAGACAGTGACACAGTCCTTCAAGCCTCTGTCTCAGGTAACAGGCGCAAATGGCGTTGTAACACTGCGTGCATACTGTGATGTCATCGGTCAGACTGTCACCGTAACCTATTCCGTAGACGGCAAATGGGTCGGCACACAGAAAACCGTGCCTTACAACTGCCAGCTGGATACTTCCACACTGACAGCAGGCAACCATACTTTGAAAGTGGTATGCAACGCACCCAACGGCTACAGCCAGACACTGAATTACCAGCTGACAAAAGCAGCCAACGGCAGCGTATCTTTCAAACAGGCATAAATTTTCCGGCACATCAAAAACCGAATACCCTTCGGGGCATCTTCATAAGATAAGAAAACAAAGAAAGCTGAAATCCTGCAAAGGATTCCAGCTTTCTTCTTTTTTGAAGGAAAAAAAGCACGGCACCTTTCGGTGCCGTGCCTGCTGATTATTTATCTCCTGCTGATGGGTTCCTCATCAGCCTTCAATGGCGATTCTGCCGTCATGTTCAACCTGAGGTGCTTCTTTTCTAGGCAGTGTCAGTGTCAAAACGCCGTCTTCATATTTTGCCTGTACATCGTCAGGTGTCATATGGTCACCTACATAGAAGGTACGGCGCATGGAGCCTGCGTAACGTTCCTGACGCAGATAAATGCCATCTTCTTCTTTCTTTTCTTCTTTTTTCGTAGCGGAAATGGTCAGGTAACCTTTATTCAGGTTAATCTGTACGTCTTCTTTTTTGAAGCCGGGCAAATTCATAACCACTTCATATTTGTCTTCTGTTCTTCTTACATCTGTCAGCATGACATCTTTTGCGTGTTTGCCGTACAAAGGATTCATTTTTGCGAAAAATTCTCTGTCGAAAGAGGTATCGGGCCAGTTTTCGTTGTCAAACAGGTTATCTCCAAAAAAGTTATGCATCATCATCATAAGTCATATCTCCCTTCATAAATGACATTTACATGTTTGAATCAGCACGGTCGGAGAATTCCGAAGGTGTTGTTTTTCTCTTTTCGGACGCGGGCACAGGTGCCTTTTTTCTTTTAGTACCTTTCCTTTGTTCGACTGTATCTTAGCACCATTTGTTAGCACTGTCAAGAGGTGAGTGATAATTTTTTTAAAAAAATTTTTGGCATGGGAAAAAGCTTGAAAAATCAAGCTTTTCCTGCCTTTCCCAATGCCATGAGGATATGAAGCAGTCTGCCATTGACGGAATCATCCTGCAAAATCACTTTATCGTCGGCAGCATGAAAGAGCGCATCGGCACATTCGCCGCAGATATCCGCCCCCAGCACTCGGCAACGGTGGAACAATTCCAGAATCACGTTCTGGAGCTGGGAAAAAGTCAGTGTACCCTGCTGCCAATTGGTATGTACCTGAGAAGGCGAAAGGATATCCTTATCAATGGACAGATAGACAGGCAAATCCTTAGGGAAACAGCTTTCCCAACGGTCGCCTTCTGCAATCTGGCTTTCATCGTAAGCCACCATACGGCTGCGGTAAGGCTCCGGCACAGCTGCCACCAGTTCCTTGTCAGCACCCAGCAGCACCACCTTCTGCACATAAGGATTTCCATCCAGCACCCCATTGACCCAACAGCCGCAGGACAGCAATTCCTGAAACAAAGGCGGCTGCATGTCCGGGTGATGGTCTGCCACAGCCAGCACAAAAGGCTCCCGCAGTTTTTCCGTCCACAGCTTCGTCATATAATGGTAATTGCCGGAGTCTATGAAATGGATGGCTTCCGCGGAATACGGGGCAATCTTCCGGCGTAAGGCCTGTTCCCCTTCTTCGTCACAGTAGCAGTTGGTGCCCTGTATATCCCGGCAGTCAATCCAGTGCACATGAACCCCCCGGTAAAAACGCTCCTTCTCATAAATGCCTGTAAAATCCATAATGGTCACATCGGATTTCATCAAATCCCTTCTTTCTTTCCAAAAGGAAAAAGGAACCGTACCCCCAGGGGCATCTTCATAAGAAAACAAAGAAATCCAAAATCCTTATGATGACAAAGGATTTTGGCTTTTTTTTATAAAGATTTTCGTCGTTATGTTTTCTCACGAAGATAGCCATCGCAATTCCCCTTAAGAAATCAAGGAAGCGAAAATCAATGTTTTCTTAAGGGGAATTTGCTTTGTACCGTTCCCCTTTGCCTGCCTTCAGCATACCACTAAGGAAAACAAAATACAAGATACCTTATACAAAAAACAATATCCAATAAAAAAGTAGATGCTTTTTTCACAAAAAAATGTTTCAAAATGAATTTTCATCGTTTAATTTTCCTTTTTTTACCAATTTTCCGTTAAGAAAATAGATATTGTATTGTTTTTCATGCATGAACTTCATATAATGACAGACGTAGTTTTTCCAGTCTATTCCAGAAAAGGAAGAAACTACACACAAGTTCGGAGAGGAGGTATTATTTTATGACAACATTTATAATCGGACTTGTACTTTTAATTGTTGGGGGTGCCGTATACGGAAAATTCGTAGAACACATTTTCCACCCCGACGACCGGCAGACACCTGCCGTACGGAAACAGGACGGTGTTGACTTTGTTCCCATGAGCAAATTCAAAAACGCCCTCATCAACCTGCTGAACATCGCAGGTACCGGCCCTATCTTCGGGCCCATTCAGGGCATTTTGTTCGGGCCCATCGCATTCATCACCATTCCCATTGGCTGCGTCATCAGTGGTGCAACCCATGACTACCTGAGTGGTATGATGTCTCTGCGTCAGGACGGCGCACAGATGCCCGGTATCGTTCGTAAATTCCTGGGCAACAAAACATTCCAGGTATACAACATCTTCCTGTGCATCCTGATGCTGCTGGTAGGTGCCGTATTTACCTACACACCCGGCGACTTGTTCGCAAACCAGATCGTTGGTATCGAAGGGGTCAACGTCTGGACATGGGTTATCTATGCTGTGATCCTGGCTTACTACCTGATCGCAACACTGTTCCCCATCGATAAAATCATCGGCAGAATCTACCCTATCTTCGGTGTCATCCTGATGCTGTCCGCAGTTGGCGTATTCTTCGGCATCTTCTTCAAGGGCTATGAACTGATGAACATTGACTTCTCCCATGGTCTGAGCGGTATCTTCAATGTATATCCTCTGTGGGATGCAGCCGGCAACACTGGCGCAGGCACACCTTTCATCCCTGTATTCTTCGTAACCGTTGCCTGCGGTATCACATCCGGTTTCCACTCCACACAGTGTACACTGATCGGCCGCAGCGTTACTTCCGAAAAAGAAGGTCGTTTCACATTCTACTGGATGATGATTCTGGAAGGTCTGATCGCTATGATCTGGGCTGCAGCTGCTATGGGTATCTATAACAAAGGCTCTCTGAGCGGCGCAACAGGCGTTGTAGGTGAAGTTGCAAAAGACCTGCTGGGTCCCGTTGGTGGTCTGATCGCAATCCTGGGCGTTATCGTACTGCCTATCACTTCCGGTGATACTGCACTGCGTTCCTGCCGTCTGATGGTTGCTGACTACCTGCACATCGACCAGAAAGAAAAAAGAAATCGTATCATGGTAACACTGGGTATCTTCATCCCCGTTATCGCAATTCTGATATTCGCAAAACTGAATGCAGAAGGCTTCAACATCCTGTGGAGATACTTCGCATGGGCTAACCAGACCATCGCTGTATTCGCGTTCGCAGCAATCACAGTTTACCTGTGTGCAAAGAAAGGCGCACCTAAATACGCATTCCTGATCTCTCTGCTGCCTGGTACATTCTATATCTTCATCATTTCTTCCTTCCTGCTGAGCCAGTCCATCGGTTTTGGTCTGCCTCTGAACGTATCTTACGTCATCGCAGGTATCATCGCACTGCTGTACCTGATTCTGGTACCTCGCGCAGGGAAGAAATTCAGCAAATCTCATACAGAAGAATAATTGCATAAATATACATAAAATATCAACAAAATTCACCCTGTTTTTTGACCGAGCCTTTGCGAAATTGGCTCGGTCATTTTTTGTCCAACAGATATCGTTATAAACTTTTCAAAAATTTCATTTCTATTGTTCATATTGCTGTATACTTTTTGTCATTTTATTGTAAATAGCCTATTTTCTCACAGAATTGCACAATATAACACGCTTTTTTCCTTTATGCAAATGTTTGAAATCCCTTCCATATATCCCAAAAAATGAGCGTTCTTTTGTATGGTTCATACAAAAAACAATAATTGGAAATATCTGTAAATTAATACAAATGCTTCCTGTGATTTTTATGGTTTTTTATATATTTTTTCATGTTTTTTGCATTTTATACTTGTAAATAAAGTTGCATCTCATTATAATTGGATGTGGTTTTAGGGAGATGAAACTTCATTTCCCAGAAAAAACATTTTTTTCACAAGTTCGGAGAGGAGGTATTATTCATTATGACAACATTTATAATCGGACTTGTAATCTTACTTGTCGGCGGTGCGCTGTACGGGAAATTTGTAGAAAACATTTTCAAACCCGATGACAGACAGACACCTGCCATCAAAAATCAGGACGGCGTGGACTTCGTTCCTATGAGCAAATTCAAAAACGCCCTGATCAACCTGCTGAACATCGCAGGTACTGGCCCTATCTTTGGTCCCATCCAGGGTATTCTGTTCGGGCCCATCGCATTCATCACGATCCCCATCGGCTGTGTCATCAGCGGTGCTGTTCACGACTACCTGAGCGGTATGATGTCTCTGCGTCAGGACGGCGCACAGATGCCTGGTATCGTTCGTAAATTCCTGGGCGGCAAAACATTCCAGGTTTACAACATCTTCCTGTGCATCCTGATGCTGCTGGTTGGTGCTGTATTTACTTACACACCTGGTGACCTGTTTGCGAACCAGATCGTTGGTATCGAAGGCGTTTCCGTAGGTACATGGATCATCTACGGTGTTATCCTGGCATACTACCTGATCGCAACACTGTTCCCTATCGACAAAATCATCGGTAGAATCTACCCTATCTTCGGTGCCATCCTGCTGCTGTCCGCAGTTGGTGTATTCTTCGGTATCTTCTTCAAAGGTTATGAACTGATGAACATCGACTTCTCCAACGGTCTGAGCGGCGTATTTGGTCTGTACCCTCTGTGGGATGCAGCTGGTAATACAGGTGCTGGCACAGCATTCTTCCCTGTATTCTTCGTAACTGTTGCATGTGGTATCACATCCGGTTTCCACTCCACACAGTGCACACTGATCGGTCGTAGCGTAACTTCCGAAAAAGAAGGCCGTTTCACATTCTACTGGATGATGATTCTGGAAGGTCTGATCGCTATGATCTGGGCTGCAGCTGCTATGGGTATCTATAACAAAGGCTCTCTGAGCGGCGCAACAGGCGTTGTAGGTGAAGTTGCAAAAGACCTGCTGGGTCCCGTTGGTGGTCTGATCGCAATCCTGGGCGTTATCGTACTGCCTATCACTTCCGGTGATACTGCACTGCGTTCCTGCCGTCTGATGGTTGCTGACTACCTGCACATCGACCAGAAAGAAAAAAGAAATCGTATCATGGTAACACTGGGTATCTTCATCCCCGTTATCGCAATCCTGGTATTTGCGAAACTGAATGCAGAAGGCTTCAACATCCTGTGGAGATACTTCGCATGGGCAAACCAGACCATCGCAGTATTCGCTTTCGCAGCAATCACAGTTTACCTGTGTGCAAAGAAAGGTGCGCCTAAATACGCATTCCTGATCTCTCTGCTGCCTGGTACATTCTACATCTTCATCATTTCTTCCTTCCTGCTGAACGCTTCTATTGGCTTCAACCTGCCTCTGAACGTTGCATACATCATCGGTGCAATCATCGCAGTGCTGTACCTGATCCTGGTACCTCGCGTAGGGAAGAAATACGCAGCAAGCCATACAGAAGAATAAGATTCTGTATCCACTATATTAAGAAATTGTCAACAACGCGAAGGAAAACAGACTTCGCAAACAAACACTCTTATTAAAGAAAATAGCTGGAATCCTGAAAGGATTCCAGCTATTTTTGTTTTCGAAAAAGTTTTCATTAAAAAGGAATATCGTCTTCCTCCATAACGGTGCCAGGTACCAAGTCTGCCAGATGTTTCAGAATATAAAGCTGAGCTTTGGGCGTATAAAGCACTGCTTCATAATCCCCCCGATAGCCATGGCGTTCCTCCATATAAATACCTAAGGCTTCTCCTTCTTTGGTAGGGACTTTCCGCTTTCTGCCATCTTCCTTCGTCTGGGTCAAAAGAAAGCCATGTTCCTCCAGCCCTTTCGTAATGGCAGTGGGAGAAAGTCTGCCGCAGTCCTTTCCCATCTGTTCCTCAATTGCTGAAACAAAGGCAGTGATGCCTGCCGCTTCCGGCAAGGGCAAAATCCCGGAAAGCTGGTAAGGGGTGATGCGGAATTTCCCTCTCCGCTCCCGTTTCGCTCTGCGGGCAGGTGCAGGTCTGTCCTGTTCCAATAAATCCCGCAGGCAATGGGAAGCCTGTGTCAATGTCCGCAAAACGGCAGCATCTGCAAAAGCGCCTGTGAGAGGCAGTTCTTCCCCTGTCAAAGGATGCCGACCCTCTGCCAACATCCGTAACTGCTGACAAATCTGTTCTTGTTTTTCCCGTTCCATATATGAGGCATCTTCATAAGAAAACAAAGAAAGCTGAAATCCTTATCATATAGAGGATTTCAGCTTTCTTATTTCTAATGAGATTTTATTGGATATGTTTTCTTATGAAGACAGCCATCGCAATTCCCCTTAAGAAATCAAGGAAGAAGAAAACCAATGTTTTCTTAAGGGGAAGTTGCTTTATCTCTCCCCTTTTTTCAGCCGCTCCAAAATCTCCTCATCGGCAGGGCAAAAATCAAATTTCCCGATTTCCGCCGGCGTAATCCACTGTAAGTCCACATGCTCCAGTTTCTTTGGAACACCTGCGGCAATTCTGGCGTGGAACAGTGTCAGATGCACCGTCAGATCAGGGTATTCGTGGGTCACTTCCATGAACACATCCCCTACGGAAAGAGTAATATCCAGTTCTTCCCGGCATTCCCGAATGAGGGCATCTTCCTTTGTTTCTCCCGGCTCCACTTTGCCGCCTACAAATTCCCACAGCAGTCCTCTTGCCTTATGGGCAGGACGCTGGCAAATCAAAAAACGGTCACCATCCCAAATGAGCGCCGCTACCACTTCTGTCATAACTTTTTCCTCCGTTCTCTGTAAATCTGCTTCTATTGTACGGCAAAATCCGCCGCAAATCCAGAAAAAGCACGAAATCCTTAGGGGCATCTTCATAAGAAAACAAAGAAAGCCGAAATCCTTGTCCGATTAGAAGATTTCAGCTTTCTGATTTTACTGCGATTTGATGGGATATGTTTTCAAGAAGACCCTTTCAGCCTGCGTGCTTTTCTCATTTATGATGTGGTGTAAAGTAATATGTTTTTTCTTCCGCTGCCCAGTGACCTTCTACGCCGAAAACGTCGTTAAGAAGCCCACTTTGGAACAATTCCTCCGGCTGCTGCACCGCCAAAAGCCGTCCTTTTTCCATAACAGCAATGCGGTGGCTATAAGTGAGAGCATGGGCAAGGTCATGAAGCACCATGACGATGGTTTTGCTCTCGCGGTTCAGTCTGCGGATGAGCTCCAATATCTCAAACTGCTTGCCGATATCCAGATACGTGGTAGGCTCGTCCAAGAAAATCAAATCCGTATCCTGGGCAATGACCATAGCCAGATAGGCTTTCTGCCGCTCACCGCCGGACAGGGAACGCAAGTCACGATGGCGCATATCTGCCACCCCTGCCAGTTCCATGGCTTCCGCCACTTTTTCTTTATCCTCTTTGCCGGGTCGTCTGGACAATCCCAGATAAGGGAATCTGCCGTGGAGCACCAGCTGTTCCACATGAATCCCCGGAATACTGCGGCTCTGGGGCAGGAGTGCCGCCTGTTTTGCCATCTCTTTCTGGGAAAAATCATCTAATTTTCTGCCAAAGAGCATGATTTCTCCTGCCATCAAAGGCAGTTGTCTGGCGGCAGCCTTCAGCAACGTGGATTTGCCGCAGCCATTTGGTCCTGCCAATGTGAGGATTTCCCCTCTTTTCACGTCCAAGGTGATATCCTCCAATATTTTTTTGCTGCCGTAGCCCGTGGCAATGTTGGAAAATGTCAGTACTGATTCAGTCATAGATTTTCCCCCTTCCGCCTTTCAGAAGCAGGAATAAGAAGAAGGGTCCGCCCAGCAGTGCCAGTATGATGCCCACAGGCAATTCAAAGGGCGCAAATACCCATTTGCCCAAAGCGTCGCAGACCAGCGCAAAGACCGCTCCCAACAGTGCCGCGCAGGGAATGACCAGACGGTTGTCCCCTCCCGCAAATCTGCGGCAAATATGAGGCACAATGAGCCCGATGAAACCCAGCAGCCCCGCGAAACTAACGGCAGAGCCTGCCAGCAAAGACGCAATGACGATGAACAAAAACCGTACCACCACCACACGCATACCAAGGCTGGCAGCGATTTCTTCCCCCAGAGAAAGGACATTCAGGTCATAGCTGAACACCAGCGCCAGCACCAGACCAATAACGATGAGCACCACCGCCGGTTTCAATGCCGTCATGGTCACGCCGGCAAAACTGCCCACCATGAAGCCCGTTGCTCCAATGACATCATCGGGAAACAGGATGGTGAGAACGTCAATGCCCGCGGACAAAATACTGCTGACAGCCACACCGGCCAGCACCAAAGTGATACGGGACGCCCCCGTTTTTGCTGCCAAAGCGTAAATGAACAGACTGGTGGCAAGCGCACCCACAAAGGCTGCCAAAGGCACTGCCGCCCACGCCGTCGGTGCCAAAGACGCCGCCAAAAGGGCGCAGAACCCCGCACCGGAATTGACGCCGATGATGTTAGGGCTGGCAAGGGAGTTATTGAGCACCGCCTGAATGATGGCGCCGCTGACAGCAAGGGCAGCCCCTGCGAAAATGGCCGCCAATGTCCGAGGCAGACGCACATACAGGAATATGCGGTATGTGGTATCTGTTTTGTCCCCCGCTTGCATGGCGTGATACAGTTCCCCCAGGGACAGACTGCTGGAACCGGTAAAAAGGCTGAGGCAAACTGCCCCAGCCAGACAACACAGCAATAATATCAGGAGAAAAGCTCCCTTATGCCATGATCGCATCAATATCCTCTGCTAATTCTGGATAGAGCAGTTTTGCCATATAGGCATAACTTTCTGCCCAGCGCGCGTTTGGTTTATAGTGGAACAGGTCTTTGGGCAGTACATAGCATCTGTCCTGCTGTACCGCTGTGAGGCCTTCCCATGCGGGGTTGGACATGATGCCGCTTTCCAGTGCCGCAAGGGCAGCATCTTCCGCACCCATGGTGGTGATGAATATAAAATCAGGGTCTTCTGTGATGATTTCCTCAATGCTCAAATCTTCCAGCAGGGATTCATGGCGAGCCACGATATTATCTACACCCAAGTCCTCCATGATATATCCTGTCTGGTTGTCAGCGCCTTTGGCTTTTGCCCCTGTGGAGAAGGCACGAATCAAAAGACCTGTGGGACCTTCTTCCCCTGCGGTCAGTTCTTTGATTTTTGTGATTTTCTGTTCCACCAAAGCGCCATTCTGTTCGTACAGGTCACTGCGGCCTGTCATCTGGCAGAACAATTCCAGCATGGACAGATAATCCTCGAAGGTATCCACGCGGAAATATGCGTGGGGGATACCTGCTTCTGTCAAAGCCTGCTGCATGTCCACCTGTGTGGCAATGTCCGCGGACAGAATTACAAAATCAGGATTTACCGCCAGAATGGATTCCAGAGAAGGACTTTTCACGCTGCCAATCATAGCAACATCGTCCCCCAGTTCCATGTTCCGCTCCTCGATGGCATCTTCTGTAACACCAGCCAGTGTGCCCCCAGCCAGTGTCCATGTTTCCGCAAAGGAGCCATAGAGGGAAACCACTGTATCCCAGCTTTCAATCTGCACTTCTGTATCCAGTGCATCAGTGAATGTAACACCCTGCACAGCTGTTTCCGCCGCTTCGGATTCCATGGTGGTATCATCTTTGCCGCAGCCTGCCAATGTGCCCCCCAACAGTGTCAGGGAAAGGGCTGCCGCCAATATTCTGCGAAGTGTGAATTTCATGTTATGCTCTCTCCTTTACAGGCGCTGCCAGAATTTCTTCCTTACGGTTCAGCAGGTCGTCACTGAACAATGCTGCTTCCATTTTATCCACGCCGATACGGTCAATGGCTGCGCCCAGACGTTCCTTCTGGTAAGCGTTTTCTTTGAACCACAGCATGGTTTTTTCCAGCAGAGGGAAGATTTCTTCTTTTTCCACAAAACGGCTCAAAGCGGTGCCCATGCGGGTCTTTTTGCCCCATGTGCCGCCAACGAAGATTTTATAAACTTCTTTGTCATGTTTTGCCACTGCGCCAAAAGGACATTTCCCTGTGCTGCATACGCCGCAGGCAGAGCACAGATTGGGGTCGATGTGCATTTTGCCGTCAACGACTTTTGCCGCTTTCATGGGACAGTTCACTTCTACCATACATTTTTTGCAGCCTCTGCATTTTTCCACATCGTACTGAGGAACACGGTGACCTTCCACGCCGAAGTCGTTGAGGCTGGGTTTCATACAGCTGTTGGGGCAGCCGCCTACTGCGATTTTGAATTTATGAGGCAGTTTCACTTCTCTCCAGCCAATATAATATTTGTCATGGATTTCCTGCGCCAAGCCCTGTGTGTCGAAGTTGCCGTATACGCAAGTGGTGCCTTTGCATGCCGCCACAGGACGGATTTTCGCCCCTGTGCCGCCGAAGAGCAGACCTTCTTCTGCCAGAAAAGCTTTGGCGGGTTCGATGTCATCAAAATGGATGCCGGGCAGTTCCACTGCCAGACGGCTGGTCATGGTGATTTTGCCGTTGCCGAATTTTTCCGCACATTCCACAATCTTCATCATTTCCTTTGCGGTGAATACGCCGTTGCCGGGCAATACACGACCAGAAAACATCTCTGTGCCTCTGTTAATCAAAAAGCCCTGTCCTTTTACGTTCTTGATATCATCCTGACTTAATTTTGCCATAAACATTTTCCTTCTTTCTTCTGCACATAATCCCTCTTTTTGCAGACAACTGCATAGTTATCCCTATTGTACCATCGAGCCTATGTGTTGTATACTAGGAAAATAAAAAGAAACTCATAGGGAAAAACCTATCATCACGTAAAAAATGAAAAGAGGAATCCACATGACACTGCGACATCTGGAAATTTTTCTTGCCGTAGCCGAAACAGGCAGTATGCGCAAAGCTGCAGAACAGCTGTATATCTCCCAGCCCACCGTCAGCGGCGCCATACGGGAAATGGAGGAGGAGTATGATGTGCTGCTGTTTGAACGGCTGAACCAGCGGCTTTTCATCACCCCCGAAGGCAGACAGCTGACCATTTACGCCAGAGAACTCCTTTCCCTGTTTCACGAAATGGAATACACCCTCCGTCACAGCAGTGACCACGCCATTCTCCGCATTGGAGCCACCCTCACGGTAGGCACCTGCGTCCTGCCGGAGATTCTGCGGCAATTGGAGGAGGAAAAACATATCCCCACTTCCGTACAGGTGGAAAATACCCGCACCATCGTCCAAAGACTGGCGGAAGGGGCATTGGACATCGGTTTTGTGGAAGGGGAAGTCCACCATCCCGATTTGGTGGTACTGCCCGTCATGGCGGATAGTCTGACTGCCGTTTGCGCCCACGCCGCACCGCCCATGACCCTTGCCGAACTCTGCCAGACCTATCCCCTCCTCATGCGGGAAAAAGGCAGCGGTACAAGAGAAATGACTGACCGTATTTTGGCGGAAAAGGGCATTTCCTGCGACATTCGATGGGAGTGCAGCAATACCCAGACACTGCTCCAAGCGGCAGAATCCAGTTTGGGCGTCACCATCATCAGCCGCCTTTTGGCTGCCGATGCCCTTGCCGCAGGCAGGCTTTTTGAAATCCCACTGACAGACTGCCAACTGAGCCGCACCCTCCGGCTGGTGTGGCACAAGAATAAATTCCAAGGGGACAGCTTTCTTGCCTTTTGCCATCTGTGCCGACAATACACTGCCGCCTGTCATCAGGAAATTGTGAAAGGATAGAAAGGATAGAATGGAGATTGTCTATGAAACAGTATGCATACGTATCTGTCCACATTGGAAAACTGTTCGGTGCCGCTTCTGAGGAGCATCGGGAAATCACAACGATTATGCCGCAAAGGGCTGGCGGTATGTGGGCTTTATTCCCACCAATATGAATGATTATGGCAAACTGAAAGACATCGACTTGGTTTTTGAAAAAGACTGTTAAACACAAAACCCTCCTATTCCCCAAAGGAACAGAAGGGTTGAGGGTGTCGAAAAAGTCGACACCCTGTCGTCAAAGGCTCATTTCATTCAAGCCTTTGACGAGTAGACAGAAGTATAAAGCCAAAGTTCCATCGGCTAAAAAGCCTTGAAACTTCGGTTTTTCCTCGTCGGAAGTCAATTCCGACTGCGGATTCTAGTTGGGGAACTCTTTGTTCCCCAAGCCCTTCCGCGTTCTTGAAAAAAGTAAAAAACTAGTTTTTTGACAGTCTAAACCCTCCCATTCCGAAAAGGAACAGGAGGGTTATTTTTTATTTTCCGATTTTTTCCCGCAGTTCACGGGGCAGGCTTTCCAGCACTTTTGCGAAATCCCCATCTTCCAGCTGACCGCCTTCCTTTGCCACCACTGCCGCGGATACATAATTTGCCGCTGTAATGGCTTCCTGCCAAGACAAACCAAACCGACGGGCGGAAATTACCGCGCCCGCGTGGGAATCCCCTGCGCCGATGGTATCCACCACGGAAGTTTTCACAGGAGGAGCAAAGAAAATCTCCTTGCCGTCATAAGCCAGAGCGCCTTTTTCCCCCAATGTGATGACCACAGGACTTCCCGTTCTGCGGAAGATTTCTTTTGCCGCTTCTTCCACCGTGTCTTTTCCCGTAAATGCCATGCTTTCTCCTTCATTCAGGTGCAAAATCACCCCAAGGGACAGGAGTTTTTCCATACGGTCTGCGGGAATCCGCATGATACGGGGACCGGGAGCAAAGTATACTGTATATTCCGGGTGTTTTTCCAGATAGTGGATGATTTCCCAGCCGGTGTATTCCTCGATTTCCAGACCGCAGATATAAACGCTGTCGATGGAATCTGTGTCGATGTTTTCCAGATAGCTTTCATGGAAGGTATATTCAATGCCGTGGTCCACGATGAAACTCCGTTCGCCATCCCCTTCATCCTCCACAAGGCAGTAACAGCAGCCATTTTCTTCCTCCGGTTTCCGTACATAAATGGGCACGCCCCGTTTTTTCAGCTGTTCATAGACAAAATCCCCATACATGCCGCCGCCCACAGCAGTACAAAGGCTGTAAGGCGCACCGAAATGCCGCAGGATATCGCTGACCAGATAAGCGCAGCCCCCCAGAGAACGGCTCTGTCTGCTGACGTGGACATCCTCGCCGCATTTGGGCAGATGTTCCACCCGGACAATGACGTCCACCACGGCGGAGCCGATGACTAATGTTTGATTCATGGCTAAACCCTCCTTGATATGTAAAAAACAGTCGTTTTTATTTTTCATTTCTCTATGATACCACAAAATTTTCCAGGAAACAGCATTTTTCCCCTGTTTTCCGCTCCCGCTTTATGCTACACTGGAATTAGGAAAAAACGGGAAACAATGAAGGAGGAATGGTTTTATGGAAGAAACAAAAGAACTGACACTTCCCGAACAGGCCCGGGATCAGGCGAAGAATTATTTCCGTCAGGGACTGAACTGCACAGAATGTGTCATGCAGTCTTTCTTAGACATCCACGGCTCTGACCTGCCGCCGGAAGTCATTGCCCTTGCCACAGTTTTTGGCGGCGGTATGGGACACACCAAAAACACCTGCGGCGCCATTACTGGCGGGGTTATGGCGCTTTCCGCTGTCATAGGCAGAAAGCATCCCTTGGCAAAAGAATCCATGGCGGAACGCATTGCCGAACTGAACGAAATCTATGACTTTTCCGGCAGAATGGTCCACGAAATGGAAGAAAAATTCGGTACACTCATCTGTAAAGAATTGTCTGACCCTCATGGGGATTTCGAAGGGAAGGCACGGAAAAAAAGCTGTATGCAGATGATTGGGGACTGTGCGGAAATCGCCATGAAATACATCATGGAAGCAGAAGGAAAAACCGTATAAACCATCGGGGAAATGTTCTTGGGGCATTTCCCTTTTTCATTTGCAGGGCGGAAATTTTGGAATCCCGCGGGATTTTATGATATAATAATATGGTGTCCTTTTATGGGGATGTTCCCCGGACACAATGTACACCAGAAAAAGAATCGGAGGAAAAACGCACATGAAAAAAATCATTTTGGGCAGTCTTCTTGCCCTTTCTATAGCTGTGCCTGCACTGGCACATCCACCCATCACCGTATATGTAGACCAGCAGGAAGTGGTCTTTGCCGACCAAGCCCCTGTCATTGTGGACGACCGTACACTGGTGCCCATGCGGAAAATTTTTGAAGCCATGGACGCAGATGTCACATGGGATGAACCTTCCCAGACCATCACTTCCACCAGAGGCAGTGACGTTGTCACCATGACCATTGGACAAAAACAGGTCTACAAAAATGGCAAAGTAGTCTATACCATGGACGTGCCTGCCCAGATCATGCAGGACCGCACCATGGTGCCCATCCGTGCCGTAGCTGTGGCTTTTGACGCCAATGTGGCATGGGACGGCATCAATTACGTCATTGACATCACCACAGATGGTACCACCAGCGGCAATTACTCCAAGCAGATTCATGCCGACGACGGCACCCTGCTGGCAACGGTGAGCCTGACTTACAGCCCTCTCACCTCCAACAGCACCGCCGCTGATAAAATCAACAAAAACATCTATGACCAGATGTCCCAGAAGGCTTCTGTCATGACCGTACAGATGGAAACAGCCGCAACAGCCGCTTACACAAAGAATCCCGCTTCCTTCCAGCCCTATTACTACATGGGCACTTATCAGGCAAAGGGTGAAGGCAGCGACTTTGCTTCTGTGGTGCTGGAAGAACGCACATTTATGGGCGGCACAGAAACAAAAACTCTTTCCGCCGATACTTACAACATGAAAAACAGCAGTGACGCCGCTTTGACAGACATCGTCACCGACAGTGAGAAAGAACTGGAAACCCTCATGGAAAAAGGGTTCTCTGCCCTCATTGACCAGAATCCTGATGCTTTCTACAGCGACGCCAAAGACCGTCTGGACAAAAATCTGGACGAAGTTGGCTTCTATCTGGACAACAACGCCGTGGTATTTTATCTGAACAGTGGCATCATTGCGCCGGAAAGCGCCGGCGTTATCGCTTTTTCTGTTCCCCGATAACAGACAGTTTCATCAGAAAACAACGAAAGCCGAAATCCTTATCATGCCAAAGGATTTCGGCTTTCTTATTATTTGTTCTGTTTTCTTCTGAAGACGGCTGTCGCAATTTCCCTCCCCGTCCTTTTTTCTGAAACCACGCATAAAATAGAGAAAGAACCCCCCATTTGTATTTGTAAAAAAATCCCATTCTGTGCCGAAAATATTGACAGTAAAATAGTTTTATACTAAAATTATCTCAGGTTTTTTGAACAGGAAAACAGAAAGGGGTCAGGCAATGTCTACCACACAAAACAAAAAAATCGCCGAAGAACTCATTGCGCTGAATACAAACATTTTTTTGTGGAACCGGGAGCATATTGAAAAGTCTTTCAATATCAACAGGAAAACAAAAGAAGGAGAACTGACGGTACGGCAGTTTCATGTACTGACATTTATCAAAAACGGGGGTATGCATACCGTATCGGAAATTTCCAATTGGTTCAACATCAGCAAAAGCAGTATGTCCATCATGATCTCCAAACTGGAGAAAAACGGATATCTGCGCAAAGAGCAGGCATCTGACACAGATGACGGCAGAAAGATGTATTTCTATCTGACGGAGAAGGGCATGACAGCTGTGACAGAAGCGGAAGAACGTGTACTGGAAACCGTTGCCGGCTGTTTTTCTTCCTTGGATGAAGAAAAGCAGGAAAAAGTTTATACACATTTGCAGGAATTAAACCGAATCTTAAAAGCAGGAGGACTTGGGGAATGAAGAAAACAGCGAGTCTTTTGGCGCTGGCATGCGTCATTGCCATGACAGGGTGCACGCCGAAGGAAGAAGTAACCGAAGAAAAAACCGCCCGTACCGTACAGACAGCGGCAGTAACCACCGGCGATATTTCCAGTGATTTTTCCTATTCCGGGAAGGTTGCCGCATCCAGAGAAGTGTCTGTGGTGCCCACCATTGCCGGGAAAGTCACCGGTTTTGGCTATGAAGTAGGCAATTCCGTAGGGGCTGGGGCTGTGCTTTTCACCGTGGACAGCACAGACTTACAGAATAACCTGCGCAGTGTGGAAGCCAATTACGACGCCACCAAACTGCAGGTAGACAACGCAAAGACCACATTGGAAAGCAACCAGATTCTTTATGATGAAGGCATCATTTCCAAAAGCGATTACGACAAACTGAAACTGGCTTATGACACTGCGGAAGCAAACCTGACTTCCATCCAGATCCAGAAGGAAAATCTGAAAAAGAACATTGCAGACTGCTCCGTTACCGCGCCCATCAGCGGCGTCATCTCTGCCCGCAACGTGGAAATCGGCAGTTTTGCCAGCCAGAGCCAGCCTGCATACACCATTCTGGACGTTTCTTCCGTAAAAGTGGAAGTAGGCGTTTCTGAACAGATGGTCAATGAAATTGCCATCGGGGACACGGTCAACGTACTGCTGACAGCTGTTTCTCCCGATCCTTTGCAGGGCAAAGTATCCACCATCAGCCCTTCCGCCAGTCAGGCAGGTACATACACCGTAAAAATCACACTGGACAACAGCCGCGGTCTTTTGAAGCCCGGCATGCTGGCTGAAGTGCGCTTCATCACCGATTCTTCCAGCGACACCATGATACTGCCCAGAGATGCAGTCATCACAAAAGACGGTGAAGTATATGTTTATGTCGTAGAAAACAACATCGCCAAGAAAGTTCCTGTGGAAACAGGCATCGAAAGCGGTGAAAACATCGAAATCATCAGCGGTCTGACCACCGATATGCAGGTAGTTGTCAAAGGTCAGACTTATATCACCGATGGTGAGGAAGTCAATGTTTCCAACCCTGAGGAAGACGTCCTGCGGGTGCCCGTGGAAGGGGCACAGGTGCAGAGTGAGGGGGAATAAGCCATGTTTTCCAGACTTGCTATCCGCCGGCGCGTTACCACAATGATGGTCACCATGATGGTTTTTCTGGCAGGTATCGTATCCTACATGAATCTGGATATGGACCTGATGCCGGAAATTGATATCCCCATCGTGGTTGTCAGCACCACCTATGTGGGCGCAGGGCCCGAAGAAATCGAAAATCTGGTAACGAAGCCGTTGGAGGAATCCCTCAGCACCGTTTCCAATGTAGAAAACATCACCTCCGTTTCGTCGGCGAATATGTCCATGGTCATGGTACAGTTTGTAGACGGCACGGATATCGACATCGCTTCCATGGACCTGCGTGACATCATCGACCGCACAAAGTCCACACTGCCTGACGATGCCAACGAACCAAACATCATCAAAATGGATATGAACGCCATCCCCATTTACATGGGGGCAACGGCGGAAAATATGGATTTGACAGCCCTCAACGAAATGCTGGAGGACAACGTGGTAAACCGCTTGGAACGTATCGAAGGCGTTGCCTCCGTTGACCTGACCGGTGGTGTGGAACGTGAGGTCCGCATCACCGTTGACCCGGATAAACTGGCTGGTTACGGCCTGACCACATCCCAGCTTTCTCAGGTGCTTTCCGCAGAAAACATGAACCTGCCCTCCGGTTCCCTTTCTCAGGGCTCCACCAACGTACAGGTGCGTACCATGGGGGAATTTGAGGATATCGAGGACATCAAGAGCCTGCCTGTAACAACCCCCGGCGGCGCTCTCATCCACCTCAGCGACGTTGCCCATGTGGAAGAAACAGAAGTTGACCGCAGTTCCCTGAGTATCATCGACGGCAATTACGGCATCATGATCTCCGTCAACAAACAGTCTACTGCCAATCTGGTAGAAGTCAGCGACAAGCTGAACGCGGAAATGGCGAAGATCAATGCCGATTATCCCGAACTGAAGCTGGTTATGCTGACAGATACCGCAGAATACATTCAGCTTTCCATCTCCAACGTAACAGAAACAGCGCTGCTCAGTGCCATCATCGCCTTCTTCGTGCTGCTGGTGTTCCTGAAAAGCCCTGTCACATCCGGTATCATCGCCATGTCCATTCCTACATCCATCATGGCGTCCTTTGCCCTCATGTACCTGTCGGGCATGAGCCTGAACGTTATTTCCATGGGTGGTCTGGCCATCGGTATCGGGATGCTGGTAGATAACTCCGTCGTTGTACTGGACAGCATCTACCAATATTACGAACGGGGGTATGACCCCAAAGAAGCGGCGGAAACCGGCACAAAAGAAGTGACCATGGCGGTAACGGCATCTACCCTGACAACCGTTGCGGTATTTTTGCCCATCGCCTTCGTTTCCGGCTCCGTAGGTCAGCTCATGAAGAGCTTGTCCTTCACCATTTGTTACTCCCTGATCTCCTCTCTGGTGGTTTCCATCACCTTTGTGCCTATGGCATGCGCCCTGTTCCTGCGCAAGGAGCATCACAAGAAAGAAAAGAAATCCAAATTCCGTCTGTCTTACGCATGGGATACCTTCTTTGACCGCCTCACCAACGGTTATGAAAAACTCATCAAGACAGCCCTCCACCACCCCGTCCGCACCATTGCTGTGGTGCTCATCACATTCATTGCCAGCCTGTTCACCATTCCCATTACAGGCATGGACTTCATGGATGAAACCGACGAAGGTGTAGCAAACATCACCGTGGAACTGCCCAACGGCACAGACCTTGACAATACAGAAGAAGTGGTATGGGAAGTGCTCTACCGCCTGCAGGAAATCCCCGAAGCGGATCTGGTTTACGCTTCCGTCGGCGGCGGCATGCTCTCCTCCGGCACATCTTCCGCTTCCGTTACCATGAACTTGGTGGACAAAGCAGAACGTACTCGCTCCACCTCTGAAGTCTGTGAAGAAGTACAGGATATGATGACAGACATTCCTGGCGCGGAAATCACTGCCACCGCTTCCAGCTCTGCCATGGGCAGCTTTGGCGGCGCAGATATTTCCTTCAATGTTTACGGTTATGACTCCCAGACATTGATGGCAGTGGAAGACGATCTGGTGGAACTTTTGAGCAGCACACCGGGTCTGACCGACGTGGAAGGCTCCACCGGCGAAACCGTGCCTGAAGCCAAAGTGGTCATCGACCGCAGCAAGGCTTCCCTTTACGGCATCACCACCGCTTCCATTGCGTCTTCTCTGAACACAGCCATTTCCGGCTCCACCGCTACCCAGTACAAAGTAGACGGTACAGAAATTGACGTTGTCATCCGTTATGACACAGACAAACTGAATTTCCTGACAGATCTGAATAATCTGACTGTCACATCCGCATATGGCGGCGAAATTCCCCTTTCCAGCATTGCGACCGTGGAAATGGGCGAAAGCGCAACTGCCATCAACCGTGAAAATCAGAAAAACTATATCACCATCAGTGCTTCTGCTGACGGCATGAGCGGCGGCGAAGCCCAGAAGCTGGTAGATCAGATTTTAGCAGGCTATACTTTCCCGGACGGCTGCACTTACGGCTATTCCGGCACACTGGAAATGATGAACGATGCCTTCAGCTCTCTGCTGACAGCCCTTGTGGTTGCGGTACTGCTGGTTTATATGATCATGGCATCCCAGTTTGAAAGCATCCGCTACCCTATGATCATCATGGTTTCCATGCCTCTGGCATTTACCGGTGCCATTTTGGGTCTGTTCATCACCGGCAACACCATCACCATGACATCCATGATGGGCTTTATCATGCTGGCAGGTATGGTTGTAAACAATGGTATCGTCCTCATCGACTATACCAATCAGCTCATGGACAGAGGCATGCGGTGCTATGACGCCCTCACCACAGCAGGTCCCCGTCGTCTGCGCCCTATCCTCATGACCACACTGACCACCATCCTTGGTATGCTCCCTCTGGTATTCTCCCAGCAGGAAGGCAGCGAAATGATGCGTACCATGGCCATCAGCGTTATTTTTGGTCTGACACTGTCCTCTCTGGTGACACTGGTATTCATCCCTGTGCTCTACGCATGGATGAATAGCCGCAGAGAACGTCGTCTGGAGAAAAAGGCGGCAAAACGGGCAGCAAAAGAAGCGAAAACTACAGAAAACCTACAAGGGTAATATTAAAGTAATATTAAGAATTTGTGACAACCGCCGCTCAGGTCTTGCCTGGCGGCGGTTTTTGTGGTTATATTGTTTGGAGAAAAGGAGGTTTCCAATTATGGAAAAGATTGGACTGGTTTTGGAAGGCGGCGCTTCCCGTGGGGTATTCACGGCAGGGGTGCTGGATTACTGGATGGAACAGGGCATCACCTTTCCTTATGTGGTGGGGGTTTCCGCAGGCGCATGCAATGCGGCGGATCTGGTATCGAAACAGATTGGGCGTACCCGAAACACCATGATTCACAAAGACAAAAAATATGAATATATGGGGCTGCGGACATTTTTCAAAACCCGTCAGCTCATGGATATGGATTTGATCTTCCGTACATTCCCGGAAGAATACTTCCCCTTTGACTACGATACTTATTTTGCGTCGGAAACAGAGGTGGAATATGGCTGCACAGACTGCCACACAGGCAGACCGGTATTTCTCTCCGAAAAACAGGACAAAGACCGGCTCATGGACATCCTGCGGGCATCCTGCGCCATGCCGGGGGCGGTGCGTCCCGTTCTGGTGGACGGCAAGCCTTATGTGGATGGAGGGCTTTCTGACTCCATTCCTGTGAAACGGGCTTTTGCAATGGGATGTGACAAAGTGGTAGTCATTCAGACCAGAGGAAGGAATTTCCGCATGAAGCCTTCCCGTTCCACAAAACTCATTGCAAGGGCATACAAAAAATATCCTGCCATTGGCGAAGACCTGCGCCGCCGTCCCGTGCGCTACAACAAAAATCTGGCATATATCCGTCGGATGGAACAGGCAGGCAAAGTGCTGGCCATTCGCCCCTGCATGCCGGAAGTGGGACGCATGGAGAAAGATTATAAGAAACTGATGACGTTCTATCGTCATGGTTATATACTCGCACAGGAGCAATTTGCTCAATTACAAGCATTTATGGGAGGAAAGAGATGAAATTACACCAACTGACGAACCGTATCTGGTATACGGAACATGACAGCACCACAGACAGGCCCACATTGGGCTATATCATGGGGGACAGACGCTCTGTGATGCTGGATGCCGGAAACAGCGGCGCACATGGGGAACTGTTTCTGGAGGCTGTCCGCAGAGCCGGGCTGCCCAGACCAGAATTGGTCTGCATTTCCCATTCTCATTGGGATCACACCTTTGGTATGGCATCTTTGGGGCTGCCTGCCATCGCTTCCGAAAAGACCAACGCCCTGCTGCTGCAGATGGCATGCTGGGGATGGTCAGAAAGAGAAATGGCAAAACGGCTGGAAACAGGAGAGGAATCCGCCTTTTGCGATACCCATATTCGACTGGAATACCCTGATTTGAGCCGCATTCAGGTGCGGGGCGCGGACATTATGTTCCGGGACAGACTGACACTGGAATTGGGAAATTGTCCTCTGGAATTATGGGAAGGAGTTTCCCCCCATGCCGATGACTGCACATTGATGCTGGCTGACGGCGTATTGTTCCTGGGAGATGCTTATTGTTCCGTACCCGTTGGCGATGATTGGGTCTATGATAAAGACCTACTGGAAAAACATATCCGCATGTTGGAGGAAACAGACTTCCGTCTTTGCCTGAAAGGGCACCACGCACCACAGACAAAAGAGGAATTGCTGGCAGAATTGAAAGCGGAATTGGAAAAAATCAAATAATAGAAGTAAAACCCCTTTCGTGGAAACGAAGGGGGTTTGTTTTTGAAAAATCATAATTTATGCCAGTTTAAGGGCGGGTTGACTCTGAAACGAAACAAGCCACTTAATCCAAAGAATCTATCAATTCCTGTACTTCATTAAAAAATCTTGATAGGTGGAAGCCATCGGCAACGGCATGGTGAATGTTCATGGTCAGCGGCATGATGAGTTTGCCGTCCTTTTGCTCATATTTGCCCCAAGTGACCACAGGCGCAAGGAATTTCCCCTCATCAAACACATGTACATCAAAATGGGCATATTTTACCCATGGCAGACAGGATACATCAAAGAAGTTTTGCGGCTGATTTGCTAAAATGGCGCGCTGATTTTTGTATCGCTCTCTATCGGCTTCCATTCTGCCGTAAAATTCCCAAAGGTCCTCTGCATACTCCGTGACCATTTTGGTGAAATTTTCGTCATCCGTATGAAAATCCGTGTAAGAAGGAGATACAAAGTCCCATTTGATGAGATTGCCGTCGGCATCCCAACTGTATTTGAATTCATCATGGGCGTTGACAACTTTGGATACAACCCACATCATCAAAGGATAAAAATCCAGATGGTGTTTCTTGGAATATGCTTTTAAATTGGTCACATCCATATCCACCGTCAAACTCATGACGATTCGCATTTTATCGATATAAAATTGAAACAGATCACCTCTGCTCCATTCCTTTAAGTTCATCCGTGTATAATTCATAATCGTTCTCCCAATTGTCATTAATTGCTTTATTCAAGCGAATTATACCATAAACTTATGAATAATTCCAGAAACGAGCCATCCCCGGCAGCGGTGGCACCCAAAGCCCCGCAAGCCCGTCGGTCGCAGCCCTGAAACAAAAAAACACCATGCTTTCAGGGGCTGCTTCATAAGAAAACAAAAATAGTCCAAATTTTAAAAAGCAACGGATGTTTTCTTCTAAAGCCAGCCGTCGCAGTTCCCCTTAAGAAACGAAAAGCAAAAATGATGTTTTCTTAAGGGGAACCTGCTTGGCATGATGTTCTTTGAATTGCGGAGAGGGTCAAGCACTTTGCTCCGCAAAGCCGCCTTCGGCGTCCCCATTTTCTTTGGGGTGCAGGGATTTGAATGACACCCCATGGGCAAGCCCACGGGGACCCCAATTTTCCAGCTTCAGCATGAGACATCTTCACACAACAAAAAAACACCACACACTTTCGTGTATGGTGCTTTTTGTTGAATTGCGGAGACAGGATTTGAACCTGCGACCTCCGGGTTATGAGCCCGACGAGCTACCGGACTGCTCTACTCCGCGGCAGTATAAAATGGGCGGAGAAGGATTCGAACCTTCGAAGCTATCGCAACAGATTTACAGTCTGCCCCCTTTGGCCACTCGGGAATCCACCCATGTAGTGTAGTTATTTTTCGTTTATAAAATACCGACCTGACATTGCCTGCAATGTCACGAGGGATTTTATGAAAAATAACGGAACGGTTTTTCTTTCGCCAGAAAGAAAAAACATACCTTGATTTACTTTTTTCTCACCTATTCCCGTTTCCAGAAATAAGAAAAAAGCCGATGATCGGACTCGAACCGATAACCTGCTGATTACAAGTCAGCTGCTCTGCCAATTGAGCCACATCGGCATGTGTTTTGCACTCGAACCGAATGCAAGAATAATATTATCATAACTCTTTTCATTCGTCAAGCACTTTTTTAAAAAAACCGGCAGAAATTTTTTCCTGCCGGCAAAGTTCTTTATCAACCGTATTTTACTGTCAGATTTACATAGGAAATATGTTCCCGCATAGCGGAATATGCTGTCTGATAATCACCGTTTTTGATGGCTTCCAGAATTTTCCCATGCAGTTCGATGGTCACGTCAATCACTCTGGGATTCTGTGTCAAAGACTCCCGCATAGCAAGGCGGATGCCTTTTTCAAAAGATTCCTTCGCCGCGATCATGGTACTGATCAGCAGTTTATTATGTGTTGCCGCAGAAACCTGCATATGGAACATAGAGTCATAGTCTACGAACAGGTTCACATCATCGCGGTAAGCGATCATTTTTTCATAGCAATGGGTCAGCTGTGCAATATCCTCTGCTGTGGCACGTTTTGCCGCATAGCTTGCTGTTTCCCCTTCCAGCATATACCTAAATTCCAACAAATCATTCAGGTCGGAATTTTCCACCGTGATGCTAAAAGGCGCAATGTTGACGATATTATCGATTTCATTGACGAATGTACCTGCCTTTGAGCGGCGGATAAAGCCGAAAACTGCCAGTGCTGTATAGGCTTCCCGCAAAGTGCTTCTGCCCACCCCCAGCATCTCGCTGACAATGTTTTCATTTGGCATCATATAGCCCGCAGGGAGCTTTCCTTCTATAATCAATTCTTTTAATCTTTGGAACAGTGTCTGTGAAATATTATGTTTTCCCAGGTCTTTTTTCAGGTATTCCGCCTGTTCCATCAAATAATCACGCCCCATGCCGCTTCCTCCTTACATTTTCTGTATTTTTATTCATTTTCTCTTTTGTACGTTCCATATTATTTTAGCACCGCTGTCAACTTCCCGCAAGTCTTTCCGCGGACTTTCCCGAAACTTTATACCATTTTCACAAGGGAAACTGCATTTTTAATTAATCTATTTCCTTGGGAAACACATATTCGTCCTGAATCTGTTCCAAAGGGATATTTTTGTCCAAAAGGAAGCAGGCTGTTTCCTCATGAATTTCCTTCAGACGTTCATAATCCTTGGGACGCACCACCTGATACCGTTCTTCTTCGGGCAGTGTGAGCATCTCATAGACACTGCGCACCACAAAATGATTTTCGTTCTCCGCATTGCGGAACTGGGTCCAAATGGGCACAAAAGAAACTTCCTTCACTTCCGCCGGATTGTCTGCCACCTGTTCCACAGTCAAATGGAGCACAATGGAAGCGTTTCTAGGGGGTGTTGTCTGGGAGGAAATAAAATTCCCCAGAGAATAAATGATGAAGCCGTCATGGACGCCGTCGCCATGGTCTACCTGACGGTATTCCATCCGCTGGAGCACATGGGGATGGCTTGCCAGCACAATATCCGCACCGGCTGCAAACATACTGTCTGCCCATTCCACGAAAATATCATTAGGCACCGTTTCATACTCATTACCCATATGGGGCAGCACCACAACAACGTCCGCCAATTCCTGGGCTTTTGTGATATCAGCCATAAGGGTATCATCAATGTGGTTCACCAGATAATCTTCCGGCACAGGAATCCCATTGGTGCCGTAGGTAGCCGATACAAAGGCAAATGTGATGCCATTGACTTCCTTGGTATAAATGGTGTCCCTTGCCTCCTGAGAAGCGTAGGTGCCCACATGGTCGATATCATAGGCATCCAGCTGGGCAATGGTGCGTTTCAAGCCCGCTTCTCCCGTATCCATGCTGTGGTTATTGGCAGTGGTCAGCAGATTGAATCCCGCGTCTTTCACTGCGTCCAGAAAGCTGTCCGGCGTATTAAAGCAAGGGAAAGAAGCGTATTCTTTGTCCGGTCCCCCGAAAGTCAATTCCAGATTGCCGATAACGAAGTCATAGCCCTCGAAGTACCGCTTCACATCCTGAAAATTATGCATGAAGTCATAAGTTCCCGTTGCCGGGTCATAGGCTTCCTTATACTGGTAATCATGAACCATGATGTCCCCCACAACCGCCATGGTGACTTCCTTCACCACAGGCTCCGCAGTGCCTGCCTCTGCCGTATATTCCGCCTTTGCCCCGCCGCAGCCGCAGAGCAGGAACGCCGCTGCCAGCAGCATCCACCGTTTTTTCATGACAAAACCCCCTTTACTTCGACAATTTGTATTACAGCCAGTATACTATATTTTTCGCTTTCTCACAGTATTTTTCCCACAAAAAAAGGAACAGACAGGCTCCCTTTTTTTCTCCCCATCAATCTTTCATTTGTTCCTTGATGGTAGGCGTAATTTTGCCTTTTTTCACCTGATGTCTGGAGAAAAAATACGCCGCCAGACACAAGACCACAGGAATGAGCAAAAACAGGAACGCGCCCAAATCGTGCATATATGCCCCCACAAAAACAGAGATGATCAGCAGCACCGCAGACAGGATAAGACCTGTCCATTTTGCATTTTTTCTGGTGGCAATGACCCCTTCCATAAACACCACCAACACAAAAAGCGTAAATGTGCAGCCCAGATCATATAAAAAACCTAACATGCCTTTTCTCCTCCTGTTTCATTGGGTTTATAGCTATCATACCACCGCATTTGATTATTTTCAACAAAAAATCTGATTTTCTTTTCATTTCTTTGTTTATTTCTTACATTTTCTTCCAGTTGTCAGGCAAACAAAAAAACTGCCGCCTTTTTATGAAAAAAGCAGCAGTTTTGTGAATTATTTTCACAACCTGTGATATTTAGAATTTTCCGCCGCCACCGCCAAAGTTATGACCGCCGCTGGAAAAGGTAGAGGAGCCGCCTCCCCAAGAATTGTTATTGTTGTCCTCATTTTTGATGATACGTTTTCTGGTGGTGTGAGTGGTCACAAAGGAATCCTGGTTCACACGGAAATTTACACCATTTTCCTTCAGATAGGCTCTGCCGTCGGTGAAGGATTTCACGTTATTATGCCCTTTGCGCATGAACACCACGGAAACCCCAGCCATAATGAGGGCAAAAATCAGAGAAATGCCCACATAAAGGACGATATTCCGGCTTTCCTGTTCTTTTTGGTATTCAGACTGGTAGGCTTCGGGGTTTGCCAGATATTTCTGATATTCCCCGCAGTAATATTCCACATCTGTCAGGAATGTGGACATGGCGTCGTAATACGCCCCTTCGGAAAGGATGGGCTGCACTTCATTCCAGATTTTATCGATGTAATAATCGGTGAAAATACGGATACCTTCACCAGATGTGACCATCTGGGCATCTCTGTCTCCCATGTCGATGATGAACACAATACCGTCTTTTTCCGCGCCATAACCAAAATCCCCATCCAAAAAGAACTGTGCCGCGTACTCTCTGGCTTCCAGACCTTGGGTATCTGTGGTGGTCAAAAACAGCACATCCATCCCATAGGTTTCCCCAATAGCTTCTGCCCGGGAAGTCAGGTCTGCCGCTTCCTCTTGGGTATACAATCCCGCTTCATCGAACACATGGCCTTCCATACGACCAAAAGCTGTCAGGCTGCCCGTGAAACAAAGAATCAGGGTCAACAAACATACCAAACCTGTTTTTCTCATGCCATGACACCTCCAATCAGCCATACCAGCAGAAAGGCAACCACAAATACAATGACGAAGATCAGCAGGAACCAGGTGACGCTGCGACCTGTATCACAGGGCAGTTCCCCGACGATTTTCCCTGTCTGTCCGTTCATGGCAAAGAGATATTTCTTGCCTTTAAAATTGCTTACCAGCATCCACACAGGCAGCAGCAAATATGCCTGATGGTCGGATTTATAGTTTGTGTTGCACTGTACGCTATGTACCACATCATACCGTCTGCCTTCTTCCGAAGCGCGATTTTCGATGCCTCTGGAAACACGATCTTTCATACGTTCAAAGAGGTCTTTTGGCTCATAAGTGTATTTTTCCGCCAGATAGCCGCTGAGGTACCGCATATCAAAGGGTTCCACTTTTGTAAAATCAAAGGGTTCCAGCGCATCCATGAGGGCATCCTCCATATTTTCCGAAGCATCCAGAGGGATATTTTCAAAATCCATGGTCCCTGCCCGATGGATATGGAACAGATCTGTTTTGGTATAATCATAATCCCCATCGCTCCAGATCAGGTGATTTTCCCCAGTTGCGTGGTAATCAAAGTCCGCTTTGCAGTCAAAAAGCCAATAAGGCACATAAACGCCCGTGATTTTCTCCAGACGCTGCTGGGAGGTAAAACCCTTGGGCAGGAGTTTTTTGCCCTTACACAGCTTCAGAAAGGCTTCCTGCGCCTGTTTTTTATCCGTTGCAAAGGGGATCATAGCGGAAGGATGATATTTTCCGCTGAACTGCTGGGGGTTTACGGTAGGATTGCCGCAGAACACGCAGAAAGTAGCCGCTGTTACGTCATCGGTCACGATTTCCGCGCCGCAGTTGGGGCAGCTGTATGCCCGGAGATGTTCCTGATCCTTGCCTTCTGCCACATTTTCTTCACAGGCAAAGTCCACGGTTTCGGTTTTGCCGCTGTCACCGGAGCTGACGGTATAGCCGCTGTTTTCGGTTTTTGCGCCTCGCTGTTCCAATTCCTCTTTGGTATATGATGAATCACAATAATCACAAACCCATTTGCCCTGTCCGCCGTCATAGCGCAGATACGCGCCGCAGCCGGGGCAAAGATAGGTGATGCCTTCTGCCATGATGATTCCCTCCTTTTTTTCATTTGGGTATAAGAGATTTTTTCGACTTTTCTGCCGTTTTTCCTTTTTGGGAAACAAAACAGGGCGGAAATCTGCCTTTCCGCCCCGTATCTATTTTTTTGATTCTCTTTTATGCTTCTGTATCTTCAGAAACGGTGATTTCTTCGTTTTCCGCAGCCGCTTCTGCCTCTTTTACCGCCAGTTCTGCCAGTTCTTCTTCCTCGGATTCGATGTCGTCCTCGGTGATTTTGGCAATGCCTACCACGCTGACGCCTTCATCCAGATTCATCAGTTTCACACCCTGTGAAACTCTGCCGATGGTGGAAATATCCGCTCCCCGCAGTCGGATGATAACACCTTCGGAAGTGATGAGCATGATTTCTTCATTTTCTTCCAGCATCAAAACGCCGGTGAGGAGCCCTGTTTTTTCTGTGAGCTGATGGATTTTCACACCCATGCCGCCGCGGTACTGGACTTTAAATTCTTCCGGTACTGTCCGTTTGCCGAAGCCTTTTTCCGTTACGTTGAGGACTTTGGCTGTGGGGCTCATTTTCACAGCGGAAACCAGATAATCCCCTTCTCTCAGGGAGATGGCTTTCACGCCGGTGGCTGTTCTGCCCATGGGACGCACATCTTTTTCGCTGAAACGAATACCCATGCCATTTCTGGTTGCTGCCAGAATTTCGTCTTCCCCTTCGGTGGTCATAACGGAAATCAAGCTATCGTCTTCACGCAGGTTAATGGCAATCAAACCACCTTTGCGGATATTGCTGTAGCTTGCCATATCTGTTTTCTTGATGAGACCCTGTTTTGTGAGCATCACCAGATAACGGTCTTCTCTAAATTCCTTCACGGGAATGACCGCTGTGACAGATTCATCCGGCGCGATTTCCAGCAAGTTGACAATAGCCATGCCCCTTGCAGTTCTGCCTGCTTCCGGCACTTCATAGCCTTTCAGACGGTACACTCTGCCATGGTCTGTGAAGAACAGGATGGTGTCGTGGGTAGAACACAGGAACAGGTCTTTGACGAAGTCCTCGTCCCTTGTCTGCATGCCAACGATACCACGTCCGCCACGGTTCTGGCTCTTATAAGTCATAAGAGGTGTCCGTTTTACATAGTTCAGGTTAGACAATGTAAATACGCATGTTTCCTCGTCAATCAGGTCTTCCACGTCGATTTCGCCGGGGTTTGCCACCAGCTGGGTACGACGGGGGTCTGCGTATTTATTTTTGATATCCTGCATTTCATCGCGGATCACGCCAAGGAGTTTGGCTTCGTCTGCCAGCAGGGATTTATAATAAGCGATTTTTTCCTGCAAATCTTTATATTCCGCGTCGATTTTTTCGTGTTCCAAGCCTTGCAGTCTGCGCAGCTGCATTTCCAGAATAGCCTGTGCCTGAATTTCAGACAGACCAAAGCGTTCCATCAAACGTTCCTTGGCGTTATCGTAGCTGGTACGGATGATACGGATAACTTCGTCAATATTGGAAATGGCAATCCGCAGCCCTTCCAGAATATGCGCACGTTTTTCCGCCTTATCCAGATTGAATTTTGTCCGGCGGGTCACCACTTCTTCCTGATGTTTCAGGTATTCAGACAACATCTGCTGGAGATTCAGCACCGCAGGCTTGCCGTTTACCAGAGCAATCATGATGGCGCCGAAGCTTTCCTGCAGCTGGGTATATTTATAAAGCTGATTCAGGATAACGTTCGCGTTTACGTCTTTTTTCAGTTCGATGATGATCTGAATATCATCGCCGGCGGAAGCGTCGTACAAATCGCTGATGCCGTCCACACGTTTTTCTTTTACCAGTTCGGCAATCTTTTCAATCAAACGGAGTTTATTGACCATGTAAGGGATTTCCGTTACGACGATTTTTTCTCTGCCGTTGCCCATGGGCTGGATTTCCGCTGTGGAACGCACAAGGATTTTACCTCTGCCTGTGCGGTATGCAGCACGGATACCACTTTTGCCCAGAATGGTGGCACCGGTGGGGAAGTCAGGACCTTTGATATATTCCATCAGTTCTTCCACATCGGTTTCTTTGCCATTGATTTTATTATCTATCATGACGGTCAGACCGTCGATGACTTCTCCCAGATTATGAGGAGGGATATTGGTTGCCATACCAACGGCGATACCGGAGGAACCGTTCACCAGCAGGTTTGGAATCCTTGCAGGCAGAACCACAGGTTCTTTTTCTGTTTCGTCGTAGTTCGGCACAAAATCTACGGTATCTTTTTCGATGTCCGCCAGCATGGCTGCTGCCACCTTGGACATACGGGCTTCGGTGTAACGGGCTGCCGCTGCGCCGTAGCCGTCAATGGAGCCAAAGTTCCCGTGACCGTCTACCAGCATATAGCGCATGGAGAAATTCTGTGCCATACGCACCATTGCCTGATAGATGGAGCTGTCGCCGTGGGGATGATATTTACCCATGGTATCACCAGTGATACGGGCGGACTTTTTATAGGGTTTATTGGGCTCCAGATTCATTTCGTTCATGGAGTAGAGAATTCTTCTCTGTACAGGCTTCAGACCGTCACGGACATCGGGCAGTGCTCTGGCTACGATAACGCTCATGGCGTAGTCGATGTAGCACTTTTTCATTTCCTCGTTGATGTCTATGGAAACGACCTTATCCATCTCGTTGTTTACTTCACTCATGGTTTCACCTCAATCCCTTTCATCAGAAGTCCATTTCCGCATACTGCGCGTTTTCCTCGATAAATTCCCGTCTGGGTTCCACACTGTCCCCCATGAGCATGCTGAAGATTTCATCTGCCAAAAGGGCGTCGCTGATGTCAACTTTTTTCAAAATACGGTGTTCCACTGCCATGGTGGTGTCTCGGAGCTGGTCATAGTCCATTTCCCCCAGACCTTTATACCGCTGTACGTCTTTGATGTTATCTCTGCCGATTTCTTTATACAGTTCTTCCAGCTGGGCATCGTCATAGACGTAATAATGCTTTTTGTTCTTCTCTACCCGATACAGAGGGGGCTGTGCGATATATACCTTGCCTTCCTCGATAAGCTGGGGCATATAGCGATAGAAGAATGTCAGAAGCAGTGTACGGATATGGGCGCCGTCCACGTCGGCATCGGTCATGATAACAATTTTATGATAACGGAGTTTTTCAATGTCAAAATCCTCAGAAATGCCGGTGCCGAATGCGGTAATCATATTGCGGATTTCCTCACTGTTGAGGATTCTGTCCAGTCTTGCTTTTTCCACGTTCAAAATTTTACCGCGCAGAGGCAGGATGGCCTGTGTTTTGGGGTCTCGGGCTTTGATGGCAGAACCGCCCGCGGAATTCCCTTCGACGATATAGATTTCGCATTCGTAAGGGTCGCGGCTGGTGCAGTCTGTGAGCTTGCCGGGCATACGGGTATTTTCCAGACCGGTTTTGCGGCGGACAAGTTCTCTTGCCTTTCTGGCAGCGTCACGGGCTCTGGAAGCCATCAAACCTTTTTCGATGATGATTTTACCCACTGCCGGGTTTTCTTCCAGGAAATAGGTCAAATATTCGCTCAAAACGGCTTCTACGGCGCCTTTTGCCTCGCTGGTGCCCAGTTTTGCCTTTGTCTGACCTTCAAACTGCGGGTCACCCACTTTGATGCTGACAACGGCTGTCATGCCTTCCCGCACGTCATCACCGGAAAGTTTTTTGTCGGAATCCTTGATGATGCCGATTTTTTTGCCGTAGTCGTTGATGGTCTTGGTCAGACCGGATTTGAAGCCCACCAGATGGGTACCGCCATCGGGGGTGTTGATGTTATTCACGAACGTAAAGATATTTTCTGTGTAGCCGTCGTTATGCTGGAAAGCCACTTCCACCAGCACGCCGTCCTTTTCGCCGCTGGCGTAGAAAATATTGTCATAAAGCGGCTGACGGCTTTTGTTGATATACGCAACAAATTCCTTGATGCCCCCTTCGTAGTGGAAGGAGCGTTCCTGTTCCTTGCCTTCCCGCAGGTCGATGAGGTTGATTTTCAGACCTTTTGTCAGGAAAGCTGTTTCTCTCAGGCGCTGTTTCAGGACATCATAGGTAAACACCGTTTCTTCAAAAATTTCCGGGTCAGGCAGGAAATGAACGAAGGTACCGTGTTTGTCTGTGGTGCCGATTTCGTGAACAGGGCAAAGGACATTGCCTCTTTCGTATTTCTGTTCATAGATTTTGCCGTCGGTATAGACGTTGACATAGAGCCATGTGGACAGGGCATTCACAACGGACGCACCTACACCGTGCAGACCGCCGGATACTTTGTATCCGCCGCCGCCGAATTTACCGCCTGCATGCAGTATGGTGAATACAACCTCCAAAGCGGAAATGCCTTTCTGGTGGTGGATACCCACAGGGATACCACGACCGTTATCCAATACAGAAATGGAGTTGTCGGGGTGGATGGTAACGGTGATCTCCGTACAGAAGCCTGCCAGGGCTTCGTCCACGGCATTATCCACGATTTCGTATACCAGATGGTGGAGCCCCTTTTCACTGGTGGAGCCGATATACATGCCCGGGCGTTTGCGCACCGCTTCCAGACCTTCTAAGACCTGGATTTGGCTTTCATTATATTCTGCTGACATATTTTCCTCTCCTCACATAATCTTGGCAATTTCCCAGATTTTCAGGAAAAATTGCCCCAAAAAAATCGGATGTTCCTGCATCCGGTAAATCATAGTGGTATTATATCATAAAAACATTGATTTTTCAAGGAAAACAGCCATTTTTATGTATTATTTCCAATGGCTTCTAACCTTAATTATGGATTTTGGGTAAAAAAACAGAAATTCCTTCTGACGCGGACAAACTGTCTTTTCTAGCAAAAGAATTTTTGCGGAAAATTTTCCAAATTGTTTTATCACAAATCGAAACATAAAAAAATCCCTCTGCCACATGACAGAGAGATCATTTCTTGCCGATTTTTCCGTTTTTCACATAAAACAGGTTTTCCCTGCTCAAATAACTGCGGACAGCATCCTCGATGCCGGTGCAGGTCAAAAATGCCTGCAAGCCTTCAATGCTTTCCATGAGGTATTTCTGCCGCTTGCCATCCAGTTCCGACAGAACGTCATCCAACAGCAGTACGGGACTTTCGCCCGTTTCCTCCCGAATCAGCTCGATTTCCGCAAGTCTGGCAGAAAGGGCCGTTGTCCGCTGCTGTCCTTGGGAGCCGAACTGCTTCACATCTTTTCCGTTGACCAGAAAAAGGATGTCGTCTTTGTGGGGACCTGCGTTGGTGGAACCGGTGTAAATATCCCGATCCAAACTCCGCTCCAGCTTCTCTCGCAGACTGCCCCCCTCGCAATTTGGCTTATATTCCGTTTTAAGGCAGTCTTTGCCTCCCGTCAATATTTCATGCCTCTGGGAGGCTATCTCGTCCAGACGGGCTAAAAATTTGGCTCTGACAGCCATGATCCGCTCGCCGCGCTCAATAAGCTGTTCATCCCAAACGAAAAGGGTGTCTGCCAAAGCCGGCTTCACCTTGATTTCTTTCAGCAGATTGTTCCGCTGTTTCAGCACACGATAATACTGCTGAAGGTCATAAAAATACACGTTGCTGATCTGGCTCAGCTCCATATCCAAAAACCGCCTGCGTTCCGCCGGGCCGTCTTTGATGAGAGATAAATCCTCGGGCGAGAATATGACAGCGTAAAGGGTGCCGAACAATTCCCCCATCTTTTTCACCGGAATGCCGTTGACGGCAATGCCTTTTTTCTCGTCCCGCTTCAGATGCACGTCGATGCGGTCACCCCTGTTTTTCCGCATGACTTCCAGACGGATATGACTTTCTTCCTCCCCAAAGGCAATGAGCTGCTGCTCACTTCTGCCACGGAGAGAACGCCCCAGGGCACAAAAATAAAGGGATTCCAGAAAATTGGTTTTCCCCTGAGCGTTATCGCCGTAAAACAGATTCATGCCTGCCGTAGGCGCAATATGGAGGGGTTCCAGATTGCGGAACCCCTGTAAAGATACTTCTTTAATATACATAAATATGCACCTTTTTATTATAATTATAAATTATGCATAATACCCATGCATAGGGTTTTTGCATTTATGCAATGCGGTTACCACAAAGGATTGCCTTCCGCATCCAGGTATTCCGTATATATATTGTCCCAGTAAGGCAGGAAAGTCAGAAACGCCGGGCGTTCTTCTCCCACCGGGTAGGCATTTCCTGCTTCGTCCGTGAGGTAAGCCACATCTTCCCCGGTCACATAACAGAAATAATAGAACTCTTCTTCCAGAGAAAAGCGATATACATCAACTTGGGTATTCGGCGGGTCTGGCATAGCGTAAACATGACTAAAACGAGAAAGCTTACCTTCATACCATATAAAATTCCCATCTGCATCCTGCCGGAACATAACCAACTGGGGATAGTCCTCATTTTCTGCGCTCTCATAAAAGACGCAGCGGTAAACGGTTCCGTCAACTTCCCCATCCTCTACGTGTTTCAGATCAATTTCCGCCTTCCGTCCTCTCCCCACGCGGTCAATGGTTTCACAGATTTCCGCATCCGTATTGCCCAAAAGAGGGCGATTCTGCCATTTTGTCCAGAAAGTACAGCCAATGACAGCGATGATAAGGAATACCGCGCATAAAATCAAAGGTTTCAGATTGTTTTTTTCCATAGGACATGCCCCTTTCCCAGAAAAATCAGTCTTCTGCCACAACCTCTACTTTCCCGATGCCTTCGACTTCCACCACATCACCGGGGCGGATTTTTTTGCCCCGTTCCGTTGCCATGACCCCATTGACATAGACAACGCCGTCTGCCAGAAATACTTTCACATCAGAGCCCTGATCGATGAGCCCTGCCAGCTTCAGCACCTGCTGGAGTTTGATATATTCTGTATGAATATAGACTTTATCCATGATTTCCACTCCTTTCCGCAAAAAATCATTCTTTCATGAAAAACTGCACAGCAGTCAATGCCGCTGCCGCCAGAAGAATCACCACCACAAGAATCCAGGAACGGCGATTTCCAGCTTGCATCTGTTCCTGTGTCACCTCATGGGTTTTCAGATATTCTTTTCTCGACAGATAGGATGCGATGATCATCACCGCAAAACTTCCCCAAACCAGGAAAGGTCCACCTGCCCCCATCAAATGTTCCGCATTGTTGTTGGACTTGCCCCACAAAAACACCACCAATGCGGCAATCTGTAATATCCGCAGTACAATGTACATAAACGAAGCCCCTTTCCGTTTATCTGCAATCCGTTCCGAAAATTACAAAATCCACAGGATGATTACCGCGATGACAATCACAGCCATCAAAATGATGGAGCGTTTATTTTCCGCCATGGTCTGTTCTTTTGTCACCGCGCCGCTGTTCTGGCGCACTTTCGCACCCAGATAAGCCGCAACGATCATGACGGCAAAACTTCCCCAAACCAGAATGGGCGCACCATTGCCAACAAGATTCCGTGCGTTATCATTGGCACTGCTCCACAAAAATACAACCAGTGCCAAGATCTGCACAGCACGCATGATCATATACATGTATGAACTCCTTTCAGTCTATGATCATTGCTTCTCTTTATTTGATTTTCATCACATACGCAAAGGCAGGATCAGATACTGATAAGCCTTGCCTTCCAGCGGCACGATGGTACAAGGGCTGAGAGATCCGGTAAAGCGGATTGCCACTTTTTCATCGTCGATAGCCCGGAGGGCTTCAATCAAATAACGAGGATTGAAAGCAATCTGCATTTCGTCGCCATCTGTTTCGTTCGGCACTTCTTCATAAGCGGTGCCCATATCACTTCTTGCAGTGATGACCAATACATTGGGTTTCAGTTCCAGACGCACAGGTGTTTTACGGTTATCTCTGGAAACCAAAGACGCGCGTTCCAGTGCCTGAATCAATTCATTTGTATCAATGATGATCTTTGTTTTGAAATCTTCTGTAAAGTTATTTTCATAGCTGACATATTCCCCTTCCAGCAGACGGGAAACCATGGTCGCCATGCCCAGATCGAAGAGCACGTGCTTATCTGTAAAATACAGATGCACCTTATCTTCGTCTTCCTGAGAAAGGATTTTTGTCAGTTCTGTCAAAGTCTTACCGGGAACCACAACGCTCTTTTCTGTAAAGTCATGTTCCAGCGGGCTTTTGCGGAAAGAAATGCGGTAGCCGTCGATGGAAACCACCTGGAGTGCGTTTTCTTTCATTTCGAACAGTTCCCCAGTGAGGATCTGTTTGGTAGATTCCTGAGAAATGGAGAAAATGGTCTGACGGATCAAATTCCGCAGTTCATTCTGTCCCAAAGTATAAGCTTCTTCCTGTACCACATCAGGCAGTGCAGGGAAATCGTCGCCGCTCTGCCCCATGATGGTAAAACGGGAAGTACCGCCAGTGATGGTGATGCTGTTTTTCTCGTCTGTTTCCAGTGTGACAGTATCGCCGTTCAAACGACGGATGATTTCATGGAAGATTTTGGCTTCAATGGCGATTTCGCCTTTTTCCAGCACATCTGCATCAATGGGTGCAGTCTGGATACCCAGTTCCAGATTATTGGCTGTCATGGTGAAGCCTCTCTGGTCTGCTGTCAGCAGAATACATTCCAAAATGGGAAGTGTCGTTCTGGAGGAGACAGCCTTGTTCACGATATTGATGAAGTTCAGCAAGGTTTCTTTGCCGCACATGAGTTTCATTTATACACATCTCCTTTTTGTTCACAGTGCATGGATAGAATAATAGAATTTGGTTCGTAGCAGTAGCAGTAGAGGGTGTGGAAACTGTGGAAAACCCCATTTTTCCTTGAAATCATGGGAAAAACCACCGAGGGACAACCATGTGGAAAAGCCAAGGACAACTCCCCTGCTTATAAACACTTTCCACAGGGGTCTATTTTCCCCTCCATTTATCCACAGCCTGTCCCAAGGAATTTCACAGCCCCATGGGGACAGACTTATCCACAGGTCATTGCTGCTCTTTTTTACCGTTCTTTGATCTCTTTTTCCAGTTCCATGATGGTATTTTTCAGTGCTTCGTCATTTTCCATCTGCTTTTCGATTTTGGAAATGCCATGGATGACGGTGGTATGATCTCTGCCGCCGAAGCTTTCGCCGATTTTCGGCAGGGAAATGTCTAATAATTTCCGGCACAGGTACATGGATACCTGTCTGGGAAAGGCGATGTTTTTGGGCTTTTTGTTGCCCTGAATGTCCTCTACGCTGATGTTGTAGCGTCTTGCCACAATCTCCTGAATGAGCTGTGGTGTCAGAGGCGCCTGGGCGTTTTCGCTGTAAACATCCCGCAGGGTTTTTTCTGTCAGAGCCAGTGTGATTTCCTGATTTGTCAGGGTTGCGTAAGCCACGATGCGGGTCAGTGCCCCTTCCAGTTCACGGATGTTGGATACGATATTCTTTGCGATGTAGGCCATGACTTCGTCGGGCACATGGAGGTTGTCACGATCGGCTTTTTTCCGCAGAATGGCAATTCTTGTTTCATAGTCAGGGGGCTGAATATCTGCGATGAGACCCCATTCGAAACGGCTGCGCAGACGGTCTTCCAGTGTTTTGATTTCCTTGGGCGGACGGTCGGAAGAAATGATGATCTGTTTGTTGGATTCATACAGCGCATTAAATGTATGGAAAAATTCTTCCTGTGTCCCTTCTTTTTTGGAAATAAACTGAATATCGTCGATGAGCAGCACGTCAATGTTCCGATATTTGTTGCGGAATTCCTCGTTTTTGTTGTTCTGGATGGACAGGATCAGCTCGTTGGTGAAGGTTTCGCTGGTTACATAGAGCACCTTTGCCGCCGGATTCTTATCCAATATAAAGTGTGCAATGGAATGCATCAGGTGGGTTTTGCCCAGACCGGAGTTTCCGTACAAAAATAAAGGGTTGTAGGCTTTTGCGGGAGATTCCGCAACGGCAAGGGATGCCGCGTGAGCCATACGGTTGCTGTTGCCCACCACGAAAGAGCTGAATACATATTTGGGATTCAGATTCCGTGCCACATCGCCGCTTTCTTCTTTTTTCACTTCTGCTGTGGTATGGACGGGAGTTTTTTCCCCTTCGGTCAGGATGACGATGTCGTAATTGATGCCCGTCACGTTCTTCAGAGCGCTGCGGATGAGGGTCAGATGACGTTTTTCCAGAATTTCCTTGCATACGTTGTCACTGACCTGCAGCAGAAAACGGCTGCCGTCGATGCCCACAGGCACAATGGGCAGAATCCATGTTTCAAAACCGATGGATGAGGAAATTTCCTGTTCGATGAGCTTCAAAGCCGCGTTCCAAGATTGGTTGATGTCCATAAACAATCCTCCTATTACATTTCTTTTTCAAAAATCCGATGCAAAATGCTGTGGATAACCCATTGGTTTGCCCACAGTCCCCTGTTTTTTCCCTGTGTATGGACAACACATTTTGCTTTTTATACACAGCGGTGTGGAAAAACAGTCCTGATGTTTTGCACAATCCCGAAAAAATGGAAATTTCGGTCTTTTGCTGCAAACCATATTTTTTTCATCCGCAGAAAATCCACAGCTCATAAAAGTTATACACAGGGTTATCAACAGCTTGTGGATAACTTTCCGAAAAGAGGCGTGGAAATTGTGGAATAGCTGAAAAAAAGGACAAAAATCCTGCCGCTGTCGTCAAAGGGAGCCCCTTTTTTCCAAGTTCCGCCAATGCAGGACGGTTTTTTTCGGCAGATTTTCAGACAAAAAAACAGCTCTCTGTTTCCCTTTTGGTATTCGGTACGTCAAGACAGCTGCCTGCCGCGGAGGCACATCTCATTTTGATTCTGTCTTTCAGTATAACAAAAGTTATCCACAACCGCAATGAAAAAATGGACTGAATTGTGGAAAAGTCAGATTTTCACCAAAAAAGCAAATGGCACAACTTGTGATTTTTTTGTCAAAAAAACGGAAAATCACACAAAAACAGCAGTCCGTTTTTTGATAGTCCATATTTTTTCTGTATTTTTTATAAAATCAGAACACAGAGAAAAAATCGGGTTAATTACAATATATAGAACAAAAAGTCCCAAAGAGTTCCAAATGTACTTTTTTTTGGTATGGATTTTCGTACAATTTTTTGTGGAAAATGGAAAAAAAGCCGTAAATTCCCCTTGTAGCGGATATTTTTTTCTTGACGGGGACTTGCTTTTTCACTATAATAGTAGCAGTGCTCGTAAAAAGGGCGTTAAAACCCTGCAAGGACAAAGGAGGTGCATGTGCAATGAAAATGACATTTCAGCCCAAGAAAAGACAGAGAAGCAGAGAACACGGCTTCAGAAAAAGAATGAGAACTGCAAACGGCAGAAAAGTGCTGGCTGCAAGAAGAAGAAAAGGCAGAAAAGTACTGTCCGCATAATTTTCGATGATACCAAGAGTAAATTAAGGCCGCAGAATGTGGCCTTTTGTTCGTCATTGGAAAAAATTTTTTTAGGCAAATCGGGAAGGGAGCTGGATGACCATGCTTTTTACACAATCCCTGAAAAAGAATTTTCAGTTTCGCTATGTATATCATAAGGGCAGATCTTTTGCCAATCGCCGTCTGGTGATGTATATCATCAAAAACGGCACAGCGGAAAACCGTCTGGGCATTTCCGTCAGCAAAAAAGTCGGCAAGAGTGTTGTCCGCTCCCATGTGACCCGCCTGATCCGGGAAAGCTACCGCAGTATGGAAGCAGAGCTGAAGCGTGGCTATGACATCGTGGTCATTGCCCGTGTATCCTGCAATGAGGCTTCTTATTGGGAAGTGCGGGATTCTCTGCGTCATTTGATGAAAAAACATAATTTCTTCTGCCCGGAGGAAGCGGAAAAAAAGTGAGATGATATGTTCGTATGGTAAAAAAAGTATTTTTGTTTCTCATTCGTTTGTATCAGCTGGGGATCTCCCCTTATATCGGGCCCCATTGCCGTTTTACCCCCACCTGTTCCAGATACGCCTATGAAGCCATCCAGAAGTATGGTGCCTTAAAGGGCGGCTATCTTGCGGTGCGGCGGTTATTGAAGTGCCATCCTTTTCATGAAGGCGGCTATGATCCGGTGCCTTGATTTTTTTGTTTGATTGCGCTGATGAAAAGTGCAGAAAAATTCTCATGTTTGGTGATGTAAGGAGGCAAAAAAGTGAATGAATTGATGTTGTTGTCCACCATGCGTATGGTGCGAGAACCGGGTATTTTCGAACCCATTGCCATCGTTCTTGGCAAAATCTATAACATGCTCTTTAACGGCATTTACGGCAGTGTCAGTGCAGGCGCGCTGGGGATTGCCATCATCGTTTTTACATTAATCGTGAAACTTATCTTGTTCCCTCTGATGATGAAGCAGCAGAAGTCTTCCTTTAAGATGCAGCAGCTTCAGCCGGAGATGAACAAAATCAGAGATAAATACAAAGGCAAGACCGACACCATGTCTCAGCAGAGAATGGCGCTGGAATTGCAGGACTTCCAGAAGAAAAACGGCGTACACCTTATGGGCGGCTGCCTGCCTATGCTGATCCAGCTTCCTATCCTGTACGCACTGTACTACATCTTCCAGAACGCTTATGTTTACGTTGATGTCATCGGCAACAACTACACAGACATCGCCAACGCCATCATCCAGATTCCTGCGGCGCTGCGTATGGAAGCCTTCACACCTTTTGCACAGGACCTGGTAGACACTTATAAAAATCTGGGCACCATTGACCTGAGCAATGTCAATGACGTTGTTATGCTGGTAGCAAATATCAAAGCAGACGACTGGAACACCATTTTGGCTACACTGGGTGACAGCGGCAATGCACTGCTGCCTCTGCTGGATACCAAAAACAATATCGAAACATTCCTGACCATTCCGCTGGTAAGTAAGTGTGGTCTGAGTTTCCCTAGCATTATTGTGCCCATTGTGGCAGGTGTGACCACATTCCTGCAGTCTAAAGTCATGACATCCCTGATGAACACCACCGCAAGCGCGGAAAACGATCAGGCAGCAGCCATGACACAGAGCATGAACAAAATGATGCTGTATTTCATGCCCATCATGATGGCATTCTTCTGTCTGCAGGTTCCTGCAGGTCTGGGCGTATACTGGACAATCAGTAACATCTTCGGTATTCTGCAGCAGATCTTCTTGCAGAAATTCTACAAAAAGAAACTGGCTGAGGGGGCGTTGTAAGAAATGGACGAAATCAGAAAATCCGGTAAGACCATCGACGAAGCCGTTGCAGCTGCGCTGGCAGAACTGCAGGCGGAAAAAGATGAGGTCACCATTACCGTTATTGAAGAAGGCTCCAAAGGCTTTCTGGGTATGTTCGGCGGCAAAGATGCTGTTGTACTGGTAAAGAAAAACTTCAATCCCGAAAAAGCGGCAGAAAACTTCCTGCGCGAAGTATTCCTGTCCATGGGCTTGATCATCAAAATCGAAACAAAAATGCAGGATAAACACCTGCTGGTTGACCTGACTGGTGACGATATGGGGATTCTCATCGGTAAAAGAGGTCAGACACTGGACGCTCTGCAGTACCTGGTAAATCTGGTTGTCAACAAAAACAGTGCGTCTTACATCAGCGTGATGCTGGATACAGAAAACTACCGCCAGAGAAGAAAAGAAACACTGGAAACACTGGCGTTCAACCTGGCGAAAAAGGTAAAACACACCAGAAAAAATGTGGTGCTGGAACCTATGAACCCTTATGAAAGAAGAATCATTCATTCCGCATTGCAGAATGACCGCTATGTGACAACATTCAGTGAAGGGAAAGAACCTTTCCGTAATGTGGTCATTGCCCTGAAAGGCAAAAACGGTCAGCCCAAAGATTCCAGAAAAATGGAACGGGGCGAAAGACACGAAAGAGCGGAAAGAATGGAAAAAGCAGAAGCATAAATTTTACAAAAGAAGGCGACCGAAGGGGATACCCTGCGGACGCCTTTTTCTACAAATGGAAAAGAAAGGGGATTTATCTATGCTGCAGCAGGCAAATTTTCTGGACGACATCATTGCTGCCATCTCCACACCACTGGGCAGCGGCGGCATCGGCATCGTCCGCATGAGCGGGAATGGCTGCATCGCTTTGGCGGACACCATTTTCCAGGGCAAAAAGAAACTGACGGAAAAACCCAGCCACACCCTTTCCTATGGGAAGATCACCGACGGTCCCGACGGGGAAGTCATTGACGAAGTGCTGGTTTCTGTCATGAAAGCCCCTCATACCTATACAAAAGAGGACATCGTGGAAGTGAACTGCCACGGCGGCTTTCTGGTGACCCAGCGTGTCTTGCAGGCACTGCTCAACGCTGGCGCCAGACTGGCAGAACCGGGGGAATTTACAAAACGCGGCTTCCTCAACGGTCGTATCGACCTGACCCAGGCGGAAGCCATCATTGACCTGATTCAGTCCAAAACAGAGCTGTCCCGTCAGGCGGCTGTGAATCAGCTGGAAGGCAGACTGAAAACAGAAGTCCGTCAGATGCGTCAGGAAATCATCGACATGATCGCTTCCATCGAAGCTGTCATTGACTATCCAGATTACGACATCGAAGAAGAAACCTATGATTCCATGGAGAAGGGGGCAAAGAAACTCCTTGCCCGCATGGAAAAACTGCTGGCAGGGGCAGACAGAGGGAAAATCCTTCGGGAGGGCTTGCAGACTGTTATCGTGGGCAAGCCAAACGTAGGAAAATCCTCTCTGCTGAACTGGTTCTTGGAAGAAGACCGCGCCATCGTCACAGACATTCCCGGTACCACCCGTGATACCGTGGAGGAATATATCAACATCGACGGCATCCCCGTCAAAATCGTAGACACCGCAGGTATCCGTGAAACAGGGGACGTGGTGGAAAAAATGGGCGTGGAAAAATCCAAAGCCTATGCGGAACAGGCTGACCTGATTCTCATGATGCTGGATGCCTCCCGTCCGCTGGAAGCGGAGGACAGAGAGATTTTGTCCTTTATTGATGGAAAACACAGCATCGTTATGCTGAATAAATCTGATTTGGAACAGAAACTTTCTCTGGAAGAACTGGAACAGTTCGTGCCAAAGGAACAGATTCTGTTCGTTTCCGTCAAAGAAAACACTGGTTTCGATGCCCTTATCGACGCCATCAAGACATTGTTCTTCAGCGGTCAGACCGCAACGGCAGACGACGCTCTGCTGGGCAATACCCGTCATAAAAATGCGCTCTATCAGGCAAAAGAAGCCATGGAACGCTGCCTTGTGACCATCGGTACCCGCATGCCCGAGGATTTCATTTCCATGGACTTGCAGGACGCCAGCCGGGCACTGGGGGAAATCACCGGCGATGTGGCTGATGAGGAAATCATCGACCGCATCTTCACCAAATTCTGTTTGGGAAAATAAAGGAAAGAAGGTAGAAACATATGAACCCATCTGGACAGGATAACGTACTGGGTACGGCAAATGTCAAAACATTATTAAGACAGCTGGCCATCCCTGCCATCACAGCGCAGGTAGTCAACGTCCTTTATAATGTGGTTGACCGTATGTATATCGGGCATATTCCTGACATTGGGGCATTGGCATTAACAGGAGTAGGGGTCTGCATGCCCATTATCATGCTCATCACAGCCTTTGCGGCGCTGGTGAGTATGGGCAGCGCCCCACGTGCTTCCGTCCTCATGGGGAGAGGCGATAACGAAGAAGCACATTATACATTGGGCAACAGCTTTATCATGCTCATCATCATCGCATTGATACTGACGGTATTTTTCCGCAGATTCGCGGAGCCTCTTCTCATGGCATTCGGCGCCAGTGAAAACACCATCGGCTATGCCATGGACTATATGCGCATTTATACGCTGGGTACTATTTTCGTACAGTTTGCCTTGGGTCTGAATGCTTTCATCACCGCACAGGGCTTTGCCAAAATCAGTATGGCCACCGTTGTCATTGGTGCCATCATCAATATCGTACTTGACCCCATTTTCATTTTCGGTTTCCATATGGGTGTCAAAGGTGCGGCGCTGGCTACCATCATTTCTCAGGCAGTTTCCGCTATCTGGGTACTGCGCTTTTTGACAGGGAAGAAAACCATACTGAAATTGCAGAAAAAATATTTCCGCCTGCGCGGCTCCGTAGTGGGACCTTGTCTGCTGCTGGGCATGTCCCCATTCATCATGCAGGCAACGGAAAGCGCCATCAGCATTTGCTTCAATTCCTCTCTGTATCGTTATGGCAGCGACATTGCCGTAGGTGCTATGAGTATTTTGACCAGCATCATGCAGTTTTCCATGCTGCCCCTCCAGGGCTTTACCCAGGGGGCACAGCCCATTACAGGGTATAATTTCGGCGCCGGCAACGCGGACCGTGTGCGTCAGACTTTCCGCCTGCTGCTGCGGTATTGTTTGACTTATTCTCTGATACTGTGGGCAATCTGTATGGTATTCCCTCGTCTGATTCCGTCTATGTTTACGGGGGATGAACAGCTCCTTACCTACACAGCTTGGGCACTGCGGCATTATATGGCACTCTCTGGCATTTTCGGCATCCAGATTGCTTGCCAGCAGACTTTCATTGCCATCGGCAACGCCAAAACATCCCTGTTCTTGGCAGTTTACAGAAAAATTATCCTGCTCATTCCTTTGATTTATATCCTGCCTGCCATTTTGGAGCAGAAAGACAGAGCCGTTTTTCTGGCGGAACCCGTGGCAGACTTCATCGCTGTGACCACCACAGCCATCATGTTTGCTTACCAGTTTAAGAACGCCATGAAAAAACTGGAGGCAGGCAAAAAGCCCGCAGAGGCGTAAAATATGTTTTTTTTGGAGAAACCCTCGAAAATCCTTGCATTCCGGGGGTTTTTCTCATAAAATGGTACAATGGAAATTCATGTGGAAGTAAATAAACTTCAAATAGAGGTGAAAATAGAACATGTACGAAGCAGAAACCATAGATATTGCCGTTGTGGGCGGCGGTCATGCAGGCTGTGAAGCCGCATTGGCAGCAGCCAGACTGGGTATGGAAACGGTGATGTTTGCCATCAGTCTGGACAGTATTGCCATGATGCCCTGCAACCCCTCCATCGGCGGCAGCTCCAAAGGCCATCTTGTCCGTGAAATCGACGCATTGGGCGGCGAAATGGGCAAGAATATCGATAAGACCTATATCCAGACCAAAATGCTCAATACAGGCAAAGGCCCCGCTGTGTACTCTCTGCGGGCACAGGCGGACAAAACAAGATACCACGAGGAAATGAAACATACCTTGGAGAAAACCCCTCATCTGCGTATTAAGCAGGCGGAAATCTCCGAAATCCTCATGGAAGACAATAAAGTGGTAGGCGTTGTTACTGCCAGCGGTGCCATTTACCACTGTAAAGCGGCTGTGCTCTGCATGGGCACATACATGAAAAGCCGTTGCCTGACAGGGGACTGCATCACCGAAAGCGGCCCCAATAACCTGATGCCTGCTACAAAACTGAGCCAGAATTTGCTGGATATGGGTATCCGTCTGTTCCGTTTCAAAACAGGCACACCTGCTCGTATGAACCGGAACTCTCTGGACTTCAGCAAAATGCAGCCCCAGTACGGCGACCCTGATATCGTGCCTTTCTCCTTTGAAAACACACCGGAAGGCATCGCCAGAGAACAGGATTTGTGCTGGCTTACTTACACCAACGAAAAGACCCATCAGGTCATTCGGGATAATCTCCATCGTTCTCCCTTGTTCGGCGGTTTGATTGAAGGCACAGGCCCTCGTTATTGCCCGTCCATCGAGGATAAAGTGGTGCGTTTTGCCGATAAGGAACGCCACCAGCTCTTCGTAGAGCCCGAAGGGGAAAACACCGAAGAAATGTATATTCAGGGCATGTCCTCCTCTTTGCCGGAGGATGTACAGATTGCCATGTACCGTACCATTCCCGGTCTGGAAAATTGCGAAATCACCCGTTTTGCATATGCCATCGAGTATGACTGTATCGACGCTACCCAGCTGAAGCTTTCTCTGGAATTTAAGGACTATCACGGTCTCTTTTCCGCTGGTCAGTTCAATGGCTCCTCCGGCTATGAAGAAGCGGCTGCACAGGGGCTTATGGGCGGTATCAACGCCGTTCGCTATATCCAGCAGAAGGAACCCATCATCTTGCAGCGTTCCGACGGTTATATCGGCGTCCTCATTGACGACCTTATCAGCAAAGGCAGCAAAGAGCCTTACCGTATGATGACATCCCGCGCGGAATTCCGTCTGCTTCTCCGTCAGGATAACGCAGACCAGCGTCTGACTCCCATCGGTCATGAAATCGGCTTGATTTCCGATGAACGCTATGAAGCACTGCTGGAAAAAGAGCGTCAGACAGAAGCAGAAATCGAAAGGGTGAAAGCCCTGACCATCACCCCTGCCAAAGAAACACTGGAACTGTTGGAACAGTACGGCAGTACCCCCATCAAGTCCGGTTTCAAACTGGCAGACCTTATCAAACGTCCCGAACTGGATTATGAAAAACTGGCGCCCTTGGATAAGGAACGCCCCGAATTGCCTGCCCCTGTACGGGAACAGGTGAATATCCAGATCAAATACGAAGGCTATATCAGCCAGCAGCTCAAACAGGTGGAACAGTTCAAGAAACTGGAAAACCGTCTGCTGCCGGAAGATTTGGACTACGAAACCATTCAGGGGCTTCGACTGGAAGCCCGTCAAAAACTCAATGCCATTCGTCCCCGTTCCATGGGTCACGCTTCCCGTATCACAGGCGTTTCCCCGGCGGACATTTCCGTTCTGCTCATTTATATGGAACAGCAGAAACGCAATGGCTGAGAAATGAAGGAGGGGAAGAAATATGTTCTTTCTTTCATGGAACGGCAAACCCATGCCGAAACCACAGGGCAGGAAACTGTTTCTGCCCGTCAATCATAAAGCCTTTCGGCTGGAGGATGCGGTGCTTTCCGCAAGGAAATCCCCGTTTTTCTCTTTGGTCAGCCCCAAAGGCACACTCCTTGCCTTTCTCCATGCTCTGAAACAGGAGGGCACAGAGGAAGCGAGAGGGTATCTGTCCAGCGCCATCAGTGGTGCGGACTTGGAAGAAATCAAAGGGGTTTTTGCCCATGCGGAAAAATACCGTTTTTTCGTGAAGGAAACAGGGGAGCGTATGCGTACCCTGTCCCTTGCGGCGGCGGGAGAAAAGGAAGTCATTTCCGTTGGCATGGTGGCAGAGCCCGACGACTTTGGCAAATGGAAAATCTATTGTATCGAAAAGGAGTAGCTTATGGAACATAAGGTATTGTTACAGGAAAGCTGTGAAAAAATGGGCGTGACCCTGACAGAAGAAATGGCATCACAGTTTATGACATATCTGTCCCTGCTGCTGGAATGGAATGAGAAAATGAACCTCACCGCCATTACAGACAAAAAAGACGTGGTGCAGAAACACTTTGTGGATTGCCTGAGCATCCTGCCCCATTTGTCATTGACCGGACAGGAAAAAATCATCGACGTAGGTACAGGGGCAGGCTTCCCCGGTATTCCCGTTAAAATTGCCTGTCCAGATGTGGAAATGACCCTGCTGGATTCTTTGCAGAAACGCATTGGTTTTCTGGAAGAAGTGGGCAGTCAGCTGGGACTTTCCGGCGTGCATTATGTTCATAGTCGGGCAGAGGACGGCGGTCAGAACCCCGATTATCGGGAACAGTTCGACCTGTGCGTGTCCAGAGCCGTGGCAAATCTGGCAGTCCTTGCGGAATTTTGTCTGCCTTTTGTGAAAGTAGGCGGCAGACTGGCGGCGCTGAAAGGTCCTGATGCCCTCAGAGAAATTGAAGAAGCCCAAGGCGCCCTGAAAAAACTGGGTGGCAAAGTGGCAGAAGTCATGGATGTGGAAATCCCTTTCACAGACTTGCAGCATAAACTGGTCATCATTGAAAAAACCGCGCCTACACCCAAGGCATACCCCAGAAAAGCAGGGAAAATCAATAAAAATCCACTGAAATAAGAAAATGCAATCAAAAAATTAAAATGATGTTGACAGGGTGTCGACTTTTTCGGCACCCTGTGAAAAAAGCAGGCTTTCTGTCGAGAGTCTGCTTTTTTTGTTGTACGGTTTTTGGGGATGGGAAATCCTTCTGTGCTAAAATGTGGAAAAAGGGAGTTTGCCGCTGTCTGGAACAGAAAAAAAACCCCTTTTTACAGACTTTGGCAGAACAGAAGGAGTGTTTGTATGGAAGTATTGAAATTTCCCGAAATGCGGTTGAAAAAAGATGCGGTGGTATACCAGATTCCCATAGAAAAAATCCGTTCCAATCCCTATCAGCCCCGACGCTATTTTCAGCGGGCGGCTTTGGAGGAGCTTTCCGCCTCCATCCGGGAGTATGGCATTTTGCAGCCTTTAACGGTGCGGAAAATGAGCGGCGGTTCTTATGAATTGGTAGCGGGGGAGCGTAGGCTTCGGGCTGCGGAACTGGCAGGGCTGGAAACGGTGCCGTGTCTGCTGGTGCAGGTCAATGAGTATGACAGTGCCATGCTGGCGTTATTGGAGAATATCCAGCGGCAGAATCTGTCTTTTCTGGAGGAAGCGGAAGGCTATCGAAACCTCATGGAGGACTATGGTTTGACACAGGAAGAACTGGCTTCCAAGCTCTCCAAAAGCCAGTCTTTCATTGCCAATAAACTGCGGATACTGAAGCTGGAAGACCCTTTGAAGCGGCTTTTGGTGGAAAATAACTTCACGGAACGTCATGCCCGGGCATTGCTGAAACTGCCTGATGAAGAAACCAGAACGGTGGTGCTGGAGCAGATGATCCGGGAGGAATTGAACGTCCGCAAGACAGAAGAATTGGTGGCAGATACCTTGGAGAAAATGCGTGCCAAAGCCATGGCGGAGAAACAGGAACAGAAGGAAAAGCGCTGTGTCACAGATTTCCGCCTGTTTACCAATACCATCAAACAGTCTGTGGAGGTCATCCGCCGGGCTGGGGTGGATGTGGTCTATGAGGATGAGGAACAGGAAGATGGGTGTCAGATCACCATTCGGATTCGGAAGAAAGAGTGATAGGGAAAAGCGCTAAGCTGCTGTTTTTGGCACAGCGGACGGTGTAAGCGGTGCCCCCTGTTTCTTTTTCCAGATAGTAAATGATTCCATGGCTTTGGCTGACCATATAGCGGTTGCGGGCATAAAAACAGCCGGGGTAGTAGGTTTCAGATAGATAAGTCAGGCTGTTTGCCTTTGCCGCTATTTCTTTCCACATGGACGGCAGGTAGTGATAGGGAAAAACAAGTTCCAATTGGATTTCAGGACAGGTATTTTGATGTGCCAAGAGGGTTTTTGCCGCCAAAAAGTCAAATCCTTTTGCGCCTCCGCAGAGAAAACGGCGATACCCCTTTTCGATACAGTCAGCAATGATTTTATGCAGTTCTTTTTCCAGAAGGGGGATTTTTTTGGGATATAGTTCTCTGTGCCCGGAAAAACAGCATGTTTTTGTTTTCAATGAAATCACCTCGTTTTTCATTATAACGATTGATATGGGAATGGGGAATGGCTATAATGGTACCATACAGATTTTGAATAACAGTCCCAGAGGTGAAGCATATGGAAGAAAAGTCCATTTTGATACAGCGGAAATACGGTGCTGTCCGTCTGCGTCTGGCAGAAATCATGGATAGCCGCGGCATGACCCGCAACCAACTGAGCCGTTTGACAGGCACCCGCTATGAAGTCATCCACAAGTGGTATGGCGGCAAGGTGGAAAAACTGGATCTGGATGTTTTGGCACGGATTTGCTATGTGCTGGATTGTGAAGTTTCTGACCTGTTGGTTTATGAAGAAGCGGAAGAATAATAAACGTAAGCCGGTATATTTTCATGGAAAAACACCGGCTTTTTTATTTATTTTCTTCAGAAAATATGAAGTTTTTTTGTTTACATAATATAAAGAATATGATTTGGATTACAGAAGGGTGTGTCTTTGACATGCGGACACATTCTAATGAACAATCACCACATTACTTGATTTCTGGGGCAGTTTTCAGAGGAAAATAACGCCAATAAAAACAGGAAAGCCGGAATCCTTTTTATGCAAGGAATCCGGCTATATTTGTTTTCTTATGATATAGCCCCCAAAAATCAGATGGGACTGTCAAAAGTCTGATGAAGTTTCATATAGGAAGCGGAAGCCGTAGCTGCCAGAATGTTGTCACGTTCCAGCCAAGCTTCTGCTGTCATGCTGTGGATGGTTCTGCCCAGATGGGACATCTGCACTTTGTAATGGATGACGTCGTTGGGTATAACGGGCTTCAAGAATGTGGTATGGATGGTCACTGTGGAAACCATATGCTGTTTTGCGAAATAATGGGACAGCAGACCAAAGGACACATCAAAGTTTGTTGCCATAATGCCGCCGTGAAGCCCTTTTTCCGGGTTCAGCTGCCAGTCCTCTACGGTAAAGGCAAACTCTGCGGACTTTTCTTCGAAATTGCATGCCACCAGTCTGGGTTTGAGCAGTTTTAACACGCTGTCTTTCAGCAGTGGAAATTCCGGGTCAGAAAGCTGACTGAGCCATGCTTCCATATTCTCCTGAGAGGAGGTTTCTTCGCTTAAGTAGATCATAGGTCGATTCCTTTCTTTTGTTTAGATTTCTGTTTTGACTTTATGGTGGAGAATCTTGAATGTGGCTGTTGCGGTGGCAGCCAGTTCTCCTGTGCTTTTCAGATATACTTTTCCTTCCAGTGTTACAAGACTGCGGCCGAAGGACTTGATTTTGCTGTGGAACACCATGGTATCGCCCATACGGATGGGGCGAACAAACGTGGAGGACAGGCTGACGGTGGTCAGCACATTGGGGTATGCGTAGTAATGGCAGAGCATCCCCAAAGAGGTGTCAAAACCAGTGATGATGATGCCGCCGTGGACCATGCTCTGAGGGTTCAGTTCCCATTCCAGCGCTTCATATTCCATCACGGCTTCTCCTGTCTGAAAATCGCAGGATACGAATTTGGGTTCCAGTTTGGCAATGGCGCCTTCCCGCAGACGGGAAGAATTGGGGGCCACTGCCTGATGGTACCATTCTTCCATTTGGGTCTGTGACAGACCGGGCAGTTCATTGAAGTTCAAATCAAAAACATCCTTTCCATTCCTTTTTTCCTTTGTTGGTCTGAAGGCTCACATGGCTTTGCGCTCCAGATCTTCTTCACTCAAAAAATCTTTCAGGATCTGGCCAAATGCCTTGCTGTTTTCCATGTGGGGCAGGGCAGCCGTATCCTCAAAGAGCATAAATTCCCCTTTTTCCTGTAAATTTTCGGCTTCCTCCAGATAAACGGCGCTGTTGCGTACATTTCTCTCTCCCCAAATCAGCAGGAAGGGCAGAGAAAGGGAAGCAAAAGTCTGTTTGGTATCGGCGGCGGCAAAGCGGGTCACATAACCGGCATAGCTAGCCTGTGCACCTTTGCCGTAGCGTGCGTTTTGTTTCAGGTTTTTCACGAAGTCAACCGGCATACGTTCTTTCTGGTAAAAGAGTTCTTCTGCCAGAAGCCGCAGGGCTTTTTTGGATGTGCCGTCCAGAAATGCCTGGGTGCCGATGACAGGCGACAGCAGTTTTTTCAGCTGCTGGGTATCATTCGGTGTGGCAAATCCTCTGCCGATGCCTTCGGGAGAGATGAGCACCATCTTTTCCAGATCTTCCGGGTAAAGCATGGACAGCACCAGAGCGATGTCTGCGCCGCCGTTGGCAGCAGCAAGAGCAACGGGTTTTCCGATGACATCCGAAAGGAAGCTGTGAAGGGCTTTGGCGTACTGATAAGCTGTCCAGGGCTTGGTGGGCTTGTCGGACTGACCGTAGCCCGGCAAATCTACGGTGTATACCCGAAAATCTTTTGCCAGCTTTTCGATCTGGGGGCGCCATTCCCGTCTGGATGCCCCGGGATGGAGGCTGTGGAGCAGTACCACAGGACGACCATAACCAAAACGTTCATATGCCATAGAAACCCCGTCGGGGGTGGTGTAGCTTTCAAAAGGTGTTTTATCTCCCTTGCGGGATGCCCGATGCAGACTGATGCGCTGATAAAGGATAAGTCCGGCGGCAGTGATGCCGGCAGAGGCAAAGAGAGGGAGAGAAAGTTTCCGAATGGCTTTTTGAATCATCGTGTTACCTCCTTTTTTTCTTTTCAGCAAATTAAAAAAATCCCATTACTATTATTATGAACCGAAATCGTGCATTTGAAAAGAGGCAGTTTCATAAGAAAGATGGCAGTTTCATAAGATAGTATGAAGATTTTTGTTTCTGGAGGGGAAGGGCGGATGGAAGGGTTTCTGGTGCTGGCAGGACAGCTGTTTCTCATTGTGTGTATCCAGTCGGTGCTGGAAGTGGCAGCGGCAGACCGTTTCCAGAACCATCTGCAAAAAGTCATTTCTCTGGCGGCATACTTAGCGGCGCTGGTGTTGGTGCTGCGGTTCATGGACGGGTATTTGCTGGATATGCTCCAAAGACTGGCAAGAGGGCTGTAAAGATGGGTTCATGCCCAAATCATAGAAAAATAAAAAAGCTGGAATCCTCGGATTGAACTGAACCCAAAAAGTTAGACAATATTTTCAAATTAAAATTGTTTAAG
>ENA-UONQ01000443-UONQ01000443.1-human-gut-metagenome-genome-assembly--contig:-CS26-NODE-443-length-54001-cov-6.114559_pt1 | contig 54001 bp, 49 predicted proteins | sample MGYA00242460_ERZ724007 | MGnify/ENA metagenome assembly ERZ724007
GCGACCTCCTGGTCCCAAACCAGGCGCTCTAGCCAAGCTGAGCCACACCCCGGATCTCTGAAAATCTTTTTGTTTGTGTTGCCTTTGTGTTCATCAGCAACGCGAGTATCATTATATAATAGCTTTTGACATTTGTCAACTATATTTTCAAACTTTTTTTAAAAAAATTTTTTCAGCTTTTTTCCCTCATTTTTCCATGCCCGGACGCCCTGCTTCCGGGTCTTTTCCGGAATCAGAAGAGGAGCTTTTTCTCAGCCCCTCTTCCGCAGCTTCTTCAGAATTTCCAAAAAGGATTCCATCCTTCCGACTTTCCGGCAGTTTCTTTTTCCCCTTCAGTCCAGATAGTAAATCTGATAGGAGGGCCTTCCTTCCCCGTCCAGCTCCATAATCATGTAGGAGGGTCTGTGGCCTTCCTGGCGGGGATAAGACAGGCTTCCCGGGTTCAGAATCGTTACCTTGCCTCCCTGCTCCAAATAAGGCCTGTGCGTGTGACCATACATGGCAATATCGCAGCCCCGCTCGATCGCCTCGTCCCGGAGAGTTTCCACGCCCAGAGAAACATTGTAATAATGACCATGGGTCAGCAAAATCCGATGACCTTCCAGCTCCAGTTCAATTTCCCTCTCCAGAGCAGAGAAAAAATCATTGTTTCCTTTTACCATTTCCAGCCGGCAGTCCTTATCCACCCATTCTTCAATCATATATTCACTGCCTTCTGCATCACCCAGATGAATCAGCATATCAAAAGGAGCTTCTTCTTCGATGATCCGCTCCAGGTTATCGTCCTTTCTGTGCGTATCGCTTACGATCAGTATTTTCATCAGAATTCCTCCTCCAGAACCTTCTTCAGCCGGACCTTCATTGCCTCCAGAGCCTTTCCTCTGTGACTGATTTTATTTTTTTCTTCTATCGTCAGCTCTGCAGAGGTTTTTCCGAATTCCGGAAGATAGAGAATGGGATCGTAGCCAAAGCCGCCGCTTCCCGCCGGCTTTTCCGCAATGAAGCCTTCCATGGCTGCTTCTGTATGAAGCACTCTTCCATCTGGAAGTACCGCTGCAATATTGCAGACAAAGCGGGCAGAACGCTGTTCTCCCTGCGCGTCTGCCAGACGATCAATAATGTTCTGATTCTTAATATCATAGGAGGTATCCTCGCCAAGATAACGGGCAGAATAAATTCCGGGCTCTCCGCCGATATAATCTACCACAAGGCCGGAATCATCCGCCAGAACAATATCTCCGGTACATGCCCATACCGCCCGTGCTTTAATTTCTGCATTTTCTCCAAACGTAGCGCCGTTTTCCACAATCTCCGGATCAGCCTGTGCCTCTTTCATGGAGAGTACAGGACATCCCAAATCCTCCAGTATCAGTCGGATTTCCTTCATCTTTCCGGCATTGCCGGTAGCAAATATAATTCTGTGTTTCATCATTTCTCACCTGCTTTTCTGTTACGATGTATAGGCCTTCAGGCACAGATTGCATTCCTGGGTCTTTTCAGCCCGTTCCCACTGTTTTCCGTCAGGGCTGAGATATCCCTCACCGTCTGTCAGATCGATCCGGCATTTGCCGTCTCCTGCATCATATTCGATGGCAGCCGGATGAACCGCCCCTGGCGTTGTTATTTTTATCATGATTCCAAACCGTTCCCCCGGTTTCAGCATCACCGGCTGTTTCAGGGGAATGGTATAATATCCCGCATATTCCAGATGACCGGACGCACAGAGTTCTCTCTGCTGAAAACAGGAGGTTTCCAAAACATCTGTCTCCTGAGGAAGCTCCCTCACCACATAAACCTCATAGCCGCTGTTTTCACCCGTGGCATAAAATCCTGCTGCCTCCAGAGCTTCTTCGCTTTCCGCCGTATAGACGTTTACTGCCCAGACTGTTTCCGCGCCGTACCCGGCCTGTCCGATCCATCCGCACAAATCGCTCTGATAAATCCTGTCGTAACGATCCGTATCCTCTGTCTTTTTATACTGAATCGCCGTTTTCCCCAGATTGGCATCATAGTAGGACACATAGAAAAACCCGTCTGTTCCAAATTCGGTTCCCCAGCTGTTTTCACAGAGAAATGCCCCGTCTCCGGGAACCTCTTTCGTAAAATTTTCTGCCGGGTAATTGTCATCCCAGCCAATAATCACAACATCATGATTCGGTGTTTTTTCCTCCGGACAGCAGTATGCGCCGGATTCCCTGTTATAATATACAGACAGGCTGTCCCTGTTCTGAAGACTGGTATACAGGGCGCTCTGCACTCCGCCGCTTTCATATACCGCCTGTTTGATCGCTTTCCGATCTCCGGAGGGAAGCAGACGGATTTCCTGAACATGCTTTGCCGGCTTCAGACCAGAAGGAGAAATTCCGTCCCCATAGGGATCCTCTGCTTCTAAAACAGGTCCCTGCCAGGAAAGCAGATACGCCATGGACATAATATAGTCTCCGCCATATTCCTGTCCCAGATTAAAACTGGGGTTCTTTGACATATGATCCTCGGAAAAATCAAATACTTCATCCGGAAGCAGACTGTTTTCCAGAGCCTGAAGGGATGCAAAGGCCCAGCAGGTTCCAAGCTCTCCCTGATCCTTTACCGGAGCCGCCCGCCCCTCTTCTCTTGCGTCATATCGTTCCGGAAGCGCCATCTCTTCTGAGCTGTTATTTTCGCTCTCCTCCGGTTTTTCTGCCTGTTCCCGGCCGTCTTGCCGCCCTCCGTCATTTTCGCCTTTAACAGCCTGTTCTGAAGCTTCTGAAGACATTTCCTTCGCCTTATCGTCCGGGATTTCCATGCTTTCCGGCTCTTTCGCCCTCTCAGCCAGAGCATCTCCGTTTTCCGTCTCCTCCGCCTTTCCGTCCGGGCATACTCCGCCTTCCCATCCGGAATGTGATTCCGGTTTGTATCCTGAACAGCCGGCCGCCCCGGCCACAGTCAAAAAAACTGCGGCTGCGAGGACTCCCGTCCGTCCGGACCGGCGGCATCTCCGCTTTTTCTCACGTTCCGAATCACTCACGCTCAGTTCCTCAGCCTTCCTTTTTTGCATCATCCGTTTTCCGTTTCGGAGGTCTCGGTCCCAGGAACTGATAATAATATGTTTTCATCATACCGTTATAGATTTTTCTGTTTCGATCTGCTTTCCGTCCCATATATTTCTCCACATCCTCATAAGATGTAATCAGAAATGCAGACCAGGAATCCAGGGCCGCAAACCGCTCGCCTAACTGAGTATAGAGGGCCGGAAGATTTTTCTTCTCCTCAATCCTCTCCCCGTAAGGCGGGTTTGTAACCAGAAAGCCGTATTTCTTAGGATGGCTGAGCTGGTTTACCGGCCGCTGCTGAAAATGGATCATGTGACCTACTCCTGCCAGCTCTGCATTGGCTCTTGCCGCCTTAATAATATCTCCGTCAATATCATATCCCTGGATATCCACCTGGACAGTATCATCCACCAGCTCCTGAGCCTCATCCATTGCCTCATACCAGCACTTTCTTGGAATAACCTGCTTCCAGTCCTCAGACAGGAAGGAACGGTTCATTCCCGGCGCCATATTGGCCGCTATCATGGCTGCCTCAATCGGAAAGGTTCCGCTTCCGCAGAAGGGATCCACAAAAATCCGGTCCTTTCTCCAGGGAGTCAGCATAATCAAAGCCGCTGCCAGTGTTTCCTCGATCGGCGCCTTGCTGGTCAGCTTCCGGTATCCTCTCTTGTGAAGGGAATCTCCGGTGGTATCCAGAGCCACTGTCACAATATCCTTATACAGGGACACACGAACCGGATAGCTGGCCCCTGTCTCCGGAATCAGCTCCGCCCCGTATGCCTTTTTCATCCGATCTACCATCGCTTTTTTCATAATAGACTGGATATCCGAAGGACTGAATAATTTACTTTTAATGGAATTGGCCTTTTTCACCCAGAATTTTCCGTCCAGAGGAATAAACTCCTCCCACGGCAAAGCCTTCGTTCCCTGAAAGAGCTCTTCAAAGGTCACTGCCCGGAAGCTTCCCACCTTCAGCAGAATCCGCTCCGTAGTTCTCAGGAAAATATTGGCACGGCAGATAGCCTCCGCATCTCCGTAGAAAGTCACCTTTCCATCTTCCACCTTTGCAATCTCATAACCCAGATCCAGAATTTCTTTTTTCAGAACCGCCTCCAGACCGAAATGGCAGGGGGCAATCAGCTCATATACTTTTGTCGCCATATTTTATACCATCTCCTCCGGCTTTCCATCCAGCCGAATCTCCTTCACTGTATTTCCTTCAAAGTCCAGAATCCGGAAAGAGGTGTCCTCCAGAATTCCGTAGGTTGCCGGATTTCCTCCCTTGGGGATGGAAACGGAACCGGGATTCAAAATATAATTCTCCCCGACCTTCTCTGCCTTCAGAAGATGGGTGTGTCCGTGAACAAGAATATCTCCGGCCTTTAACGGCGGCATATTGTCCTGATGAAACACATGGCCGTGTGTTGCAAAAAAGGTCAGGCCGTTTAAAACAAGCACTGCATAATCTGCCAGAACCGGAAAATCCAGAACCATCTGATCCACCTCTGCCTCACAGTTGCCTCTGACAGCCAGAAGCTCCTGCTTCATGGGATTAAGCATGGCAATTACTTCCTTTGGCGCATACTCCCTGGGCAAATCATTTCTGGGGCCGTGATACAGGATATCTCCCAGAAGAATCAGGCGCTCTGCGCCGGACTGGCGGTAAGCCTCCAAAAGCTTTCTGCAGTAATATGCAGAGCCGTGAATATCTGATGCAAACATATATTTCATAGCTGCTGTCTCCTCTTATCTTCTGCCTTTTGGGGCTGCTTTACAGGGGTTCTGCCCCGGACCCTTTCAGGCTTTTTTACAGTTATAACTGTTATTTTATAGCCTGGCTATAGGGTTGTCAACGAGATTGCACCATATATTTTCCCCTGTAAGCCAAAATACCTCCGTAAACATCAGCCGCCTCATATCCCAGCTGCGCCAGCTGTCTTGCCGCCCTCATGCTGTTCGGCCCGTGATAGCAGTACAGAACAATCAGCCGCTCCCTTGGAAGCTCATCCAGCCTGCTCATCAGCTCCTCTCCCGGAATATGAACCGCCCCGTAAATATGGCCGTTTTCATAGGACTGTCTGTCGCGCATATCAACCAGAACCATATCCTTTCCCTGATCCAGAAATTCCTCTAAATCTGCTGCACTTATCAGATACCACATGGTACTTCCTTCTGTTCTTATCTTTTACTATATCATATACAAAAACAGGGATGCCTGTCATAGGAGGGATTTTCCCGCAGCACCACAAAAAGAACAGGGCACATCATTCCATATGCTCTGTTCTTTCCGTCATTGCTTCAATCGATTTTTCTTCCGGCAGATATCTGCTTTGTTCTTTTACAGGAAAACAGTTTTATCTGTAGCTGTTGTTCTGGCTGTCATTTCTGCTGGAATTCCTGTCACAATTCTGGCTGTCGTTTCTGCCGGAATTTCTGCTGGAATTCTGACTGTCGTTTCTGCCGGAATTTTTGCTGGAATTCTGGCTGTCGTTTCTGCCGGAATTTCTGCTGGAATTCTGGCTGTCATTTCTGCTGTTTTCCATATCCTTGTAATAATCTTTCATGGTTTTACCTCCTGATTCGGCGATCCCTGAATTTGGTTACAGGAGTAGTATGTCTGATCTGCGCAATATTATTCAAAAATATAGATTGATTTTTTTGAGAAAAACCATTATAATTTACTTTGAAGAAATGTGATTTCCCTTAAAATCCGTTTCTTCAGCCTTATTAATTATTTATACTCCCCTCAAAAACAGCCGATCAGCTCCCCTGGTCGGCTGTTTTCCTATGCATTCCTTCTGCTTTTTTCCCTGATTTGTTATAATTTTGTTAAAAAACAAGCTCGCCCGTAGGCTTCTCCGCCTGCGGCGGGTCGCCTCATCAGCCCAATTCTCTTCCAACCCATGGCGATCCCCGCAGAGCGTTTTTATGTCATAGAACGCACTTTTCCTATGACACAAAAAAACCGCAAAATCATCATCCTCTGATCATTTTGCGGCACTGCCTTTTTGGTATTATCAAATTATTTAAAACATCGTAATGATCTTCACCGGATCCCGGTAATCCCACTCTGACGTTTTGATTCCTGTTTTATAAGTGGAAGCGTGAACAATCTGTCCATCTCCTATGTACATAGCAACATGATTGATACGGGATCCGTTTCCGTAAAAAATCAAATCTCCCGGCTGCATCTCGCTGGCGTCGATAGCCTGTCCCTGTGTAGACTGAGAAGTAGAGGAGCGGTTCATGGAAATTCCTGCGCCGTACTGCATCACATATTTAACAAATCCGGAACAGTCAGCACCTGTATGAGGATCGTTTCCGCCAGCCTTATAAGCACCGCCTACAAACTGAAGCGCATAATCTACCAGACTCTGACGGGCATTCTGCTCTGCCTCTTCCTCTTCAGCCGCCTGAATTGCTGCCTCTTCGGCTGCCTTTTCTTCTGCAATCGCCTTCTGAACTTCTGCATCCGGTCCGTTCTGCGCCAGAACCTCTTCTTCTGACGGTACCAGCAATACTTCAGATATCTGAACTGCCTCTTCCTGTACAGGTTCTGCATGGGAAATCATGGGATTGTGCCACATCATTACTCCGGTTACTGCCATTACTGCTGCTGCGTATAATACGGACCGCTTCATTTTCTTCTCCAATCATGAATGTTTTATCTCAAATGTTACATAATTGTTAAATATGTTACGGGCTTATTATACACATAACCAGGATATCCGTCAAGAGATCCTGGTTATTGTTTACATATTGTTAATAATTATTTTAAGATTTTATAACATCTCAGCAATTGGCACAAAACAGGCTCATTATCTGCGGCGTCCGCCGACAAACCACATAATTACTGCAATCAGTCCCAGCACCGGCAGCATGGGAATAACCAGACTTAAAAAGCCTGTAATCAGCGTAAACAGCAGCATAAAGAACAAGACCACAACAACCACTGCCAACAGCTTCCAGTACCACTTATCCAGGTTGTAATAATGAATATGACCGCGGGAGCTGTTTCCCTGCCCATAGCCCTCATTCTGGCTGTAGGAGCCGTCCTGGTTATAACTGCCGCCTGACTGGCTGTAACTGCCTGACTGGCTGCCTTCACTGAAAAATCCCCGGAAATGATAAGGTTCAAATGCTCCCTCCTCGGCCCCCGGCGTTGTATCCATAATCGTTCGGGCAATCAGTCTGGGGTCTCCCAGCTCATCCATAATATCCTGCTCTGTTCTGCCTTTTTCCTGCTCTGTCCGGATATAATCCCGATAATAAATCAGGTTTTCCCGGACTGTTTCCGGCGGTACATTGCCGGACAGGGCTGCTTCCAGTCCCTGGATAAATTCATTTTTACTCATTCAGTCTCCTTCTGTTTCAATCTGCCTGTTCCTTAATATCACCCCGGCGATAAGCTGCTGAAAGCTCCTTCAAATCCTCAATCTGAGCCATCAGCTCCTTTCCCTTATCTGTATCGCTTACCATGATTCTGTTTTTCATTTTTTCTACAATGGCAACTCTGGGCGTATTTTCCTGCTCCGGATTAAATGGCTTATGCTCTGCCAGAGCCAGATGATGGGAATTATAAATCAGCGTATAGCCTGCAATTCCCGTATATTTCTGATAAGCCTTGGAAAGTCCGCCATCAATGACAAACAGCTTGCCGTTGGCCTTGACAGGCATTTCTCCATCCTTGATCTTTACAGGCACATGTCCGTTAATAATGTGGGAGCCTTCACCGGACAGACCAAACTCCTGAAGAATCCGATCACAGACTTCTTCCTGCTGACTCAGCTTATAATAAGGATTCAGCCGCTCTCTGTGGGTTGTCTTGTCCGCCACGAAATAGTGCTCAAAGGTTGTCATCTTATCCTTTCCGAATACAGGTGACTTGGCTCCGCACCACAGATACCACATAAAATCTCTGGCACTGTTCTTATCCGGATCATCCTCCGACAGAAAATATGCCTTGTGGATCTGTTCTCCAATATAATCCATAAGTGCTCTTCCTGTCAACTCCTCCCCGTTGCAGATCATTCCCTCAAAGCTTCCGTCCGGCCTCATGGGAATACAGCCGTGGTAAAGAAGATTTCCATTGTGGCACTTATACAGGGCACCGTTTGTATAAAGGAAACGGATGTGCTTGTGAAGAAGTCCGCTGTGACGGAATGACATGATCAGAGTATGCAAAAGCTCATCCTCTTCCTTTGTAAGGCGCAGAGGATGCTTCGGATCAATCGTGGGAAACATCGTATCCAGCATGGGATACTCTGTCCCTTCAATGGTAACCACGCCCCGATTGTAATCCACCGCCTCCAGCAGAATCCGGTCGTCCATCTTGTAGCCGGGGTGGCGCCTGATAATCTGTCCCTCTACCTTAAACTGAATTACAGCAATGGCCTTGTGCATTTTGGCCGCCAGACCCGGATCCACTGCATCGTAAATATTTTCATCAAGAATTTTCGGTGTAAACTGGCTGCAGGGATCGTCCCTGTATACCTTTGAAGCAAACATGGACAGAGGACGAAGATTGATGCCGTATCCATCCTCCAGAACATCGAAGCTGTTGTAGCTGATGGCGATCCGGAGAACATTGCATACACAGGCAGGATTTCCTGTTGCCGCTCCCATCCAGGAAATGTCGTGATTGCCCCACTGAATATCCACATCATGGAAATGCATCAGCTCATTCATAATAATATCCGCCCGCGGTCCACGGTCAAAAATATCCCCGATAATGTGAAGACTGTCAATCGCCAGGTTCTGAATCAGTTCGCACAGGGCCACAATAAATTTGTCAGCGATTCCCGTATCAATAATGGAACGAATAATCTCTTCATAATAAACCCGCTTGTTTTCGTCATTGTAATCCACATGAAGAAGCTCATCGATGACATAGCCGAACTCTCTGGGCATTTTTTTGCGAACCTTGGAGCGGGTATATTTGGAGGATACCTCCTTGCAGATCTGAACCAGTCTGTTTACGGTAATCCTCTGCCAGTCCTCGGTTCCCCGCCCCTCCTGAATAATCTTGTTCAAGTTGCGATCCGGATAATAAATCAGGTTTGCCAGCTCCACCTGCTCCTCCTCCGGAATAATGTAACCATAAGTTGCCCGGATCTTTTCTCTGATAATTCCGGACGCGCTGCGCAGCAGATAAATAAATGCCTCATATTCTCCGTGCAGATCGCTGAAAAAGTATTCTGTGCCCTTGGGCAGGCCGCAGATCGCTATCAGATTGATAATTTCACTGGATGCTGCCTTCAGACTTGGATACTCTTTTGCCAGCAGTTTCAGATATGCCAAATCCCTCATTTTCAATCCTCCCCAGGTTGATTTTCTCTAACAAATATAGTAACATAATCTGAGGTAAATGAAAAGTTCTAATCCAAAGATAAGGAGTTCATCCTATGGAACAATTATACGTATTCGGCACGGGAAATGCCGCTGTTATTCATTATTACAATACCTGCTTTGCCATTCGCAGCGAGGATCGTTTCTTTATGGTTGACGCCGGCGGCGGCAACGGAATCCTGCAGATTCTTGACAAAATGGATGTCAGGTATTCCCAGATCCACGATCTCTTTGTCACCCATGAGCATACGGATCATCTGCTCGGCGTTGTCTGGATGGTACGCTTTATTGCAACCCGTATGTTAAACGGCACTTATGAGGGCGATCTGAATATTTACTGTCACGATCAGCTTACTTCTACCATTGATACCTTCTGCCGCCTGACTCTTCAGGGCAAATTTTACCGTCTCATCGGCGACCGGATTCATCTGATTCCTGTTCACGACGGGGAAACGCTTTCCATTCTGGACTACCAGGTTACTTTTTTCGATATTCACTCTACCAAGGCGCGCCAGTTTGGATTTACCACCACTCTGAAAAACGGAAAAAAACTGACCTGCGCTGGGGATGAGCCCTACAATCCTGTCTGCGCCCCCTATGTCGAAGGAAGCGACTGGCTGCTTCACGAGGCCTTCTGCCTTTACAGTGAACGCGACCGCTTCAAGCCCTATGAGAAGCACCACAGTACGGTTATGGACGCCGCCTGTCTGGCTGAGGAACTCCACATCGGCAATCTGGTACTCTGGCATACAGAGGACAAGTCTGTAGGACGCAGAAAAGAGCTTTACCTGAATGAGGGAAAACAGTATTATCATGGAAACCTGTTTGTTCCTGATGACGGAGAGATTCTGGATCTGTAAATTCTGTTTTCATACAGGGCTCTGTTTTTAGAGCCCTGTCATATTTTTTCTGACCTCCCCATACACTGTGAAGAATCATGGTCCGTGTACAGGGAGGTTTTTATGTCCTCAAAAAAACAGCCGTTCCCTATTTTCAAAAACAGGTCTTTTCAGATTCTGGCTGCAGAAGCTCTTCTTCTTGCCCTTCTGTTTTCCGGTCTGCTTGTATCTCCGATTTTACCCGCACCGCCCTGCTCTGTCTCAGACTCTGTTTCAGGCCGGCGTCCTGATTCCGGCAAGGCACCTGATTCCGGCAAGACTCCCGACTCCGGCAAGGCTCCCGATTCCGGCAAGGCACCCGACTCCGGCAAGGCACCCGACTCCGGCAAGGCTCCCGATTCCGGCAAGGCTCCCGATTCCGGCGAAAATGCAGACTTCGTACAGAATTCCGACTCCTCAAAGAATCCGGACTCCTCCCGGCAAAAAAATTTCATCCGATGGGTAGATTTCGACGTAACTGCAGAAGCCATGAATCAGGCTCTTTATTATGATATTAACAGCTACCTTTCCCCCTGCCACCAGGACTGGATTTCTCTTCTTGCCTTTCTTGGCGCCAGATACGGCGGCGATTTTTCCCGATATCAGAAAGCAGATCTGGAACACCTGATTCAGAAGCTTCAGAACGGTCTTTCTATGGAAGAAATAACAAAGGATATGAAATATTATCCATATTATCTGGAAGCTTATACAGCCGTTTTAGGAGGCCTTGTAGGGGAATATCAAATTCAGGAACCCGGAAAACCGGATGAAAACGGACATTCAGAGCCTGTCTGGCAGTCCCGATACGGACTGAAGGCATTCAGTCCCATTGCCCGGTATTTTCCTTATGAAGATTATGATGATTTCGGAGCATCCCGCAGCTATGGCTTTCAGCGCCGCCATCTGGGACATGATTTTATGGGGCAGGTGGGAACTCCCGTTATCTGTGTGGAATCCGGGCAGGTCGAGGCGATCGGCTGGAATCAGTACGGAGGATGGCGACTGGGAATCCGAAGCTTTGACAAAAAACGTTATTATTACTATGCCCATCTGAGAAAAAATTATCCCTATCACAAATCCCTGAAGCAGGGCAGCATTGTGCAGGCCGGTGATGTAATCGGATATCTCGGACGCACCGGCTACAGCACCACAGAAAACACCAACAACATCGATACCCCCCATCTTCACTTTGGTCTTCAGCTGATTTTCGATGAATCCCAGAAGGATGGAAACAATGAAATCTGGATTGACTGCTACGAGCTTGCCCGATTCCTTTCCATGAACCGTTCTGAAACCGTCAAAAACCAGGAAACCAAAGAATATTATCGTTTATGGCAAATGAAAGACCCCGCCGTACCTGGCGGGGCCAAAGAGCAGAATATTAATCATTCTTAAGTGTTCCGTTTTCATCCAGAATGTAACCGTCAGGAGTGGTGGTATTCTTCTGCATCACTCCTGCTCTGTTGCAGTAATACTTCTTTCCCTTCCATTCGATCCATCCTGTTTTCATATAGCCGTTCTCATCAAAGAAATACCACTGTCCATCCAGCTCCATCCACTGATTCACCGGATAGGAACCATCCTCCATTTCATACCAGCTGCCCTGGGAATTGGATTTCCACTCCCCTCTCAGAGGACGGCTGCCTGCCTCTCCGTTTCGGATGGCTGCGGCCTGTTCTTTGGACAGGTTTACAATATTGGATTCCATCCAATCGCCCTTGTTCGATACATTCAGGCCATTGACCGGACGAATCTTCATCTGGTAGCTTCCGGGACGATCCATAATATCTTTGAAATTGTAATCTGTTCCCGTTGTACTTAACATGGTAATGCCAATTCCTTCCCCGTTCCGGTAAAGGCGGAACTCATAGGTAGCTGCCCCCGGAACTGCATCCCACATACCGTATCCATTGTCTGTAAGAACCACCTCGGTCAGCTCTCCCACGCTCTCTGCCAGGGGAGGAAGCTTCACTGTCAGCTTCAAAATTTCAGAAGAATCCTGCTTGGATGCCTTGATATAGGTAGCACCGCTCAGCTTTACCGCACTGGCTTTGCTCAGTGAGAAATAATAACCCTCGTCTGCTCTGAGATAAATCACGATCTGAGGAACATCTTCTCTGGTCCACTCAAAACCCGTATTCTCAATCTCATAGTAATCAAAGGAATACTTATCTCCCTTTGTCTTAACCTCTATGGTTTCCTCACCGAAACGGGTATCCGGCTGAATATCAGCTTCTATCTCAAGATTGACAGAACTGATTTTCTTTCTGCTGGCTGCCATCGCCGGTACCGCCATCAGAGCTGCCATCAAAACAGTCATAACTGCTGCTGCTAACTTTTTTCTGTGCTTCATGTTTCTTTCCCCCATTCTGTGCCCATACAATCCTTCTTTTATAAAAAGGCTGCATCTTATCTGCTTTCACTCTAGTACATTGTTTATCTCCTGTCAATACAGGAACTGAATTCTTAAGTTTCCACAGGAAATTGTAAGAAACAACTCAGAAATACGCGAAAAAGAATCTCGCGAGCTTCTCCGCCTGCGGCAGGTCGCTTCTGCGACAAAATTCTCTTCCAACCCATGACGAGCCCCGCAAAGCGTTTTTGTTTCACAGGACGTAATTTCCTTCCCGGGAAATAAAAAACAGGCCGGTGTCCTATCGATTCTGATAGAATACCGACCTGCGCCATTCCTGCTGCATTAAACTATAAAACTCTTATTTTGCATAATCTGTAGCCCGGGATTCACGGATTACATTTACCTTAATCTGTCCCGGATATTCCAGCTCATCCTCAATGCGCTTGGAAATCTCACGGGCCATCAGTACCATGTCATCATCGCTTACCTGCTCCGGAACTACCATGATACGAACCTCTCGACCTGCCTGAATTGCAAAGGACTTATCTACTCCCTTAAAGGAATTGGTAATATCCTCTAACTGCTTCAATCGGTTTGTATATGTTTCCAGAGTCTCGCGTCTTGCACCGGGTCTTGCTGCAGATATTGTATCAGCAGCCTGAACCAGACACGCAATCAGACTCTGCGGCTCAACATCGCCATGATGGGACTCAACAGCATTGATTACAATTGCAGACTCCTTATATTTTCTGCAGAGCTCTGCACCCAGCTGTACATGAGATCCTTCCATCTCATGGTCAATGGATTTACCAATGTCATGTAATAAACCAGCGCGTTTTGCCATACGGACATCCACGCCTACCTCAGATGCCAGAAGACCTGCCAGCTGAGCAACTTCCATAGAATGCTTCAGTGCATTCTGTCCATAACTGGTTCTGAATTTCATCTTGCCAAGAAGCTTCACAAGTTCCGGATGAATGCCGTGGATGCCAACCTCAAGGGTGGCTGCCTCGCCATCTTCACGCATATTTGCTTCCACTTCCCGCTGTGCCTTTTCTACCATCTCTTCGATTCTGGCCGGATGAATCCGTCCGTCCACAATCAAACGCTCCAGAGCAATTCTGGCTACTTCACGACGAATGGGATCAAATCCTGACAGAACTACTGCTTCCGGAGTATCGTCAATAATCAGCTCTACACCGGTCATAGTTTCCAGAGTACGGATATTACGTCCCTCACGTCCAATGATGCGTCCCTTCATCTCATCGTTCGGGAGCTGAACTACGGATACTGTAGTTTCAGCCACATGATCTGCCGCACATCTCTGAATGGCAGTCACTACATAGTCCTTAGCCTTTTTATCCGCTTCTTCCTTAGCCTTGTTTTCCAGTTCCTTGATCATCTTGGCAGTGTCATGCTTGACCTCTGCCTCAACAGAACGGAGAAGATATTCCTTTGCCTGCTCGGAGGTAAGGCCGGAGATTCTCTCCAGTTCCTGTATCCCCTTCTCGTACAGGCTTTCCACTTCCGCATTCCGCCTGTTCAGGGCTTCTTCACGGGATGCAATACCAGCTTCCCGCCGTTCCATGGTTTCCGCTTTTTTGTCTAAGTTCTCTTCTTTGCTCAGTACACGTCTTTCATAGCGTTGAAGCTCAGCTCTTCTCTCTTTTGTTTCTTTATCCAGCTCATTCTTAGTCTTTAAAGACTCTTCCTTTGCCTCCAGGAGAGCTTCTCGCTTCTTTGTCTCTGCCGTCTTTAACGCTTCATCTATTATCTCTCTGGCTTTTACTTCTGCTGTACCGACCTTACTTTCGTAAGTTTTCTTCCGGTGTTTCACAGCCGATATCCAGGTAATAGGCGCCACAACAACCAGTGTTATAACAACTGCTATTATCGTTGACACAGGAGCACCTCCTTATTTAGTTTTCATTGTACACCAATACAACACTTCAATTTTAAACTGTTTTATGCATTATGTCAAGTATCTTACATCCCTAACCGGGAATACTGGACAAAATTTATGCAGTGTCAAAAATCGTTGTCTGACAGCTCGTCCATTACCCGTCGAATTGTCTCAAAGGAGAATCCCCGGCGTCCCAAAGCTGCTGCCAGCTTTCTGGACTTCTCCGGATCCTCTTCGTCTCCGGCGCTGTATCCCTTTTTCTTTAAAAAACGCCGGACAGCCTCTTCCTCATCCACTGTCTCCTCTTCAAAACAAAGATCCAGTATCTCTCTGGAAATCCCCTTGTTCTGCAGACTCTGGCGCAGCTGCCGGATACTCTTTCCGCAGCCGGCAGTGCGCACATATTTTCTGGCGTACTCCTGATCATCAAGATAATGGTATTCTTTTAAAAAAACAATTGTTTCCTCTACTGCCTCCGGATCATACTCCCGCTCCTTCAGCTTTCTGCGCATCTCTGCCTCTGTTCTGTCACGATATTCCAGAAGGGAAAGCGCACAGTCCCTGGCAGTCCGCACCTGTCTCATCTCTACAGAAGTCCTTCCTCTGCAGAATCTGCACCCTTTGTCTTTCCGGAAGCACCCGTCATTTCCTCAGCAGGCATCTCCGGAATCACTACATCCCCCGGAAGCCCGTGAAGTTCTCTCACCTTCAGCTCAATCTCTGCGCAAATCTGGGGATTCTCTTTTAAATATCCCTTTGCGTTTTCACGTCCCTGCCCGATCTTGGCTCCATTATACGCATACCAGGCGCCGCTCTTCTCTACAATGTTGTCCTTCACCGCCAGATCCAGAATATCTCCCTCTCTGGAAATGCCCTGGCCGAACATGATATCAAACTCTGCCTCGCGGAAAGGCGGAGCAATCTTGTTCTTTACAACCTTCACACGGACATGGTTTCCCACCACCTCGCCGCCGACCTTAATCGACTCTGTGCGGCGCACATCCATACGGACAGAAGCATAGAACTTCAGCGCCCGTCCGCCTGTAGTAGTCTCCGGATTGCCGAACATAACACCAACCTTCTCACGAAGCTGGTTAATAAAGATAACAGAACAGTTGGACTTGCTGATCACACCGGTCAGTTTCCGGAGCGCCTGAGACATCAGACGGGCCTGCAGTCCCACATGGGAATCTCCCATCTCGCCGTCAATCTCCGCCTTCGGAACCAGTGCCGCCACAGAGTCCACGATTACAATATCCACAGCACCGGAACGAACCATCGTTTCTGTAATCTCCAGCGCCTGCTCGCCGTTGTCCGGCTGGGAAATATATAAGTTGTCAATATCTACGCCAATATTCCGGGCATAAACCGGATCCAGGGCATGCTCTGCATCAATAAATCCGGCAATTCCGCCCCTTTTCTGTACTTCTGCCACCATATGAAGGGCAACCGTTGTCTTACCACTGGACTCCGGGCCGTAAATCTCAATCACCCGCCCCTTGGGCACTCCGCCCAGTCCAAGAGCCAGATCCAGGCTGAGTGCGCCGGTAGGAACCGTCTCAATATTCATATTGGCGCCGGAATCGCCAAGCTTCATAATCGAGCCCTTTCCATAGGACTTTTCAATCTGGGTAATAGCCGCATCAAGCGCCTTTAATTTATCATCTCTAGTCATATTATCCTCCAAGCGAACAGACGTTCTTTTCTTTGTCCTAATCATAGTATACTTCCCTGAAAAAGTCAATATTAACTTATGCCCAAAGGCATCACTTCTTTCTATCTGAAATCGAATCATAACAATAGGAAATCTGGCGATATGCCGGACAGAAAGGCACAGCTGCCTCTCCATGATCTGCTTTTTTATTAGTATTACTATAACATAGAAATTTTTTCCCTGTCAAACTTCTTCCATCGCAAAACATAACATTTTTCGACAAGAGGATATCAGCGGAACCCCCTCCTGTACATGTCTCTGCAAATTCAAAAGTCTCCCGGAGGACAAACCTTCTGCAGAAAAGAAAAAGCCCTGTACCGTGATGGATGGTACAGGGTGCATTTTTCTTTCGGAATTAGGATTTCAAAAAAGGATTAAGGATTTATCTGTTTTTCTCTTTCTATGGTTAAAGTATATCACAGATGCCCGGAAAATGTGTGTATATTGTTTAAATAGATTCTTAGGAAATTATTAAGATGCTTCTGTCAACCTTCCTTGCTGACGGGAATACTTTAATAGTAAAAAAGATAACAGGTATCTTTTGGTGTGTCGGACAAATAGAAATGTCTGGGAAACAGAACCGCACCGGCTTACCGGCCGCGGCATCGGTGTTGCTGTGCTGGACACCGGCTGCTTTCCCCATGAGGATCTTCAAAACAGAATTGCCGCTTTCCGGGACATAGTCGGACGGAAGCGGCTTCCCTATGATGACAATGGACATGGCACTCATGTATGCGGAATTATCGGAGGAAACGGTTATTCCTCTTCCGGAGCCTGCTGCGGTCTGGCGCCGGAATGTCATCTGATTCCGGTTAAGGTTCTGGATCGGCGCGGAAACGGTTATGCCTCTGATGTACTCTCCGGTCTTCGATGGATTCGGGAAAACAGGGAGCTTTACCATATCCGCATTGTCAATATCTCTGTCGGTTCCTTTTCCAGAAAAAACATGAATGAAAATTCAGCCCTCGTCCGGGGCGTGAATGCCGCCTGGGACGAAGGGCTGATTGTAGTCGTTGCAGCGGGAAATATGGGCCCCCGCAGCGGAACCATCACAACTCCCGGCATCAGCCGGAAAGTAATCACCGTAGGCTGTTCTGATGATAACAGAGAAGTCAATGTTATGGGCAGCCGAATGGTTGACTATTCCGGCCGGGGCCCCACCTGCTCCTGTATCTGCAAACCGGATGTTGTAGCTCCCGGCGCCTCTGTTTTAAGCTGTGCCAACCGTTCCGGACGCTATACCTGCAAAAGCGGAACCAGCATGGCCACCCCCTATGTTTCCGGCGCTCTGGCCCTCCTTCTGGAAAAATCTCCGGAGCTGACCAACCGCGATGTAAAGCTCCTTCTTCGAGAGCGGGCCGTAGATCTGGGGCTTCCCCGAAACCAGCAGGGCTGGGGGCTGGTGGATATCGGGGAACTGCTCCGGTAGCTGCTCCCGTCCGGCCATCTAAAACTTACTTTTCTATTGAATGAATAAACAGGCCGCTGCGCAGCTTCGGTTCAAACCAGGTGGATTTCGGAGGCATAAGAAGACCTGCATCCGCCACCTTAAACAACTCCCGGATCGAGGTCGGATACATGGAAAAGGCCACAGCCGCACCGCCGTCCACCAGCCGTTCCAGCTCCGACAGCCCGCGGATTCCTCCTACAAAACGAATTCTGCTGTCGGTCCGGGGATCTCCGATTCCCAGCAGGGGACCTAATATTCTGTCCTGGAGAATCGATACATCCAGTCCCTTTACGGGATCATCGGTGCAAATCTCCGGTCTGGCATCCAGCTGATACCAGATTCCGCCCAGATACATTCCTGCCTGCCCCTTCTTCTCCGGAGTAAAGGCCTGACTTCCTCTTTCCGTCACAGTAAAACAGACTTCTGCTTTTTTCAGAAACTCTTCCCGGGTAAGACCATTCAGATCCTGCACCACCCGGTTATAAGGCATAATCATCAGCTGGTCATCCGGAAACAGAACCGAAAGAAAGTAATTAAACTCCTCATTTCCTGTCCAGGACGGATTTGCTTCCCGCCGCATTGCTGCAACCCTTGCCGCAGAAGCCGCCCGGTGATGACCGTCTGCTATGTAAATTCTTGATATTCCGGAAAAAATGCGGTGAATCTCTTCTGTCTTCTTCGGATCCCCGATTTTCCAGACTCTGTGGCTGATTCCATCCTCTGAAGTAAAATCATACAAAGGCGGATTTTTCTTTTCCTCCTCTGCCAGACTGTTCAATTCCTCCCGGGAACGATATGCCAGAAAAATCGGTCCTGTATGGGCATTCGTCACATCCACATGGCGAATCCGATCTTCTTCCTTTTCTGCTCTTGTATTTTCATGACGCGCAATCGCCCCGCTGCTGTAATCATCCACAGATGCACAGGCCACAATTCCCGTCTGGGAACGCCCCTCCATCACCAGTTCATAAAGATAGTAGCAAGGTTCCTCATCTTCTATTAAAATTCCTTCCTGCTGCCATCTCTCCAGAGTTCTCGCCGCCTGTTCATAAACCTCCGGGGCATAGGGATCCTTTTCATCCTCAAACTGAGTCTCCGCCCGATCCACCGCCAGAAATGACATGGGATTCTTTTTCACAATTTCTTTTGCTTCCTTCCGGTCATAAACATCATAAGGAAGCGCCGCCACTGCTGACGCCGCTTCCTTACTGGGACGGATACACCGGAATGGTCTGATCTCCGCCATAATATTCCTCTTTCTTTTTATTAAAATATGCTTTTCTGATCAGTTCCGGAAAGAATCTGTCAGAACTCTTGTCAGATCACGCGTACTCTCAGAACGCCGTCAATTTTCTTCAGCTTCTCAATCACATCCTCAGACGGGCTGTGATCCAGATCCATCAGGGTATAGGCATATTTGTCCTTGCTCTTATTGGTCATATCGGAAATGTTGATTTCTCCGGATGCCAGAGCTCCTGTAATCTGTCCAATCATATTGGGAACATTCTTATGCAGCACGCTGATTCTGCATACGGTTTTCTTCACACCCATATCGCAGGCCGGGAAATTGACAGAATTTCTGATATTTCCATTCTCCAGATATTCCATCAGCTCCTCCACTGCCATCCTGGCGCAGTTATCCTCGGATTCCTCTGTAGATGCGCCCAGATGGGGAATTACAATCGTATTCTCCATATTGGCAGACTTGGGATTGGGGAAGTCGGTTACATATTTCTTCACCTTTCCGGACTTTAAGGCCTCTGCCATATCGTCATCATTTACCAGAACGTCACGGGCGAAGTTCAGAACCACTACACCGTCCTTCATCTGATCCAGGGCTGCCTTATTAATCATACCCTTTGTGCTGTCCATAGCCGGCACATGAACGGTAATGTAATCGCACTCCTGGAAAATCGCATCCAGACTTGTGGTATGCTTCACCTCTCGGGACAGCATCCAGGCAGCGTGAACGGAAATATACGGGTCATATCCGTAAACCTCCATGCCCAGTCCTGCTGCTGCATTCGCTACCAGAACGCCAATGGCACCCAGGCCGATAACACCCAGCTTTTTGCCCTTGATTTCACAGCCTGCAAATGCCTTTTTGCTCTTTTCTGTAGTTTTTGCAATATTGGCATCATCCTTATTGTCTTTGCACCAGCCGATTCCGCCGATGACGTCACGGGAAGCCAGGAGCAGTCCTGCCAGAACCAGCTCCTTTACACCGTTGGCATTGGCGCCCGGGGTGTTGAACACTACGATTCCCTTTTCTGCGCAGGCATCCAGAGGAATATTATTTACTCCTGCTCCTGCACGGGCAATCGCCAGCAGAGAATCGGAAAATTCCATTTCATGCATGGAGGCGCTGCGAACCAGAATGCCGTCTGCTTCCTGGATCTCACCGGTCAGTGCATAATTGTCATTCAAAAGATCAGTGCCATATTTGGAAATGGCGTTTAAACAGTGAATTTTTCTCATGCCTGATGCTCCTCCTCAAACTTCTTCATAAATTCTACCAGCTTTTCTACGCCTTCCATGGGCATAGCATTGTAAATGCTGGCTCTCATGCCGCCTACGCTTCTGTGGCCCTTCAGATTCACAAAGCCTGCTGCTGCAGCTGCCTTGATAAATTCTGCATCGAGATCTGTATCACCGGTAACAAAAGGTACGTTCATCAGAGAACGATCTTCTTTTACAACAGTGCCCTTAAACAGCTTGCTCTCGTCCAGGAAATCGTAGAGAATTTTTGCTTTCTTTTCGTTGTATTCCTTCATAGCCTGAAGACCGCCGCGCTTTTTCAGCCACTTGAATACCTTGCCGCAGATGTAAATACCGTATGCCGGAGGTGTATTGTACAGGGACTTGGCATCTGCATGAGTCTTGTACTGGCACATGGTAGGAGTACCCGGAAGCACATCCTCTGTAATCAGATCCTCGCGGATAATCACAATAACCACGCCTGCCGGTCCGATGTTCTTCTGAACACCGCCGTAAATGACGCCGTATTTCGTCACATCTACCGGTTCCGATAAGAAACAGGAAGAAACATCCGCTACCAGCGTCTTGCCCTTGGTATCAGGCAGTGTTTTAAACTTGGTACCGTAAATTGTATTGTTCTCGCAAATATATACATAATCTGCATCATCATCGATAGGCAGATCGGAGCAGTCCGGAATGTAGCTGAAGGTCTTGTCTTCACTGGACGCAACCGCTACTGCCTTTCCGTATTTCTGTGCCTCCTTAAATGCCTTCTTCGCCCACTGGCCGGTGATAATGTAGTCAGCCACGCCATTTTTCATCAGGTTCTGCGGTATCATGGAGAACTGTAAATGGGCTCCGCCCTGCAGGAACAGCACTTTGTAGTTGTCCGGGATATTCATCAGATCCCTGAGATCCTGTTCCGCTTCCTGGATAATCGTCTCAAATGCCTTAGATCGATGGCTCATCTCCATTACTGACATTCCGGTGCCTCTGTAATCAAGCATTTCATCAGCGGCTTCTTTCAGGACTTCCTCCGGCAGAACAGCCGGGCCTGCAGAAAAATTGTAGACTCTTCCCATTGTTTCTTCCTCCCTCTTTTTCTTTTCTTTTCCTGCCCGGAAACCGGGCTTTCGCTCCCGGAAACGATTCTTCCCGGGAACATTATAGAAACAAAACGGATATTCCGTTTGTTTTCCCCTCTCACCGGATTCTTTCTGAATCCTGTCTTAACGAATCTTTAAATCCGTATCATCGAAAGCATCCTGAAGCGGAGCTCCCGGAGATACCATCGGATAAACCTTATCATCACAGTTAATCTGGCAGTCAATAACCACCGGAGCGCCTAATGCCATAGCCTCCTGAAGCACAGGCCGCAGCTCCTCCTTCTTTGTTACCCGGTAGGCTTTTGCCCCCATTGCCTCTGCCAGCTTGACAAAATCAACGGAGTCATTTAATACCGTATGTGAATACCGCTTGCCGTAGAACAGGGTCTGCCACTGGCGAACCATTCCCAGCACATGGTTATTGATAACAACCTGAATCACAGGAATACCGTAACGGGTCGCTGTTGCAACCTCGTTCATATTCATGCGGAAGCAGCCGTCTCCGGCAATATTGAATACCGGCTTGTCAGGACATCCCATATCGCCGCATCCCATCTTGGCTCCCAGGGCTGCACCAAGGCCGTAGCCCATGGTTCCCAGACCGCCGGAGGTAAGAAAGGTTCTCGGCTTTTTATATTTATAATACTGCGCTGCCCACATCTGATGCTGACCTACCTCAGTAACAATCAGGGCATCTCCGTGAGTCAGTTCGTCGATGGTTTCCATAATAAACGGACCTGTCAGCTGTGTTTTATCATACCGCAGCGGATACATATCCTTCAGCCGCTCAATATGAGCTACCCATTCCTCGTGGTTCATGGGATCCAGACGGGCATTCAACCGTCTGAGCACCAGCTTTAAATCTCCGATGACACTGGCATGCGTGCGGATATTTTTATTAATCTCTGCGGGATCTACATCAATATGCAGAATTTTTGCATTTTTCGCAAATTTAGAAGCATTTCCTGTTACACGATCACTGAAACGTGCTCCTGCTACAATCAGCAAATCACATTCGGAAATACCAAAGTTGGAGCTCTTCGTTCCATGCATTCCTACCATGCCGGTATAAAGCTCGTCATCTCCGTCAAAGGCGCCTTTTCCCATCAGGGTATCTGCCACCGGAGCCTGGATTCTGTGCGCCAGGGTCCGCAGCTCCTCGCTGGCATTAGACAGCACAGCGCCGCCGCCTACGAGAATAAAGGGCTTCTGTGAATTGCGGATCATTTCCAGGGCCACTTCCATGTCCTCATCACGAATCGTGTCTTTCTGACGGACAATCGGTTCCGGCTCCTGAGGTGTATATTCATACTCTGCCGCAGTCACATCCTTGGTAATATCAATAAGAACCGGACCCGGACGGCCGCTCTGTGCAATGGTAAACGCTCTGCGCACTGTGTAAGCCAGCTTTTTAATATCCTTTACAATAAAATTGTATTTGGTAATAGGCATGGTCACACCGGCAATATCAATCTCCTGGAAGCTGTCCCGTCCCAGAAGACTTACGCCTACGTTGCAGGTAATGGCTACCACCGGTATGGAATCCATACAGGCAGTTGCAATACCCGTTACCAGATTGGTAGCTCCCGGACCGGATGTGGCCAGACACACGCCTACCTTTCCGGTTGCCCTTGCATAACCGTCCGCCGCATGAGCAGCTCCCTGCTCGTGGGAAGTCAGAATATGGGTAATCTCGTCCTGATGCTTATAAAGAGCATCATATATATTCAAAATCGCACCGCCCGGATATCCGAATACAGTTTTTACTCCCTGTTCCTTCAGACATTCAATCAGAATCTCCGAGCCATTCAATACTCTGGTTTCGGCCATGTTAAAAACTCCTTATCTATGAACTGTCTCTTCTGTTTGCATTAATTTCCCATCAGCACAGCGCCTTTATCTGCACTGGTAACCAGCTGGGCATATCGTTTTAAATATCCTGTCGCCTCGGTTTTCTTCGGCGTCCAGTTTGCCCGCCGTCTCTCCAGCTCCTCATCCGATACCTTCATGTTAATGGTATTGGCATTGATATCTATTGCGATAATATCGCCTTCCTGTACCAGGCCAATAGGACCTCCTGCAGCAGCCTCCGGACATACATGTCCGATGGATGCGCCGCGGGATGCGCCGCTGAACCGTCCGTCTGTCACCAGAGCCACAGAGGAACCAAGTCCCATACCGGCAATGGCTGAGGTAGGATTCAGCATTTCTCTCATACCCGGACCGCCCTTGGGGCCTTCGTAGCGGATTACCACCACATCTCCGGCTACGATCTTTCCGCCCTTGATTGCTGCAATGGCATCATCCTCACAGTCAAAGACACGGGCCGGTCCTTCGTGAACCAGCATCTCCGGCACTACGGCAGAGCGCTTTACCACGCAGGAATCCGGAGCCAGATTTCCTCTCAGAACAGCAATGCCGCCGGTTGCAGAATAAGGATTTTCTACCGGACGGATTACCTCCGGATTTTTATTGACACAGTTTTTGATATTCTCTCCCACAGTCTTTCCTGTAACAGTCATACAGTCCAGATTCAGCAGTCCCAGCTTGCTGATCTCGTTCATCACTGCATAAATACCGCCTGCTTCGTTGAGATCCTCCATATAAGTAGGACCTGCCGGAGCCAGATGACAGAGATTCGGAGTTTTTGCACTGATTTCATTGGCAATGTCCACATTCAGCTCCACGCCTGCCTCATGAGCAATAGCCGGAAGATGAAGCATGCTGTTGGTGCTGCAGCCAAGAGCCATATCCATGGTCAATGCATTGCGAAAAGCAGCTTCTGTCATAATATCCCGGGGACAGATGTTCTTTTTCAGCATTTCCATCACTGCCATGCCTGCGTGCTTTGCCAGAACAAGACGTTCTGAATATACGGCAGGAATGGTTCCGTTTCCCTGAAGTCCCATACCCAGAACCTCGGTAAGACAGTTCATACTGTTGGCTGTATACATACCGGAGCAGGATCCGCAGGTAGGACAAACCTTACATTCAAATTCCTTTACGTCCTCCTCTGTCATGGTTCCTGCCGCATAGGAGCCTACTGCCTCAAACATACTGGAAAGGCTTCTCTTCTGCCCCTTTACATGGCCGGCCAGCATGGGGCCGCCGCTGACAAACACAGTGGGAATATTCAGTCTTGCTGCCGCCATTAAAAGTCCCGGAACATTCTTATCACAGTTCGGAACCATAACCAGGGCGTCAAACTGATGAGCCATTGCCATACATTCTGTAGAATCAGCAATCAAATCTCTGGTAACCAGGGAATATTTCATGCCCACATGGCCCATGGCAATCCCGTCGCAGACTGCAATCGCCGGAAACACAATCGGAGTGCCTCCTGCCATGGCTACGCCCTGCTTTACTGCATCTACTATTTTATCCAGGTTCATATGTCCCGGAACAATCTCATTATAAGAGCTTACAATACCGACCAGGGGACGTTCCATCTCTTCATCTGTCAGTCCCAGGGCACGAAAGAGTGAGCGGGCCGGCGCCTGCTGCATCCCCGATTTCGCATTATCACTTCTCATTGCTGCACATCCTCCTTCTGTCTTGCGCTTGATCCGCTGTATTTTCCATGCTTTAAAAGCATCTGTTCTTCTGAATTAATGTTTATGATTTATTCAATATATCCGGCAATCAGCTCGCCCATCTGTGCCGTTCCTACCAGGGTACATCCCTCTGCCATAATATCGGCAGTCCGGTAGCCCTCTGTAAGCGCCTTCTGCACAGCCGCCTCAATAGCATCTGCCTCCCGATCCAGGTCAAAGGAATAACGAAGCATCATAGCCGCGGAAAGTATGGTTGCAATCGGATTGGCAATGTCCTTTCCTGCAATATCCGGCGCTGAGCCGTGGCTGGGCTCATACATGCCAAACTTTGTCTCATTTAAGCTGGCTGAGGAAAGCATTCCGATGGAGCCGGTAATCATGCTGGCCTCGTCTGATAAAATATCGCCAAACATATTTTCTGTCAGAACCACATCAAACTGTCCCGGATTCATCACCAGCTGCATTGCACAGTTATCAACCAGCATATGCTCCAGCTTCACCTCCGGATAACCGGCTGCAACCTCTTCCACAACCTTTCTCCACAGTCGGGAAGAATCCAGCACGTTGGCCTTGTCTACACTGATTACGTGTTTTTTCCGTTTCATGGCAATATCAAAGGCCTTGACTGCAATCCGGCGAATCTCATCTTCATTGTAGGTAAGGGTATCTGTTGCCTGCAGCACTCCATTTACCTCTTCTGTATGGCGTTCTCCGAAATACAGACCGCCGGTCAGTTCTCTCATAATCACCATATCAAAGCCGTCCCCGATAATCTCCTTCTTCAAAGGACAGGCATCCGCCAGTTCCTGATATAAATAGGCCGGACGAATATTGGCAAAAAGATTCAGTCCCTTCCGGATAGCCAGAAGTCCTGCCTCCGGTCTTAAATTCGGAGCCACATCATACCATCTGGAATTGCCTACATTGCCGCCCACAGCTCCAAGGAGAACCGCATCACTGTTTTTCGCTGTCTCCAGGGCTTCCTCTGTCAGAGGCACTCCGTATTTGTCAATAGAGCATCCGCCCATCAGCGCCTCTGTGTAAGTAAAGGTATGACCGAAAACCTGGCCAGCCCTGTCCAGAACTCTGCACGCCTCCCGTACAATCTCCGGTCCGATCCCGTCACCCGGGATGGTTGTAATCTTACAATTCATTGCTATTCTCCCCTTTTTCTCCCTGTCATTTTCTTCTTTCGGGTGTTTCTTTTCATATTATCGCATTTGACAGCATTTTTCAACTAATGAACATGAATTTATTCACGAAATCCATACATGAATGGAATTTTTCCTATAACTACAGGTTATTATAAAAGGTTCTGACTCCTCTTTTAAAGATTTTTCCCCGCAAAAAAGAAAGAGCCGCTTCTGCGGCAAAACTCCCCTCCGCCCCATGGCGATCCTCCCGGAGCGTTTTTATTTTTCACAGTGAAATGAAAAAACGGCAGAGTGGCCCGCCTTCGCTGCCTCTCTGCCGCATTCTGTTCATTATAAAGTTACTTTCCTACCACCCATGCTCCATCCTTGCCTACATAGTAGCTGTCAATGGTCATATCGGTAGCCATCGTGTTGTCTTCCTGAAAATAGTACCATTTTCCGTCAATCTCCTGCCAGCCGGTCACAGCCGCGCCGCTTCCGTCGAGCCAGTATTTCTTATCTCCCGACTCCAGCCAGGTATTGACTGCCATGGTTCCATCCTCCTGAATCCAGAACAGGACATCTCCGCTCTTAATCCACTGGTTTGAAGCCATCGTGCCGTCTTTTTTGTAATAATTCCACGATTCTCCGCTGCGCACCCACCCGGTCTGCGCCAGTACGGGAAATGCAGAAGCCAGAACCATCAGTACTGTCAGTATCAGCGCTGCTCCTGTTCTTCTCATCTTGCATCCGCTCCTTTTAATGAATGATCTTCCGGCCGGAAGCATCCACCCGGTATCCGCCGGGTACCAGGGCATCCACAGCCAGAACACCGCTCTTTAAGAAATAATACTCTTCGCCGTCAATAACCTTCCAGCCATTCTTGAGTGCTACGCCATTTTCCTGGAAAAAGTACCACTTACCCTCTTCCGTCTGTCTCCAGTCATTAGAAACCATCTTTCCGTCCGGATCCAGCCAGTACAAATCAGAATTCAGCTTAAAAAGCTGATCCTTCATAGTCAGACCGCTGCCGTCTACATAGTACCAGAATTCCCCGTCATAAACCCACTCATTGGCAGCCATCTTGCCATTATTCTTGACCCAGTAAGAAGCAGTGACTGTCCCGTCTTCCGCTGTCGTATTTACCCACATATTTTTTGCCACTGTGCCGTCATCCAGATAATAAAACCAGTCTTTTCCTACGGTTCCCCAATGTGCCGCAAATGCTGCAGTGGTGGACAGTGACGCAAATGCTGCGGTCAGGGCCATCACCCGGAATATATTTTTCTTCATTGCAAATCCATCTCCTTTTCCAACAGCGGTTATCGCCGTAATCTCTTTCTCATTTCTTCTCTTCTATGGATTAATCATACGTTTTGGGGTCTTGTTTGTCAATAAATTTTTCCTTACAATTCCCTGTCTCTATCAGAAGAATCGGGGCCCCAACCCCTGAAAAGAAACAAGAAAGAAGCTCGCTCGCGAGCTTCTCCGCCTGCGGCGGGTCGCTTCTGCGACAAAATTCTCTACCGCCGCATGGCGATCCTCGCGGAGCGTTTTTATTTCATAGGACGCAATTTCCTATGAAATGAAAAAACGGCAGAGAAAAAATCTCTGCCGTCGTCCGAATACGTTTAATCCAGATCCTCTTCGCCTACCAGCTCATCAAACTCCTGATCATCCAGAAGCTCGTCAAATGCGTCTGCTACGATCTCATACTCGTCATCATCCATGATGTTGTCCAGGCTGGGATTTCCATCTGCATCCTCTGTATAACGATACAGATATACTTCACCCTCTTCAGCCTCAGCGCCTTCCATCGGAAGCAGAGCAATGTAATCTCTGTCGCCTGCCTCAAAAATCGTCAGCACCACACACTCCAGTTCACTTCCGTCATCCAGGGTCAGTGTGACAGTCATCTCTTCCTGTTCCAGTTCTTCATTGGGATTCTGTGCCATGTAAGTTGTCCCTCTCTTTCTCGTCTGGCTTGCCGCCATAGTCTCACAGTTACACTTTATCAAACTTTCCCTGTGAAATCAAGATTTTTTCAGATAATTCCGAAACAGCTGCATAATTCCCACCAGAACCTGCTTATGCTCCGAGGGAAGCGGTTCCCATTCTGCTACCGGAAAGTCCGTCAATCCGTCCTGCTCGCGGGTTTCCTCAATCATGGCAAAAAATTCAGAAAGCTGCAATCCGAAAGCCCGGCATATTTTATCCAGACTGCTGATGCTGATTACGCTGCGTTTATTTAACATCGTAGTCAGAGTAGACTGCTTGATTCCGCTCATTTTGGAAAGCCTGTACCGGGTCATTCCTCTCAGTTCCATCAGTTCTTCTATTTTTATGAGAATCCGCTCGTTATCCATGTTCCTTCTCCTTATCCTTCGTATGTCCCATCTGCGCAAGCCTGATATGTATCTGTTGTCTTTCAGGTGCTGCAGCAATGACAGCACCCGTCTTAATCTTATTGGATTTTATATCCAGAACATAGATTTAATATTTTGATATTATATGACGTATAATTGACATATTTTTCCATTTTTCCCGGAAATTATTTCCTGCAGAAAAGAAAAAAAGCGCAGGCATACCGGTCTTTACCGTCATGCCTGACGCTTTTTAATACTCAATTCCCATTCGTGCCCCGATTCCCTTTTCGAAAGGATGCTTTTCTGCATGGATTTCAGAAATATAATCTGCCATTTTTTTCATGCAGTCCGAAGGATTTCTCCCGGTCAGAACAACCTCCATCCCCTCCGGCCTGGTTTTTAAAAATTCCGCCACTCTCTCTTCCTTTACCAGTCCGGTATTGCAGGCAGCCATTATTTCATCAAAAATAACCAGATCAAATTTCTCCGTTACCGCCCTAAAGCAGGCCTTCTCCAGCATCTGTCCGTACCATTCCGAGGCCTCCCGCTTTTCCTCCTCCGTCATACGAAAGGTAAATCCAAAGGTTTTTTCGCAGGGAACCACCTTTATCCCCGGAATTTCCCGCAAAACTGAAACCTCGCCGGAGTCCTCCGTTTTCAGGAACCGGACGATCAGTACTCTCATTCCCCGTCCGGCAGCCCGAACCGCCAGCCCTACTGCCGCAGTCGTCTTTCCCTTGCCGTCTCCGCAGTATATGTGTACATATCCTTTTTGCTGTTTCACTGCTTTCCTCCGTTTTTTCCGCGGTCCGCTCTTCCCGGTGCCGCACTGGAGCCCTCCCGATATTCATCAATAAAGCGGGATCGTTCCTGGGGACGCCCGTACCGCTCCCTGGCGTAGTACACGTGAAGTCTGTCCCTGGCTCTTGTCATAGCCACATAAAACATCCGCCTCTCCTCCTCCAGATCTGCCTCCAGAACAGCCTTATGATGAGGAGTCACGCCTTCGTTGGCATCTAAAATATAGACAATGGGAAATTCCAGCCCCTTGGAGCTGTGCATGGTCATCAGAGACACGCAGTCTGTATTCTGGCTGTCCCTGTTGGTCAGCTGCTGTCTGAGCTGTTCCCCGTATTCCCGCATATGCTCCTGCCAAGCATCCATGGTTTTGTAGGAGGAGGCGCTTTCCTGAAGCTGATCCGCAATCTGCAGCAGATCCTCCGCCTTCATTCTCCTGTTTTCCGCATACTCCCTGAGATAATCATCATAGCCTACCGCCTTGCGGATATAATTCACCGCTGCCACAGGGGCCATTCTGCCGATCATCTTCAAGTCATACTCCAGCTGCTCAATCCGCTCCACCATCCAGCCTCTGTCCTGATACCAGGATTTCAGGCTGTCCCAGGAAATAATCTGTCCCTCCAGGGCTTCCCGGCTGACAAATCTTTTCGGACGGTTGATGATCCGCAGCACATCTGCTCTTTTCGCCTGTCTGTGCTTTGCCAGTTCATCACCTGCTATGCGGATATAAGCCAGCATATCCTGGGTTATCCAGTGCTCATACAGGTTCGGAAGCGAATCCTTCATCCGGAAGGGAAGATTCCATTCCATCATCCGCTCCATCAAAAGCCGCGGTTCCATGCTGGTCCGGTAAAGCACCGCAATATCTGACAAATGATATCCCATCCGCACATAATCCTGAATTTCCTCCACAATGGTTCTGGTTTCTGCATGAGCATCCGGAAATCCCATAACAGCCACAGGACGGCCTGCTCCCCGAAATGCCTGAATTTCCTTTTCAAACCGCATTTTATTGTGGCGGATCAGACGGCCTGCCGCATCCACAATCGAAGAGGAGGACCGGTAATTAATCCCCAAAAGCGTTCTCTTTGCTGTTGGATAATCTTTTTCAAACCCCAGCATAATCTCCGGTTTTGCGCCCCGGAACCGGTAAATGGACTGATCATCATCTCCCACAATGAACAGATTGTTTTCCGGAGCTGCCAGCATTTTTACAATTTCATACTGAACCCGGTTAATATCCTGAAATTCGTCAATCAAAATAAACCGGTACCTGCGCTGCCATGCTGCCAGAATATCCTTTCTCTGGTCAAACAGCTGATAGCACATCACCAGCATATCGTCAAAATCAAGAAGCCCTCTGGACTCCAGCCCACGGTTGTAGCCCTCATAAAGCTTTTTAAATATTTCCTCTGAACAGTTTTTGGAATAATAATGCTCCAGACTCATCATCTCGCCTTTGACCATGCTGATTTCCGATAAAATGGAGCTGATAAATTCACCCTCGTCCTCCACGTCAATCCGGTATCTGTCCACCAGTTCCCGCATCAGCTGGATCCGCTGTTCCTCCCGGACAATATTGGAGGCGTCATAACGGTAGGCATGTTTCAGAATGCTGAAAAATACCGCGTGAAAGGTACCAAAGCTGACGGGGAGACTCCGTCCCTCCATCAGCTTCTGAAAACGCTGCCTCATCTCTGAGGCAGCAGCCTTTGTAAATGTAATAACCAGGATACTTGCCGGATCCACCCCGTAGCCCTCCACAAGGCATCTGACCCGATGGGTGATTACTGTGGTTTTTCCGGATCCCGGACCTGCAAGAACCATCATGGGCCCGTTCAGGTGACGGATGGCCTGCAGCTGTGATTTATGAAATGCCATGAAGCTTCTGTCTCTCCTCTACTGGCTTAAAAGCTCAATTCCCCGGCGGATTCTGGCCAGAGATTCCTCCTTGCCCAGTACCTCCATAATTTCTGTTGCACCGGCCGGAGTCATCTGCTTTCCTGATACGGCAGTACGGATCGGCCACATTACAAAACCGGTCTTAAATCCGTTATCCGATACATACTGAGCCAGAGATGCATAAAGAGCATCGTTGGTAAAGTCCTCCTGAGCCTCCAGAATCGGAAGGACATCCTTTAATACCTGAAGGGAATTTTCCCCGTTGGTTTTCATTTTCTTATGGGTGTACATTGCCACATCATATTCCGGAAGCTCCTGGAAAAAGTCAATGTGATCCGCAATGTCCGGGAAGATCTCAATTCTTGTCTTCACCATGGCTGCAATCTTTTTCAGATCCAGATCCTTTTTGATTACCTGACGGATATACGGCTCAGCCATCTCGTAGAAACGGTCAAAATCCATAGCCTTTAAATACTCGCCGTTCATCCATTTTAATTTAACAATATCAAATACAGCCGGAGACTTGCTGATATTGTGGTAGTCAAATGCCTTAACCAGCTCATCCAGAGAGAAGATCTCCTGATTGTCTACCGGAGACCAGCCCAGCAGAGCCACATAGTTTACAACAGCCTCTGCTACAAAGCCCTGCTCAATCAGATCCTCAAAGGAAGAGTGGCCGCTTCTTTTTGACAGCTTTTTGTGGAACTCATCTGTAATCAGCGGGCAGTGTACATAAACCGGAACCTCCCAGCCAAATGCGTCGTAAAGACGGTTGTACTTGGGAGAGGAGGATAAATACTCATTGCCCCGGACTACATGGGTGATTCCCATCAGGTGATCGTCCACCACGTTTGCAAAATTGTAGGTGGGATAACCGTCGGATTTAATCAGAACCATATCATCCAGCTCAGAGTTGTCTACTGTGATATCGCCGTAAATCTCGTCATTAAAGGTAGTGGTTCCCTCAGTCGGGTTGTTCTGGCGGATTACATAAGGCATTCCTGCTGCCAGATTAGCCTCTACCTCCTCCTTGGACAGATGCAGGCAGTGCTTATCATAGGTCATGATCTCTTCACCGTTGACTGTGGTCTTCAGAGAATCCAGACGCTCCTGGGTACAGAAGCAATAATATGCCTCTCCTTTTTCAACCAGCTTTTTGGCATATTCCAGATAAATTCCCGCTTTCTGCCGCTCACTCTGAATGTAGGGGCCGCAGCCGCCGTCCTTATCCGGACCTTCATCATGAATCAGGCCTGTCTCGGCCAGTGTTCTGTAAATAATCTCCGTAGCGCCTTCTACATAGCGCTCCTGATCCGTATCCTCAATACGCAGCAGAAAATCTCCGCCTTCATGCTTGGCAATCAGATAAGCGTAAAGCGCTGTTCTCAGATTGCCCACATGCATCCGGCCGGTGGGGCTGGGTGCGTATCTTGTTCTAATCTTTGTCATGTTCAAACACTCCTTATTTTCTTCTTATGGGCAGTTCCGGCTCGTTCGCCGGACTTCTGCCCCTTTTGTACGTCCTCAGACATCACAGTCACAGCCGTCCGGCCACACATCCTCCTGTCCGGAGCTTTGCATGGCTGAACTGTTACACATTATATACCACTGTCACTTAAAAAGAAAGACGGTAATTGCCATTTCCTGTTCCATATACGGAAGAGGAGAACAGAACTCTTGCTGCTTCTACCAGATATGCGGTGTCCTTGCTTCCTGCAGTCTCAAAGCAGGAATGCATAGCAAGCTGAGGCAGACCGATATCTACTGTATTGAACGCTACCTGGTTGCCGGAAATATTGCCCAGAGTAGAGCCGCCCAGCATGTCAGACCGGTTATGGAAGGTCTGGAAAGGAACCTCTGCCTGCTGGCAGACTGCCTTGAAGAGAGCGCCGGAAACTGCATCTGTGGTGTACTTCTGGTTTGCGCTGTATTTGATAACAATACCCTCATTTAAATACGGACGGTTGGTGGGATCTGCCTTATCTGCCTGGTTGGGATGAATTCCGTGGGCATTGTCTGCAGAAACCATAAAGCTGGAAGCAACTGCAGTCAGGAATTCCTCCTCTGTCCGTCCCATTGCGCTGTTGATCCGGTGAAGCACATCCTTTAAGAAGGTAGAAGCTGCTCCCTGCTTGGTGCCGCTGCCTACTTCTTCATTGTCCATTACGCAGTGAACAGCCACGCTGTCCTTTGGCTCTGCTGCCAGAAATCCCTTTAAGGATGAAAATGCACACTGGAGATCATCTAAATGCGGGCTTGCAATATACTCGCCGTTTAAGCCAAAGGTTGTTCCCTTATCCCGGTTGTACAGGAAAAGATCCGTATCCAGAATATCTTCCTTCTCAACGCCTGCCTCTGCAGCAATCATAGCAAGGAAGCTTCCCTTCTCCTGTCCGCCGCCGCAGAACAGAGGAAGCATATCCTTCTGCGCATTAAACTCATATCCATCGTTGACGCTCCGGTTCATGTGAATGGCAAGATTGGGGATAATCAGCAGATCACGGTCTACCTTCACCAGTCTCGTCTCCACTCCGTCAGCCGTTTTTACTACAATCCGTCCTGCCACGGAAAGAGGACGATCCAGCCATGGAGAACAAATCATGCCGCCGTATTTTTCTACGTTCAGCTTTACATAATGCTTCTCTACCTCGATCTCTGCATTTGCCTTTACCTTAAATACAGGAGAGTCGCTGTGGCTTGCCATTACCTGAAAGCCGGTAAAATCCTTTTTAGGAATCCGGAATGCAATCAAAGCAGAATCATTGCGGGTTACATAATAGCCTTTTCCCGGCTCCAGCTGCCACTTTTCACCTTCCAGAAGACAGCTGCAGCCTGCCTCCTCCAGCATTGCCTTCATATTGGCAACTGCATGGAAGCTGCTGGGGCTGTTGTCCAGAAACTCCATCAGCTCCTGATTTGTTTTTTCAAAATTAAATTCTTTCATTCTGACTACCTCTTTTCTATCCTTTCCTTTCGGTATCTTGTAATTGCTCAGAAAGACCCAAGGGCCTTCTCCAGGGCTTTTCTCAGTGTCTCCGCGCTTCCGTCACGGTGGCAGAAGCCATCCATTCCGCAGCTTCGGGCTCCTTCAATATTCAGCGGCTGATCATCAATAAAATAACACTCCTCCGGCTTCAGCCCGAACCGCTCAAACAGGTGAAGATACATCTCCTTCTGGGGCTTCATGCATTTTACCTCTGCAGAAAACAGCACTCCGTCGAAACACTCAATGGCCGGAATCACCTGACGGTAACAGTCCAGAAGACGGATGGATGCATTGGAACAAAGGTAAATCCCGTAACCCTTTTCCTTGTATTCTCTCACCACATCGCCTGCTCCTTCTATGGGCCACATACAGTATCTGTGCCAGTTTTCCATGCAAAGGGCCGCCGGCCGGCGAAGCCGCTCAGGAAGCCGGGAACACATCTGTGCCAGCGCCTGCTCCTCCGGAATCACCCCCATGTCCAGCTGCACCCATTCGGGAGACACGAACACAGCCGTATGCACCTGCTGCCGGTCAGACGGATTCTCCAGGAAATGCTCGCAGACCCGCATCCCGTCATATCCCACCAGAACCTTTCCCATATCAAAAACAATGTTCTTTATCATCTTGTTCCTCCTGCCCTATCGCCTCTGCATCCAAATCCAAAAGCCTGCTAAGATTGTAGCATATTTGAATAGAAAAAGAAACCCACAGAAAAAAGGAAACTGCGTTGACTTCTCAACATTCGTACATTATAATACACATATTCGTTAATCAACATTTTTATTTATTTCGTTTATATTCAAATAAAGGAGTATTATGCAGGAAAGCAAACAGGATCGCCGCATCCGCCGGACACGCAGACTTTTGAAGGAAAGTCTCATTCAGCTGATGCAGGAAAAAGAATTTATGAATATTTCTGTACGGGAGGTAACGGAAAGAGCCGATTTAAACAGAGGAACCTTTTATCTCCACTATCAGGACACCCGCCACCTTCTGCAGGATATTGAAAATGAAACTCTGCTGGAATTTCAGCAGATGCTGGATCAGTACCGGGAAGCGCCGCAGAAGCGCTCTCTTATGCCCATGCTGAATCCTCTGATTGACTACGTCAGTGAAAATGCCGGCATCTGCCGGATTCTTTTTGAAAACAGCGCAGCCATCGACTTTCTCAGCCGTCTTCGGGAGGGAATCCACGAAAACGGCCAGGAAATCATTCAGGAGCTCTTTCCTGATACCGAAGGCGCCGTTGTCGATTATTTTTTTGAATTTATCACCTGCGGGCTCATAGGACTGATGAAGCAGTGGCTGGACTCCGGCCAGGCTCTTCCCAAGGAACAGCTGGCTGAAATCGCTGACCAGGCTGTTCTTGGCACCGCTCTTCAGCTTTTAAAAAAGGACGGTCCGGCCATTGGCTGAGGACAGGCTTTCTCTCTACCGGAAGCCGTTCAGCAGATTCCAGAATGAGGGCAGAAACCGGCGCAGCAGTTTTCCTGCCCAATAGCTGATGGTCAGTACCAGAACCGGCATAACCAGAAACAGCGCAAACGGCTCCCATTTTACAGGTTCCCAGAGCCGGGCCGCTGTTTTGTTGATCAGGCGCACAAGAGCAAAATGAGTGGCATAGAGGAAAAAGCTGTACTTCATAAAATCCCTCGGCTCCGGAAGCTTTTCCCCCGGCACCATCAGCCAGAGACCGGCCACTGCCAGCAGACGGCACAGAACAAAGCCCGGAATCACAGCCCGGGACAGCCCCCAGAAATAGGCCCAGCCGGAGAACACCATAAGCCCAGCGCCTGCAAGGGCTCTGTACGGACTCCAGGACGCCTCCGGACTCCAGAGCTTTTTGTTTTTCACCATGGCCAGGGAAGCGGCTGTTCCATAATAAATCAGCGCATCCACATTGACTGCCGGAAGCCGGATATCCTTCCATGCCATCCACCACAGCACTGCCATGAGCCCGATCCTTGTCTGCCATCTTTTCAAAAGCGGATAAAGCACAGGGGCCAAAAGCGTCAGGGCAATCAGCTGGTAAAGATACCAGAATACATAATTATAAGTGTAATTGATCACAGCATCTATGGCAGCTCCCAGGGTAAAGGGTATCGTTCCCTTTCCTACTACATCTGTCACCCAGGGAAGACGGCTCCCTGTCACATATCCGATATAATACAGAAAATTCCAAAGAATAAAAGGCACAAGAAGACTGCGGATTCTGCGGTTCCATTTGTCCCACAGCAGCTCCCAGTGAAATCCCCGGTAAAACAGATACCCGGAAATCATAAAAAATCCCGGTACGGCAATCTGCCCCAGGGAATCTCCTATCAGGTACTCTGCCCAATACACGTCTGCCGCATCTTCTGACCACTCCAGAAACAGCTCTGCATTATAAGAATGAATCCAAACCACAAGAAGGCTGAATAAAAAAGTGAACCAAATCACCTTTTTCCGGAACTCTGATTCTGTCACCGCGTCCGCCCCCTTCCCATGAACTGTTACTTTTTATTACTTCTATTATAACTGTTCATGAGCGTCCTGTGTATTCTTTTCTGCAAATAAATCCATACTTCCTGAACGGAAGCCCTCCAAATCAAGAGTCACATAAGAAAAGCCCAGTTCCTTCAACCGGCTAATCACCTGCTCCCGCTTCATCACCGCCTGCTCCAGACATTCCGGATCCAGCTCTATGCGGGCTACATTTTTGTGAAGCCGAAGGCGGACATTGCCGGAAAACATTTCCCGCAAAAAAGCCTCTCCCTCTCCAATCCGGGCGAGAATATCATAGTTTAATTCCATTCCGTAGGGAATCCTGGTAGCCATACAGGGGGTAGAAGGCCTGGATGCCACGGAAATTCCGTACATGGAAGCCAGAGCCTTTACCTCTGCCTTTGTTATATGAAGCTCTGCCAGAGGACTGATAATCCCCAGCTCGCCAAGAGCCTGAATTCCCGGCCGGTACACATGCAGGTCATCTTCATTGGTTCCGTCCAGAATGCAGGTGATTTTCCTCTCCTCTGCGAATTCCTTCAGGCAGGAAAACAGCCTTCTCTTACACAAGTAACATCTGTTTTCCGGATTCATCCGGATGTCCGCCTGCTCCAGCTCATCAATCTGAATCACCTGATGAATCCCGCCCAGCTCCTTTGCCACCTGACCTGCAATTTCCAGATCACAGGCCGGGTGAAGGCGGCTGTCAAAGGTCACGGCATACACCTTTTTTCCGGTTTCTTCCGCAGCATCTACTGCCGCCTTCAAAAGCAGGCTGGAATCCACTCCTCCGGAAAAGGCCAGACAGATATCTCCTGCAGCCAGCTCCCTCATTCTCGCTTCCAGGCGGGCCTTCCGGTCTGATATTTGATTCTGCAGTAATGTTTCTTCTCGTTGGCTCTTCATTGATTCTGCCCCTTTCCCGTATGTGTTTTCCGGCTATGCTTCATTCCTGCCGTTCTGCCTTTCTGCCTCCTGCTCTGCCTCCCCGTATACCCTCCGGTAACTCTGTCCCGTTTCCCGGCATACTGCTTTTACACTTTCATATTCCGGATAGCAGAAGGTATTCCCCTTATGGCTGCAAAGCTTTACCTCCACCGGTCCGAACTTTGTGTCCACTGTGGTTTTTCTTCGCTCCAGAACGGTACGCTCAACCGGACTGCGGCGGATTCCTATGGTTGTCGTATTGGCAAAAATAATATCCTCCATCTGTTCCCGTTTCTGATTGTCACACAGAACAGACAGCATATAGGCCGGACGGTTCTTCTTCATATAAATTGGTGTGTACCATACATCTGCAGCCCCTGCCTCAAACAGAAGCTCCATTACAAAGCCCAGCATCTCCCCTGTGCAGTCGTCCAGATTCGTCTCCAGCACCCACATGGAGGACGGTTTTTCTGCAGATTCCTCTTTGGCTGCCTCCTCTTCTTCCAAAAGCATGGCCCGCAGAACATTTGCCTGACGAAATTCCTTATTGCCTGCTCCCATTCCTGTTTTGCGGATTCTGCAGCCGGAAGGAAGCTTCTTTCCTGTTGACAGGGCTGCCGCAATGGCTGCTCCCGTGGGTGTTACCATTTCCCCGTCATTTTCTGTAAATCGAAATTCCAGATCGTATGCCGATGCAATATTGGCCGTAGCCGGTACCGGTACCGGAATAATTCCATGCTGGCAGCGCACATATCCGCGGCCTTCTGCCAGCGGAGATACGATCACCTCATCTACTCCCAGATTATCTACACAGACAGCCGTACTTACAATATCGATAATGGAATCAATCGCTCCTACCTCATGAAAATGCACCTGCTCAACAGGAAGCCCGTGGGCCTTCGACTCTGCCTCCGCAACAATCAGAAACATTTTTCTGGCCAGCTCCTTTACATGCTCATTGGAATCCAGCCGATCAATAATTGCATAAACATCATGCAGGTTCCGATGCTCATGAGGATGTGTATGCTCGTGGCTGTGCTCATGCTCGTGGCTGTGACCGTGCTCATGGCTGTGCTCGTGCTCGTGGCTGTGCTCATGCTCGTGGCTGTGCTCATGCTCGTGGCTGTGCTCATGCTCATGGCTGTGCTCATGCTCCAGATGCACATCAAAGTCAAAGGCATCCAGCCCGCAGGTCACCTTCCTTCCAAAATGAAGATGATATCCGTCCACCTTCATACTGTCAAGCGCCCGCTCCAGCTCTGCCTGATCCGCTCCCAGATCAAGCAAAGCTCCTACCGTCATATCTCCGCTGATTCCTGAATTACATTCCAGATAAAGTATTTTTTTCATTTTATCTCACCGCCAGTCTGTTTATTTGTGTCGCCAGATATCCGGCGCCATATCCATTGTCTATGTTTACTACAGAAATTCCGTTTGCGCAGGAATTAATCATGGTCAGAAGGGCTGACAAGCCATGAAAACTTGCCCCGTAGCCCACGGATGTGGGAACCGCTATAACAGGACAATCTGCCAGTCCGGCAATCACTGTTCCCAAAGCCCCCTCCATTCCGGCCGCTGCAATAATGCAGTTGGCATTTTCCAGTCTGTGGCGCTGTGCCAGCAGCCGGTGAATCCCCGCCACGCCTACATCATAAATCCGATCCACCCGGCACCCGAAATACTCGGCTGTCTGAGCCGCCTCCTCTGCTACCGGAATATCCGCTGTTCCTCCGGTACAGACAGCAATCAGCCCCTGCGGCTCCTTCTGCTTTTCCGGTTTCTCTGCCTTTAAAATTCTGGAAATCGGATCATAAACCACCTCCGGAACAATGCTGCGAACCAGCTCATACTGCTCTGGTGTTGCCCTGGTCCCCAGTACCTCTCCGTCCCGCTCCCACAGCTTCCGGAAAATTTCCGCCAGATAGGCATCCGGTTTCCCCTGACAGAACACGGTTTCCCCGAATCCGGAGCGCAGTTTTCTGTGATGATCCAGCTTCGCATATCCCAGCTCCTCATAAGGCAGATCTTTCAGCAGACGCTCTGCCTCCTCAATTGCCATCTGTCCGTTTTTCACCTGCAAAAGCAATGCTCCTACATCCATTTATCCTTCCTCCCATAAGTTTATGATTCTGCTGCACAGTTTCTCCAGCAGGGGTTCCGAATGACTTACCACCAGAAGACCAATCTCCCGCTCCGAGACCTCTCTTATCAGAAAATTCCAAATCTGGCTCTGGGTAATCAGGTCAAGCATGGTGCTGATTTCATCTGCGAGAAGGAATTTTGTTTTTTCTCCCAATGCCCGGGCAATACAGAAACGCTGAAGCTCTCCGCCGGACAATTCTGCCGGATAACGGTTCAGCCAGTCCTTCTCAATTCCAAGTCCCTCCACAATCCGTTCCGGAATCCTGTCTCCTTCACGGAGAACCTCTTTCATTTTCAGCCGGGGATTCACAGACAGCTCCGGATGCTGCCAGATCATCTGCACCGGACAGTACCCCCGAAAGGCTTCCAGCGGCTTTCCGTCTAAAAGCACCATTCCCTGATCCGGCTTCTGATACCCCGCCAGAATCTTGCAAAAGGTGGTCTTTCCAAAACCGCTGGGAGCAATCAGCCCCACCCGCTCGCTGCTGTCTATTTCCAGACTCACATTATTTAAAATTTCCCGGTTTCCTTTTTGATACCGGAAAGAAATACCGCTGGCCTCCAGTTTCATACTCTGTCTCCTTTCCCTACCTGGCTTTTCGGCACCGTACCATTCCCTCCCTCAGGTTTCGGTAAGGCACCTCCTGTCTGCAGGCCTCCTCAAACCAGGGACATCTGGGACCATAGGGACAGCCCTCAGGCATGGCTTCCACATAAGGCTGAGTTCCTGGAGAAGCAGAAAATCCATGATCCGGCATAGCCCGGTAAAGAGCCCTGGTATACGGGTGGCGCAGGCGTTCCTCTGAAGAAAAATCTCCCGCTGCCGCCTCCTCCAGATTGGTTCCTGCATAAAATACCACAATCCGATCCGCTGTCTCTGCCGCCAGCTCTAAATCATGTGTAATCACCAGAACTCCGGCTCCTCCGTCGGCAATCTCCCGAAAATGTCCCATAACCCGACGCGCAGCATCCATGTGAAGTCCCGGCGTAGGCTCATCTGCAATCACCAGCCGCGGTTCCTCCTGAACTGCCGTGGCAATGAGAACACGCCGCGTCATTCCGCCCGACAGCTCAAAGGGGTATCGTTCCTCTGTCTCCGGTCCCAGCCCGTACCGGCCCAGCACCCGCCTGCAGGTCTCCCGGCTTTCCGGATCCTTCTTTCCCTTTCTCACCTGTTCTCCCGCCTTCATCAGAGGATCCAGATAAGACACACTCTGAGGAACCAGCACAATCTCCCTGCCCCGCAGCTTCTTCAGCCTTTTCTCCGTCAGAGGCTCTCCCTGGTAGCGAATGCTTCCCTTCCAGCTTCCATTATACGGCAAAAGTCCCATTACCGCATGAGCCAGAAGACTTTTTCCGGAACCGCTGGAGCCAACCACAGCCACCATTTCCCCGGCATGGACACTCAGGCTTAAATCCCGGATCGGAACAATGGTTTTCTGACGCCAGCCCCGTTCATACTGAAGAAAGGAAACCTCCAGATGTTCCACCTCCAGCAGAGGGCAGCTCTCCGCACCCGCTCTGTCCTTCTCCCTGTTTTCCGTCATTTTCCTTTCTCCCTTCTCAAACCTCAACACTCCGTTATTTCTGCGCCTGTCCCGGATCCAGCAGATCGGATACTCCCTGTCCTACTGCATGGAACATCAGAACCACAGCCACCAGCAAAAGCCCGGGAAACAGCGCCAGCCACCAGCGTCCCATAGACAGATATTTCATGCTTTCCGAGAGGATCACACCGATTGCCGGCTGCTCCGGAGGAAGTCCGAAGCCCAGAAAGGTAATGCTGGCTTCGTGAAGAATGGCATGAGGAAATAAAAGCACGGTTCCCACCAGCATCTGCGGAATCAGATGCGGCAGCAGATGCTTTCCGGCCAGATACCAGGGCCCCTTTCCCAGCCTGCGGGCAATCTGCACATACTGGCTGGACACAACCTGCAAAGCCTCCGCCCTCAAAAGACGGGCAAGAGAGGTCCAGTGAGTCAGAGAAATTCCAATGATAACACCACGAAAGCCTTTTCCTGCTCCATAGGAAATCAACACCAGCAAAAGAATATGAGGAATTCCCAGGACAAGATCAATCAGGCCGCCAATCAGACCGTCCACCGTCTTTCCGAGAACCGCTGCTCCCAGTCCCAGAGCCAGGGCAATCACCGAGCTGATTCCTGCTGTGACCGCCCCAAGCCGGATGCTTAAAGACAGGCCTGCTATCGTTCTTACAAACATATCGCGCCCCATCCAGTCTGTCCCGAAAGGATACTGAAGACAGGGGGCCAGATTTTTTCTGGAAAAATCCACCTCCAGCGCCTTATCCTGCCAGAGCCAGCCGCCCAGAGCTATCATGCCCAAAAGCAGCAGACAAACCGCAGACAGGATCATCATCAGCTGCCTCCGGTTTCCTGATAATACACTGCTTTTCTCCGTTTTCTTCATTTTCTTCCTTCCCCGCTGCCTCTTTATTTTCTTTCCGCCATCCGCGGATCCACTGCTGCATACAGCAGATCTGCTGCCAGATTCCCTGTAAACACAATCGCTGCACTGATAAGAGTAATTCCCAGCAAAAGCGGAACGTCTCCGCCCAGTCCTGCTGTTACTGCCGCCTGTCCCAGTCCCGGATAGGAAAATACCTGTTCCACAAGCACAGAGCCGCCAAAAATTTCACTGATGGAGGCAAACTGCAGCGTCATTGCCGGAAGAAGAATATTTCTGACTCCGTGCTGAACAAGAATCCGGAAATCTGACTCTCCTCTCGCCCTTGCAAACATTACGTAATCGCTCTCCATGACCTGAATCATTTTCTCTCTTGTATGAAGGGCAATATTGGAAATTCCTGTCACAGACAAAGTCAAAACAGGAAGAATCGCATGAACCAGCCGATCCCGCACTGTCACCCCTGCCGCATCCACCCCGATGGGCACACTTAATCCGATAGGAAGCCATTTCAGCCACACGGCAAATACCATCAAAAACACCAGGGCCAGCCAAAAGGACGGCGTACTGGCTGTTACAAGAGCATACCCGGAAATCACCCTGTCCGCAGCGCTTCCCCTCCGGAATCCGGCTGCAATTCCCAGAAGGAATCCCACCAGTCCGGACAGGAGCCAGGACGCCGCCATAAGCCACAGAGAGTTTGCCAGCTTTGTCTGAATCACCTCCAGCACCGGGCGGCGGTACAGCAAAGACATTCCCCAGTCGCCGTGAAGCAAATCCCCAAACCAGGAAAGGAAACGCTTCACCGGCGGAACTCCTACCCCCCAGTATTCCTGAAGCTTTGCAATCTGCTCCTGGCTCATGCTTCCCAGAGCCGCCTGTCCGACATTCGCTGAAAGGGGATCCAGGGGCGATATGGACACCAGCCAGAAAGTAGCTGCGCTGACCAGCAGAAGAAGCACTGCCATGCGGATGCATTTTTTCCCTGCAAAAATGAGAAATTTTCTTCCCTTTCTGCTGTTTTCCATATGATTTCCTCCTTCTTTCCTCTTTCTGCTTCTGTCCCGAAGCCGTCATATTTTCCCTGCCTGTACTCCGGCACAGCAGCCTGAAAGCACTGCTGCGCCATTTTCACAAATTTTCTCAGGACGGATCTGCGCTTTTCCAGCTCCACTGATCTACATTATTTACAATTGACCAGCCATGACCATGGGGATGCAGCTTCTGATCTGCCACCTGCAGATTTTCTTTTGACCAGTAAAGGTGATCAATGTTCACCAGCCAGATCCAGGGAATATCGCCATCCTGGATAATTCCTGATGTTCCATCCCACTGCGCCTTTTTCCACAGCTCATAGGATTCCTCCAGATCGCTGCAGGCCATAGCCTCATCCATATACCTGTCTACGGTCTCATTGGCATAGGGAGAATATCCTGCCAGCGCTTTTCCTGGCGCTGTATGATAAATATTATAAAGCTCCATCGGCGTATGTGCTCCCCATCCCCACATAAGCGGTTCGCTCTGGGCTCTGTCATAAGCCTCATCCCAGCCGACGCCCTCAATCGTCACTTCAATTCCGATTTGTTTCAACTGATTTGCCGTATCTGCGGCCAGAGCCTGACGCACAGAATCACTGGCCGGATACATCAGCGGGAAAGCAGCCCGCACTCCGTCCTTTTCCCGGATTCCGTCTGTTCCCAATTTCCATCCTGCTGCATCTAAAAGCTCTGCTGCCGCTTCCGGGTCACAGGATATCCGGGAATTTTCATTGTACCAGGGCATTTTATCACAGACACTGTAGGCCGGACTGCCATACCCGCCCAGAACATGCTCAATCATTGCATCCCGGTCAATGGCAAGATTTATGGCTCTGCGCACATTTACATCACAGGTAAAATCATTGCCGGCTGCAATCCCCTCTTCTCCGGTCAGCTCTGCCCCCTCCTTCCGGGACACAGCAGGCAGATTAAAGCCCCGGTTGTCTACTGTTGCAAAGCTTAAAAGCTCAAATCCATCTATGCTCTGCTCTGCATAAGGCGCTGCCGTATATGCCAGATCCACCTGTCCGGACTGAGCTGCTGCAAAGGCCGCATCCTCCTCCATAAACAGGATCGTCACCTTTTTCATCTTTGGAGCATCCCCGTAATAATCAGGATTGGCTTCCAGAATTACCTGCTGCCCTTTATCCCACTGCTTCATGACATACCGTCCGGAGCCTATGGGATTTTCCCCGTAATCCGGACCGTAGGCATGCTCCGGCACAATACCTACAATCGCCATGGTATAAGGCCAGATCGAATAAGGGCGGTTCATATGGAACACCACCGTATCCCCGTCAGCTGCCTCTGCCTCCTTGAGCATCGTAAAATCATTGACGGAACTGGTATCTCTCAGCGTGTTGTAGGTAAAAGCCACATCCTCTGCAGTCAGCGGTTCTCCGTCTGTAAACTTCACATCATCACGAATATCCACCGTCCATGTCAGACCATCCTCGCTGACCTCCATGGTTTTGGCCAGATCATAATCAATCTTCAAATCTGAGGTGGTCACAGTCAGAGTGCTCTGAATCAGCGGCTCATGCACATGCTCTCCCGCGCCCCAGCCATATGCCGGATCAAATCCCGCCTCCGGCTCCGAGGTGGTTCCCATCACTACAATAACATCCTCCCGGCTTTCCTGCGCCGTACCGCTTTCTCCCTGCAGACTGGCGTTCTGACTTCCGTTTTCCTGTAAAGCCCCGCTTTCTTTCTGGGCACACCCTGTTGTCACTGCTGCTGCCATCAGTACAGCCAGCACCGGAAATTTTTTCTTCATTTTTTTCTCCTTCTCACTCCTGTGATATTAAAACAGCCAGGAAAGATAAGCTGCGCTCCTTGGGAACACCTGTCACCTTCCTGGCTTTTCCGTTATCACAAGTCTTTAAAAATAATAATTTTCCATAATCCGGCGCTTCTGCACCCTCTGGCAGCTTGTGCTGCCCGTTTCTAAAAGTATAATAGAACCCGTGCTTACCGTCAAGAAAGCTTTACACAAACGTTTGAGTTGTTTTTGAGTAAATTTTTCCTGATTTTCATCTGTTTTTTATGGTTCTCCTGCACCTTTTATTCAGCCTTCCCGCCGGAACACTCCTTCTCCCGGCTTTCCAGGTTCCACGTTTTTTCCACAATGTAAACCGGCCGATCCTTCAGCTCGCTGAACAGAATTGCAATATATTCCCCGATAATTCCCACAATCACAAACAGCATGGCAAACATAAAACAAATGAGAATGACAATGGTTGCATAGCCGCTGGGAGCGCCCTGCCTTGTACAAAGGGTGTAAATCATAACTGCCACTCCAAGAAGGGCCGCAAAAATTCCGGCATAAATTCCCAGCTTCAGAGGAAGGTTGGAAAAACACATGATTGTATTAATAGAAAAGGCAAGCAGCTTCTGAATACTGTATTTGCTCTCTCCTGCCACCCGGTCATGAGCCTCGTACTCAATGCGGGCCTTCTGAAATCCGATATTCTGCACATATCCTCTGAGAAACCGGATTTTTTCCCGGTAGCTGGTCCGCAGCACATCGGCCGCCTGTCTGGAAACCGCAAAAAAATCGGATGCATTCACTTCAAACTTCACATCTGAAAGCGCATTGATAACTGCATAAAATCCGGCAGATGTGATATTCTTCAGAAGTCCCGCAGACGTATTTCTGGTCCGCACCATGCTGATTACGCCGCAGCCCTGCTCCAGCTTTTCCACAATCTCCGGCAGACATTCCGGCGGATGCTGCAGATCCGCGTCCATGCAGACCACACCGTCTCCTGATGCCCGATCCACACCGGCAATCATGGCTGCCTCATGTCCGAAATTCCTGGAAAAGGAAATCACCTTCACTCTGGGATTTTCTTCTGCCAGCTTTTCCAGAATGGAAAGACTCCTGTCTCTGCTTCCGTCATCTACAAACAGCAGCTCATAATCCCAGGTCAGACTTTCCAGAATCGGCCTGGTGGTTTCATAAAACGCCGGCAGCGCCTGTTCCTCATTGTATACAGACACTACCACGGAAAGGACTTTTTTCATAGCTTCACTCCTGCCTACACTTCTTCGTCAAATACCTGAATCTGAATGGTGGAATGGGCCGGTACCCGTTTTTCCTTTGGAGGCAGAGTCATATAATCTCCGTATACCCAGGTCAGTACATCATGCCAGTATTTGGAAGCCATCAGCCTGGTATCACAGAAATCCAGCTCCACCAGCTCCTCGCACCACTCCTTTTTCAGAGTCACATACAGATAATCCGGCTGATAATTGCTGTAATACCGCAGATTGCTGCGTCCCCTTTTATCCTTCTTTGCCACAAGCTGCTGAAGCCGGAACAAGAAACGCATGGGAATCAGCCGTCCCACAGTAGAGCAGCAGCCCACAGCCAGCTTATGGAAGAGACTGTACTTCTTATAATCCAGATGATATCTGTGTCCCATAGACAGGGCATAAACCGCTTTATGCATCAAAAGTGTCAGAGCAGCGCCTCCCTTGCTCCGGGGAAGTTCGTCAATAATAAACAGATCCACCCACAGATGATTCAGCTTGCCCTCATAAAACTCCATTTCCTCTGTATTCTCATGTGTCCGGCTGTTTTTATAAATAATTCTTGCCGTAAAATCAAAGAATACACGGCCCTTCTGAAAACTCCAGGGCATAATCAGCTCCATGGTATCCGGCAGTTCCCGGCGCACTACCTTCAGGAAAGCCTCGTAGTTATTTCTGGTAAATGCCACATCCGCGTCATCGTCCCAGGGAATAAAGCCCTGGTGGCGCACTGCGCCTAAAAGCGTTCCGCCGTCTAACATATACTGAATTTTATATTTCCGGCAAATCCGGTCAATTTCCTTTAAAATCTTTAGATTGGTCTCATGGACCCTGGTCAGATCGTATTCCATTCTCTTCCTCTTTTCCGCCCTCCGGCAGCCTCAGTCCGTACTGCTTCCCTGCAGGCAGCTGTCAGACCTCTCCTGTCTGACTCTCTATGAAAGGTCTGCTGCCTCAAGAATTGTTTTGGCCATATAGTCAATCATCTCATCGCTCATGCCCGGATATACTCCAACCCAGAAGGTATCCTGCATAATCTGATCTGCCACATGAAGATCTCCCACAATCCGGTATCCCTTCTTTTCTGCCCGCATCTGATCAAAGCAGGGATGCTTGGTCAGATTTCCGGCAAACAGCATTCTTGTCTGAACACCCTTGTCCTCCAGATACTGAACCACCCGGTTTCTGTCAACACCCTCCCGGCAGGTAATTAAAAATCCAAACCAGCTGGGCCGTGAATTTTCGCAGGGCTCCGGAAGAATCAGTCTGTCCTCTGCTCCGGAAAGAGCCGCTCTCAGCCTGTCAAAATTGTGACGTCTGCGCTCTACAAAATCCGGGAATTTATCCAGCTGGGCACAGCCGATTGCCGCCTGCAGATCCGTTGCCTTTAAATTGTATCCAAAATGAGAGTATACATATTTGTGATCATAGCCCAGGGGCAGTTCTCCGTACTGGCGGTCGAACCGGTGTCCGCAGAGATTGTCCCGTCCGGACGGACACACGCAGTCCCGTCCCCAGTCACGGAAGGAACGGATAATCCGGTTTAACAGCGGGTTGTCTGTATAAACAGCGCCTCCCTCGCCCATTGTCATATGATGAGGCGGATAAAAGCTGGAGGTTCCGATATCGCCTATTGTTCCTGTAAACCGCTCTTTGCCGTCTATGGTGTAGCGGCTTCCCAGGGCATCACAGTTATCCTCAACCAGCCACAGTCCATGTCTGTCACAGAAATCCTTAACAGCCTTTAAATCAAAGGGATTTCCCAGAGTATGGGCAATCATCACTGCTTTTGTCTTTTCTGAAAGAGCCTCCTCCAGCTGAGTCACATCAATATTGTACTGGGGAATGGTCACATCCACAAAAACAGGAACCGCCCCATACTGGATCATGGGCGTCACCGTTGTGGGGAAGCCTGCAGCCACAGTGATAACCTCATCTCCCGGCCGTACCTGCCGCTCCTTGAGAAGGGGAGAGGTCAGGGCCATGAAGGCCACCAGGTTGGCAGAAGAACCGGAATTGACCAGAGAACAATAACGGACTCCCAGATACTTTGCCAGCTTCTCTTCAAATTCATCGGTGTACCGCCCTGATGTAAGCCAGAACTCCAGAGCGCTGTCTACCAGATTTACCATTTCCTTTTCATCATATACCCGGGATGCATAAGGAATTCTGTCTCCCGGCTCATAAGGCTTCTTATTCTCTAAGTGATATTTTCTGCAGTAATCCGCAACCAGATCCAGAATCTGCTGACGGTCCTGCTCCTGTGATTTTTCCATATTTCTTCTCCGTTTCTATGTGAACTTTCTTTTTCTTCCCGCCTGCTACCGGAAGCTCTTAATACTCCCGAATCTGACGATCCGTTACCGCCCGGAGCTCCTGTCCCTTCAGGTATGCCTTAGACCATTCCACTGTCTTATCCAGAGCTTCCCGGATATGCCACCGGGGCTGCCATCCAAAAACATGTTTGATTTTTGAGCAGTCCAGCTTCAGGAAATTCGCTTCGTGAGGTCCGTTCTCCGCCTGATTTTCCCAGGCTGCACCGTCTCCCCACAGCTCACAGAACATGGTCACCAGCTGGCCTGTGGTTACACAGTCGCAGTCATCCGGTCCCACATTATAATACCCCTGAAAGTCCGGATTCTTATACTGCCTCTGAGCAATCTGCAGATAAACAAACAGCGGCTCTAAAACATGCTGGAACGGGCGGGTGGAATAGGGATTGCGCACCCCGATCTGTTTTCCTGCCTCCATAGCCCGGACACAGTCCGGAATAATCCGGTCATTGGCAAAATCGCCGCCGCCAATCACATTGCCGGCTCTGGCCGTTGAAACGGCGCAGTCCCTCTCCTGGAAAAATGATTTCTTGTAGCTGTGAGTCACCAGCTCTGAACAGGATTTGCTGTTGGAATAAGGATCATATCCGTCCAGGGGATCGCACTCCCGGTAACCGTATTCCCACTCTCTGTTTTCATAAACCTTATCTGTGGTTACATTAAGAACCGACTTCACGGAGGGCGTCAGACGCACACATTCCAGAAGATTCACAGTTCCCATAACATTTGTTTCATAAGTATACACCGGCTCCCGGTAGGAATCCCGCACAATGGGCTGTGCAGCCAGATGAAGCACGATCTCCGGCTGTGTCTCCTCAAAAACCCTGCGAAGCTTCGCCAGATCCCGTACATCGCCAATGACCGATTTTATTCCTGATGTCTCCATATCAAGAAGTCCGTACACCGACGGCTCTGTCGGCGGATTCAGGGAATATCCCGTAACCTCTGCCCCGGCCAGCATAAGAATCCTGCAAAGCCAGGTTCCCTTAAATCCCGTATGGCCTGTTACCAGCACCCTTTTTCCGGCATAAAATTTACTGCATTCTTCCAGATTATACCTCATCTTCTCTTCGCCTTCTTCCTGCCAGTTTTATTTCCAGATTTTCCAGGGCGCATTTCCTGACTGCCAGAGCGCCTCCAGCTTCTTCATTTCTCTCTGGGTGTCCATACACTGCCAGAATCCGTCATGGTAATAGGACATCAGCTGTCCCTCCTCTGCCAGAGTCTGCATGGGGCCCTGCTCAAAAATAGTGGTATCGTCCTTCAGATATCCGAAAATTTCCGGATTCAGCACCATAAAACCACCGTTAATCACTGCGCCGTCATTGGCGGATTTCTCCCGGAAAGCATGAATCACATTGTCGGAGCCGATATCAAGAACGCCTTTCTGCTGTCCGATATTCACCGTGGTAATGGTTGCAGTCTTTCCATGGCTCTTGTGGAACTCCACCAGGCCGTTTAAATCCACATTGCAGACCCCGTCTCCATAAGTCAGCATAAAGGGCTCGTCACCGATATACGGCTGAATCCGCTTCACTCTTCCTCCTGTCATGGTATAGAGTCCCGTATCCACCAGAGTAACCTTCCACGGCTCTGAATAATTGTTCAGCACCTCCATCTGATTGTTGGCCAAATCAAAGGTCACATCCGAGGTGTGAAGAAAATAATCTGCAAAATATTCCTTTACCACATACTGTTTGTATCCAAGGCAGATTACAAACTCGTGAAATCCAAACTCTGAATAGTATTTCATAATGTGCCATAAAATCGGCCGTCCGCCAATCTCAATCATGGGCTTTGGCTTTAAATGGCTTTCCTCGCTGATTCTCGTACCCAGCCCTCCGGCCAGAATTACAACCTTCATATTCTTTCCTCCGTTACTCCGCCTTCATCTCCAGCAGCAGGGCCAGTCTGGTGGTTCCTCTCTTTTCCAGTGCATTGGGCACATAAAAATTCGTCTCAAACCGAAGCATTACCGGCTCATAGGGATCTGCCTTTATGGTTACTTCTTTTGTATTGGTATCAAAATTAATGTATTCTCTGGCCTCTCCATTTACATAAACCGTCAGCCACTGATCCTCTGTCAGATCTCTGGGATAATGGAAGGTCAGATTAATCTCTCCGGTGCTTCCGGCCATCACCTGCACCTGCGCCCGCTCGTCAATCCAGCCGTCATCGTAAAAGCCGTAAATCGGACGGCACTTCATGGTTTTCACCACATGAGTAATATCCTGATACCGGTTGTTGGCCGGATCCTCCTGAATCACCAGCATATCGTCTGTTACAAGACCGATATCCCGCACATCATCAATATGGACAATTTTTACACAGTCCTTGCGGCGCTGACGGTCAAACACACGGAAGAAATGCTCTTCCGTAAACTCTTCCATTTCAAAATAATCTCCGATAATATACAGAGTCTTCCCGAAAATCTCATCTCCGTACTGGCCGTAGGTCTCCTCTGCAAGGGAATTGTAATGCTCCTGATCCGCCCAGTAATAGAGATTGGGGAACAGTCCCCGATAGTAATGCTCCACCGGAAGCATCAGCACTACATACGCCGTAAACATGGCCAGGAAGGGGATTCCCTGCATCCAGTGTCCTCTCTGGGCTTCCCCGTCAATCAAAACACCGTACATCCAGGATAAGAACAGCAGGGCAGCGCCGTAAGACACATATACCCACCGCATTTCCACACGGATTGTTACGCTGGAGCAGACAATGCAGGCTCCGATAAATGACACAAACAGGAAGGCCGTCTGCAGATAGCGGACACAGTTTTTTCTCAGCTGAATCAGCTTTAACAGGAAAGCCAGCACCAGCAGAAGAAGCATGAAATCAGCTACGCCAATGAGAACCATAATACCCATAGGCGCTTCCCTGAAATTCTGTCCGTTTAAATGCTCCGGTCCCGCATTAATTCCAAACAGATAGGCAATCTGGCTCAGCACAAAATGAATCACCGAAGCCGGGGACATGGTATCCACCACGTCTGTTCCGCCTGTTCCGGGCGGTGAAATGGTTCCGATACTGATAAAGCGCAGAAGCTGAACAAGGAGAAATCCTCCCGCAGGCGCTGCCCACAGCCTCCAGTCCTTTGCTTTCTTAAACAGAAGTACAAAGAAAAACAGCGGCAGCAGAACCATATAGCGTTCATGAACCAGGCACACTGCCACATAGGTGACAGCCGCCAGATAAAGACGTTTTTTCTCTCTGCCGTCCTCCTCATTTAAATATCCGTAAAGCAGATACAAAATCACAAGAGCCATCCAGAGAGCCATTGACTCCATCAGTCCCAGAATCTGTCCGATCTGATAATAGGACATTCTGGAGGACAGAAAAATCACTGCGCAAAGCACTCCCACATAGATGGAATGGCTGAAGCGCCGGGACATTCTGTAAAGGGTGTAGGCAATTCCTACGTTTAAAATAATATTGAAAGGCACATACCAGTTAATATGAATCCCGAACAGAGCCATCTCAATCCAGGAAACCAGGTTATATAAAACCCGAAACCGGGTGCCTCCCATTGTAAATACTGCATCCCAGAAGGACTGATCATTATAGCAGTACCACTGGTAAAGGTCATCCATATAAAGGCATTCCAGCTTCATGTGGCGGTTAATAAAAAAAGCAAAGCCGGTCAGCATAAGAAGAATAATCACTTCCATTTTCCAGGATGCAGACCGCCTCATCCAGCCGGCCTCCAGCTGTTTTGAGCCTTTCATTTTTGTATATTCAGATTGTTTTTCCATGTTTTCCTGAATCTCCTGTATCAATTTCTTTCTTCCTGTTTCACGCCTGTCACTGGTAAGCCTTATAGGCCTTCCTGTAAAACCACATAATCACCCGGACAACCGGCTCCGGCCAGATTTGCCGGAACATGGCCTCCTCCTCCTGGGCTCTCCTGTGATTTTCTATGCATTCCTTGGTTGTCGCTCCGCTGTGAATCCGATAGCTGATCAGCGGCTTCTCCTCACAGATAAAACGCCCCGGGCGCCCGGCCAGCTTCCACATGGTATCCCAGTCCAGAGCAAATTTGAAGGAGGAGTCAAACAGCGGTTCTCCCAGCGCTTCTTTATCATAAGTACAGGACGGACAGATAATGGGATTTCCAAGCATCAGCGGCAGCCGCTTTACCCAGGTTCTGTCTGCCAGACCATGAAACCGCAGCGGCACCCGCAGCAGATGCTTCACAAACTGAACCATCCCCGGGTTCACCGGCTCTGCATTGCGGAGAATTCCGCAGTCTGTTGTAAAAACCGTTGTATCCGGATACTGCTCCCAGCACTCCTGCACATATTTTCCATAGTTTTTGTGATAACAATCATCCTGATGAGCAATCGTCACCAGTCTTGTTTTTGCCTTGCTGTAAGCAAAATTCCAGTCTGTCTGAATATCACTTTCCCCGTCCCGCACATAAAGAGGCAGATTAAAAACCTCAGCCAGCGCCTGAATATATTTGCTCGGCGTAGAGGTGCACAGAATAATCTCCGACGGCACAGACTGCCGCTTCAGTGACTTGATGCACTCCTCCAGCCAGGGAGAATCCTTATAAGCACAGATCGCATATGTGTGACTCAGCATAACAAACTCCTTCATTTCTCATTACAATTTTCCGGTTCTTCTCTTTTAGAAAAACCGCTCCTCCAGCATCAGGCAAAGAACATGATAGATGGGCAGATGCAGCTCCTGAATTTTAAAGGTTTCTTTCTCCGGCACAATCACAGCCACATCGGCCCTCTGTCCCAGACGCCCTCCGTCTCTTCCTGTAAGGCCGATGACCTTCAGCCCCTTTGCCTTTGCCGCCGTCACCGCGTAATCCACATTTTTGGAATTTCCTGAAGTAGATATCCCCAGAAATACATCGCCGGGAACACCATATCCACACAGCTGCTGGGCAAGAATCATTTCCCCGTCCACATCATTTAAAAATGCCGTAGACAGTCCCGGATGTCCGGTCAGGGCAATCGCCGGAAGACTTCCCTGAAGACATTCTGCCAGCTTTTTCCCCTGTTCTCCGCCGATTTCCTCCATCCGCCGGCGCAGCTCCTCCGGAAGTCTGCGGCTTTTGACAAAGCCCTTCATCAGCTCTCCTACAATGTGCTCCGCATCTGCGCAGCTTCCCCCGTTTCCGGCTGCCAGCAGCTTTCCGCCGCCCGCATAGCACGCCTCCATCATTCTGTAGGCATCCAGAATCTGCCCGCGGACAGCTTCCAGACAGGGATACCGCAAAAACAGCTCATTAAAAATCTCCTGCTGCTTTTCTGTCAGTTCTGTCATCATATCTGCATCCTCCAAAATCAGTCTGACTGCTGTTTCCAGATCCTCTGCATAACAATCAAAGGGCTTTTCCCTCTGATCCCGGATTTTCTCTGCCTCGCCTCTTCCGTATCCGGTTCCCACAAGTACAGTTCTCACTCCGTAATTCCGTCCGGCCTCTGTATCAATCAGCTTATCTCCAATCATCCAGGAGCGTTTCCGATCCACATCGAAGAGGGCTTCAGCCTGCTCGAACATCCCTGTCCCCGGTTTTCTGCAGCGGCAGTTCGTTTTATAAGCTCCGATTCCGTGCTCCGGATGATGAGGGCAGTAAAAAAATGCGTCA
>ENA-UONQ01000444-UONQ01000444.1-human-gut-metagenome-genome-assembly--contig:-CS26-NODE-444-length-53836-cov-6.367490_pt1 | contig 53836 bp, 76 predicted proteins | sample MGYA00242460_ERZ724007 | MGnify/ENA metagenome assembly ERZ724007
CTGTATTACCAACGCTTTTCAGGATTCAGGAAACACTGATTATTTATTCCCACTCGATTGACGGGGGATGTTTTGGGCTATTTTTCGTGGTATTCCGGTCTACTCGCCGGTTTCAAATGGCGGTGTTTCTCCCTGGTCTCTGCCGCTTCCGGTCGGCTTAATGCCAAAATAATTCCACGCGCAGATTATACCACGCTCAGGTAGGACACCGCAACCCAGGACGTGATTTCAGCGAGCAGCGCCTCTTTGACACCCTTATGAGTTGCGATCTGCTTCACGGTGTAGCGCCGGTTCTTTCCGCTCACGTAATCCGGGACCTTGGCACCTCTGGAGGTCGTAAGACCGCCATAGACGGCCCCATCCTGGATGGTGACGGTGCTGCCCACCGCGACGGCCTTAGACGCGGAGGAACTGGAGGTGCCGGTCTTGGTGGCGTAGTCCAGGGAAATCCACCCGGCCCCGCTCTTGAGCCTGCCCCACTTGGAAGCGCCGGAACCGTCGGCCTCTGCAACGATGGTATAGACGCCGGGCTTGATAGTACCCTTGGTGCCGTAGTTGGTGCCAGGGCCAGAACGGATATTGAGGTTCGTCGCGGTCACTTTCACCGTGTAGTTTACGGCGGTCTGAGAGCCGCCGGAAGTACCGGCGCTGGGGGTGGTGGCGGAGCTGGAGCCGCCGCTCAGCCGCTTGGTAACTTCGGCGGCAATCTCCCCGTGCAGGTTGTAGAGGTAATTGCCAGGGCAGCTCTTATTTGCGAACCAGCGATGAACGGTCATCACCATCTCACCGGCCTTGGGGGTATAGGCGAGCGTCTTTGCCTTGTCCCCGAACCAGAGCAGCTTCTTGGCCCCGTTCCGGCGGCAGATGTCCGTAACAAGGTTGAGAAGGGCTGCGTAGGCTTTGTCCGTGACGGCATAAGGCTCTTTGTTGTCGCTGGCCGTCTCGATGGTGACGGCACGGTGGTCGTTGGAGGCGCTGGAGGTACACCAGGAGCGGTCCCCCTCATCGACGCATAGGCCGATGCTGCCATCGTAGCCAACAACGTAGTTGCAGGACGCCTCCTTGCTGGTGGGCTGGAAGGCCTCACAACCACGCTTTGCCGTTACCTGGCCGACGAAACAATGGATGCTGATGGTGTCGATTCTGTGATTGCGGGGGCTGTTCTTGTTCGGGCTGATTAGGGTGTAGGTAGCGAGGCTGCTGTTACTCATGGTCGCTGTCCTCCTTGCTCTCGGTGACTTCGGTGGTGGCCTCAATGGCGATGCCCTCCAGGGGGATGAGGCCCTGCTCCAGCTCATAGACGGCGGCTTCGATGAGAGCGTCAAGCTCGGCCTCATCTACGGTAATGCCGCGCTCTTTCAGCCAGGCGATAACATACGCTTTCTTCTCTTCTCCGCGCCCGCTCCCGGTGAAGAGTTGCTCCGCAGCGGAGACGGCAATTTTCACCCAGGCATTGATTTCTTTCTGCTGCTCGGTGGTGGTCTTGCTCTTGATGTAGGGGATGAGTACGCAGGTGATGATGACGCCGATCAGAGCGGCCACAGCTTCGATGATAGGGGTAATGTCAAACATAAAAAATCCTCCTTGTTTTTATCCGAGGGTGGGTCCGCTGGTGTCGGACCCGCCCTCTGTGTTGTTAGTCTGGAATGGGTTTCCGTCAGCGTCCAGCCCGTGGCGGTTTCGGCTGACTTTTTCGGTGGTGGATGCCGCCGCATAGCTCACCAGATAGCCGATGCAGGCGGTAAAGATGGTGGTGGTAACATCGCTCGCGGTCTGCTTGTCCAGGTAGGCGAGGACGTAGGAAGCTACGGCGGTGGCCGTGGCAATAAGGACGGCCCACGCAGCGAGCTTCTTTTTGAACTCCCACGGGCGGCGCGTCTTGGCGCGTTTCCCCTCATACTTACCAGCCATAGCGTCCCCCTCAGTCCATCAAGGAGGAAACGCCTTGCCGGGTGAGGAAGTCCTTTTGCTTGTGTTTGATGTCGGCGGCGTAGTCCAGGGCGTCGTGCATATCCCCGTTGCAGTGGGCGTCAGGGATGCGCTGGACGGCCCTTGCAGTCGCTTCCCCCAGGGCAATAGCGGCATTGGTCCCCTGGACAATCAGGACGAAGAGGTCCTTTTGGCCCTGTTCCTGGGCCGCCTGTTCCTTTTCCCGCTTGTCAATGCGGCGCTCCAGCCGCCAGATGATAAGGCCCATGATCGCGCTCGGAATACCCATAGCCGCGACAAAGGCAAGCACCATCTGGCCCAGGCTGACGTTTACTTCCATTGGTCTCACCCCTTTACTCCGTCACGACCTTGTAGTAGTCGTCCAGGAGCGCCGGGGGCGCCCAACCATCCTGCTTGGTGAAGACGCGCAGGACCTCATACTCCGTGCCGTCGTGGGTGAAATGGTCGCCTACCTGGAACGTGTGATTGGCCTCCAGTTCATCCCAATCCGGGACATCCCCCGGCTCCGGTCCCGGTTCGGGTTCCGGCTCTACCTCTTCGTAGAGCTTGTACTCAGAGGGGACCAGGTGGGGGTAGTGCGGCTCATAGAGCGTGACGCCCGCCTCCTTGATGGGGGTGTAGAGCTGCTGGTCCACGGGGTCCCGGCGTACCGCGCCATAGGGGACGTGCTCGCCCCAAATGAACTCCAGGTACTCTCCAGGTTCCTCCGGCTCGCTGCGGAGCGGACGGAACAACGTCCGTCCGCCCTCGCTACCAGGCGCCCAATTCGCCTGCGCCTGGCGCTGCGTGGTGCAGATGTAAAGTTCGCTGTCCGGCCCCACGATAGGTTCATCCTTGAAAATGGTCCCCATGGTGGCACTCCAGATACGGGCCCCATCTGCCGCCGCGATGGATTTTAGATCGGCGTCGGTGTAGTCTCCGCTCTCGACCTGTCCGGCGCGGATGAGGTTCGCCCGCGCCCGGTTCACATGAAGCTCCGGGAGGCCGGGGCCGCCCATCTCCACCAGAGCGTCATGGGTGGCAAGGATGGCCGCCCACAGCTCATAGGTGTCCACGCTCTTTTCCTGCTTCTGGTAGGCGCGGGCTTCTTCAAGACTTCTCATAGTCATTCCCCCCCCTTAAATGTAGCTTGCGGACAGAGAGTAGCAGGCGATGCTTTCATACCCTCCGGCCTTGGTGATCTGGACGCGGACGCCCACGGCAAAGCTATCCGCAGTCTTCGCGGAATTGCTGAAAATGTGCTTGAGGCCGAGCTGGGCAGTCTCCCAGGTCGGCTCTTCGTCGTTGTAGTTGTTGCAGACCTGGATTGTCACGCTGTCCTCATGGGCGTTGTACCGCATGGAGACAAGGATTTTCTGCGCGGCGGCGCTGGCGTCATCCACTTTCCAGTCAAAGTCGATGATGGAGACGGACCGGGTAAAGGTGATGGTACGGGTGACGCTGTTCCCGGCGCTGTCCGAGACCTTGATAGTCATGGTGTGCGGTCCGGTGAGGGCGGCGAACTGCGCCGCCGTGAGCGCAAAGGTGTACTGATGGTTCCGCTCTGCCGGGGTGATAGTTTTAAGGGCCACACCGTCCAGGCTCTCTACGATGGTGAGCGTGTCTCCGGCGTCCCCGTCGTTGACCGTGTACTGGAACGAGGGCGGCGTAGTCACCACGCCGAGCTGCTGATCGCTGCCGCTCACCGTCGGGTCTACGTTGTGGGTGACGGTCCGGGTAGGGCTGGTGGTGTATGCGCTATAAGCGTTCTTGCTGTCCTTGGCGCGGACCCGGTATGCTACCGTGTTCATCGCCGTGGTGATCGTGTCGCTGAACTGCGTCGCGGCTCCGTCATAGATTTTGGACCACCCACCGTTGTTGTACTTCCGCTCCAGCTCATAGCTCACGGCGTCGGTGTCCGGGTCCACCGACGCCGCCCAAGAGACGGTGAGACCTTTACCGCTCCGCACGTCCTCTGGCACGGTGATGGACGGGGGCGTGGTGGGGGCATTATTCCAGATGATGGTGTAGTACCCCTCGCTGTCCGGTGCATCAGATACCAAGATGTCAGATGACAGATTCAAAGCCGGGCGCACACCCCGGCTGCCGTCGTACGCGTTGCCGCTGATGAGGCTCCCGTCCGAGTGCACGCAGCGCACGCCGGGCGCGTTCGACGAATACGGGGAGCGGAGCCACCACCACCAATTCTGCGACGCGCTCAAGTCACCGACGGTGTACTCGCTGTTGCTCACGGCCTGGGCGGTAGGCTTGCACAGGCGGCTTGCGCTGTCGCTGAACATAGCCAGCTTCGTGCCCTCTGCGACGCCGTTCTCCGAGCCGAGGCCGACCTCTGCCATGGAAAGCAAGAAAATCTTGTCCTGGACAGTTTCGGACCCGCCGCCGTCCGTGCCGGGCTTTGCGACGGTCAGGGTGGTGGTGAGCAGGGCGGCCAGCATCTCCGCGCCGAAGCCGGTCAGGAAGCCGGATTGTGCGTCGTACTCGTTGTAGCCGCTCCAGACGTAAGAATTGGACGGGGGCCGGTCATAGCTGTGCTGGGCCTGATACCAGCCGGTCCCGCTCTTATTGAGCCACTGGCGGATGTTAGCCAGGGAATAGCGGTTGTTGCCGTATCTCTCCCGGTCCAAGATGCCGTCGCTCTCCATGGCGTCGAAGCAGCAGATTTTGATAATGTTCTCAGCAACAAGGGTTGTGCTATTGGCGGGGTAGCCGGAATGGCTTTTGTCACCGATGACCCAGCCGATGGGGACGCCGTAATACTTAGTCTTTGTGTCCCGCACTTTCGCCTTTACGGGTAGGGCGCTGATTTTCTGCGGCATGGTTTGACTTTACACTCCTTTCAAAGATGGAGGCGCAAACCGCGTCGTACTTGGTGATGAGTTCCCGGCATTGGCCGTGGGAAGCATGAGACCTCCAGCTCTGGTAGCTCTCTTCAATCTGCTTCCGGGTCATAGCGCCGTTTTCATACATCACCGCGTATTTCCGCAGCTTGCGCCTCATACGGTCTTTGCTGGAACGCCTAACTTTCCGTATTACCTTTCCGGTGTCGGTCAGGTATGTGTGGAAGCCCAAAAAGTCCAGGCCGTTCCGCAAGGGGAAGATCTGTGTCTTCTGGTTTAGCTCAAGGCCCCTTGGGGTCAAGAGCTGCTCGACTTTCCTCCACGCTTCACGAAGCGCCTCCTTACTCTCGCAGATGATATAAAAATCATCCATGTAGCGGCCATAGTACCGCATTCGGAGGACTTCTTTGACGTAGTGGTCGAGTTCATTCAGATACAATAGGGCGTACACCTGGGACGATTGATTGCCTATGGGGATGCCGACATTATCAGGGGTGCTATCTATGATAGCGTCGGACAAGGCCCGGCTCCGTGGGTCCGTGAGCAGCTTATTGACATCTCGCTTGAGAATGTCGTGCCGGATGCTGGCGAAGTAGTGCCGGACATCCGCTTTCAGGACCCAGCCGTCGGCGCTCCCGTGCTTCCGGTAATACTCCCGCATGAAGTCACGGAGGCGGTCGAGGCCGAAGTGGGTCCCCTTTCCGACTTGGCTCCCGTAGTTATCCAGGATAAAGGGGCGGCTCAGGACGGGGTAAAGGATGTTGTCACAAAAGGCGTGTTGCACGATTTTGTCCTTGACGCTGTTCGTCTGGATGAGACGTCGCTTTGGCTCAAAGACGTAGAACTCATGGTAATTTCCGGGCTTGTAGAGACCGTCCCGCAGCTCAGCTTGCAGGACGGTGATCGCCTCCAGAGTGTTCAGCTCCACTTTGGCAACGGCGTCTTTCCATCGCTTACCTTTTCTGGTCGCCCGATACGCCGCATAGAGATTAGCGAAGTCATAAACGACTTCAAAATTCTGTTCCATAATAGGCTCCTTGCGCCGCTGGTAGCGCCGAAGCTCCAATGGGCGAGCCTCAGCGCGTCGGCGCTATGTGTTTATCCCCGCCCTGTCAGGCCGGGACCGGATACGTCCTCCTTTGATGGTGGGCTTCTGCTTTCTCCCTTTCGGGTTACTCGGTCACGGTATTCCACCGAAGCCGGGCGCACACCCCTGTTGCCGTTGTACGCGTTGTTGTTGTTGAGGCTCCCGTCCGAGTTCACGTAGCGCACGTTGTTCGCGTTCGACGAATACGGGGAGCGGACAAGGCACACCCAGGGGGATGCACGTACAGGACGCACCCGTGGCCTCTCAAATCATCGCCGTGCGCCGCCGGTCTGAACTTGCTGCCGGAAGCACTCGGCGTCCTTTTTGCGCCACGACGCGGCAAGGTTCTTTACGTCGGTGGTGAGGCCCGTCCAATACTCACACCGCCTGATGTCGATATACCCCTGTTCCAGAGCTATATCCAGGAAGTTCAGGAAGACCTTGCAGTTGGTCAAGACCTCTTTCTGGAGGTCAAGGCGCGTGTTCATCTCAGCGACGGTCCGAGGGTATCTCTCGTTGGCCGCTATGATGTCATGCAGGATTTGGATTGAGAGGTTCTGCATTCTCTGGCAGAGGGTGAAGCGCACCTTTTTAGGGAACAGCTTAGTGTTGTTCGTGAGCTGCAAGGTATGGTTTACCAGGTCTTTTGCCTTGCAGATGATGGTGAGTTCACCGTGCCGGTTCTGCAAACAGGACACCTCCTTTCACGCAGGGCCTCCAGCTCATCAGCCGGTACGCCGTCCACTTCGAGGACGCCGGGCCGGACGCGGATAGTGACCCTCTGGCCTTTATATCCCAAACCGCAGAGCACAAGCCCCTCCAGGCCCTCGCAGGGGCAAGGGGTCTCCAGCTCTGCGATAAGGTTCGGAATAAGACAGCTCGCCTCTTCGGGGCTGCAAAGTAGCCCCGTCATGCTGTAATGGAGCGTCCGGTCTGGCTCCAAACTCCGTCGCGCATGGTGATACCGGCGAGGGTGGCAAAGTCGGCGGTCTTGTTGATGCCTCCGGGCATATCGCCGGACACCAGATCGTTGAGCAGGTCGATTGCGGCCTCATGGTCGCTCAGGGTGTTGGAGAGACCGGAAATGTCGCTGATTTCATGACTGTGGCCCAGGAGCGCATATTTTTCCAGGTCCACCACGCGGGCCAGGGCGTCCGGGTCAATGATGGCCGAAACGCTCGCCGCCGCGCCCACAATGTTGATGATGTTGAAAGTCACCATCTTGTTTACCGGGCTGCCCTGGGGCCTCATCCACTCCGGCTTGCTCTGGAGGGGAAGATAGGAATAGGCAACGTCTCCATCGCCCTCCGGGTCCTTGATGTAGAGCATGACGCCTTTGACGTAGAAGCCGGTCTCGACGCCCACGCTGGTAGCCTGGACCACCACCGTAGCCTCGCCGGTGCCGGTGTTCTCGCACTTGGCAATCATGGCGTCTCCGGCATATTCAACCGGGGCGGTCAGGTCCTCAACCGCCGTTCCCTCCGGGAGATCGCCGCTGTCCAGCTCCGCTTTTGTGAACTGGATGCCGCCGCTCCCGGCCATGACTTTGCCCAGGGCGGTGTAGCCGCTGTTGAGCAGCACCGCGCCCTCTTCGCTCTCCGCGATGTCAGGAGAGGCCAGGATTTCTCTGTTTGGCATGGTATTACCTCGCTTTCATAGATGCAGTTATCGACACGTCCTCCCACACGGCCAGGCCCACATAGCTACGGGAGGTTGCCGTGCGGAATGGGGTTGTCCGGGGTTTCGCCTCAATCTCGTTGTAGATCAGCGCCGGGACCGCGTAATAGCTCCGGGACCGTGCTGTGTGGTAGGTCCGCAGGAAAACACGGGTCCCGACGCCTGCCGCCGCGATGCGCTTCATCAGCTCCGCTATCAGGGGCGCGGCCTCCAGGCGCTCATAGTCCAGGACAGCTTCATCGACATAAATCCAGATTTTCGCCGGAAACAGCTCTCGGACCTCTATCTCCGATACGTCCACGTTGAAGAGCGAGGCCGCAGCGGAGATGATGGTGTCGATGTCACCGCCGGAAAGCAGCGCAATCATCTTGATTTTGATGAGCAGGCGGTAAAAGGTATCGTCCGCTCCACCGCGAGCGACGCCGAAATTGGCCCCGTAGCGGTCCAGGACGGACCCTCTGGCATTGTCTATGTCATCCCATAGCTTGAGCCGGTCCGCGTTCTCGTGGATGATTTCAAGGCCCCAGGCAAGGGTCCCGAATAAGCGCCCGATGTTCGTCTCCATGGGGAGGCTGTGTCGGCTGTTGCGGATGTCCGACCGGGCATAAGCCCCGGTCAGATACTCCAGCATTTGAGACAGGTAGCCGTAGCTCATCAGCTCACCTCCGCAATGGTGATTTTGTCGGTCGAGGTCACGGCCTTTTCCCTGGTGTCAATGACGATGTTCTCTTCCCCGTAGTCACTGGCGGTCTCGCTGATGCCCAGGTCGAAGTCCACCACACCGGGGACAGACAGGATGACACCGGGCAAGGCCATATAGAGAACGTCCGAGCCGATAGTCAGGCCGCCCCTCACATCGCCGCCGATGTACTCCACCAGTGCCTCCTTGATGCGGTCCTGCCCATCGCCCGGAAAGTCGCTGTTGGTCTCCAGGTTCTTGATTTGAATATACACGGCAACGGTGGTCGGCCTGGAAAACTTGATATTGATGCTCTGTCCGCTCTTGGCGATGACGGCGATAGAAGAGCTGCCGGAGGTCTGGATGCCCGCCGCCTTGCGCCGGAAGATGGCCTGCGCGATGTCGGCGTCCAGGCCGCCGTAGACGATGGCCTCAATGCTGTGCGGGGGGAGGCCCAGGGCGTCGGTTTCGTCGGTGTCGTTCTCGTAGCAGATCGCGGAGTAAACCGCGTCCACGTTCTGCATGATTTCACCGGCGATGGCGTCCGCGTTGACGCCGCCCGCATAGTCCACGGACTGATAATAGCGGTCCCGGAACTCTTCATCGGTTTCCCGGCCCCGCCCGCCGTCGATGGCTGCCGGGTTCGTGCAGGCGCTCACGCCGTCCATGGGGTTTGTGATTTCCTTGACCGTCTCGGCGGCCACGTTGTAGTCCGCTCCGGTCTCAACGGCCTGGACCGGCAACGTGACTTTCCCGGTATCGTCGATGCGGCCGGCGGCCAGGACTGCATACTGCAATCCGGCCACGGTGCGGACCAGGAAGCCCACGGGGATAGGAGTACCGGCGGCGCCGGTGAACTCGACGTAGCCGGACGCCTTTTGCGCGGGAAGCAGGGACAAGCCGATAGCTTTCCCCAGGTTGTAGAGGCTGGTCCCTACCGCCGTATCAACGAAACGGCTATTGTAGACATCTTCCATGAGGCTGAACAGGATGTTCAGCATCCATGCGAAAATCCGTAGGAAGATGCCCAGGGGGGACCGGACGGTCAGGTTGGCCTTGCTCCCGAACAGCTCCCGCGCCTTGTACTCGATGGCGTCCAGAAGCTCTACGTAAGTAGGCCGGTGGAAGCCGCGCTCGGTCACGCCCCATTCTTGATTGCTCATGCTGTGCTCACCTCCGTAGTGATGGTATTGCCGCTCTGGAGGCGGCCAGTCACAGAGACCTCCAGGCCCCGGCCCACAAGCTCATAGTCCACGGCGCTCACTTCGGCAACCTGTGGCTCCTGGAAGACGGCGTCCCGAATTACCTCCGGGATTTCGTCATCCTCCAGCTCGCTCCGCTTCTTGCCCATGATGCGCTCATACTCCGTGCCGTGGGTGGGGTCAAAGGGGAACTCCCCTCGGTAGACCTCCAGCGTCAGCCGGACGGCCTGGGCGGTGGTTTCATCGCCCGATATGGTCTCCAGCGCTCCGGCGTCATCGAGGATGAGGTCTCTGCTTTCGGGGTCAATTTTAAGGGTCCAGTTATCTTGCATATCTCACCCTCCGATCAGAACGTCCCCGCTGCCAGCAGAGACGGCCCCGGTGCCATTGTGGGCGGCCAGGGTGTCCCCGATACGGGCGGCGGGTTTTCCGTTGATGAAGACGCTGCTGCTGCCCTGGGCGATGCTCCCTTGGCTGCTCCCGCAGCAGGCGTCATTTTCGGTTGTGGTGCTTCCGACATAGGCCGCCGGTCGCCCGTTGATGAAAACGTCCCCGGAGCACCCACCGGAGATCGTTCCCGTGATAGGGAGGGGACCGTGCGGGGTGGCGTGTCCGTTGTGCTCCCCCGCTGTGGTGCCTTGTATGGCGTCCCCTTGCCGTGCAGCTCCAGGCATAGCGCATACCTCCCTCAGTTCAGGTTGACCACGCCGCCAGTAACGGTCAGGTCCCCGGTGATGGTCACATTCCCCTTGATGTCGATGCCGCTTGGCGAGATGGACAGGTACACGCCGCCGTCGGATGTCCCCAGGCTCAGGGACCCGGCGGGGAGGCCGGATATGGAGCTGCCGCCGGTGCGGATGCCGCCCACAAAGACAGCATCATCCCCGCTGTGCAGGCGCTCGGTGTTGGGGTCTGCCTCCGCACCTCCAGCGATAACGGCGTCACTGTCCCGGTCCAGGTAGACCACCACGCCGATGTCCCCGGCCTTGTAGACAGGACGGATGACAAAGCCGCCCCCGTAGATGGTAGCCACGGGGACGGCCAGGACCGGCGGCTTGGTCTGGAATGTGTCTTCGTCGGGATAACGGGTGATCGGCTGAACATCGACGGTCAAGGCCGCCTCATCAAAGGCAAGGACCTTTACAACGTCCGCAACGCAAAGGCCCGCCGCGTCCGCCTGTTTCTTGGCGTCCTCATAGGCTTGCTTTCGGTTTTGTCTCGGCATGGTAAGGTCCCTCCTTTACGCCGGTTTCATTTCGATGGTGGTTTTCCAGTTGCCTTTCGGTGTGCCGGTGTGCTTCCCCTTGGCAACGATGAAGCGCCCGTTGAGGCTATGAGACTGGATGACAACTTGCTCAGCCGGTCCGATGTGGTAATTGAGCAGGCACTCACGGGTCACATAGTTGCCCTCTTCGCTCTTGGTGGCGCTGCTTTTCTGGCTGTCGCTGCCCACGGCTATGACGGTTTCCTCAACCTCATTCCCGGACAGCAGCAAGCCGCTCTGAGGGGTAAGGACAAGGCCATTTGCGATGCCCTTAGTCGGGTCATTGATGAAGACGCTCCCGTTGCGTATAAGGAACCGGCTCTTGCAGTCGTTCACCACAATGCGCTTGAGTTCGTCCTTTACCTTGCCGTTGCACACCAGGCCCCGGTCATAGACCTTGTTCGTGGCGAGGGAAAAATCCCCGATTTCAACCCCAAAGATATTGAGCAGATCGGAGACAATCTCTTTCGCCGTGCTGCCCTTGGCGTAGGTCTTGGAGACCTTGGAGTTGAGCCATTGGTCCATAGCGGCGGTTGCTGAGATTTCGGTGATCCACTCGGTATTTTGGTGCTTGTGGCTGCAAGCGCTCACTTGGCCGACGAAGATAGCCCCCACGTCGCCCTCGTAGCCTGCGTTGAGGATGATAACGTCCCCGCGCTTGATACCCTTTCGGGTGCTCTCAGACAGGTTGTAGGCTTTGAATTTGGCCGTCTGGATGGTGTCGCTGTCCTCAAAGGGGACCTCAAACTCAAAGTACAGATTGTCCATACTGTACTTCTTGCTCCCAATCTGGAGACTGGCCTCTCTCATCCAGAGGCTCATTCCGTTCCCTCCCTGTCGAAGAGATAGAGCTTGACCTCTTCCCCCAGGTTCTCCCACGTCACGGCGTCCACATCGTCCCCCGTGAGGCACAAGGGAATGATGACCGGCAAGGGAAAGCGCTCATCCTCAATGGGGCCGAACAGTGGCCGCCCGTAGCGGATGGGGTCTCCGTAGGCAAGCACTTCGCCGGTGGCCGTCACAGACAGGTCCAGGGTAAAGAAACCGCCGGTGTCGTTGTACCGGATGGTAAAGGAATAGGTCTTGTCGCTGAGTTTCACGGAAAAGGTGTAGGGGACCTTGCTCACGTCGATGTCGATATACTCAACCTCTTGCCCAAGGTCAATAAGCTGCATGGTCCGCTACCTCCTCCCGGTGTTGCTGGGAGTAGCGCGGGACGTTGGCCCCGCGCTACTCTTCGGCTTGCTGTTGAAGCTGTTTACATAGGACATATAGGCGCTGGATGAAATCGTGGTGGAGACGGTGGTTTTCAGGCCGTCCGCCTTAGTGCTGGAGGTTTGGGAGGAAGACTTCTGCGCCGCCTTGGTGGTTGCCTTGGGCTGTGACGCGGAGGCCGCAGCGTCCATACCGGCCATAGTAGAGGCCGTTCCACTGTCCACGGAGCTGCCCAGGGTGACTTGCTTTAGGGTGGCCGTGAACGTGAAGCCCCCACGGTTCTTGGCGTCGTGGGTGCTCTGGAGCTGCTGGATGACAAGGTTGCTGATGCGGTTCCTCCCGGTGTAGGTGATGATGTCGCCGCTCTTCCACATCTTTTGCAGGGCGGCGATGGTGTCCGCACCATTGATGGCCGTCCCGCTGATCTGGAAGCTCACTGGCTGGGTAAAAACATGGTCCTGAATGTTGGAGCCACCCTCAACCGGGTTATCGGTGATTGTGCTGCTCCGGCTCACGCTCTCGGAGGTCACTACGCCGGTAGTCAGAGGCTCGAAGCGGACCACTCCGCACTTTCTTCCCTCAAGTGTGTAGATAGTAGCACCCCCTTATGCAAAGCCAGCCTGCATAGCGCGGTCCGTGTAGTCCTGGGCTTGGGCCTCTTGATAAAGCTCATCGAACAGGGCGCGTAGCTGCTCTTTCAGGTTGGCGACGGTGGAGCTGTCGGCATTACCCGCAATCGTGATCTGGACGCTGGGGGCAAAGCTGACGCTCCGGCTGCTTCGGTTGTTGGTCGTGTTGCTGGTGTAGGATTTCATCAGGCGGTCGGTCTGGTCCGCCGGAATGATGGCAGAGCCTCCGGGGAGGATGGCAAGCTCGCCGCCCTCTTCGTTCATCCACGTGGGGCCGCCCTCAAAGTTGTCCGTGCCTCCGGCGTTGTGCGGGATGTTCGCCCCTATCTGGACGTTGGAGGCGTTGCTTGCTTCACGGGCCGCCGCCGTGATACGGGAAAACTGCGCGACGATGGCGTCCGTGCCGGTGGTGGCTGCGTTCTGCATGGCGCTCCAGGCCGTCTCCGCGTCGGTCTGCATGGTCCCATAGGCCGCCGTAGCGGACGCGCCCATAGCCATGAAATTGACGTCGGTTATCTCGGCGGCCTGGTTGGAGCTTTCGGTGACGGCCTCGGTGGTGGTTTCCGCTGCTCCAGTGACTTCCTCCTTGTACTGCGACGTATCGACCACAAGGGAAGTCTCCTTGCTTGCGGCGTCATCAAGGCCATTGATGGACCCGCTCAGGTCGTTTACTGCCTCTTCGCTGTCCTTGGCTCCGCCGAACAGGTTAGAAAAGAAGCCTACGACCTTGCCCACGCCGTCGGCCAGCCAGCCCACCACTTTTCCCAGGACCTCAGCGATGACGCCGAGGACATCTCCGATGACCTCAAGCACAGGGCTTACGGCCTCCAGGATGGGGGAGATCAGGCCCAGCAGTTGCGCGATGGGCGGTAGCAGCGCCTCGGCCAGCTTTTGAATGACCGGCACAAGGGGCTGAATAATGGAGGTGTTCAGGGTGTTCAGGATGTCCACCAGGGGCGGCATGACAGTTTCGGCTATCATGCCTACGATGTTCGCCACGGGCGGTAGGATGGTCTGCGCCAGGTCTCCGAATACCTGCAAGAGTGGGAGGCCAGCCTCGAACACGGTCCCCAGCACGTCCGTTAGGACGGGCAACAGGGTCATGCCCAGCTCCGTGATGATCGGCATGGCCTGGGCAAGCCCGTTGCTCAGCATATCCACGAACTGCATGAGCATTGGCTCTATGGTCGGCCAGCTATCCAGGATGGTGTTGAATAGGCTTTCGATGACCGGCGTAAACCGGCTGCCAGCGTCGGCCATGAACTCGCTCCAGATGCCCTTGAGGTCCTTGGTGCTGTTCACCAGGCCGCCGGTGCTGTTGGCCGCCGATTGCTGGATTTTCTCAGTCTGCCCCAGCAGGGCATTCATGCGGACCTGGGCCAGAGTAGCATCGTCCATTTCATCTATCTGGTCTCCCAGGCCCATTGAGAGCGCGGAGTTTTTCAGAGCTACTTCGTCAATGTGGATGCCGTACTCTTCAAGCGCCGCAGTATTGCCGCTGATGTAGTCCTGGACCACGCCCAGGGCCTCGGTGTCATCCATGGCAAAGGCGTTGCCAAAGTCATAGGCAAGGGACGTGGTGGCCTTGGACAGCTCTGCGGCGGCGTCCCCGGTGATGCCCATTTCCCCGTATAGGGCCTTATTGGACACCATGAAAGACTTGACCTCATCGCTGCTCCGGTGGATGGCGTCGGCGTAGTTCTCCGCCCACTCTCCGGCGTCGGTGCCTGAGAAGTTGGCCTCAAACTTCCGGCCCACATTCTCAGCGGCTCCGGCTGCTTCAATGGCCGCCGCGCCCAGCTCCTTGAGCATATCAATACCGGCCTGGATTGCCTCAAAGCCGATAAAGGCGGCGAGGGCGCCCTTGATGGCCTCTTTGATTTCGCCTCCGGCCTTATCGCCCTCATCACCCATATCATCCAGGTCTTTTCGCGCATCGTCGGCCTCATCGCCCACTTTGTTAATCTTGTCGGCAGCGGCCTCCACCGCGCTCAAGAACTTCCCTCGGATGGTGTTTATCGGGTGCGTGAACGCGGTCCCGATGCCCTTTATTCCGGTCTTCACCTTGCCCGTGAAGTCGGAAAATTTCTTTTGGGAGTAGCCTATGGCACCGTCAAATCCGGCCTTGATGGTCTTGGAAACGCTATTGGTCTCTTTGGCCGCAGCGCCCATAGATTTTCCCACGGCAGCACCGAAGCTGTCCGCCTCTCGGCCAATATCCCGGAAGCTGGTGCCCACATCGTCGGCGTCATCCTCCAGGTCATCCAGGGCGTCGCCTGCGTCTCTGGCCCCGTCTCTGATCGCGTCAGTACCGGCGCGGACGCGAGCGCCCATATCCTGGGCGGCGTCCTCAACGTCCTGGGCACGGTCCACGATCTGCTCCAGGCGGTCTATCGTCTCGCCCAGGCGGTTTATTGCGTCATCCAGGCCAAAGTCCATGCCAAAGGTAAGCTCCCGGTTGTCTGCCATTGGCTCCACCCCCTTTCTGCAAAAAGTAAAGCAGCGGGGTCACTCGCCCCGCTGCTTGCTCCATTCTTCGTTGTAGAGTATGCGGGCCTGCACCGCCTCCTGGTACTCAGCAAGGTCCATGCCCTTGAAGTCGGCATAGCACAGGCCGCCGCCAGTGAAGATGAGGACCCACATATTCCGGTTTCGCTTGGCCTTTCTGATTGCGCGGTCTACGTTAAGCTCACTCTCGCAGAAAGGTTTCGATGGCCTTAATCAGCTTCTCCGGGGTCTTGATGTCATCCTTTTCATCGAAGTAGCTGATGCCGTCGGCCTTGACCTCGGCGGGAGAAATGACCACATTCTTGAGCATGGTGTCAATGTACTTGGTGGTGTCCCGGCGTCCGCCGCCGGTCATGCCGCAATCGTCATTGACGCCGAAGTACCAGGTGGGAGAGACAGACTGGAGGGTGTATTCCTCGCCGTTGACGGTGACTTTCTTCTGCTTAGCCATAAATTTTCGGTAGCCCCTTTCAGATAGTGATTTTGGTTTGTTCGGCCAGTTGGGATAGCCTTTCATGGGTAGCCCCCCCCCTTAGCGGGGGACTACCGACGGCGCATAGATGTTGACGGTGATCGTGCTCTGCTCCTTGTTGCGGGTGAAGTCGGGCATTTTCATTACCCGGCAGTTGTCCGCGCTGAGGGTGAACGCGTCCGCGTCGTTGACGTCGGAGATCGTCACATTGATGGCCCGACGCTTCGCCTCCAGCTCCCGAAGATAGGACAGGCTGGAGGACGTGGACATGAGGGTAATAGCGATGGTGCCGCTCTCGTTGGCGTTCTCGGAGTAGGTCACGTCGCCCTTTGCGCCTACGGCGGGGGTGATGCTGTCCTCGTTCTTGGTGACGGACACGACACCATCAGCAGCAAAGCCGGTGATGGTGCGGCCCCCGACAATGACGTTGACCTTTTTAGGGTCATAGCTCGCAACTTCGATGCCTTTAGCCATGGTGAATTACGCTCCTTTCTTACGCGCTCAGGGTGGCCCGCAGTACGCCCTTGACTTTGACGGTGTGGACCGCGCCCTCAAGCTGCGCCTCCCAGGTGATGTCCGGCATTTGCCGGGCGCGGGCCTCTTCGTCGGTGGCCTGGGACCGCTTTGGGACTACGACGGTAAAGACGCCCTGCTCGCTCTCCGGGTCCAGGGCGATAATGCCCAGGTCGGTAGCGCGGTTCAGAGCGGAGAACACGCCGGCAGCGACCAGGGCAAAGCCTGCGTCGGTGTAGCCAATGGTGGGGTTCTCCAGGAAGATGTCGTAGAGGTTTTCCCTCATGTTCTTGGCGATGTAGTCAGCGCCCATCTGGACGTCGATAAATTCGCCGTCGGCGCACACGCCGTTCTTCACATACTCCCGCTTGTACTCGACGGTCAGGAAGTTCACGTTGGCCTCTTCCAGAGCGTCGCGCTCAGCGTTGGTGAGGTCCGGGACGGTGAGGCCCTGGGGCCGCTTGAACTTCCACGTTACGCTCTCAGGGTAGAACGGCCCCACGTTGCCCACATAGGCGGCGTCGGGGTATTCCTCATCCTGGTCCCCGTAGATGACGATGGACCGGCGGTTGGTGACGGCAAGGCTCTTGTTCTGAGTGCGCCCGAAGTAGAGCTTGCGGTGGTCTTCCTCGCCCGCGCCCAGCTCTGCTTCGGTAGGCTCGGTGGCCTCGGCCCAGGCGCAGAGGGCTTTCACGGCCTCATCGCCGTCCTGATCGGTCAGCAGGATATACCAATCATCGTCGGTCTCCCGCAGGGTCTCCACGGCCTCCACCAGAGCGGACGCCTTTTCGGTCTCACCGCTCACGTCTGGGGCAGCGATACCGGCGATTTTCACTTTGCGGATAAGGGTCTCCGCAAGGGTGGTCTTGCCCTGCTCAAACAGGGCCTCGGCCATAGCAGCGACCTTTTTCCCGGTGAACGCCTCCTTGATGACGTCCAGATCGCGGTAGACGGCCACGTCCTTAGCGCCCTCAGTGGACAGCAGCAAAATGTCCAGGTTCTCCGTTCCGCTGGGCTTGGCGTCGATATTCACGACCACAACAACGTCTTTCGGCATTAAAATCACTCCTTTACGTTTCCTTTGATTGTGGGTTTCTCAAGTTTGCTGATGGCCGCCGCGTCGGTCCGGGTGTACCGGAGCCGGACATCGAAACCAAACCGGCGGCCCATTTCGTCAAGCTCCAGGGCGTCCCGGCTGGTGGCGTTGGTGACATCAACAACGACGAAACCGGCCCCCGCTATGGCGTCTCTCCCGGTATGCAGGAAAAAGCCCTGGGCCAGCGTTGCCAGCTCCAGGGCCTCATCTGCACCCAGGACTTGCACCTGGGAGCCTTTATCGTCATAGCAGCGGTTCACGCTGCAAGCAGTAAATGACAGGGTGGCGGTGGGCTGCTCTTCCCGGACCTCCACCAGATCGTCTTGCGTTGCACCCTCACCCAGCGAGTAGTTACCCAGGCCGCCGTCCGGGATGTAGTCTGCGGTCGCTGAGTAGACGATGAACGGGGGTTCTGCCTCCGGCTGGACCTGAGAGGCCAGCAGGACCGGGACGCCCACGGCCTTATGAAGCGCGGATATGAGGGCATTCCGCTTCGTGACGAAACTCACACCCCACCGCCTCCTTTCGGCGCCGCGCCGGTTCTGGCCTCCACCAGATACCGCTTCATCGGGTGGATGCTGTTGTGGCCCAGCTCCTGGGTCACGGTGTAGGTGTTTCCGCTGTCAGGGTCATAGACCTGTGCTCCCACCTGGAGCGCATGGCCGTTGGTGTAGATTTTCTCGCTCAGATCGGACACGGTGCCGGTGATTTCACGCCGTAGGTCCTTGTCGCTCACAGGGAGGACCGCGCCCTCAAAGGGGACGCGCACAGGCTCACCGGCTACCCACTGGCCGCCCTTGTCCTGGTCGTAGTGGCCTCCCGCCTGGACCTCGTACATGGTATGCAGCAGGCCGCCCGGTATCATGGGCTGCGCCATTTTGAACGGGACGCCCATTATTCCTCAACCTCCCACGTGATCGAATTTCGGAGCCGTCCGGTCACCATGAGAGGGCTGTCCGCATAGGACGGATAGCGCTCCCTCTGGATTTTTCCTTTCGGCTCAAAGTTGCTCGCGTCGCTCATAAACTGCTGGATAAGGCCCACGGCCTGCCCGCCTATCCACGATATGGCCCCGTCCGCCGTCTGCTGACCTTGCCAGATGCGGGCAACCTCATTCTGGACGATTTCGGCCAGCTTGTTCTTGTTGTGGTCGAAGCCCGCTCGGATGAAGCTGCGCTCCGGTATGGTGACGGAGGGCAGCAGCAGGAACAGGAACTTGAGGTTATTCGGATTATCCTTATCCCTCCGTCCCTTTTTGGCTACGACGCCGAACAGGTAGCCGTCCCTGGACCGGATAAAGAAGAGGTCCTGGAAGTCCCTGGGGCTTTTGTCGTAGCTGTCCTTGTGGATAGGTATGCAGAGGTTCCGGGTGGCCTTGGGCGTGATGGTGGCCCCGTACTCATGGACACGGGCAATCATCAGAAGCTCGCTGTCGGCGTTGCCCTGGATGCCTATTTTTATCCGGGTGCCGTTCAGCTTCTCCAGCTCGGCCTTGACCCGCCGCAGATGCGGCAGTACATTGTCACGGACTTGCATAGGCTCACCACCTCATGTAGTGGGCCAGGGTCTCCATCCAGGAGGCGCGGGGTTCCTTGTCAAAGGTCCACGACACGTCGGAGATGGAGAAAGCCGCAAGGCCCTGAGCGCCGTTCCGCAGGATGGAGAACTCCTGTTCCGCGATGCCCCACACAATCGCCACGATGTCCTCCGGCAGATCGGACGGCTCATCCTCGGTCGCGTCCTTGGGCAGCACATACCCGGCGGTGAACTTCACTTCCAGGTAGCGCCTGGGGGCCGTGTAGTCGTTTGCAAGGCCGCCGATGTAGCCACGGAATACCCATCCCTCATCGCGGTACAGTACGCCCACGTCTCCGGTCATGGTAAAGTCGTAGCTGCTGGGGTCTATGCTCACGCCGTGCTCGGTGTCCCGGACGTACTCAACCGCCCGTATGGGGTACTGAGTGAGCACAAGTTCCTGAGTGCCGGGGGCAACGTACCTGTGGGTGTAGGTGGCCTTGCCGAACTTCCGCCCGGTGATGGTCTCAATCCAGGCAGACGCCGAATTGATAAGCCGGATGATGTTGTTCTTTACGGCGGTGTCCGCCGCCTCCGGTGGGATGCCCAGGCGCTCCATCGTGTCCTCAAGAGTAGTCATGGCGTTTGCGGCCAGTTTTACAGTCGGTTCATTTGCCACGGTGTCGCCTCCATTCTCAGGGGGGAGGCGCGGGCTACTCGCCCGCGTCCTCCTTTTTGCCGTCGTTCTTGGGAGCGGTCGCTTTTTTCTCCTTGGGGCCTGCTTCCCGCTTGTTCTCGGCGGGTTTCACGGTCTCGGGGGGATAGTGTCTTGCCATAGTGAAAACCTCCTTGTAGGGCCTCTCAGGGCCAAATTAGACGGGGACCTCGGAAGCGTCACCCAGGGCCAGGGCAGCAGTAGCCTCACACTCCGGGCTGGTGCCGCCGGAGCAGGTAATCTCCACCTTGACCTTGACGTACTGCTTGAGACCCACCAGGTCCAGGTCGAAGTTTACCAGCTCGCCGCCTGCGGCGTCGGTGGTGACGGAGATCGCGCCCGCATCGTCCAGGGGCGCGTTGCCCACACAGACCAGCTTATCCTTGACGGGCGCATAGCCGGTGCCGCTCTGGTCGCTCTCGGTGATGGTCAGCTTCACGGCCATACCCGTAGGGGAGCCGGAGGGGGAGCCGACCTTGACGGCCAGGATGCCGGAGAGGAAGCCCTCGCGATTGATGGCGTCCTCGCTGGTATACGGGGTCACTTTGACACTCTGAATAAGTGCGCGTTTCATAGCTGAAATTCCTCCTTGTTGAAATTATAGGGCCGGGGCGGTATGCCCCGGCCTCCGATTAAAACGCCTTGATGTTCTTGACGTGCAGGAAGCTCTCCTTGTGACGGGCAGCGATGTCCACGTACATGAGGGCGCGGGTGGCGGCCAGGTTCTCTTCAAAGGCGTTGTGCTGGTTGCCCTCTTCATCGACCCAGGAGCCGTCCAGGGTGGTGTAGGTCTCAAGGCCCATCTGCTCGCCCACCAGGAGGTCCGCCCAGTTGCCAAAGGCCAGCTCAGTGAGGCCGCTGGTGTCGGTGGTGATCTGGTTGGACACGCGATAGGGGAACCCCAGCAGCTTGCCGGTGTTCATCTCATCGCGGTAGATGTACGCGCCGGTGGTGGTCTTGAGGTTCATCAGGTAGCCCTCCAGGACGGAGTTGAACGCCCAGCCGAGCTTGTTGTCGTCCACGTTCTTTGCCAGGACCTTAGAGCGGACAAACACAGGGAAGTCGGCAGTAATCTTGCCGTTGCTGTCGGCCAGGTCATCGTTGCTCAGGGTCTTGGCGTCCACGTGCTCAACCTCCTTGTCGGTGAACACGCCGAGGGGCTGGAACTCGCCGCCCTTTCCGAACATAGCGCCGAAGTCAAGGCCCAGCTCCATGCGCCGGGTCAGGTCGTTGGCGAAGAGCTGATCGGCAGAGTAGTTGGTGCTCATCAGCAGCTCGCGGGTCTGAGGCACGATGGCCTCCAGGCGCTTCGCGGACAGACGGATGTTGCCGTAGGTGGGCTGGGTCTTCGCAATCTTGCGAGCCTCACCACCCCAGGTAGCACGGGCACCGCCGGTCATCTTGGGGATGTTCAGGTTGCCGTTGGCCATGGGGACTTTCTGGGCGCCCAGCTCAAAGATGACGGTCTTGGAGTACAGCAGCTCAATGATCTGGTCCAGGTAGATTTCAGGGATGAGGTAGCCGCCAGCAGCGGGGTTGGTGGCAGACAGGGCCTTGAACTCGCGGGCCATGTCCGCATCGTCATACTTCCGCTGCGCGTAGAAAGAGGCGGCGTCGGGGTCATGCTTGCCGAACACGTCCAGGCACTTGATAGCGCGGGCGAGCTGCACGGCGGGCGGGATAGACTTCTTGGCGGTGCTGGTGGGGGTGGTACGGCTCATGTAGATGGAGCTGTACTTCCGCTGGACGGGGGAGGCCGCGCTCTTGCGGGCGCTTTTGGTCTGGTGCTTGCGGGCGGCGGCCTTGCGCCCCTTGGCCTCATCAGTCACTTCCTCATCCTCCTTGACCTCTTCCTCAACGCCGTCATCCTCCTTGGCCTCGCCCTCGGTGGCGTCGATAATCTCACCGACGGCCTCCATGACTTCCTCGGCGGTGACGTCGCCCAGCTCTTCGCCGGCCTCCTTGCGGCTCTTGCGCTTCTCAGCGACAACGGCCATAGCGTCCTCGATCAGACCGGAGATGTCGGCGGGGGCAACCTCGGCAACAGCGTCCTCGGTCCCCTCTTCGCCCTCGGCCTTGGCCTCGGCCTGCTCATCCAGGGCCTCCTTGACGCAAGCCTTGATTTTCTCGGTCAGCTCGTCGGCCTCCATCTTCATAGACTTGCGGCCAGCGGGTGCGGCTCCTTTCTTGGGAATAGCCATTTGTAATTTCCTCCTTATAGCAGAATTTCATAGGTGATGCCGGTAGTCGGCGCGGACTTCGTGGCTCTGGTGTTGGCGGTACGGGAGATGGACTTCTCGGTGTCGCTCGCCTCTCGGATGATGCCGTCAAGGAACTTGGTAGCGGCTTTCATGGACGCGCTCGCGTCCTTGAGGGCCTTTAGCCGGGTCCCGCTGATTTTCCGACCGGCCTTGACTTCTGCGGTGGCCGCCTCCAAAAAGGTGTCCAGGAAACCGGCGGCGTCGGTGGCCTGCTTGTAGTCGGTGATCGTCGCCTCCGGGTTCATGGCCCAGGTAACGACGGAGACCTCCCACAGCTTGACTTCCCGCAGATGCCGGATGCCGTTTTCGTCGTAGTCAAAGACGATGGGGTCATATCCGATGGACAGCTCAGTGAGAACTCCATCTTTCAGCAGCACTTTGATGTCGCGTCCCATCGAAGTGTCGCTGATTTTGGCCTTAATGAAAAGGCCATTGCTGTCTTCCCTCAGCTCCAAAGGTCTGCCAATGGGGAGCCAGCAGTCGTTGTGCAGGGCGAGTATCTTCACCCTCTCCCAGCCTTCGGCGATTGTCTTCGTGAAGGCACCAGGCTCAATTATGTCCCCGCCGCTGTCGATGTTGCCATAGACGGCGGCGTAGCCACTAAAGATGCCGCTCTCTTCGTCGTACTCTTCGGTACGGAAAGACAGCGTTTTGTGCTCCGTCTTGGAGCTTTTCACTTTCACCCCTCTACGGAGCGAAGCCTCCCACGCTTTCAGGCCCCGCCCGGAGGCATAGTAAAACGGCGAGACCCGCAGATGTGCCGCTGCGAGCTTCGCCGTCATAACGGGGTCATCGTTGGTAATATTCGTGTCCGGGCTTGCGGTGCCGTGTTCAAGCTCCGCATTCATCCCGGCTGTCAGGGCTTTCAGGTCGAACCGCTCTTTCTCCAGGTCGATACCCGCAGATCGGGCGGCCTCCTGAGCCTGCATCTCGGTAAATTCCATCAGGCGTTCTCCTCATCTTTCAAATGTCAGGAAACAATGGCAGTTCACAACCTCGGACGCATCTTCGCATTCAGGGTCACAGGGATAGCGGAGACCGTTCTTGAATTTTCCGTCGATTGGTACACGGTCGCCGTTCACCGCTCTATGAGACGGTCTGGCAGCGCTCCAGTTGGCAACGTGCCAGCGCTTATAAGTTGCTCCGGCCTTTCGCATCATGTCGTAATGACCGCTCATAAGCGAAGTGTTGCACTCCTGGGTGGCGATGATCCGCGCCCGCCCTGCTGTGGTCTGCATCTCCTGTTCAATCTGCTTGGCGATGGTGGCCCGGCTGTCTCCATGCTCCAGGCCAGCGGAGACGATACGGGCGATATTGGCTTTTGTGGTGTCCTGGATGCCCTTGACCCGGATGCCGCCCCGCAGCTTCGCCGTGCTGATAAGCTCCGGCCTCTGGACCGCCTGGAGGTTGTAGAGCTTGGCAGACACCCCAGCGCCCTTGTCGTAGCTCTCTTTCCACAGCGGCTCAAAGATATTCAGCAGGGCCGTTTCCTCCTGGGGCCAGTCGATGAGGCCCAGGGTAAAGGCGCTCACAAGGCGGGTGCGGTCTGCCTCGCTCAAAGAGGACCACGCCGCCGCGCTCTGCTCCGCCGCGTCCTCGCTGTTCGGGTCATAGCCGGGGATGGCCCCCATGAGAATGTCCCAAACGCTCCGCTCATCCTTGGTGGTGCCGCCCATGGCGTCACTCACCCGGCGGCCCTGCTCCCGCAGATATTTGAGGGTGGCAATCTCAAAACGCTGGGTTTGCTCCCTCTCAGCTTGCAGCAGGGCGCGTTGTGCAGCCTGCACCTGGAGGTTTTTACGCTCTTCCGGGGACGTACCCTTAGAGGACGCGATTTCTATGCCCTCCGCGCCGTCTCCCGTCCCCTCTGAGCCGTTTTCGGCGTCCATGGGTATTCCGTTATCCGTTATCTCGATGTCCTGCTCTCCGCCCGTCTCAAGCGGTGGTGCGCTCTCTGCATACTGGAGGTTGGCCGCCGCCGTGGAGATCGCCACAGGGTCATCGTCTTCCCGGATGTAGACGTCGGAGAACTGCGTCTTGTAGACATCGCCGCCCACCAGGGCCGGAGGCATACCCAGCTTCTCGCGGGCCTCATCCTTGGTGAGTAGTCCGGCATTCCAGCCGTCGATGCCCAGGGCCTTGTCAAACTCCTGGTTCCGGGGGATGATGTCATCGAAGCGCCACACCAGGTCGTTTCCAAAATACGGGATGATCTGGTTGTTGATGGCCTCTTCCCGGCGGCGTAGGTTGGGCATGAGGACGTTTTGGGCATAGATGAACTGAGCTGCCTCCGACGTGGCCCGGTTGCTGCTCTCCGTGATACCCATAATCTCACGGGGGACGCCGAAGTGCTCAAGGACGGCATTCCGCAGGAATGTACGCCCGTTCACCATGTCCATGTCTTTCATGCTGTCTCCGACCTTGTTTACCGTGACCTCGCCGTTGACAGTAGCGACGCCGTGGCTCTGGAACACTCCCCGGAAGCGCTCAAGCCATTCAGACCGGAAGCGCTGTCGCTGCTCCGGGGTGGACTTGGGCATACCGATGATGAGGTTCGGCGTGGCGTCGTTGAAGAAAAAGCGCTTTTGGAACTTGGCCGCGTATTCGTCGGTCTCAATCTCATCTGCCAGGGCCTCAGCTTGCCCCAGGCCGCGCTTGAATGGGTCTATCGGGTTCAGGTCTTTCATCACGAACATATCATCTACGGACACGTTCATCAGCAGACCGTTGGTGAGCCGGACGGTGTAGTACGGGTGGTCCAGGTACGGGGTCATCTGTACCCAATGGACAGGGACCGGCCACAGCTCCACAGGGACGCCCAGGGGCGATTTCTCCATGATGAAGTACCCCTCGCCCTTGAGCTTGAGGTAAATCTCCAGGAGCCGCCACAGGGCCGCGTTGCTCATCTCATGCAGCGGGTTTGGGTTCGCCCAAAAGTCCAGGAACGGGTGATGAGTAAGCTCCTGTTCGTCTCCGTTCTCATCCACCCGGTAGAGCTTTCCCTCCGCAAAAGACAGATCGGAGGCGATGCGCTCCACGACGGACAGGCGGGGGTTGGTGTGAAACGCGTCTATCCACTCCTGAGTGTTGCGTTCCGGCGGGTTGGTCCACCTGGGCAGCATAACGCTGTCGCTCCGGTAGGTCTGGCTCGCCCTCCCCGCACCACCCCCTCTAAATCGGTTCCAGAATGGCACGGTTATTCGCCTCCCTCGCGCTTCGGCTTTTTACCGAGCACCTGGGAGACAGCGGGGTTTTTGGGGCCGCCGGTCATCTTCTGCCAGCGGCGCCGGGCCTCTGCCGCCGTATTTGCCCGGATGTACTTCATCGGCCAGCCGTCAGCCGATACAAGGTAACTGCATTTCGCTTTCATGGTGTCCTCCTTAGTCAATGCTCCAGTCGCTTACCAGCGGGTCATGCAGGGCCAAGGCCAGCGCGTCTCCCATATCCGGGGAGGACAGGCCGCGCTTTTTCATGGCCTCTTTCTTCTCCAGCTCAATCTTGCCAGCGCTGTTTACCACGTATTTCCGGTTGGAAAGTTGGCTTATCTGCTTATCATCGGGATATAGCTTGATGCTCTGCGTCCGCAGGGCCTCCCGGACCGCGCCCCACATAAGGCCGGTGCTGTTCTGGTAGTCGATAGGGTCATCGTCGCTGATGGTGCCGCCCTCGCCGCCAAAGTGACACTCCACGATGTCCAGGGAGAACGGGGGCGGGGCGTCCTCATCGTCTGCATACCGGCGGTCTCGCTGGGCCTGAACTTCCTCCACGATCTGCTCCCGCAGCTCCATGAGGCGGTCAAAGACGCCGACGCCCAGGCCGTCACAGTCGATTTTGACGTGTATCTCTGCCCAGGGATGCTCCAGGGCATAGCGCTTGATGAGCTGGACGGCCTTGCCGCTCAGCTCCATGGTGTCGTTGTGGTGGTATATCTCCGGCTTTTCCTGGAGCTTCTTGTCCAGGACAGGGGATAGGACGCTGCTGTCATCGCCGTAGCGGGCGACGTCAATCCCGATGTCCACACGGGCCGCCCGGTCAATCTCCGGGGCCTCGGCCTCGCTTGCCCGCTCTGCCCACTCCATCGGTATGAAGCTGTCAGGCAGGGCCTTGGGGAACTCCCCGGCCACACGGACCCGAAAAACGTCGCTGTCCTCACCAAACATATCAATGATGGTGTCGATGAACTGCTGATCTACTCGGCTGCTGTCCCGCCCATCAATGTGCATGGCGTTGTAAAGCTCGCGGGACTTGTGGTGGCTGTCATAGAAAAAGCCGGTAATCTTCGTGGGGTTCCCACACATTACCAGCTTTGCGCCCTCCGTAGATAGTGCGCCGAGGACCGGCTCGAATATCTCATCTCGGACGCCGGAGGCTTCGTCGATGATGTAGAGCACGTGCTCGGCGTGAAAGCCCTGGAGGGCGTCGGGCTTACTGGCCGTCCGGCCTACCGCGAACCACTCTTCCGGGTGGCCTCTCATGTAGACCTTTTCCTTGGTCCATATCAGCTCTTGAGACAGAGCCGGGTTACTGCGGAGCCATTTCGCAATCTCGGCCCACAGGATGTCCCATAGCTGGTGCTGGGTGGGGGCGGTGCAGGGTATCTTGGGATATGGCCTGGTAGTCAGGAACCAGATAGCAAGCCAGCTCTCCACCGCGCTCTTGCCGATGCCGTGGCCGGAGCGTACAGAGGTCATGGGGTACTGAGCTACGCTGTTCAGGATGGCCCTCTGATTACTGTCCGGCTTGGCCCTTATGATGTCCTCCACGAAGTCCACCGGATTGTCGGCGTAGTAGAGGATGGCGTCACTTGTCAGGTTCATTTTGCTGCTTCCTCCGTTCCCACGCCTCGGATATGACGGCGGCAAGGCTGCTGTCGGCCTGCTCATTCGCCTTGCCCGGTGCGGTATCGGCCTCCAGCTCCATGCGGTTCTCACGCTCCAGCTTGGTAGCCTCCCGGATGAACGCCACAAGGTTCTTCGGGTCTATCTCGCTGGGGTCCATGTCCTTGAGGGCCTGCAACGCCTTTTCCTGCAATTTCAGGGCGATGCTGATATGACGGTCAGCCATTTTCCGGCGCTTCTTGACGGCCTGGGCATGGGCTTTCCTCTGGACGTCAACGTCGTATGCGGCGGTCCGCTCCACCCACTGATAGGTGCGGCTCCATCGGCCTATGAGCGTGGTACTTTTGTTTAACTGCTTAGCAACCGCCCGGATGCTGCGCTCTTCCCCCAGCTCCAGGTAGACCGAAAACGCCTCATACGCTTTGACACCCTCGCCCTCCAGACGCTCCCACGGCTCGGTGTCTCTGTGCTTCGGCATATCACCACCTCTCTTGTAGTCAGGTAGTTTTCGTTATAAACATAGCAAGCACCATCGGCTGTGCCGACAGTGCTTGCTATGAATAACTATTAAGAACAGATTTAATCTGTATGTGTGATTTGATAGATGCTTGGGCTTCCTTTTACTCCCGGAGAAAATGCGATGTACCCGGCGTCTATCAGCTCTTTTCGGCCAGCTATCAACGTGTGGACAGCACGAATACGAGCTAGACGCGCCAGTCTCCGATTGCTAATCTGTATTTCTCCAAATCCGCCCAGTGCGCAGTCCAATCTTTTTAATGTGTCCCAGATCAGTTGGGCGGTTTTGTGAAGCGTTTTTGTTTCAACTTGGCATTCATCAGAAAGTGCCAGCGACTGCCATACAGTTGCATTGGTCCGCTCAAGTCTTGCTATGCGCTCGGAAATTTCCTCAACACTTTTTACAATACCATCATAGCGCCAGTCCATTTCCGAGGCGCACACGGGGTGAGACCGAGCGCTATATATGCCCGTTCGCCGTATGGCCGGAAGGACCTCTGATGTTACCCAACGCTTGAATTGTTTTGCCACAGGGAGTTTACTGGAAAATATTAGAGAGTATAGTCCGCTCTCGTTGATGATAACGGGGTGCTGCTCTCTCCCGATGGGGTCACGAATCGTTACCCCATCCCCTTGCCGCTTGTCCTCCGGCTCAACATGGTCGGCAAGCGCCTTGTTTGTGTTACTATACCCCAGCGCCGCCGCCACATCCCGTCCTACAAACCATGGCGCACCGTCGGTTTCCAGAGTGCGAATTTTCCCAAATTCCGGCCTGCTAAATATCCGCAAACTCTTTTCCATTCCGCTCATTTCAAACGCCTCCTTAATCATTTCTGACCGCACAGGGGAAAAGAACGATTTTGTTTTCTGCGCAGACGTTCTGCTCGGTTGCAAATTCCATCCGTCCTATCAGCATGAGCTGTTCTCTCCAGGACAACTTTCGGAACAGGGTCAGCATATCTTGTTCATTTTGCTCGTACTCCTTAACGCTGTGGAGCCTCATAATAAAATCCTCCTTGAAATTTCCCCGGAGGTCTGATAGAATGGATTCATCAATCCTTCGGGGTTGGTGTAAATGACGGATTCGCTCAACTTTCGACGGGAGGGCGTTTCCGCCATTTTTATTTTCCGAGTTCTTCGTCAACTTTTTCGTTCAACCACTCTGCTTTCGTTTTGCTCTGAGCTTTCAGTTTGGCTTCAAGTGCTTCCACTTTATCCCTCTTGAGCATTACATTGAACTGTTTCATGGTCTTCCGTCGGTCTCGGAAATACTCGGCTCTGCTTTTTTCGGCCAATAATCACCCCTCCTTTTGTAGCCTGCTACAATTATATAATGTAGCCAGCTACAAGTCAAGAGGTTTCCGAAAATTTATAGAAAAAGAGAACCGTCCCAAAGGGACGGTTCTCTCCTACTTCCCAAACAATTCGCTGTGTGAGCCTGTGCGGGTCAGCACCAAAACAAGCTCCTTGGCGTCAATTTTATAAATCAATAGCCAATCGGGTTGAATGTGACATTCTCGGTGTCCGATATAATCACCGCTTAGAGAGTGATCGTTAAATTTGGGTTCCAGAGGTTTTTCGTCTGCCAGTATATCTACGATGTCTAGCAGCAGTTCCACATCCTTGCCCTGTTTCTTTATCCGCTTATAGTCCTTTTTGAATTTTGCGGAATAGAATACGTCAAGCATCCAAAGCCTCTCTCAGTGCGTCACGGCTCCTATATGGGCCGGACAGGTTTCGTCCCGCATTCACATCGGCAATGGCCTCTCGCGTTTCCGCATTGGGTCGCTCAATGCTGAGGTCAAAAGGGATGCCGCCTTGTCTTATTACCGCCTTTGCGAATACATTAAAAGCGGTAGACATATTCATTCCAAGCTGGCCACATATTTCGTCAAAAAGTTTCTTGTCCTGCTCGTCAATCCGGATATTCACATTTGTCTGTGCCATATTAAAGCCTCCTTGTGCTTTATTATAAGCACATTATATCAATAATTTAGTGCATTGTCAACAATATTTCACGCAATATCAAAGTAGCAACCTCCGTTTCATCTCCTGGGCGATTTCTCCCTCATCGAAGATACCGGCGTCCCGGATGCTCTCGACCAGGCGCTTGTAGCGCGGGACCTCGACCTTGAAGTGTAGGTGTCCAATTCGGACAACCGTAGTCCCCATGGCAGGCTCATCGTCACCGCCGGCGGGTTCGTCCTCTTCCTCGCCGTCGGCGTCCTCGGCGTCCGGGTCTTCGTCCTGGTCCCAATCCGGGTCATCGTCGGCGTCCTCGCCCTCGCCGTCCCCGCCGAGCTGCCGGTAGACCAGGACCTCATCGCGGTCAAAGCCGGTCTCAAACTCCAGGACCTCATCATCCCGCAGCAGCTCGCCCAGGCGGTCAGTGTCCCAGCGTCCCTCAATGCGGTTCAGGGCAAGGCAGAGTTTCTTCTCCTTGCTTTCGTCCGGCTGGTCAATGACGGAGCAGAGCACTTCTTTCCATCCCAGGTCCCGGAGGACCACAAGGCGCTGATTACCACCAATGCAGCGCATATTGTGGAGGTTCACGACCGGCGGCTCCACCATGCCGTTAAGCTCAATACTCCGGCGCAGGGCCTTGTACTCATCGCTTCCGCGCTCGATGTCCTCACGGGGGTTATACGGGGCGGCCACGATGTCGGAGATCTTCAGCATCTCCAGTCTGGTTTCATACTTCATCGAAAAGCCTCCCTTTCAGCTCCGCACAGACAAGCTCCTGGGTAAAGCCCACCTTTTCCCGGACATCTGCCATAAGGTCCTCAAACTCCGCTTCCTCCAGACGGAAAGAGAAGTCGCCCACGGTACACTTAATGCCGTCGGCGGTGTCCTCTTTCTTGCCCAGGGAGGGCGGTTCCTCATCCTCGCCCAGCTCGCCGCCGATTTCCCCCAGGAGATCGTCAATGTCTGCCTGGGTAAAGCCGGTGGCGAGTAGGCTCTCTCCATCGTCGATGAGCTGCTGGATGATGTCGGCCAGTTGGCCGTAGTCCCATTCGCCGTCCAGCTTGTTCAGGGCGATGCACAGCGCCTTGGCCTGGGCCTCCGGCATATCCACCACGACGGCGTTTGTCTCAGTCTCCCCGGCGGCCAGCAGGACGGAAAGCCGCTGGTGTCCTCCGATCAGGCAGTTGTCCCGGATGTTCACGATGAGGGGCAGGACCAGGCCGTTTTCCTCAATGCTCGCGTCCAGGGCTTTATACTCCTGGTCCTTGGGCGTGATCTGCACCCTGGGGTTATAGGGGGCCGGTTTGATGTCGGCCAGCTTGATTACTCTGGTTTCCACGCTTCCACTCCTTTCAGATTTGGGCAATAAAAAAGCGGGGCGCTCTCGCGTCCCGCCTGGTGGCTGATATTCAGTTATCCGAATAAGCTACATTGGTCGAAAGCCGGGACCCTCGCCATGCCCGCCGATTTGATGAAGCGGTCATAGGGGACGGCCTCGATGCCGAACCGCGCATACATGGCCCGCGTCTTCGGATTGCTCTCCACCGCGTAGTAGTGCGCCCCCTCCGGGCCGTTCTGTGCGCCGTGCCGGGGCAGGATGAAGCGCCGGAGGGCGCTCTCCTTGAAGACCGGAGGCTCCGCGTTGATGTCGTTGAAGTACCACTCCTGGGGTTGCCAGCCGGTCTTCCGCTTGATGTTCGCCATGGTCTGCTTCATCTGGTAGTCCGGTCTGGCCGTCACGATGATAACATAATCATCCCGGATGGTCTCAATCAGATCGGACCGGTACTCTTCGGCCTCCATGCGCCGGGAGAATGGCCGGAGCATTCGCGTGTCCGCCTGGTTTCCTACCAGGGTGTAGTTTAGATCGAGTAGGCAGATGTTTTTCATAGGTTAGTTACTCCTTTGCTTTTTCCTACCGTAATTATACCACATTTCAGGGCTTTTGTCACAGGTTTTCCCAAAAAATATGCCGTGAACTTGGTATTTATGACGGTTTTCTCTACCCACACTCTTTCATTGTGGATGAGTATAACACAGATAAATTGCACCGTCAAATTGTAAAATTGCACGGCAAAATTGCAAGCCCTTATCTCAAGGCTTCCGCGCCGTATAGCCAGACTGCGACGCGCTGCACCAGCCTCTTTCGATGCCGCCAAACAGTGGAGGTATCGCACCCAAGGGCCTCCGCGATGTCTCTATCGTCCACGTCATCCAGGTACTTCCCGGACAGCGCCCGATAGTAAGGGTCATCCCGGACCGTGGCAAGCGCCCGCTCCAGGGTCTCAATCTCATAGCGGTCCGCCGCGATGGTGGCCTCCATGTCCATGAGAACGGCCTCCCATATCTCATCCGGGGTGAGCCGGTTCCCGTTCTTGACAAACCGGGTGATGCTCTTGCTCCGCTCTCGCGGTCCGTAGAGCTTGAACTCTTCCATCCGTTCAAGGTCATCCTCCAGCTTGATTTTCAGGGTGGGCAGGCCGTAGAGACGGCGCTCGGTAGCCTTGAAAGCATCTTTGGCGGTGCGCTCGGCAGAGATGCGTCCGGCTTCAACGGCCTGCATGATGATGTCCCTGATGTTCTCCTGTGATTTGCCCATTGATTTTGTCGCCTCCCATGTGGTAAAATAGCTTTGTCACAGGCTGTCTTCCCTCCGGGGGAGGCGGCTTTTTTATTTGCTCAGGGCTTCCCGCCCTTTATGATCTGAAAGTTTCTCCGGCGCGTCTCTGCGGCTCTCGCCCTCCGCTGCTCAACTATCCTCTGCATCTCAAGGTACTTTTCCGGGAACTTATGCCTTGGGCAGTCCGGGCGCCACTGGCTGCGCTTGGAGAAGTCGCCGTCATAGTGCTTGCACTCATCGCAGCAGAAGCAGATGTCCTCGGCGTTCTGGACTTCGCCCGGCGTCATGTACCACGCCTCAAGCTCCGCATTGTAGAGACAGTGATCGCAGGCACACCCATAGCAGCTCATGGCAGATTGATGTCCACGGCGATGCACTCCACCCAGGGGAGGGCGTTGTAGGCTTCCTGGGCCTCCTTGTCCGTCATGGAGGCCAGTTCATCTTCTCCCTTTACTTCGCTGAGAACGGCCTCAACGTCGTCATCGTCAAAGAAAAAGATGTGCTCTTCCGACACCAGGTACTTTGTGACACTGGCCGCGCCCCAGGACCCCCGCCAGCGGGCGTAGCAGTCATCACAGACAATCTCGCTGTCCACCATCGGGACGATAGGCAGCTCCGGGTGGGCCTTAATCAGCTCCAGCAGATCGGCAATATTCTTATCCATACCTAAACCTCCACAGATCACTTGACGCCATTAACCGCCGTCTGGAGCAGAAAGCCCAGGAGATACCAGACGCGGTCCTTGATTTTCTTCATGCAGATTTCGCGGCCCAGCTTCTCATCGTAGTTTTCAGGGCTTACGCAGGAAGACGCCTCCACCAACTCAAAGCCATTCCGCAGCATGGCCCGGACGATGGTGGTCTTCTCCCCGGCGGTCTGCGTCCAGGTCTCCAGGATGAAGTTGTCCACCATCTCCTGACTGATGCTGGGCTTGCCGGTCCGCAGCTCCTTGTTGGTCTCCAGGGGCAGATAGGCTCGCTCAAACGTGTCCTTGGGGGACCAGCTCACATACCCGTCTGCATACCGGACGCGGTAGCCGTCCTCCACGCTGGGGAAGTTGGGGAACGCCACGGGCAGGTCATCAGTGATGGTGATGTGCCCGTGGCCGTCCATGCAGCGGTAGGCAGGCTCAGCCTCAATAATCTTGGTCCCGATGTACTGTTTCAAACTTCATGCCCTCCAGTAAAGATGTTCTTAATCCGGTCCAGCAGGCCGGCCCGCTTGTCGGGGTAGGTGTCGGCTGTTTCTTTGCTCCACACGGCTTCCAAAACGTAGTCCTCCTTGCCGTCTCCCTGGGTGTGGATGAACACCGGAGTAGCGGCGATGGTCTCCAGCGCCTCCACCCGGCGCTCCAGCGCCCGGAGGCGCTTTTCCCGGCGGGCGCTCATCTCTGGCCCTCCATCAGCTCGCCCAAGCGGTTCTTTACTCGAACCAGGATGTCAAGCTCACGCTGAGCCGCTTTCTGCACGGCTGGCATAGCAGCCCGCAGCACCGGCGAGATGGCGCCCATGATGGCGGTGCTGCCCTCCGGCGGGTTGATTTGCTTCTCCCGCTTCTCAATGAGACCCTGGAGGTCCGCAAGAAGCTGGACGTCTTTCTGGAAATTGCTCATGGTCTGTCCTCCAATCCCTCCAGGAACAGCAGCACACCAGGGCCGCCTATGCGGACCTCATAAGGTGCTGCTTCCTGGGGCATGATGTACTTATGCCCAAACCGGCCTTTCATGTCCCGCCAGACCGCCCAGGGGATGCGGTAAAATCCCACGGACCCAAAGGAGCACAGGACAAAGGCCACGGCTCCGAATTGATGCGCCCGCTCCAGGCGCTCCGTCTGGTCCGCCGTCACGCGGTCCTGGGTCATCTTCTCAACGTCGGTGTACTTGGCCTCGAAGTTGACCGCCCGGCCTCCGAACAGAAAGCCCTTGTAGTCAGCCTGGGCCGTGCTGGTGTAGTGCGCGATGAACTTCCCACCGCCCAGGTCCTTAGTCGGCTGCATCGGCTCCGGCGTCTTCTCAATGTCCGCGATCTGGCGGCTCCGGTAGAAGTCGCAGGCCCCGTTTATCATCTGCTCGAAAAAGGCTCCCTGGGCGCGGTTCTTCCGGTTCTGGTATCTAAGGGCTGCTTTCGCCCTCTCGCTTGGTGTCATGCTCTAACATCGTCCTCCCCTCGGCCTCGGTGGAGAATACGGTCTTTCCCCAGGCGTCCAGCAGGGCCAGGGTAAAAGGGGTAGGCTCCACGATGCGGCGCGGGGTGACTACTCGGCCAAAGAGGAACTTCTCGGCCTCCCGGACCCCGTAGTGACAGGCCGGATTGTCCCGTACCCGCCATACCGTAGCCCCCAGGGGGACCGGCAGACGAAGCAGCAGGCCCGCCGCTTCATCCCTCCGGTATTGCTCAAGCTCTCTCAGCGCCGCACCGTAGATGCTCATCGTTTATTCTCCTAACTTTTGAGGCTTATTTGTTTGCTTTTTGTGGTGTTTTCCACAAATTTCACACACTTCTCCACAGGATCTGGCCGACCTCATTAGCTCATCCACCACACGCCCAGGGGATATGCCCAGGCGCTCGGCCTCGGCCTCCAGGTGGTAGGCTGTCTGCGACGATACGCGGATGGTGATTTTCTTTCGATGCTCGCTCATGCCTCGCCTCCGCCGGTAGGCCGGAGGTAGCCATTTTCAACGGCCATGGCCCGGATTTTACGGATGGTGGCGTCGCTGACCCGCAGGCCGGTGTCGCTCCTGGTAGCCAGGCTGTCAATAAAGCCGTTGATGACTTTCTCAAGCTCATCCTGCGAGATGACGATAGGGCGGTTGCGCCCTTCCAGCTCATCCAGGTAGGCGCAGAGCTGAGCGTCGGTCATCTTCCGCACCCGGATTGCCCGGTCGTGCTGCTCCTGTTCAAAGCCGGTCCTCCGGCAGCTTCGCTTCTTCAATAGTTCTCCCTCCAGTTATTTTCCGTCTACCCGTACCATGCCCTCCGGGTACTCCTGAATGAGAGGGCCGCCCCACAGGTCTTTCAGACTGTTTTTCATAAAGACAGGAACCCCAGCAGACTGAGCAACTTCCGTGATGGCCTCTACCCATTCCCGCTTCGGCTGCTTTCGCTTGCTTCCCGGCCCGGTCATGGCTCCGATGATGACCCAAAGAGGCTCGCCCAACCGCCGGAAACCGGCGCAGTCATCCGCGCTGAACGGCTCCAGCAGCGGCTCAATGCTCAAGAACGTGTTGACGCAGGAAGCTCCAAAGTATTCCGTTTCGGGGCTGGTGATCGTGGTCCCATACCAGAAGTTCCGCTCCATGGGAAGCTTCCCGGCGTGGCCTATGTCAAGATACCTCTGCGGGTTCTTGGTGAGGAACAGGTAAGTATGCTGCGGCGCTCGCTTGCAGGCGGCGAAGACATCCTCAATCCAGATGTCCGGCACCCACTCCCCGAACAGGTCTCCCATGCTGGAGACGAAGATCCGCGCAGGTGTCTTCCGCTTCTCAGGATAGTCCATGGTGTAGGCGTGATAGGTGGGGGCAAAGCCCTTGGGGTACGGGGTAGAGCGCACAGGCTCACCGTTTTCGTCGCAGAGCTTGGTAGGCTGCTCCACGTAGTAGCACCCGGTCCCCTTGGGTAGTACCTCCAGTGGCTCAATGATGGGCCGCTCGCAGGGGTGCGGGCCAAACCTGGACACCATGCGCCGGGCGTAGCAGTATTCGCACCCGTGCTTGCACCCCGTTACGGGGTTCCATGTGTGGCTGCACCACTCAATGTCGGTTTTGTGAATATTCATAGGTCAGTCTCCCTCGCGCTTGGGGGCGGTGGCCCCCATGTCAAATAAGCTGCATTGGTTCTCCATCATCTTCCGGTCGGCCTCTTCCTGCTTTATCTTCCGCAGGCAGCAGGGACCGTACCCATCCCGCAAGCCCTGGGAGGATGTCAGCAGACCTCCACACCGCTTGCACCGGCGGGCCGGGATGGTGAACACTTCATCGTGCATAGGCTACACTCCAAACGCGATTAGAATAGACAGGGCCAGCAGGCCCGCAGATGTAACCTTTGCGCCGTTGCTCCGGTCATTCATGGTCTTGCCCCCAAATGTGTAGCAAAATCCAGAAAATGTAATCAGGATGAAGAGGGTCCACGTAAACAGCAGCATCGTCATTCACCCAGCAGCTCGCAAAGGTGCTCCAGCTTGGCAATCTCCATGTCGGTGTTGTCACCGAAGATGACGTGGAGCTGGTTCAGCATGATTTCCACATCAGCCCTCTCTTCGGAGATCGCCGCCAGGATTTCCGCCTCATCGCCCTGCTCATGGTCCTTGAAGCGCAGATACTTGAGTAGGGCCTTTTGCAGCTCACTCATCTCTTCCACCGCCATGAGGATTTGAGCGCTCTCCCCGAACTGCTCCACGGCCTGCTCATAGAGGGCCATTTCCGCTTGCTCCGGGGTCTCATCCACTCCAGGCTGCGGACCGTCGGCGGGCCGGATTTCTGCCGCTCTCTTCTTGTCCTCAGCGTCAAGGATAGATGCCAAGATGTCAGATTTCAGAGTTAAAGCCGGGCGCACACCCCCGCTGCCGTTGAACGCGTAGTCGTAGTCGAGGCTCCCGCCCGAGTTCACGCAGCGCACGAAAGAGGTCCCGGAACTCTTCGGGGTCCCGTCCGGCGTGATGAGCCAGCGCCAATGCTCCGGCGCGGGGTGCAGATCGCGGGTCTGCCGGTACTCATCGGCGGTGAGCATCGTTACCTTGTCCAGACAGTTTCCGTAGTCCCGGAGGCCGTCATCGGCGGTCAGGTCGCGGTAGGTGGGGACAATGGCGTCTTTCAGGCCGGGGCATTCAGCGATGAGGTTATCCAGGAACTCGCCGTTGAGCCGCTTCCGCAGGCTCGCCTTGTTCCAGTCGTTGCAGTCATTCTCATCAAAGGGGGCCTGGAAGACGTCTTCGGTGGCCTCGCAGAAGTAGAGATCGGAGCAGCCCGGCATCGGCGCCGGAGTGGTCCGCAGCACAATCCAGTCCAGACCGGCCACGTGGAACACGTCTCCGTACTTGAAAGTCCTCTTTTGCTCTTGCATGGTAAATTCCTCCTGATTTTTATTTCCCCGGCTTCTGGCCGTGGTTTATCTGTGGTGGCTTGACCTGTCCGCGCCGGGTCGGGTGGTTCAAGCAGGGGTTCTTGCAATTCTTATCCCGGTAGCCGCAATCGGCGCAGCAGATGTTTCCGTGCCGCCGGTCACAGTTGAAGAGCTTACATCGGCGTGGTGCTGTCTTACTCACGGGGCCTCACCTCCTTAGCGGATGCGCCTCGGACACCACCGGGGAGATGTCTTGATTTGCGGAGCACTTTCTCCCGGTGTAGTAAAGGCGATAAAACCCGGCATACGTGGACTGCGCGGGCACGTCCTCTTGAACGTTTCCAGCGCGTCCGGGTGTCTGCATACACATTCACCCCGAGGGCCTTTTCTGTGCCAGCTATTTGCCGTGAGCTTTGCCCGTCCCATCAGTTCCATGTAATGGCACTCCGAGCATACAGGCGTATCTTTTTCCATCCTCGGCTTACCTCCCAAAGTAGATACCGCAGTCCTCGCAGTAGATGACGTCGGCTCCCTGTTCAAATTCGGCCTGGTAGATGTACCCCTGCCCGTAAAGGTCCGAGTGCTCACCGCTCAGGACGTCCCATGCGGTCTCCCAGGCCCGCGCAACGGCGTGGGCCTCTCCGGGCTTGACGGCCCGGTCCGGCCACACTACGCCGGTCCAGTAAAAGCGCCCATACTGCCGGTAGGCCGTGAGCACTTCCTCCACGGTGTCCGGGAAACGGTCATCCTCCATCCGGTTCAGGATGACATCGCCCACACGATGGCGGCACAGGTCGCAGCAGGCGTCCCCGCCCGCCTCCTGGTAGATCGCGCAGGCCAGCATCTCAACCTCTTCCTCGGTCCAACCGGGATAGGGCGAGACGGTGGGGACCGGCGATGCGGTGAGGGTAGGCGTCGGGTCCACCATCAGGACCGGAAGCTCCGTCGCGTCCGCAGGCTCAGCAAAGGCCGCGCCTCTGGCCTGCCCCGGCGTAAACAGGGCGCTCACAAACACCAGGGCGCACAGGGCACCGCAAGCAAGGGTCATCGTCCGTTCTTTCACTTGTTCCATCCTCTCCGTTCATAGAATTTTTCTTCGTTTTCGTAGGCTTCCTCTACGGTTTTAATGCCACAGTCCCTAAGATTTCGCATGACGCTCTCAATGTACCCCCAAAAGAGCTTCCCACGCTTCCGGCCCTGTTCAAAGGCATAGCCCAGCAGCTCCTTGTTTTCCTCCGGGAATGACATGGACCACTCTCCATCCTCATTCTGAGACTGGACCATGATCTGAAAGAACGTCCGCTTCTCATCGTATGGCCCAGGGGTCTTGCCTGGGAAGAACTCTGCCCACAGGTGGGCGGTGGTCTCCGCAAGCTCCACCCCCAGGGCCTCCGTGTAGCCGAAATAGCTTGTCGGGTCCTCTTTGAACTCTGCCAGGAAGTCTCCCTCCAGGTCATCCGGGGGCGGCTGCCAGCCCTCCATCTCTTCCACTGAGCGGAGATGGTAGGTGCTGGGCCGCCCCTTGATGCCTGGGGTGAAGTCCAGATAACCGCCGTCTATAAGCTCCTGTCGGGCCGCTATGGTGGTGGTCCTTGATTTGGTGTTTATCATCGTGCATAGCCTACTGTTGTCCAGGGAGAAGTGCTCCGGCCAGCGCAGGCTATTGGCTAAATCCATCAGCTTGTACCATAGGAGCTGCGCGGCCATGGATAGAGGGGTCCGCCTCATGCGGTTGGCGAAAGCTCGGTGCTCCATGATGTACCTCAGGCGGACCCCTCCTTTCCGTGGATTTGAGGCCGCCCGGCCTCATGGGTTTCACTCCATCGTTACAGAGCTACCGTCTTCGCCGCCGGTCACGATGATATTTTGACTGAACCGCGCTTTCATGGTCGGGTCATGGGAGATAGCCAAAATCCGCATATTGGGGTTTCTGGCCGCCATGTTCACCAGCGCGTCCGCGTAAGCCTCCGTCCCGTCCGCGTCCAGGAAGGGCGGCTCATCAATGAAGAGCATACCGAGCTGGACGCCTGCCCTCCGTGCCTTGACGTCGGCCAGACCAAGGGTGACGGCCAGGGCTATCTTCACCTTTTCGCCGCCGCTGTGGGACTGATAGGGCCGGTTCCCGCCGGTGATGGTGTTAATCCAGACCTCCAGGCTGTTGACTACCGTTTTCGTGCTCTTCTGCTCGCGCTCGGTACGGATGTCAACGGCCATGCGCCCGCCGGTCATGGCGGCCAGGATGTCGTTGCTCTGCCGCATAATCTCCGGGACCACACCCCGGATAATCATGTACTGAATACCGTCCAGCCCAAAGGCTTGAGTAAGCACCGTATAGTCATTCAAGGTGGCCGCCGCGTCCTCGATGTCACGCCGGAGCTTCGCCGTCTGCGCCTCGGCCTCGGAGATCGCCTCCAGCTTGGCCTTGATGACGCCGCGCTGGGTAGCAAATTCGGTGAGGCTCTTCCGGCGGCTCTCCAGGGCGGCCCGCAGGCCCTTAACGTCCCCAGGCGCTTTCGGCGCTCGCTGCCGGATGTCCTCGGCCTCCTGGTGCGCGGTGATGACTTTCCGGGTCAGCTCCGCAATCTCCAGGCGCAGGCGCTCAAGCTGCGGCTCCAAGGCGTCGGCGGTCGCGCCGGCCGCTTGGCAGTCGGCCAGATGTCCGGCGATGGGGTCATCGTCTTCAATGCTCTTCTGCGCGGCCTGGTACTCGATGACCGCCAGCCCCAGGGCCGCCCGCTCCGTGTCAATCTCCACAGTCCGCCCCTTGGCGTCCTGGGCGGTCTGCTCAGCGGCCTGGATGGAGGCGGTGATTTCCTCCAGCTTCGCTTCTGCCGCCGCGATCTGCGGCGCGATGGCGGTCACGGTCCGGTAGGTATGCTCCTTGGCCTCCAGCTCCGCCAGGTCCCCCGACGGATTACCCAGGGCCTCATGCGCTGCCAGGGCCTCTTCATAGGATTTCGTCAACTCTTCATACCGGGCGCGGTCCTCTGCTTTCATGGTTTCCAGGGAGCAGGACAGCTCCGGGATAGCGGCCTGAGCCGCCACAGCGGACACCAGGAACTTGCAAGTAGCGGTCTCCGGCACAGGGCAACCGCTGTCGGCCAGCTTCCCGGCCTCGGCCTGAGCCGCCGCAAGGCGGGATTGAAGCTCCCCGATGCGGACCCGGCTGTCTGCCAGGTGTTTGTCCTTTGCCTCCCGTGCGGCCAGCAGCGCCTTGGTGGTTTCAAAGGACTTGGCAAGCCGCTCCTGGGCCTCTGCTTTTGCCGGGGCCAGGGCGTCAAGCGCGGCCTGAGCCGCCTCCACGTCCGGCTTTCTGTCGATGATGTCCTGGTACTGCCGGAGCTTTCTCCGGGCCGCCTCTGCGTCCAGCTCTGCCTTGTTGATTTCGCCCTGGAGGCGGGACAGCTCCTTTAGCAGCTCCTTGTCCCGGTCTACCTTGGGGGAGAGGTCCTGGAGCTTGGCCCGTGCCGCCTTGACCCTCTCAGCGGCGCCCTGGGCGTCTCTGAGACCGTTTGCAAGGTGGCGGGCGTCCTGGTATTGGCTCTCCAGTTTCTCCAGCTCCAGGGCCTTTCTGTCGCGCTCCCGGTCGTATTCCTTGGCCTGGGTGTCCTTGTCCTCGGCCTGCCGTATCACTTCGGCAAGCAGGGCCTCGGCGCTCTCCAGCGCCCGGAGGTCCGCCTCGCCGGATGCTACGTCGTGGACAGCTTCGTCCATCTCTTCGGACAGCACCATGTCCTCATCCAGCAACTCATCCTTTTCGCTGATCTGTTCGCCCAGGACGTTGATACGCTCCTTGAGGGCGGCGATGGCGCGGCGCTGCTCCGTAGCAGACGCCTTGGCGATGTCCTCCATCCTGCCGTAGATGTCCAGGCCCAGGAGTGCAGACAGGACCTCCATGCGCCGGTCGCTGTCGGCATCCAGGAAGAGGCCGTAGGCGTCCTGCCGGATGAGGGCGATGCTGCAAAAGGTGTTGCAGTCCATACCGAGCAGCCGCTCAATGCGGGCCTGGGTCAGTTTCATGGTGGTGTCGCTCTCATCTGCCCAGGCGTCTCCCTCTGGATTCCACCGCTGGAGGGCCAAGGTGCCGCGCCCGCTCTTGGTCCTGGTGCGGATGACCCGATAGTCCTGTCCGCCCAGGGCAAAGGTAAAGGTGATGCTGCCGCTCTTCGTCCCGTCGCGGACCCAGCCGCCGATGTCCTCTTTCCGGGTCTGCTCGTAGAGGCAGTCTGCGATTGCGTCCATGAAGAGGGAGGACTTGCCGACACCGTTCTGGCCGTTCACCATCGCCATGTGTACCGGGGAGAAGTCAAAGGATGCCTCCGTGTAGCTCCGGTAGTTCCTGACCTCAATCGTCCGGGGCATAAAGGCTCCGGCGTGTTTGCTGTCCTCGCGCCCATCGTCGGCCTGCTTGATGATCGGCGCGGCCAGCTCCATGAGGCGGGCCGCTTTCTCGCCGGTGATGTCGTTGGTCTCCAGCCAGCGAGCCAGGCACTCGGCGGGGCCGTCGTGCTCCGTGAGCTGGTCCTTGGCGTCCAGGGCCTCCACGTCATCCGGTATAATCTCGGCCACATAAAACGCGCCGGCGTCCATCAGGCGCTTTTGCAGCTCGGCCCGGTTAAAGGCTTTTTCCTGCTCCAGTGTGCAGGAATACCGGACCCGGACCACGCGCCCCTCCACGTCCCCAGGATTGAGGGGGCCGCTGGAGATGAAGTCTGCCACGTCTCGCTGCTTCATCGTCACCGTCCGGTGTACTCGCTCCGGGGTGCGCTGGAACTCCGAGACCACGCTCCGGTCCCCGTCCGAAAGCTGGTGCAGCCAGAAGCCGTGAGCGGTTCCCTCATCGTTGAAAGTGAGCTGGTTCACGCTTCCGCAGTAGTAGGCCGGTGTGGTAGAGCTGAGGCGCTGGGGCTTGTGGATGTGGCCGAAGCAGGCCAGGTCCACGCCCGCCGCGTCGATGGTGGCCGGGAGGACCACCACGTCCTGTCCGGCAAGGAACGTGCTGCCATTGTCGGCCTCGCTCCCGCTTACCGTGTAGTGGGCCGTGAGGATGGAGGGGAGGCTCCTGTCCAGCTCCGTAGCCAGCCCCAGGATGATGTCGTTGACAAGGGCGGTGGCGTTCCGGTTCTCCGTCTCCTTGTCGGCACCAGGGCAGAAGAGGCGCAGCCGCGCCTTGTCGAAGCCGGGGACGGCCATGATCTGGACCGGCCCCTCCGATGTCACCAGGCGTTCCACCCTCGGCTCGGTGTAAATGTGTAGGTTCTTGAGGTCCGGCGTTGCCTTGCGGATGACCTCAAAGGCGCGGGGGTTATCATGGTTCATCGTGCCGAACAGCAGCACCACCGCGTCGCTGTACTCGCACAGAGGGACGATGAAGCGGGAAATGGCGTCGTTGACGTCATCCAGGGCGGTATCGGCCCACACGCGGGACCGATTGAAGAGATCGCCCGCGATGATGGTCACGGTCGGCCCCTCCGTCCGGGCCTTGTTCACAATGGCGTCCATGCACCGCAAGGTGTCTTGGCGGCGCAGATTTGCGCCGTCCTTGGTGGGGCCTGCCAGGTCCCCCAGGTGAATGTCGCCGGTGTGCAGTATCTTAATCATGGTCCGCCTCCTTTCTCGCGTCTTCCTTGGCCTGAGCTAAGGCTCCATCCAGGTAGGCCCGCCAATAGCGGCAATCCTCGCCGTCCGGCTCCCGGCTTTCCTCTTCCATGCGCTGCCGGGCAAATTCAATCACGCTCATCTCCTCTGCGCTCCTTTCATCTTCTCTTGGCACTCAGGGCAGAGGACCCGCCCAAAGGTGCGCTGACTGTACCCCACAATGTCCTCCGCGCTCCACTTACGGCCATTCCTGCTCTGACCGCCGGTAATCTCCCGGCGGCACTCCGAACAGAACACGCCCTGCGGCTCCGGGTCCGCCCAATCCGGGACAGCCCCGTACTCCGGCGATCTGCTCCAGCTATCCTCCGGCTCTTCCGGTGCCTCATCCCAGGGCATAGGCCCCTCATCCTCGTAGGGGGTGACGGTCTCGGCGGCCTGCGCCGCCGGGAGGCTCGCCCTGGACGCCTGGGTGGGCATCTCAAAGAGCATACCCATCGACTGGAGGTAGTTGCTCGCCACGGCCTGCTTGATTTCCGGGGCGTCCAGGTTGGGGACCACGCGGGCCACGATAAAGGGCTTTTTCAATTCCTCATAGGCGTAGGTCCCGGCCAGGCCCAGGGCGGCCCGGATAGCCCGCATAAAGGCTTTGCTCTCAGCCATGGCGGTGCGGTGGGGGAGGAAGCGCCGGAACTGCTGACCGTTGGCTCCGTCTTTCATCCCGGCTGCCTCCAGGGTGCAGTCAATCTCCTTGGTGGCTTTCATCAGCCGGAAGCCGCCGGACGGCTCCGGGACCCGGATAGTCACGGTGACGGCTACGTCGTGGACGTGCTCACAGGTGCCGCATACCCTGGGCTTTCCGGTGGCCCGCGCCATTTCAATGCACCGCTGGCAGCCCTCGGTCCGCTCGGTGGCGGTGTCCACGATGCTGATATTGGCCGCCGCAGCCAGCTTCATGCCGCCTACCTTGGTGATGGCAAAGGCGCTGCTGGACTTCTCGTAGTAGATGTCCTTGCTCGGCCCCCGGTTGGAGCTGTCCTGCCGGACGTCGAGCTGGACCTCGGAGACGGTGATCCGCTGGAGGTTGCTCGCTACCTGCATGGTGGTGACGGGGACCAGGACGTTGTACTTGTCCTTGGGGTACTTGTTGAGTTGGACGATGGCATTTTCCATATTGGGTAATCTCCTTTCGGCTTGACAGGGCCGGTAGGAATGTGCTACAATAACTCCAGGTTAGTTATTTTCGCGCTTGGCCGCTTCCCGTTGCACCGGGGGCGGCCTTTTCCTTTCCTAAGCCAATCAAGATGATGTCGTTGATACTCTCTTCCAGCTTCCGCAGGAAGTCCAGGGCCTCCATGAAGTCGGTCCGCTCGGAGGCATCTATCACGCCGTCAAAGGCAATTTCCTCCAGGCGGTCGGCCACGTCTTGGCCGTCCTCGATGAGCCGCCGGACCCTGAGCGTCGCATGGGCAAGGGGGCGGTCGGTGGCCGTTCTCCCGATTGCCCGTCCTACTGGACAGGTAGCGCAATACCTGGGTAGAATGTCCGGGCTTTGGTAGCACTCCGCATAGACCAGGGCGTCTTCCGGCTCCATCTCCACGTCGCCGCGCTCATGGCGGCCTATGGTCTCCGGCGAAAACGGAACAACAGTCGAGGCCGTTCCACGGCTGACAAATCCAGCCCTCATCCTTGCCTCCCGCAGATACGCGGGGGGCTTTTTTGTTGCTGTGATAGCCACTCTCATTCACCTGCTTTCTGGTATGATTTTGGTAGATGGTTCAGACCTGGGGCGCGATGCACTTCAACCGACGGGCGGCTCTCATGGCGTTGTCGGTCAACTGCCGCTGCCATGCGCCCTGCGACGGCGCCCACCGGAAGCCCTCTCCCTTGAGTTCGGTTCGGACGTCCGCGTCGGGTTTCCCATCAAAGATGACCTGGAGGCGGTTCTCCGTGGTGTTCACCACGACCCGGCCCCCGTCGAACTCCCAGCCCTCCGGGGTGCTCTCGGTCCGCTTCTTGAGTTCCGCGATCCGCCCACGGATGCGCCGGATATTGGCGTTGTTGTTCTGGAGTTCATAGGCCGGATAACCGATGCGCCCGCAGAAGTCCGGCTCTCTGAGCTTGGCGATGTCCTCCGGTGTGTAGCCCAGCTCCGCAAGCTTGGTATCTCCCTTGGCCGGGTCTTTCATGCGGATGGCGGCGTTGGCCGCTTTCATCATCTCCTGGTTCTTCTCCAGGGCGGCGAGCCTCGCCTCCAGCTTCTCCACGGCCTGCGGGTCATCGGAGCTGATACCGCCGGTGCCGACGCCGCGGATTTTATCAAGCAAGCCCTGGATGTAGTTCCACTGTTCCAGGTTGCGGTCTCTGGCCGCGTTCTGCTTCTCTTTCTTGCGGACCGGGAAGTTACCGCCGCCGGAGATCAGGATGGAGGGGCAGCGGGCCTCGATGGAGTAACTGGCGTTCATGTTCTCGGCCAGCTTGCAGCAGTAGATTTCCAGCAGCCAGTCGATTTTCTCATGGTACATGGGGTCCACGCGCTGCTTCTGGCGCTCGGCCAGCTCGGTAGCCGCGTCCACCATACGGCGGTACTCGGCGGTCGCGCTCCCGGCCTTGTAGTCCCGGAAGCTGTTCATGTCATTGGCGCGGCGGGCAGCCTCTTCGTTGATGGTGTAGTAACTCATTTCGCGGCTCCTTTCTTTTTGGTCTTGACGATGCAGATCAGGGCCTCGCTTCGCCACATATCGTAGATGTCCTGGAGCTTGTTGGCGTTGCGGTAGTTCCGCATACTGTCATAGCGCTTCTTAGCCTCTTGCGGGGTATCGTACTCAAAGACCATGTTCTTTTTCTCGCTGTCCGCGAGGAATGCCTTGAGCGCGGTTGTCTCTTCGCTGTCCTTACGGCTATTCTTCCGCTGGGGAAGCACTTGCAGATTGTAGGTTATTTTCACGCTTATTCCTCCTATGCCGAGTACACAAGATGGTCCTCGGTGATGATGTCTTCCCAGGTCATGCCGTCCGTGCCTGGGATGGGGTCATCCAGGCTCACGGTCTTAATGCGCCTGGATTGCTTGCGCTGCTCGTTGCCGATTGCACTCCGCATGGCAGCACAGGCGATGGTGGTAAACTCATAACGGTAAAGGTCCGGGCGGGCAAACCACCGCTTCACAGCCAGCAGATAGCCGAACACGGCAACATCGAGGTATTCATCCACCGGGAGGCCCCGATGTCTGACGTACCACTCCACAAGCCGGTAATGCTGCTCGGCTACGCTCCGTTCCGCCGGAGACAGGGTCGTGAGGGTCTGACGCCTGCACATAGTACCCCCCCCCCCCCCCCGCAGCTTCGCTTCATCGTTTCGGCCCCCTCTCAGCAGTAGATCGGGTCCTTGCCACGGGGGACGGTCTCGCCCTGGAAGCAGCAGCCACAGAATTGCCAGATACCGTTAGGCCACTCTCCAGCCACACGCTTGAACGTGTAGTAAGTAGGCCGGAGCCGCCCGGTCTCCGGGTCCTCCCAGTGGGAGTACGGTTCGCCCATCTGAGCGCACCGGGCGCTCATCGAGGCCGGAGGCAGACAGTCCATGGCGTCATCCACAACGGCCTGCTCCACATAGTCGCCTATCTTGGCCTCGGAGTAGTTGAAGTTCTCCTGGGTGAAGATCGGCTTGCCGTTGTACCTGGCCGGGCGGTCCTGGCAGTCGCACCGCTCTCCGGGGTCAAGCGCCGCTCCGCAGCGGTCACACTTGTAGGTCCACATGATTTTTTCTCCTTTCCTTGACCAGTCCAGGTTCTCAGCTCCCAGCCGGTGAATACCAAGATTGCCGCGCTCGCGGGGATTGAAAAAGCCCCGGCGGTCTGGATTTGAAGCTGGATGACATCAATCATCAGTAGAATGAGGCGGGCCGTCACCATGGCCGCAAGGCAGAGGACGGACAGCCGGTAGTAGGCGCGGGCATAGCGCCGGCGTCTCTTGATCTTCTCCATGGCTACGCCCCCCGTCTCGCGGACGCGTTCAGCTCATCCAGGCCGTAGCGTTCATGGAAATACTGCTTGATGACGCGCCCGTCACAGGTGCATTTGCCCTGGTTCTCCAGCTCGCGGTTGAGGCTCTTGATGACCTTGTAGCTCTTAGACTTGGAATAGCCCAAAATCTGCATCACGTCCTCCACGAAGTAGAACATATCGTGGGCGGTCTTGAGGGGCTTCATTGCCATGGGTCATGCCTCCTTTTGCTCGTAGTTCGCCATGTACTCCCGGACAATGGGGATGAGCTGGTGGCCTGCACAGCGGCCCGTGGTGGTCTCAATCAGCGTCGTGTACTTGACGCCGGACCGCTCGGCCAGCTCTTTCACCGTCATTCCGGTCTGTGCGGTGAAGAGCCGGACCTCAATGCCAAAGTCGGTCTTCGGCTTAACTCGGTTTGCCGTTCTCATGCTTGGTTCCTCCTTGTATCTAATTTATACGGCTTGTTTTTTGGGGCGTTCTGGTATATACTGTTACCAGATGTCCCGGCGCGGAATGAAGATAAAATCTCCATCTACCGGGTCGCAGGGTTCACCGTCAAAGGCGTTGCCCTGCTTCGTGCAGATGTCCGGTTTCCAGCCAGCTCGCGGGTCCACGTCCACCAGGAGGCGGCCCGTTCCGTCATCGTAGATCGGGCGGCTCCAGCTATCCCGGCCACGGTGGAAGATGGGTAGCAGTCCGCAAGTGTGGGGGTGGTAGGCCACACCCACGGCGTTCTCCAGCTTTCCAGCAGGCGTCCCGTAGATGCTTTCCCCGTTCGGGGTCAGCAGGGATAACATCCCTGACATCGAGGCTCCATCCCGGACGCTCCAGTAGGTGATCGGAGCGGCGTCGCAAACGACGCTTCGCCCTCCCGACCGGATGCGGATGACTTCACAGCCACAGTTCTTGCACTTCATCGGTATCAACCTCCAATCGCGGCCCGCTCCGGCGTATCGGCCAGGCGGCTTGTCGGGTCAAACTGCTTGCCATCCTGGTAGCCCAGGGCGCGGTAGGCGTCGCGCCAGCCGCCGATCTTCTCCTTGCCGAACGATGTCCTCTTGCCCATATCGGCCATGCTGTCATCTACGGCCTTGGGGACCACCATCACAAGGCCCCATTCCTGGTGCTCTTCTTCCTGCTCGCGGAATGTAACCGACACGCCACGAGCAAAGCCCCAGCCGTAGGCGTTGCACTTCTCGCGGTAGGTCCCGGACGGGTCGCTGGGGTCTCGCTTGACGTTGGCCTTGATGGAGGCCATCACGCAGTCGTAGGCGTAGAGGAAAATCCTCTTGGCAATCTCGAAGTCCTCTTCCAGCCCCACCAGGCCAATCCTGTTCGTCTTGCAGCCAGCGCCCCGGTTCCGGTAGGCTCGGCAGCAGTAGTGCTCCGCGATGATAGCGGACAGGGAGACGACCCAGGGGTTCGTCATAGCGGTACAAGTGACGTCCAAGACCTCCCGGATGACTTTCACCTTGTCGGCCTTTACGACCTCTTCCGGTCTGAGCTTGTGCTCGGCCATGAGTTCGCGGGCCTTGAGCAGCGCGGCCTTGGCCTCGTTCTCGTTTGGGCTTTCTGCCGGGGACAGTAGCTTTGCGATTTTGTCCTTGATGTTGGTTGCCATGCTCTTGCCTCCCTCTCAAACTTTCAGGTAGTGGATGTACCATCCACACCCGGCGGGGCCTTTGATGTCCGCCGAGTAGTCTCGCCCTCTTGAGATCACCTCGTACCGCTACGGGTGGTCCATCATGTGGCGGACAGCCCTTGCATAGCGGGTTCGGTTGGAGGTTCTGAAAATAAACATTTGGTTAGCTCCTTTCGCACTTGGCCGCCGTTGCACCGGACGTAATACTCGACGTCCTTGTGGTTCTTGGGGTATCGCGGCATCAGGCACCCACCTCCATCAGAAGTTGTAGTCGTAGAACTCCCGGCGTCCCTTCGTAAGCTGGAGGTTTCCCGGCGTTCCATAGCTCCCGTACTTCCTGGACCACCGGAACGTGTAGATCGTTCCGTCGGGGTCTTCTTCGTAGGTGTAGGTCTGGTCGCCCTGGTTGATGCAGTGGGCGGCGAACCCTCCAGGAATCCACTCCGGCTTGAAGTTCGGGTCAAGGGTCGCCTTATCCTGGCGGACTGTAACGGTCATCGCCGTCTTCTTGATGACGGTTGCCGCGTGGGAATCGGTCCAGAGATGAACGGTCACGCCGTCTCCGATCTGGATGGTGGCCGGGGTGAGGATGTTCTCGTGCACCCACTGTGCCTTCTCGACAGCCTGGTCGATGCGCTGCTCGTAAGTCAAGGGGTACTTGAAGGACGAGGGGCGCTCGGCGGCCCACAGGATGTAGTCGAGCTCCTGCCGGAACTCATAGTTCAGAAGGATGTGCTCGGCGTTGTCGCCGAATCTCGCCTTGATGCTCTCCTCGATGGAGATCTTCAAATTTTCCATGCTCATGGTTAGCTCCTTTCGCACTTGGCCGCCGTTGCACCGGCGGTTAAGGGGTTATAGTTGTGTGGGCAGCTTCTCTCAGGTGGGGGGAGTGGTGCATCGCCGCCCCCTCGCCGTAGTAGTAGCGGTAGACCTCCAGGCGCTCCGCGTACCGGATGTCAAGCACTTTCTCAAAGGCCCGCTTGATGGTCTGGTAGTTCTTGAGGTTCTTCTCACAGTCCGGCGCTCCTTGAGGTTGCGGGCCATGTTCATGTGAGCCTCTGCGGACAGCTCATAAATCCGGCTGACCGCTTCATCCAAAGTAAACACCGCATTCTCTCCTTTCAGCCATTTCAGGCACTCGGCCTGGGTCCCAAACTCTTCCGTCCAGGCGTTGCCGGTGCTGTTGTCAATCCCGGTCCAGGTCCCGCCGGCCTCTCCCACCAGAAAGAGGCCCAGCGGCTCATACCGCCTGGTCTCAAAGCCGGAGGCCAGCAGATCGGCGGCCTCGGCCTGGGTGATTTCTCTTGGTCCCGTCTCACTCACCCCACTTGACGCGGTAGCCGTTGTACTTGAAGTTCTCGACGGCGGAGGCGGCCATCCGCATCCAGTCCGCGAACTCCCTTGCTTCACCCGCCAAAACAGACCCGATGGAGGCCCAGCCTACCTTGAGGGAGATTACGCCTGTTTCATCATCCGTGTAGTCATCAAGGCTGATGTGGTGCTCTCTGAACTTCTCCCGCAGCTCACTAAGCGCGGCCCAAAACTCGCGGTATGTGACCGTCTTGTGCTCTTCCTCTTCGGGCTTTACCCAGCGGACACCCCGGTAAACCTTTCCGGTAAACCGAGTGATGATTTCGTCAATCTCGGTTTCCTGCTCCCGGATTCTCTTGTTGACCGCGCAGCAGACAAAGTTGTTTTCCATGCCGCTGTCCCGCATGGCCTCGCAAGCGCCGATGATTTGCTGGTAGCAGTTCCAGGCGATGCGCCGGTCATCGTTGGCGTCCTCAAAGTCCTTGAGGATGGTCTCGTACTTGCGAGCAAGGACCTCGCGCTGCAATTCATACTTGTTGCGTTCCATAGGTTAGTTATCCTTTCTGCCCTCGTAACCTCCGGGGCGGGCGGTCATCACTCAGCGATGATGTAATCGCGCTTCATGCAGTTGATAGTGGCCCTGGCTCTTCCGGCCACATCTTCTGCCTGTTCCCGCGCCTGATGCTCCAGCTTGGTCTTGCCGATAGGAACCGCACTCAAAAGCTGGTCGATTTCTTTCAGCAGCTCATCCAGGTCATCCAGGTAGGCTTCTCGGTTAGTCATGGTTTTCCTTTCCGCCGGTTGCACCCGGCCTTTTGGCTTCGGGATGGTCCAGAGGTTGCCGTTCGTACCGCCGTTACCGCCTGCCGGTCATCCCCGGAGCTATGCCCGCTTCCGACCCGGCTTTCACTGCCGCTTCCTGTTTTATCCTCTGGCCCGTTCCCTGGGCCGTTTGTTTTTGGGTTTTTACCTTATTCCTTTGGCTTGATTACATTATATCACATTTGGGGTATAAGTCAATATTTTGGGAGCTAACAAATGAAAAATATTTACCTTATTTTTTTGGGTACTTTGCATACCGCTTGGGAGGTGTTTCGATGACAATTTGCGAGCGGCTTTTCCATGAGCTTGACTCCAGAAACCTAACCGCATACGCGCTTTCTAAATTCATCGGCGTCAATACAACAACAACGACAAACTGGAAGCAGCGCGGCACCGATCCGCCTGCAAAGTATATAGCTCCCATTTGTGAATTCCTCGACTGCTCTGTGAGCTACTTCCTGACCGGCAGCGACACGGAGCCAGAAACGAAAAAAGCGCCCGCCCCCGGAATATCCGAGAACGGACGAGAGATGCTGGAGCTTTACGAGAAGCTGCCGGAACGGGAGCAGCTACTCTTGATAGGCCGCCTCCAGGAGATGACCGCGCCCATGCTGGGCGAAGTCAAAAAGAGCGGCACCACCGGGGCCGCGTCCTCCACCGGGAAGGTCGGGTGATCTATGTGGGCTTCACCAAATAGGCCGCCCTTTAAGGCACCATTCTTGAGGTACAAGGCAACCGGACAGACGATATGCCGCCGGTGTCTGGAGCTTGACATGGTGTGCTTTGAGTGGGATGAGGCAGAGGCTATCGAGGCTTCTCTTGAGTGCAGATGCCCTCACGAATGGGAGACCTTTGCCGCAGAGAATAACTTCGCCGTAGACGAACACGCCCGCGCCGGGTGGACCGTCGGGCTATCTGCCTCCGGGGTTCCTTGCCTTGAGCTATGCCCGCCGGAGCTATTGGCCATGGTGGAGAAGCAGCGGGCCGCGACTGCTGCCTACGAAATTGAGGCCGCGAAAATCGACGCGCTTTTTAACAGCCCTCCCAGGGACGATATTGCCCCCGATGAGGTCACCTTTTGGCATAATGTGAAGATGTCCGAGGCTGAACCGTTCCAGGAAGCAACGCGCCAGAAGAACCGGGCAGATCGGGCCGTGTGGAACTACGTCGAGAACGTCCTCCGCGTCTCCCAGGGCCTACCGAAAGTGGGCGAGGGGTGGGTCAATGAGATGCACCTTTACCGCGCCGTTGAAGCGCTTTTCCCGGATGATGAGGTCATCCATCATTACCGGGCCGACTGGCTCGGGCGTCTGGAGCTGGACGTGTACGTCGTGCAGGCGAACATAGCTTTTGAGTATCAGGGAATACAGCATTACGAGCCGCAGGACCAATGGGGCGGTGAAGATGCTTTTGAGCGAGGCCGGGAACGGGATGCAGAAAAAGCCCGCCGGTGTGCCGCTCATGGTACGCCCTTGGTTGAAGTCAAATACACGGAAACGGTTTCTGTTGACCTTGTAGCCGGTAAGCTGCGCTGCCTCGGCCTGTTGAAAACTTTGTGGAAAAGCTGTTGAAAACCGGCCCGCCAGAACGGACACCCAAAAAATGAGGTCTTAATCAGGACCTTATTTTGAAAAATAGGGTCCTAATCAGGACTGAATACCCAAAAAATGAGGTCCTAATCAGGACCCATAATAAGACAGTATGTATATAAGACTTAGTAATTATAATATTCCTCTATGCGCGTGCGCGTGCGCGAATAGAGCGTACATCGGTATTGGAGGTTGTGAACTGTGGAAAACTTGCCTATCGGCTATCTGAGCTGCCGGAGCTGCGGCTCCATCGAAAACTGCGCGGACCTGGTCTCCGGCCTCTGCCCTGTATGCCGGAGGGAGAGGGCAGCCCACCTTGCCCAGCTCCAGAGCGACTACCAGGAGGCGCTGCAAGCCGGGGACCCCGCCGCCTCTGTGGAGATCGCCCAGCTCATCCGGGACTACCAGCAGTCCGAGGGCGTCCGGCTCAAGAACGTGCCAGAGGCCTACCGGGTCTCCTGAAAAGGGGCCTGTGCGTATTTGGCCCGTGGGAGGCCCTATAAGCGCTTCTCCGTTCTGGGGGTCCTGGTATATTCATAGACCCCCTATCGTGGCTCCTGGGCCGTCCTGCACCCGCTCTGGCATGAATTTGGGAGACTTCCGAAAGGGTGATTGAAATTCCAGCATACAAAGACGAACTGAGGAACACATGGTACGCGTCGTTTTACTACACCGACTGGCAGGGCAAGCGACGCCTCAAAAAGAAGCGGGGCTTCCAGCGCAAGAAGGACGCCCAGGCGTTTGAGGAAGAGTTCTTGCGGACCCGCGCCCGGAGCTGTGACATGACCTTTCGCTCTTTCGCAGAAATCTACCTGGGGGACATGGAGCCGCGTCTCAAGCGGACCACCATGCAGAACAAGCGGTATCTCATCGAGCACAGGGTCCTCCCGTTCTTCGGGGACCTCCCGCTCAACGAGATTACCCCGGCCCACGTTCGCAAGTGGCAATCGCAGCTTCTCGCGGACAAGGTGGCCCCGACCTATGCAAAGACCATCAACAACCAGCTTTCGGCCATATTCAACTACGCCTGCAAATACTACGGCCTGGGTATCAATCCGGCCCGCCTCGCCGGTAGCGTGGGCAAGAAAGACGCCCAGGAGATGTCATTCTGGACGGTGGAGCAGTTCAACCAATTCATCCCCCACGTCAAGAAGCTGCCCGCCCGGACCGGCCTATCGGTTCTGTTCTGGACCGGCCTGCGGATAGGGGAGCTGCTGGCGCTCTGCCCGGAGGACATCGACCTGGAGGCCCGGACCCTTACCGTCCGCCGGAACTTCCAGAGCGTAGAGGGCGAAGAGGTCATAACGGACCCAAAGACCCAGCGAGGCCGCCGGGTGATACCGCTGCCGGAAAAGCTGTGCGATGAGATACGGGCCTATGAGAACGCCCTATACGACCCCCAGCCGGATGACCGGCTATTTCCGTTCACGAAGCACTATTTCCGGCGGGCGATGCTCAAGGGGTGCGTGGAGGCCGGTATGGACCCAATCAGGCTCCATGATCTGCGTCATTCCCACGCGGCCCTACTCATCCACCTGGGGACGCCTATTCTGCTGGTGAAAGAGCGCCTGGGCCATGAGGACATACAAACGACGCTGCGGACCTATGGGCACCTGTACCCCACCACCAGCGATGAAGCGGTCAAAAGGATGGATGATTTGATGCGTTAATGCCAAAGTAATGCCACAGAAACAGAAAAAGCCCCGCAAACCCTTGATTTATCAGGGCTTGCGGGGCTTTTGTACTTTATTCCCACTCGATGGTGGCGGGGGGCTTGGAGGTGATATCGTAGACGATACGATTGATGCCCTTCACCTCGTTGACGATGCGGGTGGAGATCTTGTCCAGCACATCGTAGGGGATGCGGGCCCAGTCGGCAGTCATGAAGTCGCTGGTGGTGACGGCGCGGAGCGCCAGGGTGTAATCGTAGGTGCGGCCGTCGCCCATGACGCCCACGGAGCGGGTATTGGTGAGGACGGCAAAGTACTGGTTGATGTTCTTGTCCTCGCCGGCGGCGGCGATCTCCTCCCGGTAGATGGCGTCGGCATCCCGGAGGGTGTCCAGCTTCTCCTTGGTCAGATCGCCGATGACCCGGATGGCCAGGCCGGGACCGGGGAAGGGCTGGCGCATGACTAGGTATTCAGGCAGGCCCAGCTCGCGGCCTAACTGCCGCACCTCGTCCTTGAAGAGCAGGCGCAGGGGCTCGATGATCTCCTTGAAGTCCACATAGTCCGGCAGGCCGCCCACGTTGTGGTGGC